>WNFV01012793.1_pt1 | contig 17066 bp, 17 predicted proteins | sample 5400101 | NCBI WGS metagenome assembly WNFV01 (sample SAMN13153361, study PRJNA577476) | soil metagenome | isolation source: 115 cm soil or saprolite under grassland replicate 1 | place: USA:California | collected 2016-06-15
GTGGCGCTCGAGTACGCGCTGCGGTATCCCGACAGCCTGTCGCACCTGGTGCTGCTCGATACCGGCGGTGACAGTCGTTGGGCGCGGGAGAACGCGGCTGACCTCCTCGCCAAGCGCGGCTACAGCCCCGAGAAGGTGGAGCTGGTCCGGCGCTTCTTCAACGGGCAGATAGCGCCGAAAGCGATGCTCCCGGCCCTGATGAGGTTTGGAAGCGCGTACTACCACCACCCCAGCATCCTGCTGCTGGCGCGCGAAATGATCCGGGGCGAGTGGCGCGCGAAGATGCGGCCGGAAGCGCTGATCTTCGCCGGTCGCCACCTGCTCAGGGGCTGGACGGTCATGGATCGGCTCAGCGAGATCACGGTGCCGACGCTGGTGATGGCGGGACGGGACGACTTCCTGTTCCCGCCAGAGCATCAGGAAGAGCTTGCGGCCGGAATCCCGAACGCGCGCCTCCAGATCATCGAGCACGCGGGTCACAATCCGCACTCGGAGCAGCCCGCCGAGGTCATGCAGGCCGTCAGAGACTTCATCTCCCCGGACGCGCCTTCTGGCTGACCCGCATGCCGGCCACCGAGGGTCCCACGATGGGGAGGTGAGGGCGGTGCCAACCATCGGCCTGCTCAGCGACCCGGTGCCGACCAGATCCCGGCCCACCGCGACCTAGTCGAGTGCCCTGGCGCGTCACCAGCCAGACCCGACCCGGCCGGGACCCGGGCGGGAGGTCACCGAGAGCGCGGGACCTTCGGCCCTCCTGGGATCGGTTCGGCGGGGCTAGCGTCGGGTCAGGCTCGACTCCGAGGGAGGTGGCCGCGATGCCCTCCATCAGCTACCGGGCGCCGCTGCTGGTCGTCTCGGACCTGGGCGCGGTCGCGGTCCTGCGGCTGCGGGACCGACGGGCGCGCCGACGGCGGAGCACGAGCGACGAGCGACCCCGAACCCGCCGCCCGGCGGCGTGCGCCGTGGCCAAGCCAAGGGGGCTGCGATGACCGCCCAGCGTTCTTCAACGGCCGGGACCGCCGAGCCGCACCGCTCGGATCTCAGAGCCACGTTCCACCGCGACATCGACCGCCTCGAGCAGGACCTGCAGGCCATGGGCGACCTCGCGCGCACCGCCCTGGAGCAGGCGACCCGCGCGCTCACCGTGGACGACCAGGCGTTGTGCCTGGCGGTCGTCGACGCCGACGACGAGATCGACCGCCGCTACCTCGACATCGAGCGACGCGTGGTCGGGCTACTGGCCCGCCAGGCGCCCGTCGCCGCCGAGCTGCGCCTGCTCACCGCCATCCTGCACGTCAACCTGCACCTCGAGCGTGTCGGCGACATGGCGGTCAACGTCGCCCGGCTCGCCCACCTGGCCGCCGGCGTGCCACGCAAGCCGCTCGTGGTCCGCCACCTCGAGGAGATGGGACAAACGGCCGTTCGGATGGTGGACCTCGCCATGCAGACCTTCGGCGAGCGTGACGCGGTCGGCTGCCAGCGGCTGCCGCTGATCGACGACCGGGTCGACGAGCTGAACCGGTCGATGCTCACCGCGGTGCTAGCTTCGGTCGAGCCGTTCGAGCACTTCGAATGGGGCGTGCACATGTACGAGGCCGCTAGGCAGCTCGAACGGGCCGCCGACCATGCGGTCGACATCGCCGAGCAGGTCTGGTTCCTGGTCACGGGGGAGCTCCAGGAGTTCGGCGGCGCCGCCCGCGGCCCGACGCCGGCGCCGTGATGGACCTGCACACCCGCTACCTCGGCCTGGAGCTGCGCTCGCCGCTGGTGGCGTCCGCGTCGCCGCTGACCGGCGACCTCGACGGCCTCCGCCGGCTGGAGGAGGCCGGCGCCGGTGCGGTCGTGCTCCCGTCGCTGTTCGAGGAGCAGATCAGCCACGAGCTGGCGGAGATCGACCGCATGTTCTCCAGCGGGCGGCCGGCCAGCCCCAACCCGCCCAGCTACCCGCGAAAGCTCGACGACTACAACACCGGCCTCTGGACCTACCTGGCGCTGGCCGAGAAGGCCAAGCGGGGCCTGTCGATCCCGGTGATCGGCAGCCTCAACGGCACCTCCCTCGGCGGCTGGGTCCGCCACGCCACCCGGCTGCAGGAGACCGGTGTGGACGCCATCGAGCTCAACCTCTACGACGTCGTCGCCAACCCCGCCGTCACCGCGGCCGAGGTGGAAGGCCGCTACCTGGAGCTGATCGCGGCGGTCAAGGCCGCGGTGCGCCTGCCCGTCGCCGTCAAGATCGGGCCGTCGTTCACCGCGCTGGCCAGCACGGCGGTGCGGATGGTGGGCGCCGGCGCCGACGGGCTGGTGCTGTTCAACCGCTTCCTCCAGCCGGACATCGACCTGGCGACGCTCTCGGTGCAACCCCGGCTGCGGCTCAGCACCTCCGACGAGCTGCCCCTGCCGCTGCGCTGGACGGCGATCCTGCATGGGAGGGTGCGGGCCTCGCTGGCACTCAGCACCGGCGTCCACAGCGGCGCCGACGCCGCCAAGGCGCTGCTGGCCGGCGCCGACGTGGCGATGCTGGCGTCGGCGCTGCTGCTCCACGGCCCCGAGCACATGCGCACGGTCGAGCGGCAGCTCGTCGCCTGCCTGCGCGGCTGCGGCGTCGCCTCGCTCGCCCGCGCCCGCGGCATGCTCAGCCAGCGGGACGTCCCCGACCCCAGCGCGTTCGAGCGGGCCAACTACCTGGAGACGCTGGCCGCCCAGGCCTGCTCAGAGGAGCATGGACACGGGGATTCTCCTCGTGAAAGGAGCACCGATGTCGGCGCATGCACGGCAACGGCGCCGTCGGGGGTTGGGGCTGTGGATGGCCACCGCCCTCGTCGTCGGCAACATGATCGGCCGCTGCTGGCGATCGCCACGGTGGGCTGCTGTTCGTCCAGGGCGGCAACTTCAGCCCGTTCAACGCCAGGCAGGAGTACTTCGAGCACTTCGCCGAGCAGGCCCTCGACCTCGGCCTGATCAGCACCGAGGCCGAGAACCTGCACCTCGCCATCGACGAGGAGGCCTACCAGGCCGACACCATGTACCGCGACTTCGCCGCGCAGGCCGCCGCGCTCGGCGACCACGCCGCGGCCGAGCGATTCCAGCGACTCGGCCAGGACGAGCGGCGCAACCGCGACGAGTTCCTGACCGCCCTGCGGATGCTGGACCCGGCCGACCCGTGACCAGAGGGCTCAGCTGGGCTTGGGCGAGTCGTCCGCGCCCTCGTCCTCGGCGGGCTTCTGCCTGGTGATCAGCCAGAACCCCAAGCCCACTACGACCGGGAAGACGAGGATCAGCAGCTCGTCGCCGCCGCTCCCATGCGCCAGGATCACACCGTCCATGCTCATCAGCACCTCGAGCCCCCGTCCGGGGAGCCTCTCGACCACCTCCATCCTGCGGGGTCGCGGGCGGGCGGGACAGGGCCGTCCAGGCGCGAAAAACCGGGACCTTCGCACCCCAGAGCGCGGGACCCATGCCTCTCCGGCTCGCCGGGCCGGCCGCCTATCGTCGCAGCTGGACAGAACGGGAACGCTCGGCGCCGTCGTGCCCGGGGGAGGGAAGCGCCATGAACCGGATGGTCAGCGACGTGATGGTCACCCCGGTGGTCAGCGTGCAGCCAGCCACATCCTTCAAGAAGACGGTGCAGCTCCTCCAGGAGCACCGGGTCAGCGCCCTGCCGGTGGTCGATCGCGACGGGCGTCTGCTCGGGATCGTCTCCGAGACCGACCTGGCGCTCAAGGAGGAGCACCACCCGAGCGACCCGATCCCCTTCTTCGAGGGCGGCGGCCGCCGAGAGCAGCGCGTCAAGGCGCGAGGGACCAGGGCTGCGGACTTCATGTCCACGCCTGTGGCCACGGTTGCGCCGGGGGCGTCGCTCAACGCCGCCGCCCGGCTGCTCCACCAGCGCGGCGTGAGGCACCTGCCGGTGGTCGACCACGATGGCCGGCTGATCGGCATCATCACGCGGCGGGACCTGCTCAGGGTGTTCCTGCGCCCGGACGGCGACATCAACCACGAGATCGCCGCCGGCGTGCTGCGTGCGACCTTCAACCTGCCCGGCGATGCCGTCCAGGTCGAGGTCCGGGACGGGGTGGTGACCCTAACGGGGCTGGTGCCGTGGCGCAGCAGCGCGCGCGAGCTCGTCGACCGGGTGAGCGCGCTGGACGGGGTGGTCGATATCGTGGACCGCCTGTCGTGGAGCCACGACGACAGCGTCATGAGGAGGTCACGGTGATCAACGAGGTCGCCGTCGTCAACCAGCGGCCCGCGTCGATGGCGCGGATGGTCCTGGACCGGGTCGCGGCCACGCCGGACCGGGAGGCGTTCCGGTACCCCGTCGGCGACCGGTGGGAGTCGCTCGACTGGCGGCGGGTCGGCGACCGGGTGCGCGCCATCGCCGCCGGGCTGCTCACGCTCGGCATCCGGCCCGAGGACCGGGTCGCGATCGCCGCCAACACCCGGCTGGAGTGGATCCTGGCCGACTTCGGCATCCTGTGCGCGGGAGCCGCCACGACCACCGTCTACCCCACCACGCCCGCCGCCGACGTCGCCTTCATCCTCCGCGACTCGGGCGCCCGCGTCGTCTTCGCCGAGGACGACGAGCAGATCGCCAAGCTGCGCGCCCACCGCGCCGAGCTGCCCGAGCTGATGAAGGTCGTGACGTTCGACGGCACGCCAGACGCCGACTGGGTCGTCGGCCTCGCCGAGCTCGAGCGGCTCGGCCATGACCACCTGGTCGCGCACCCCACGGCCGTGGACGACGCGGTCGCCGCGGTCGGGCCGGAGAGCCTGGCCACCCTCATCTACACCTCCGGCACGACCGGCCGGCCCAAGGGTGTCCGGCTGGTCCACGACAACTGGACCTACGAAGGCAGGGCGATCCAGGCGCTGGAGCTGCTGCGGCCCGACGACGTGCAGTACCTGTGGCTGCCGCTGTCGCACTCGTTCGGCAAGGTGCTGCTGTCGGCCCAGCTCGCCGTCGGGTTCGCCACGGCCGTCGACGGGCGCATCCCCAAGCTGGTCGACAACCTCCCCGTCGTCCAGCCGACCTTCATGGCCGGTGCGCCGCGCGTCTTCGAGAAGGTCCAGCACCGGGTCACCGCGATGGCCGGCAGCGGTGTCAAACGGCGCATCTTCGACTGGTCCATGGGAGTGGGCCGCCGCGTGGCCGAGCTGCGCAGGGCCGGCAGGGAGCCGACCGGCCCCCTCAAGGTCCAGCACGCCGTGGCCGACCACCTCGTGTTCGGCAAGCTGCGCGAGCGGTTCGGCGGGCGGTTGCGCTTCTTCGTGTCCGGCAGCGCGGCACTCTCCGCCGAGGTGGCGGAGTTCTTCCACGCCGCCGGCGTGCTCATCCTGGAGGGCTACGGCCTCACCGAGACGTCGGCGGGCAGCTTCGTGAACGTGCCCGACCGCTTCCGCTTCGGCACCGTCGGCCACCCGGTGCCCGGCACGCAGGTGCGCATCGCCGACGACGGGGAGGTCCTGGTCCGCGGTCCGGGCGTCATGCGCGGCTACCACAACCTGCCCGAGGAGACCGCCGCGACGCTCGACGAGGACGGCTGGCTGCATACCGGCGACATCGGCGAGCTGGACGACGGGGGATTCCTGCGGATCACCGACCGGAAGAAGGACCTGATCAAGACCTCCGGCGGCAAGTACGTCGCCCCCCAGTCGATCGAGATCACCTTCAAGGCCGTCTGCGCCTGGGCGAGCGAGATCGTGGTCTACGGCGAAGGCCGCCCCTACTGCACCGCGCTGGTCGCCCTGGACTCGGAGGCGATCACCTCGTGGGCGGCCGACAACAAGCTGGGGCACCTCTCCTTCGCCGAGCTGGCCGCCCACGAGCGGGTGCGCGCGCTCATCGCCGGCGACGTCGAGGAGGCCAACCGCCGGCTGCCACGCTGGGAGACGATCAAGCGGTTCGCGATCCTGCCGCGCGAGCTCACCGTGGAGGAGGGCGACGTCACGCCCAGCCTCAAGCTCAAGCGCCGGGTCGTCGCGGCCAGGCACCGCGACCTGCTGGAATCCCTCTACGACGACCCCTCGCCCGTCAGGTCCTCGTGAAGCGGGTGCCGGTCTCGCCGGCCAGCGCCCGCTCGACGTTCTCGGGGTTGGTGACCAGCGCCTCGGTGCCGCCGCGCTCGAGGTAGCCGACGATCGCCTCGACCTTCGGCGCCATGCTGCCCGCGGCGAAGTGCACACCCTCGGCGAGATAGCCCTTCGCCTCGTCGAGCGTCAGGTGGTCGACCCAACGCTGCTCGGGCCGCCCGAAGTCGAGCGCCACCCGCTCGACCGCGGTCGAGATCACCAGCAGCTCGGCGCCCAGCTCGGTCGCCAGCAGCGACGAGGCGAGGTCCTTGTCGATCACCGCGGCCACCCCCTCGAGGTCGCCCTGGTCGCCGGCCACGACCGGGATGCCACCGCCCCCGACCGTGATCACCACCATCCCGGCCTCGATCAGCCGCTTCACCGCCTCCAGCTCGACGATACGCAACGGGGCGGGGGAGCTGACCACCCGCCGCCAGCCGCGGTTGGCGTCCTCGACGAGGTCCCAGCCGTCCCGCTCGCGCCGCAGCTTGGCCTGCTCCTCGTCCATGAACGAGCCGATCGGCTTGGACGGGTGGCGGAACGCGGGGTCGTCCGCGGCCACCTCCACCTGGGTCACGACCGTGACCGCCTGCTTGGCGAGCCCATGCCGGCGGAGCTCGTTGTGGAGGTTCTGCTGCAGCGCGTAGCCGATCGCGCCCTGCGAGTCCGCCCCGCAGACGTCGAGGGGCACCTCGTGCAGCTCGTGGGCGGCCAGCTCGGAGCGGCGCAGGATGAACCCGACCTGCGGCCCGTTGCCGTGGCCGACCGCCACGTCCCAGCCCTCCCTGATCAGCGCGACGATGTGCCGGCAAGTCTCCTGCGCGGCGACGTACTGGTCGCGCACGGTCTGGTGCATGCGGTCCTTGATCAGCGAGTTCCCGCCGATCGCGACCACCGCGATCCTCGAGCCCATCAGCAGCGCCTTTCGCTCATCAGCTCATGGTGAGCGCCATCACGGCCTTCTGTCCGTGCAGGCGGTTCTCGGCCTGGTCGTACACGACCGACCGCGGGCCGTCGATGACCCCGTCGGCCACCTCGACGTTGCGGTCGGCCGGCAGCGGGTGCATGTAGACGGCGTCCTCGCCGGCCATCGCCAGGCGGCGCTCGTCGGCGATCCAGCCCTTGTACCGGTCGATGATGCGGGCGCCCTCGCCCTCGTCGGTCGTGGTCGTCATCGCCCCCCAGCTCTTGGCGTAGACGACGTCGGTGCCGCGGATGCCGGCCTCGAAGTCGTCCATGAGCTCGAAGCCCACCCGGGCGCGGCGGGCGTTCTCCCGGGCCTGCTCGACGATCTCGGGGAGCAGCGCGAGCTCGGGCGGGTGGACCAGCCGGACGTTCATGCCGAAGCGGGGCAGGAGCAGGGCGAGGCTCTGCGGCACGCTCATCGGCTTCTGGTAGCTGGACGCGAAGGCCCAGCTCACGGTCACCGTCCGCCCGCGAGGGTCACCGAAGCGCTCGATGATCGTCATGAGGTCGGCCAGCGCCTGGTGCGGGTGGTACAGGTCGCACTGCATGTTGAGCACCGGCACGCGGCTCGCCTCGGCCACGTCGCGGATGTAGCGGTTGCCGACGCCCCAGTCGACCTGCCGGATCGCGATGCCGTCGTTGTAGCGGCCGAGGATCTCGCCGATCTCCTTGGCGGTGTCGCCGTGGGCGATCTGGGTCGAGCGGCTCTCGATGAACTGCGCATGCCCGCCGAGCTGAGCCATGCCGGCCTCGAAGGACGCCCGCGTGCGGGTGCTCGAGAAGAAGAACAGCATCGCCAGCACCTTGTCGCGCAGGTAGGGATGGGGCTGGCCGAGGGCCCGCTGGCGCTTCAGCTCGAAGGCCACGTCGAGCAGGGTGTCGACCTCGTCCTTGGTCCATTCCTGCAGGGTGATGAGGTCACGTCCGCGCAGGTAGGTCTGCAATGCCTCTCCCTCCCGCCGCTACTCGACCGCGCCCAGGACCAGCGCGAGCAGCGCCATCCGCATCACGACGCCGTTGAACGCCTCGACCCAGTAGCGCGCGTGCCGGGTCGCGTCGACGTCGGTCGGCAGCTCGTCCATGCGGGGCAGCGAGTGCAGCACGATCGCGTCGCTCTTGCCCTTGTCCCGCAGCAGCTCGCGGGTGACCCGGTAGGCGGCCGGGGTCGTCCGCCCCTCCTTGGCGGCCTCCTCGCGGGCCTTGGTGTAGTCGGCCTGCACGACCGGCTCCATGTAGATGACGTCGGCGTCCGCGATGCAGTTGTCGACGCTCTCGACCTGCCGGTAGACGACGCTGCGCTCGTCCAGCTCGGCCTTGAAGTCGTCGAGCAGCGACATCTCCGCCGGCGAGACCAGGAACGCCTCCATGTCGAACTGCGACATCGCGTAGAGGATCGAGTGCATCGTGCGCATGCGCATGTCGCCGACGCAGAGGACCTTGAGCCCGTCGAGCGTGCCCTTGGCCTGCCACATCGTGTAGAGGTCGGTCAGCACCTGGGTGGGGTGCTCGCCCCAGCCGTCGCCGCAGTTGATCACCGGCACCGACGCCCACCGGGCGGCCTCCTGCGGCGCGCCCTGCTGGAAGTGGCGCATCGCGATCACGTCGCCGTAGTACTCGAGCATGTGCACGGTGTCCTTGATGGACTCCTGGTAGAAGTCCCCCGCCCGGGTCATCCTGGCGTCGGAGAAGCCGAGCACGTGCCCGCCCAGCCGGTGCATGGCCGCCTCGGTCGCCAGCCGGGTACGGGTGCTCGGCTGGTAGAACGCGGTCAGCAGGGTCTTGTCCTTCAGCAGGTCGCCGTTGCGACGGTCGCGCGCGGCGGGCGCGAGCACGTCGGCGACGCGGAACACCTGGAAGTACTCCTCTCGCTCGAAGTCCTTGAGCGACAGGATGTCGCGGCCGAGGAAGCTCCTCATGGCGTGGCCCCTTCGTGCTCGTCGGCCTCGGTGACGGTGTCGGGCGCTGCCCCGACGATCTCCTGGTAGGCGGCGGGGTCGGTCGCGCCCTCGGTGCACAGCAACAGCACCCGGGTGGCCGGGCCGAGGCCGAGGGCCACGCGGGCCGCGGCGGCGGCCGGGTTGGAGACCACCTCGGCGAGCCCGCCCAGCCCCGCCGCGCCGGTCTCGCCGGCGACGATCCCGACCCGGGCCAGCTCGCGCATGCTCCAGCGGGCCCGCTCGTCGTCGATGGCGCAGAACACGTCGATCCCGCGGGACACCAGCGGCCAGGCCACCAGCGACGGCGTGCCACAGTTGAGCCCGGCCATGATCGAGTCGTGCGGGCCGGGCAGGGTGACAATCCGGTTCGCCTCCGCCGAGGCGAGCACGCACGCGGCGCGGGTCGGCTCGACACCGAGCAGGTGGGTGCGATCCGGCGCGCCAGGGCGGCGCCAGTGGCGCACGACCGCGCCGGCCAGCGCGCCGACGCCCATCTGCACGACCACCAGGTCCGGGGGCGGCTCGCCGCGGGCGGCGAGCTGCTCCTCGACCTCCCAGAAGATGGTCCCGTAGCCCTCGATCACCCAGCGGGGCACTTGCTCGTATCCGGGCCAGGAGGTGTCGGAGACGACCAGGCAGCGGTCGGATGCCTGCTCGGCCGAACGTGCCACCGCGTCGTCGTAGGTCCCGTCCACGACCGTGCAGGTCGCGCCCTCGGCGACGATCGCGTCGATGCGGGCCCGAGCTGTCCCGGCCGGCACGAAGATGCGCGCCTCGAAGCCGAACAGCGCGGCCATGCGGGCGACCGCGCGGCCGTGGTTGCCGTCGGTGGCGGCCGCCAGCGCCATCGGCCCGAGGCTCGCGAGCCGCCCGGCCAGCTCCTCCGTGGTCGACCAGGGGCCCGGGTCGCGGCCGAGCCGTTCCACCACCGCCAGGTAGGACGCCCAGGAGGCGCCGAGCATCTTGAACGCGGGCAGGCCCAGGCGGCTGGCCTCGTCCTTGACGAGCACCCGGCCGACGCCGAGGGTCTTGGCGAGCGCCGGCCGGTCCAGCAGCGGCGTCGGCGCGTAGCCGGGCAGCCGCCGGTGGAGGTCGAGCGGGTCGCGGGTGGGCGCCGCGCCGCCGATGGCCGCGCGGTCGCCGGATCGGACGTGGAAGCGGACGGTCACGAGAGGTCGCCTCCCGCGAACGTCTCCAGCATCAGCCCGACGTCGTCGCCCAGCGGGTACAGGATGGGGCAGGTGGCGCCGTTCGCGACGTAGTCGCGGACCTTGGCCTTGCACTCCTCCGGGCTGCCCGACGCCGAGATCGACTGCACCGCGTCGTCGGGCACCAGCCGCATCGCCCCGCGGATCTCCTCCGGGCCGGCCGGCCAGGTCATGACCTTGCCGATCTCCTCGATGAGGGCCGGGTCGACGCCGCTGGCCTTCATGATGTGCGGCTGCTGGCCGAGGTACTGGGTGAGCAGCTCGCGGGCCCGGTCCAGGGCGAGGTCGCGGTCCTTGTCGAGCGAGCAGACCACGAGCTGGGGCCGGTCGATCTCGTCGACCGGGCGGCCGGCGCGGGCTGCCCCGGTGGCCAGCGCCGCCATCGCGGCCTTGTTGTAGTCGGGGCTGACCATGTAGTTGAGCACCACGCCGTCGGCGATCTCGCCGGCCAGCTCCATCATCCGCATGCCGGTCGCGCCGACGTAGATCGGCACCTGCCGGGGCGACCGGTCGCCGTGGACGACGTCGATCTCCACGTCGTCGAGGTGGACGAACTCGCCGTGGTAGGTGACCCGCTCCATCGCCAGCAGCCGGCGGGTCGCCTCGACGACCTCGCGCATGGCGCGCAACGGATTGCGCCGGTCGACGCCGACCTTGGAGGCGAGCGGCTCCCACCAGGCTCCGAGGCCGAGCAGCACCCGCCCAGGTGCCAGCTCGTCGAGCGTCGCGAACGTCGCCGCGAGCAGGCCGACGTTCCTGGTCCAGATCGGGATCACGCCGGCACCGACCTTGATCCGCCGGGTCACGGCCGCGAACGCCGCCATCGGGACGGTCGCCTCGCGCGCCAGGCGGCTCTCGGCCTGCCAGACCGCCTCGAAGCCGCACTCCTCGGCCTGACGGACGTGGTCCATCCCCTCGCGCAGCGGGTGCTTGTCCTGCAGGTACAGCGCCACCCGCCCGCTGCTCGTCACCGTCATGTCCGGCGGCTCCCTTCCGGTCGGAACGTGTGTGGACCGATCGCCTCGAGGCGGCGCCACAGCCGCGCCGCGCCGGCCGCGGCCTTCGCGGCCAGCTCGTCCTGGTCGACCCGGACGAGCCGTCCGTCCGCCACCACCAGCTCGCCGGCCACCAGCACGTCGCGGACCTGCCGGGCGTCGAGCCCGAACACCCAGTGGCCGTCGTAGCGGAGCACCGCCAGGTCGGCCGGTGCGCCCGGCTCCACGCGCCCGAGGCGCTCTTCGCCGAACGCCCGAGCGGCCACGCGCGCGCCCTCGGCCAGCCGCTGGAGCGGCCAGCCGGCCCCGGTGGTGACGTCGGCCTCCCTTGCCCGGAAGAACGCGGTCTTCGACTCGGCCAGCATGTCGGCGCCGATGCCGTCGGTGCCGAGCGCCACCCGCCCGCCGAGCAGCCCGAGCGGCAGGTGGCCGACCGCGTTGTGCATGTTCGAGCGTGCGTTGTGGGCCACGGCCGCGCCCGACCCGTGGATCGCGGCCGCCTCGCCCTCGTCGACGTGGATGCAGTGGGCGAGCAGCGCGTCCTCGGTGAGCGCCCCGGCCGCGGCCAGGCGGTGCACCACCCGGGTGCCGAAGCGCGCGGGTCAAAGAGGTCCGCGTATGACCATGACGTCCGACCCGATCGCCTTCAGGGATCCCGTGGTCTAGGTCATGCGCGGGCCTCTTTGGTGGACGTCGGGTGGCGAGGAAACGCCGGTTCTCGGCGACGCCGGCAAGGGCCCGCTCGGGCCCGTCCCGGTCGCTGACCTCGTAGCAGAGCACCGAGCGGATGCCCAGCTCCTCCAGCGCGGCGGCGATCGCGTCGAGCGACCCGTCGATCGCGTTCGGCGAGGCGTGGTGGTCCACCAGCGTGGTCGTGCCCGCCAGCAGCGCCTCCATGCCGCCGACCAGCGCCGACAGTCGGACGGCCTCCTCGTCGAGCGCCCGGTCCAGCCGCCACCAGACCCGCTGCAGGATCTGGGTGAAGTCGAGCGGCGGGTCCAGCGCGGACGGCATGCCGCGGGCGAGCTGGGAGTACAGGTGGGTGTGGGCGCACACGTTCCCGGGGAGCAGCAGGCACCCGGAGCAGTCGCGGCGGCGCACCCCGGCCGGCGCCACCCCGACCGCGGCGACGCGGCCGTCGGAGATCACCACGTCGGCGGCGACCAGCTCGGGCGGGTCCAGGGACTGCACGACCGTGGCGCCGCAGAGCGCGAGCGTCCCGCCGTCCTCGGGTGCCATGGCGGTCATCGTCCGCGGGCGGCCGTGGCGGCGAGTCTCGGCACGGCCGCGCGGGCGGCGGGCGAGTCCTTCATCGGCAGCCGCGTGCGGCGCACACCGTCGTAGGCGTGCAGGGCGCCAGCGACCGCCGACGCGGTCGGCACCAGCCCGATCTCGCCGATGCCCTTGGCGCCGTAGGGCCCCTCGGGCTGGTGCTCCTCGACGAGGATCACCTCCACCGCCGGCATGCCCGCCGGCGGGATGATGTTCTGCGACTTGAGCGTGGTGGTGACCGGCACACCGCCCTCGACCACGAGCTCCTCCGACAGCGCGTAGCCGAGCCCCATGTGCACGGCGCCCTCGATCTGCCCCTCGAGCAGGGTCGGGTTGATCGCCTTGCCGACGTCGTGCGCGGCCACCACCCGCTGGAGGTGGCCCTTGGCGTCGAGGATCACGACCTGGGTCGCCCAGCCGTAGGCGAAGTGCGTCACCGGGTCGGTGACGCCCGGGCCGATCCTGGTGGTCCAGTCCACCACCATCTCGCCGTAGGACTCCTGCCCGGCGAGGTCCTCGAGGCGGCGGCCGGCCAGCGCGGCCCTGAGCCAGGCCGCGGCGGCGATCACCGCCCGGCCCCCGAGCACGGTCGCGCGGGAGGCGGTCGTCTGCCCGGTGCCCAGCTCCCGCCCGGTGTCGACCATCACCCGCACCCGGTCCGCGTCGAGCCCGAGCTCCTCGCAGGCGACCTGCTGGAGCACGGTGTGGACGCCCTGGCCCATCTCGGTCCAGGAGTGGAGGAGCGTGACCGTGCCGTCGGCCTCGGGCCGCAGGATCGCCTTGCCGTACTCGGTCAGGCCGTTGCCGACGCCGCTGTTCTTGGCCGCGCAGGCGATCCCGGCGAAGCGCGCCGACCTGTAGGCGTCCTTCACCGCGAGCAGGGTCTTCCTGATGCCCACGCCCGGGCCGAGCCGCTGGCCGGTGCCGAAGGTGCCGCCGACGTCCAGCGCATTCAGCCAGCGGATGTCCCAGCCGTCGATGCCGACCCGCTCGGCCAGGCGGTCGAGCATGCCCTCCATCGCGAAGTTGGTCTGGTTCGCGCCGAAGCCCCGCATCGCGCCGCACGGCGGGTTGTTGGTGTAGACGGCCTGGGCCTCCACGTCGACGTTCGGGACCTCGTAGACGCTGCATGCGTGCCCGGCGGCCCGCTCGAGCACCTTGGCCCCGACGCTCGCGTACGCGCCGGTGTCGCCGACGATGCGGGCGCGGACCGCGACGAGCCGGCCCTCCGCGTCGCAGCCGACCGTGTAGGTCATCTGCAGCGGGTGCCGCTTCACGTGGAAGCGGATGCTCTCCGCACGCGACAGGGTGAGGCGTACCGGCCGGCCGGTACGCCAGGCGAGCAGCGCGGCGTGGCCCTGGACGTTCAGGTCCTCCTTGGCGCCGAAGCCGCCGCCGCTGGAGACGAGGGTCGCCCGCACCTGCTCCTCTGGCAGCCCGAGGATCGACGCGACCTGGCGCCGGTCGTCCCAGATGCCCTGGCCCTGGGAGAAGAAATGGACGCCGCCCCCGTCGGTCGGCACCGCGAGCGCGGCCTCGGGCTCCAGGAAGGCGTGCTCGACATGCTGGGTGCGGAACGTCTCGGTCTCGACGTGGGCGGCGCCGGCGAGGGCGGCGTCGACGTCGCCTCGCTTGACCTGCGACACCGAGAGGAGGTTGCCGCCAGGGTGCAGCCGTGGCGCGCCGGAGGCCATCGCCGCCTGCGGGTCGGTGACCGGTTCGAGGACCTCGTAGTCGACCTCGACGAGGGCGGCCGCCTCGCGTGCGGCCGCCCTCGTCTCGGCCGCGACCAGGGCGAGCACGTCGCCGACGTACCTGGTGGTCTCGCCCTCGGCGACGAGCTGCGGCCAGTCCTCGACGAGCAGGCCCTGGACCCGCTCGCCGGGGACGTCGGCGGCGACGAGGACCGCGACGACGCCCGGGTGCGCCCGCGCCGCGGCGGTGCGGATCGTGAGCACGCGGGCACGTGGGTGGTCGGAGAGGCGGACGGCGCCGTGGAGCATGTCCGGGACGGTCATGTCGTTCACGTAGGGCTTGTCGCCGAGGGCCAGCTCGCTTCCCTGGTAGCGGGCGGTGCGGGTGCCGACCCGCCCGCTGCGGTCGATCTCGGGGAGCGGCTCGCCGCGCTTGGCCGCGGCCACCAGCCGGATCGCGTCGACGATCTTGACGTAGCCGGTGCAGCGGCAGAGGTTGCCGGCGAGGGCCTTGGCGATCTGCTCCCGCGAGGGGTCGGGGTCCTTGGCGAGCAGCGACTCGGCCTTCATCACGATGCCGGGCGAGCAGAACCCGCACTGCGACGCGCCGGCGGCGACGAAGCCCTCGGCCCAGCGCTCGCGCTCCCCGGCCGCGAGGCCCTCCTGGGTGACGACCTCCTTGCCGGCGAACCGTGACGCCCGCTGCGCGCAGGACACGACCGCGCGGCCCTCGACCATGACCGTGCACGCGCCGCACGACCCCTCCGGCGCGCAGCCGTCCTTCACGGAGGTCACGCAACAGCCCTCGCGGAGAACCTCGAGGAGGCTCGCGCCCTCGCGCACCTCCACCGAGATCGGCTTGCCGTTGAGGGTGAAGTCCATGTCCTCGTGACCCTAGTCGGCCGCGTGCCGCCGTCCCTAGAGTACTTGGGCCCAGGCGAGCCAGGGGCGAACGGCCCTTCAGCGGGAGATCCGACCGTGTGATCATGCCGGCGTGAGGACCCTCATCCGCGACGGCACAGTGGTCACCGCCGGCGGCGTCGTCCGTTCCGACGTGCTCGTCGTCGGCGAGCGGATCGCCGCCGTCGCCGACGGGCTCGACCTCCCGGCCGAGCGGGTCATCGACGCCGCCGGGCGGTACGTGCTCCCGGGCGGCGTCGACGTGCACACCCACATGGGGCTCGAGTCCGCCGGCACGGTCGCGTCCGACGACTTCGCCACCGGCACGGCCGCGGCGGCGTGGGGCGGCACCACCACGATCGTCGACTACGCCGGCCACGACCGTGGCGAGCCGCTGCATGAGGGCCTCCAGCGCTGGATGGCCAGAGCCGAGGGCAAGGCGTGCATCGACTACGGCTTCCACCTGATGGTCAGGGAGGTCGACGACCGGGTCCTCGGCGAGATGGACGCGCTGGTCGACGAGGGCGTCACCTCGTTCAAGCTGTTCATGGCCTACCCGGGCGTCTACATGGTGGACGACGCCGCGATCTTCCGCGTGCTCGACCGGGCGGCCGGCAACGGCGCGCTGACGGTGCTCCACGCCGAGAACGGCGGCCCCATCGACGTCCTGGTCGCGCGGAACCTCGCGCGGGGTCGCACCGCGCCGCTGTGGCACGGCCTGAGCCGCCCAGCCGTGCTCGAGGGCGAGGCGACCGCCCGCGCCATCGCCCTCGCCGAGGTGGCCGGTGCGCCGGTGCACATCGCGCATCTCAGCGCCGCGCCGGCGCTGGAGGCCGTGCACCGGGCCCGCGAGCGTGGGGTGGCGGCATCCGCCGAGACCTGTCCCCAATACCTCTACCTCAGCCTCGACGATCTCGACCGGCCCGGGTTCGAGGGCGCCAAGTACGTCTGCTCGCCGCCGCTGCGGCCGCGGCGCCACCAGCATGCCCTCTGGGAGGGGCTCCGCCTCGGCGACCTCCAGGTCGTCGCCACCGACCACTGCCCGTTCAACTTCCACGGGCAGAAGGAGCTCGGCCGGGGCAGCTTCGCCCGCATCCCCAACGGCCTGCCCGGCGTGGAGGAGCGGGTCACGCTGCTCTTCCAGGGCGTCCTACGGGGCCGCATCGGCCTGGAGCGCTTCGTCGACCTGGTCGCGACCGCGCCGGCGAAGTTGTTCGGGCTCTACCCCCGCAAGGGGACGATCGCCCCCGGCTCGGACGCCGACATCGTGGTGTTCGACCCAAGCGTGGAGCGGACGCTGTCGGCCGCGACCCACCACATGAACGTCGACTACTCCTGCTACGAGGGGATGCGCGTGCGCGGCGCGCCGGAGCTGGTCATGCAGCGCGGCAAGCTGCTCGTCGAGGACGGCGAGTTCAAGGGCCGGCCAGGGGCCGGCCGCTTCCTGCCCAGGAGCCGGCCGGCGGCCCCCTCCCCACCGTGACCGGCCGCCGCCCGCAAACGGCCCGCTTCCGCCGGGACCAGCGGCCCTACGGGCGGGACCCTCGCTCGGCTACGGTGCGAGGGCCATGGGAAAGGAGGCACCGATGAAGGTCTCCGACCTGCACCAGCATCCGCATCAGCTGTACACCGCCCAGGCGGAGGAGACGCTGGACGAGGCGGCCGACCGCATGAGCTGGCACCAGGTCGGCGCCCTGCCGGTCTTCGAGGGCCAGCACCTGGTCGGCATCATCACCGAGCGGGACCTCACCGCCGCCCTCGCCGAGGGCGCGGACCCGGCGAGCACCCCTGTGTCGGACTACATGACGCCGGCGCCCACGGTCCTCGGGCCCGACAGCGAGCTCGCCGAGGCGGCCCACAAGATGCTGGAGCTGGGAGTCCGCCACCTGCCCGTCGTGCGGAGCGGACGCCTGGTCGGGGTGCTGTCCATCCGCGACCTGCTCGGTGCCGACGGCGGTCGATGGTGAACGGCGACAGGGTCAGGGCGCTGCGGTACGCGCGCGAGGCCGTCGACGACCTGCACTG
>WNFV01006732.1_pt1 | contig 17059 bp, 19 predicted proteins | sample 5400101 | NCBI WGS metagenome assembly WNFV01 (sample SAMN13153361, study PRJNA577476) | soil metagenome | isolation source: 115 cm soil or saprolite under grassland replicate 1 | place: USA:California | collected 2016-06-15
AGCGGGCCGATGCGTTTGTAGCGGATGACGCCGAGCTTGTCGATCACGTAGGTCTCGGGAACGCCGTAGACGCCGTAGTCGATGCCGACCTTGCCTTCGAGGTCGTGGATCGAAAGCTGATAGGGATCGCCCATGCTCTTCAGCCACGCCAGGCCGTCTTCGCGCTTGTCCTTGTAGTTGAGGCCGTAGAGCGGCACCGAGCCGCTTTTGGCGAGATCGAGCAGGACCGGGTGCTCCTCGCGGCAAGTGACGCACCAGGAGGCCCAGACGTTGAGGACCCAGACGCGGCCGACTATGTCCTTTTCCGTGAACGACTTCGCCGGCTCGTGCAGCTGCGGCAATTCGAAGTGCGGCGCGGGCTTGCCGATGAGCGGCGAGGGCACTTCGCGCGGATTGAGCGTGAGCCCGACCCCGAGCAGCGCAATCAGCGCGGCGAAGATGGCGAGGGGCAAAGCGAAGCGCGTCATCGGCTCAGCAATACCGTAAACGCGCCAGGGCGGCAAGCCCGCCCAGCGTCGGGCGTCACTCAGGCTGCTATGGCCCTTCGAGGCGTCGCCTCCACCACGATCGGCAAGTTGTCGAGAATGACTTCAGCCAGGCGTTTCACGGTCTTACGCCGCGGGAAACGATGACGCCAGGCAAGGCCGATCGTGCGCGTCGGGACAGGCGCGGCGAAAGGCCGGATCTGCACCAGATTGTTCTGCACCGAGCCCACGCCCGGCATGGCGGCGAGCGCCGGCAGCAGCGTGCAGCCCACGCCCGCCGCCACCATCTGGCGCAGCGTCTCCAGACTGGTGGCCTTGAGCTCCTCGCGCTGGTGGGATGCGGCGGAGCGACAGATGGCGAGCGCCTGTTCCCGCATGCAATGCCCTTCTTCGAGCAGCAGCACGTTCTGGTCGGCAAGCTCTTCCTCGACGATCTGTTTCTTGCGCTCCAGCGCATGGCCTGCAGGCATGGCCACCACGAACGGTTCCCGGAACAGCTCCATGGATTCGATATCCTCGCCTTGAACCGGCAGGGCGAGCAAAAGCGCGTCCAGCCGCCCTTGCCGCAGCCGCTCCAGCAGGTTCGCCGTGAGGTCTTCGCGCAGCAGGAAGTGCAGTCTCGGACAGAAGCTGCGCATCGTCGTCAACAGATGAGGCACCAAGTAGGGCCCTAGGGTCGGAATCACGCCGAGACGCAAAGACCCGCTCATGGGGTCGTGCCCATTGTGGGCGAGCCGCCGGATTTGTTCCACCACGTCGAGGGCGGTCCTCGCCCGCTCGATGATCTCCTCGCCGATGGGAGTCGGCAGCAAGTGGTGCTTGTTGCGCTCGAATAGAGTTACTCCGAGATAATCCTCCAGCTTCTTGAGCTGCGTGCTCAACGTGGGCTGTCCCACATGACAGGCGAACGCGGCGCGAACGAAGCGCCCCTGGTCCGCCAGCGCAACCAAATAGCGTAGTTCTTTGAGTGTCATGGCTCCCCCCAAGTTTTTCTGCCCGAAGCCCCGATCATATACCTGTCAGTCCGGAAATTTCTGGCCGAGCTTTCCCGGACCGACGCATGAGAAAGGAACGGGGCAAGTAACTGTTTCACTTCCTCGACAAGGAACTCGCAATCCGCCCGCATTGATTTTGTCGATAACCGATATCAAGCGGAGCGTTGGAAACGGTAACGTCGATAACAAGTATTGAAACATTGAATTGGCGGGCCGACAAGAATTTTGTTTGACTACGAACCGGAAGTGGCCACGCCAAGAACGCGACAAGTGGACGCATAAAAAAGGAGCTCCGCTGATGAAAAGCTGCGTGCTGAAGACGCTTGTGCCGCAGGCCCTGCCGTTGATCTTGTTAAGCCCTCCTGCTCTTTCCTATGAAGTCGTCAGCATCTCCGGTGGTGGCGCCATCACCGGGAAGGTCGTGTATCAGGGCAGCGTCCCGATCAAGAAAATCATCCCCACCAAAGACAAGGAAGTATGCGGCGGCCCGCGCGACGAAGCCCAGGTTCTGCTCGGACCCGACAAGGGCGTGCAAGACGCAGTCGTCTATCTGAAGGACGTCGCCAAAGGCAAAGCCTGGGGCAAACCGGACAAGTCCCCGGTGCTGGATCAGGAGCACTGCAAGTTCGAGCCACCGGTTCAGGTAATTCGCGCCGGCAATATCGACATCGTTAGTTCCGACCCTGTGCTGCACAACACGCACGGCTTCTACGGCAGGCGCACCGCATTCAACCTGGCATTGCCCAACAAGGGCACGAGGATCCCGGTGGAGTTGACGCGGTCCGGCATGGTGCGGGTCGAATGCGACGCGCACGGCTGGATGCTGGCTCATATCTACGTGGCCGACAGCCCCTATTACGTGCTGACCGGGAAGGACGGCAGCTTCAGCATCAAGGACATCCCGCCCGGCCAGTACACCCTGGTGACCTCGCAGTACTTTCTGGGTGACACCGAAACGGCGGTAACTGTGAAGAGCGGCGAGACGGTCAAGCGCTCCGTCGAGCTGAAGAAGAAGTAGCGCCCGTCGCGCAAACGAAAAGGAGGACACGCAAATGAGCGAACGACTGCAACGCGAAATGGACCGGGTATCGCGTCCGTCCGGGGAACGTCCGGACAATTCGGTAGTGATGACCCGCCGCACCTTCCTGCACAAGTCCGTGGTTTATGGAGCCGGCGCGGCCGCCTGCGGCCTGTTTCCGAGCCTCAGCACCATCGACATGGCCTTCGCGCAGGGCGGCCCGACCTTCAAATTCGCCTGGCTCTCGGACACTCACATGTATCCGAAGGCGCTGAACAGCCGCTTCGTCGAGAAGACGGTCCGTGCCGTTAAGGAAATACAGGCGATGAATCCGCCGGCTGACTTCCTGATCTTCGGCGGCGACATGGCGCAGTTGGGCGACCCGGTCGAGTTGCGGCTGGGCGCCGACCTGTTGAAGGAAATAAAAATCAAGAAAGTCTTCATCCCCGGCGAGCACGACTGGTACCTCGACATGGGGGCCACCTGGAACAAGATGTTCGGCGCGTCGCCGTGGACCTTCGACCACAAGGGCGTGCGCTTCATCGGCCTGGACACCGTCAGCCGAGCGGAGGACTTCTGGACCTCCCGAAAGATGACAGCGAAAGAACGCATGGGCCACATGGCGACCCTGGACGGCACGCTCGGCGGCGCCTGGGCGGCGGTGGGGGCGGACGGGCTGAAATACCTCAACAGCACGCTAGCCAGTTGGCCGAAGGACAAGCCGGTGGTCGTCTTCACCCACAACCCGCTCTATGAATACTACCCGCCGTGGAACTTCTGGGTCCGCGACTGGCTGCCGGTGCAGGAGATCCTCAAGCCGTTTGCCAATGTCACCAACATCCATGGGCACACACACCAGGTGCTCTACAACGAGATCGGCAAGATGCGCTCCATCGGCATGCTCGCCACCTCCTGGCCGTGGCCGTATGCGCCGGAAGGCGTTCCCACTCTGACCCGGCCGATGATACGGGCGGATCCCGGCGACCATTTCGATGGCGTGGGTTGGAGCAGTCTGGCCATGACCTCCGGCACGCGCGTCGACTACGAATACAAGATGTGGCGCAAGGAGGTGTTCGCGCAGGCGGACGAAGATTCGGGCACGGGCGACAACCGCAACCAAGTGCTGACCCCGCGCATCGCGGATCGCATCTAGCGCCCCGCGGGGCACAACTCGATAACGGAGGAGATACCACCATGACCCGCAAGATGCTTCGCTACCCGATGATCGCGGCGGGGATGGCTGCGCTGCTGTTCGTCGCAAGCCATGCGCAGCAGGCGTTCGCGCACAAGGAAAAGCACACCGCCGCCCAGTTGCAGGCGTTCCAGGAGGCCTTCATGGAACAGGTGAAAATCGGCGACCAGCTGTTTCACGGCGATCCGAGTACGGAAAAGCGTCTCGCCGTGAAGCTGTCGGGCACCGGCATGGCCTGCGCCATGTGCCACCCCTTCACCTCGGACACCCACCCGCAGGAGTTTCCCAAGTACCAGGAGCAGATGGCGGCCTTCGCCACGTTGCGCGACATGATCAACTGGTGCATCGAGAAACCGAACCAGGGCGAGAAGATCGACCCCAGCGGCGACGCCATGAAGGCGCTCGAGACCTACATCTACTGGTCGAACCGCAATAGCAAGCTCGACCCGGGAAGACACTGAGCGGCATCAGGCCGGGCGGGGTCTGCCGCCCGGCGCCGTAGGAGAGGACAGCTCGACTTCGGTCGCCGTCGCCTGTCGACAGGCTTGCGACGACGACTCAGGCGGCGGGCAGCCGGAACATGGGGGAGCACAGCATGACCGACGCAAAATCAGCCCAAGGTGCGTTCCCGGATCTCGATTCGCTCGTCGACCGGGAGCTCATCCTCAAGTGGATCTATTGGGGACTGTTCTGGCTGATGTTCACGCCCAGCATCGGGGTGACGATCTCGACCCTGTTCAACTACCCCGATTATCTCGGCACCTCGGAGTACCTCACTTTCGGGCGGCTGCGCCCGATGCACGTGAACGGCGTGATCTTCGGCGCGTTCTCGACGCTGTTCATCGCCCTCTGTTACTACATCGTGCCGCGGCTGTGCGGCGTGCGCGTGTGGAAGGGGCAATGGGGGCACTGGCTGGTGTGGGTGTGGAACCTGACGCTGGTCGGCGGAATGATCTCGCTCCTGCTCGGCTACAACCAGGGCCTGGAGGCGGGGGAGTTTCCGCTGCTCATCGACGCGCTTATCTTCGTGGCGGTGACGATCATCACGATCCAGCTGCTGGTCACCATCGCCCAGCGCCGGGAGCCCCAGCTTTTCGTGGCGCTGTGGTACCTGATCGGCGCCTACGTGTGGACGGTGCTCAACCTGATCCTGGGCAGCTTCATCCTCCCCTACGCCTTCACCGGGATCAACAGCGCCGCCTTCCACGGACTGTTCCTCCATTACATCGTCGGGCTGTGGATCACGCCCGCGGGCTATGTGCTGATCTACTACTTCCTGCCCGCCAGCGTGAGGAATCCGGTCTACAGCCACAAGCTCTCGCTGGTCGGGTTCTGGTCGCTCGCGCTGTTCTATCCCTTCGTCGGCATCCACCACTACCTGTACAGCCCGATCGCCGACTGGGCGGAGACGCTGGCCATCATCACCTCGATGCTGCTCATCGTTCCGGTGTGGACGGTGCTGCAGAACTTCTTCGGCACCATGATCGGCCGCTGGCAGACGTTCGGGCAGAACCTCACGGCGAAGTTCATGATCATGGGCTCGCTGATGTACCTCGTCGGCTGCTTCCAGGGCTCCACCGAGGCCTTGCGCGCGGTCCAGCAGCCCACCCACTTCAGCGATTTCGTGATCTCGCACTCGCACCTCACGGTGTTCGGCACCTTCGTGGTGTGGGCCATCGGCGGCACGATCTTCGTGCTGCCCAAGCTGGTCGGCAAGCCGCTGTGGTCGTTCCAGATGGGCAACTGGTCGTTCTGGCTCATCACCTGCGGCATCAGCCTGATGGGGCTGGACCTCACCCTGGCGGGACTGCAGCAGGGCTACATGCTGATGGCGGGCGCCGAGTGGCTGGACTCGCTGGTTTCCATCCGACCGTACTGGCTGGTGCGCACTTTCGCCGGCGCCTTGATGGACATAGGCATGTCGCTGCTCGTCTATAACCTGATGCGAACCGTGATCTCGCAAGCGCGACCGTCGTTCGCGGCGACCGCCGGGCGGCCCGCGCCCGGGGGCCTGGCCGCAGGGGTGGCGCCATGAGCCGGCGCTACGGACTGCGCTTTTACGCGCTGGCAGGCGGGTTCGGCTGCATCTCGCTCGCGGCCTTCGTGCAGGGGGTCCTGCCGATGCTCGAGCCGCAGTCGCGCACCACTCGGGTCACCCAGGTTGTGCGCACCGATCTGGGCGAGCTCAAGTGGATGGAGCGGCACGCGACCGATTACACGCCGCTGCAGCAACGCGGCCGCGAAGTCTACATCCGCGAGGGTTGCTGGTATTGCCACTCGCAGTACGTCCGGCCGGTGACCGGGGAGACGCGCCGCTGGGGGCCGGTCACCCAGGCGGGGGAATACGCATTCGACGTGCCGCACTTGTTCTCCACCCGCCGCATCGGACCGGACCTGTCGCGCGTCGGGCTCAAGTACAGCGACGCCTGGCACCTGGCGCATTTCTGGGACCCGCGCATGCTGTCGCCGGATTCCATCATGCCACGCTTCGCCGCGATGTTCGACGGGCCCCACCAAGCCAAGATCGTGACCGACGCCGAGGGCAACCGCAGTGTCGAGAGGACGCCGGCGACCGAAAAGCTCTTCAATTTCCGCAGCAGCCAGAAGATCCTCCTGACGCCGAACGCGGACGGCCTGCTGTACGTGCCGGAACGCGGCAAGTATCCGGTGATCCACACGCCCAACAACGAATACTCGGGGGAGGTCCTGAGCCTGATCGCGGAGACCGAAGACCTGAAGGCGCTGATCGCCTACGTGCAGAAGCTCGGCGTCAATCGCGGCAAGTGGCGCGACGCGTTCGAGCCCCAGCGCATGGAGGCCTCGCAGGTCACCTTGCCGCGCTCGGAGGAGTGGATCGATTACGGCAAGAACGTCTACGAGCGCCGCTGCTTGGGATGTCACGGGGTGAAGGGCGACGGCAACGGTCCCGCGGCGGCGTTCATGCAGACCGACCGGCCGCGCAATTTCGCTCTGGGGGTCTTCAAGTTCCGACTCACCCCGTCCGGATCGATGCCCGACGACGGCGACCTGCTGCGCACCATTACGCGCGGGGTGCGCGGCACCGCGATGCCTACCTGGCATGAGCTGCTGGAGAAAGACCGGCTCGCGGTGATCCAATACATCAAGTACGAGCTATCCGCGGACCGCAGCAAGCCCGGCAAGCCCTACTTCTACTTCGTCGAGGAGCCGCCAAAGGCGCCCGTGTACATCGGCGAGCCTCCCGCTCCGACGGCGCAGATCGTTGCCCACGGCAAGGAAGTCTGGAAGCAGGCGAAATGCTGGGAATGCCACGGCGACGGCGGCAAGGGAGACGGGGAAAAGGCGCCGGGGCTGAAGGACGATTTCGGCTTCCCCATCCCGCCCGCCAATCTCACCACCGGTCAGTTCAAGTCGGGGCCGAGCGTGAAGGACATCTTCCGCACTATGTCGACCGGACTGTCGGGCACGCCGATGCCCTCCTTCAGCGATTCGATCCCCGAACCCGACCGCTGGGCGCTCGCCTACTACGTGCTGTCGCTGTCGGCGTTCACCGATCCGCTCACCGGGCAGAAGCTGGCGATCTCGGAGACAGACCGCGCGGCGCTCAACGATCCGGCGCTGCGAGCCTCGGAATCGCGCTACGCGTACAAGTCGCGCATCGAGCAGAGGCCGACGCTGTATGCGGGAGAAGCCTGGGCGAAGAAGCACGGCTTCGATCTCGCCGAGGCGAGAGCATCGGACAAGGCCGGCGCACGCGGCGCAAGAAAATGAGGAGCGACCATGGTTGAGCTGACCCTGATCCAGTTCGTGGTGGCGCTGCTGATGGGGCTCGGTGCGGTGTGCCTGTTCATCTGGGGCGTGCTGTCCGGCTCATTCAACGACGTCGAGAACATCAAGTACAAGGCCTATCGGGCGGAGGTGAGCGAAGATGAGTGACAAGGACGATCCGGCAAAGACCGCGGGCACTCCCCACGACCAGCAGGTGGAGGGATACGGCGGCGGTCACGTCGAGGCCCGGCACGGGCGCATCAACGCCTGGCTGCTGGTGGTCTATCTGATCATGCTGGTCTGGTCGCTTTACTACGGCATCAAGTACTGGGGCGGGCTCGGACCGGGTCTGGACTTCTGAAGCGAGGCGCGCAAAGGAGGACGCTCATGGTGGAAAAACTGATACTGGCGCTGGCGGTGCTGAACCTGATTTTCCTGTTCAGCGAGCTCGCGCTCAACATTTTCGGGGTGGTCCTCTCGTGAGGAAGGGATAATGACGCTCGCCGAAAGCATCGCGTTCTGGATCTTCATCGTGATGACGGTCTCCTTCTTCGCCTGGGTGGCGTACCTCGCGTTCAAGAAGTAGACCTTCTCGCCGGCCGGCAGGCCGCCGACCGGAGAAACGACCGGTGCTCCAGTACTTCCTGATTTCCCTTGCGGGACTCGCCGGAAGCGTCCACTGCGTCGGCATGTGCGGCGGCTTCGTCTGCGTCATGGGCAGGGATCCGCGCGGCGCGGCGGCGACCTTGCGCCGGCACCTGACGTACAACCTCGGCCGGGTGACCACCTATTGCTTTCTCGGCGCGGTGCTAGGCTATCTGGGCGTGCTGCTGGTGGGCCACCAGGGCGAGGCGACGGCGGGAAGCCTCGCGCAGCGCGGGCTGGCGCTCGTCTCCGGGTCGTTGATGCTGTACATCGGGCTGCAGTTCTTCGGCGTCTTCCGCGGCGCCCGATGGCGGCCGCTCGGCCTCGGCGCCGGCTATCTCGTATCCGCCCTGCGCCAGCTGTTGAAGGCGCCCGGCGCCGGCGCGCCGCTCGCGCTCGGCGCGCTCAACGGCTTTCTGCCCTGTCCGCTGGTGTACGCCCTCCTCGCGCAGGCCGCCGGCAGCGGCGGGCCGCTGCCGGGCTTGCTGACGATGGCGGCGTTCGGCCTGGGGACTTTTCCCGCGATGCTGGCGATGGGCGGGATCGGCGCGTGGCTGCGCCCCGCGGCGAGCCGGCCCGGCGCAGTCGCGGCCCAATTCGTCTCTAGGGCGGGCGCCGTGCCGCCGCGATCCGACTGGCGGCAACGCAGCCTGCGCGTCGCCGGCGGTTTCATCGTGCTCCTCGGGGTGATCACCTTCGCGCGCGGCGTGTTGCCGATGAGCGCTCATCTGCACGGCCTATGAACCCGACCGCGAGCTGCAGCCACTGTCTGCTGCCCATCGGCCGCCTCGGGCAGCAACGCGAAGTCAACGGCGAGACGCACGTATTCTGCTGTTACGGCTGCTGTCTCGCCTACCAGGTGCACCACGGCGAAAGCAACGAACCGGAAGCGGCGCTGTTGTTGATCCGCATCGGTGTCGGCGCATTCCTCGCCATGAACATCATGCTGTTCAGCCTGCTGCTCTACTCCGGTGCCTTCGGGGCCGGGGACGGCGCCACCGCTCATCTCGTCCATTGGTTGCTGTGGGCCCTGGCGACGCCGCTCGTGGTCGTGCTGGGCGGGCCGTTCATGGCGGGCGCGTGGCGGGCGGCGCGGGGCGGTCAGCTCAGCACCGACACTCTCGTCAGCGTCGGCACGCTGGCGGCGTACGGATTCTCCGCTTACCAGGTGTGGAACGGCTCGGCGGCGGTGTACTTCGACACCGTCACCATGGTGCTAATACTGTTCACCCTGGGGCGTTACCTGGAGGCGCACGGGCGCGTGCAGGCCGCGCGCAGCTTGGCCCCGATGCTCGCCGCCGAGCGCGCCGAAGTCAGGCTCGTGCTCGGCGGCATCGAGACCCTGCAGCCCGTGCGCGCGATCCGGCCGGGCGCGGTGGTGCGCATCCTGCCGGGCGAGCGCATCGCGGTGGACGGCGCGGTCATCGAAGGCCGCTCCGAGTGCAACGAGGCCATTCTCACCGGCCGCGCGGAAATGCAGGCGAAGACGCCCGGAGCGCCGGTGCATGCCGGCAGCATCAACGGCACCGGACAACTGCTGGTGCGCGCGACTGCCGCAGGGAGCGATACGCATTGGGTGCGGATCAGCCGCTTGGTGCGCGGCGCGCTCGCGCGCAAATCGCTGTCGGGGAATACGGTGGACCGGCTGTCCGCCGTGTTCATTCCGGTGGTCCTGCTGCTTGCCGCGGGGACGCTGTGGTTCTGGAGCGGCCGAGCGCCTCTCGAGCAGGCGCTGCTGGCCGGGCTCGCGGTGCTGGTGGTCGCCTGCCCCTGCTCGCTGGGACTGGCGGCCCCGCTGGCGACCACGCTGGGAATCGGCTTCGCCGCCCAGCGGGGCATTCTGTTGCGAAGCGGCGGCGTCCTGGAAAAGCTGGCGCGGATCAAGGCCGTCGCCTTCGACAAGACCGGCACGCTCACCGAGGGGCGGCCGCAGGTGTTGCGAATATCGGCGCACGACGCGACCGAACACGACGTGCTCTACTATGCCGCGGCGCTTGCCACCGCATCCGAGCATCCTCTGGCGAAGGCTATCGCCGAAGCGGCGCGCGATCAGGCGCTCGGCGCCACCGCCGGCGGCGACGTGCAGGCGCACCCCGGCGCCGGGATATCCGGCAGGGTCGACGGCCGGCCGGCCGCAATGGGTTCTGCCGCGTTTCTGTCCGCCCTGGGGTGGCAGGTTCCGGGAGCGTGGCCGGCAAGTCCGCAGGGGTGCACTCTGGTGTACGTCGGTTGGGAAGGCAGCGCCCGCGGAGTGATCGCGCTCGCCGACCGGCTGCTGCCCGAAGCCGTGAAAGTAATGGCGGCGCTGCGTCAGCGCGACATGCCGGTGCTGCTGCTCAGCGGCGACCGCGAGGCGGCGGTGGCGCAGACTGCGACGAAGCTCGGCATCCCGGCGTGGCGCTCTGAGCTGATGCCTGAAAACAAGGTCGGCGCCCTGCAGGCTTGGATGAAGCGCCACGGTCCAACCGCCATGGTGGGTGACGGCTTGAACGACGGCCCGGTGCTGGCTGCGGCGGCGGTCGGCGTCGCCGTCGGCGGGGCCACCGATCTCGCCAGGGAGAGCGCCGATATCGTGCTGCCGGAAAGGGCGCTCGAGAATCTGCCTTGGCTGTTCCAGCTGGCCGCGCGCGTGCGCGGATCGATACGCGCCAATCTCGCCTGGGCGCTCGGCTACAACGTCATTGCTCTGGCGCTGGCCGCTTCCGGATTGCTGCAGCCGGTCATCGCCGCCGGTCTCATGGCCGGGTCCAGCCTGGTGGTCGTCGCTCGTTCGCTGAGCGCTAGGCGCGGATACGCTTCGCGCGCCGCGGACCAGGCGCCGGTTGTAGGACCTGCCTCCGCCTGAGGGCGTCGAGCCGATGAAGCGCCACTCCCGCCTAGCGCCCGTGACCGCCTTGCTGGTCCTGGCGCTCGCCGCCCCGGCGGCCGCCGATCACACCGAATCGCAGCGGGTAAACCGCGATCTGGAAGGCTGGATGGTCGGCGACTTCTCGCTCATCGACCACAACGGCAGGGCCTTCACCCAGGCGCGCCTGAGCGGCCAATGGACATTCGTGTTGTTCGGCGACACCCGCTGCAGCGAGCGATGCACCTCCGCGCTCGCCGCGCTGGCCGGGATGTGCCGGCGCATCGCGAGGACCGAAGCCGTGAAGACCACGCAGGTGCTGTTCGTTTCCCTCGATCCGGAGTATGACTCGGCGCAGGGGCTGCGCCGCTATCTGGCGCCTTTCGATGAGCGCTTCATCGGCGCCAGGGGCAGCCGCGAAACGCTCGCCCGATTGGTCGAGGACCTCATCCCGCCGGGGACGCGCGCGGCAGGGGGCGCGGGGTCGCTGGTGTTGATCGGACCGGACCGCGACGTGCGCGGGGAGTTTCTCCCGCCCTACGACGTGCTGCTGCTCACTGCGCAGTTTCTGAAGACGCGAGTGGGTCGCTGACGATTCCCGCGTTCTGCGCGATCACGGGGTCGCCGCGCCGGCGTCGGCCGGCATCTCCTGCTGCGCGCTGCGGCGTGGGAGCCGGTAACGGCGGTCCGTAATGGCGAGGACGCCGCCCAAAGCCATGAGAAGGCAGCCGCCCCAGATCCAGTCGATGAACGGCTTGTGCTGCACGCGCACGACCCAGGCCGTCGCGCCGACCGCGTCTCCGAGGGACACGTACAGGTCGCGCGTGAAGCCGGGGTCGATCGCCGCTTCGGTCATCGGCATGTTCTGCACCGTGTAGAGGCGTTTCTCCGGAAAGAGCGTCGCGACGTCGCGGCCGTTCCTGCTGACCTGGATGCGGGCGCGCCCCGCAACGTAGTTCGGTCCCTGCACGTCCTTCACGCCGTCGAAGCGGAAGGTGTATCCGCCCAGCTCGACGGTGTCGCCGGGCTCCATGCGCACGTCCTTCTCGCTCTCGTAGCCCCTCACTAGCGTCACCCCGGCGACGAACACGGCGACGCCAAAGTGCGCTAGCAGCATGCCGTAAGTCGCGCGCGGCGTGCTGCGCAGCCGGGTCCAGGCGCTCGTCCCGCCCGCCGCGTTCCTCACTTTTTCGTAGAGCTGAACGACGCCGCTCGCCGCGACCCAGGCTGCGAGGAGCAGCCCGAAGGCGACCAGCGCGCTCCAGCGCCCGAGCGCGAGCGGAAGCAGGAGCGCGGCGACGAGGCTCGCCGCGAAAGCCCAGCGCAGCCGCATCGCGAGATCGGGGATGCTCGCCTTTTTCCAGCGGGCGAGCGGGCCGATTCCCATTAGAAACAACGCGGGCGCCATGAGCGGCACGAACACCGTCTCGAAGTACGGCGGCCCGACCGAGATCTTGCCCAGGCCCGACGCGTCGAGCGCGAGCGGGTAGAGCGTCCCGAGCAATACCGAGCCGGCCGCCGCGGTGAACACGACGTTGTTCGCGAGCAGCATCGATTCGCGCGACAGCGGCTCGAAGCCTCCGCCCAGGCCGATTCGGGGCGCGCGCCAGACGTACAGCAGGAGCGACCCGCCGATCACGGCGACCAGCAGGGCGAGTATGAATATGCCGCGGGCGGGGTCGGTCGCGAAAGCATGCACGGAGGTGAGGACTCCGGAGCGCACCAGGAACGTCCCGACGAGACTCAAGGCGAAGGCGAGGATCGCGAGCAGCACGGTCCAGCTTCGAAATGCGCCGCGCTTCTCCGTTACCGCGAGCGAATGAATCAGCGCGGTGCCGACCAGCCACGGCATGAACGAGGCGTTCTCCACCGGGTCCCAGAACCACCACCCGCCCCAGCCGAGCTCGTAGTACGCCCAGCCGCTGCCGAGCGCGATGCCCACCGTGAGAAACGCCCACGCCGCGGTGGTCCAGGGGCGCGACCAGCGCGCCCACGCCGCATCGAGCCGTCCGCTCAACAGCGCCGCGACCGCGAACGAGAACGCGATGGAGAAGCCTACGTAGCCCATGTAGAGCATCGGCGGATGCAGCACCATGCCCGGATCCTGCAGCAGCGGATTGAGATCGCGCCCGTCCGCGGGTGCCGGGAAAAGCCGCAGGAAAGGATTGGAGGTGAAGAGAATGAACAGGAGAAATCCCGCGCTCACTAGGCCCATCACGCCGAGCACCCGCGCCACCATCTCGCCGGGAAGCTGCACGCTGAAGAGGGTCACCGCGGCCGTCCAGACCCCCAACATCAGGATCCACAGCAGCATCGAGCCTTCGTGGCTGCCCCAGGAGGCGGCGAAGCGGTAAAACCAGGGAAGGCTGGAATTGGAATTGGTGGCGACGTTCAGAACCGAGAAATCACTGGTGACGAAGGAATACACGAGACATCCGAAAGCGATGGCCGTGAACACGAACTGGCCTTGCGCCGCCGGGCGCGCCGCGTTCATCCACGCGACATTGCCGCGCGCCGCGCCCGCAAGCCCGAACATCGCCTGGCAGAGGGCCAGACACAGCGCGAGCGCGAGGGCGACCGCCTTTGCGTTGATGGACTGGGCCTGCTTGATCGCGTCCGCCGCCGCGGGGGGCATGTAGTTCTCGTCGTGCTTGGCGAGCACTTCGCTCGCGTAGAAAACGCCGTCCGCGCCGAGCTTGCCTTGAGTCACCACGCCCTTGCCCTCGCGGAACAGGTCCGGGAGCAGGCCGCGGTAGACGACCGGGACGTTCTTCGCCGTGTCGGTGACCACGAACTGGACGGTGACGCCGTCCGGCTGGCGTTTCACGCTGCCGGGCGTGACCATCCCGCCGACGCGGAACGCGCGTCCCTGCGGCACCTCTTTCGCCGCGACCTGCGACGGCGTGAAGAAGAACACGAGATTTTCCCGGAACGCGGCGAGCACGAAGGCCGCCGCCACGGCGAGCGCGGCGAGGCCGCCCGCGATCATCGCCAGCCGCTTGTGCCTGGGCTTCACCGGCCGCCTTCCCTTCCGGCGCGAAGGCGCCCGAGAACGCTGCGCCTGCGCAGCGCGAGCAGCGCGATTTCCGCGATGATGAGCGCGAGCGTCACGAGGTAGGAGCCCCAGACGTAGAATCCATAGCCGCCCATGGCGAGAAAATTGTCCCAGCTGCCCCAGTTCATGAAACGGCCCCTCTCGCGTATTCCGCCGTCCACTCGCTTGCCTGCTCGCGCTCTAGCATGATGCAGCGCGCGCGCATGAGCGCCGCGGCGATGCTGTAGAACCAGAACCCGAGCGCCATGACGATCATGCCGGCGAGCATCGTCGCGGCCATCGTCGGCGCCTTGGCGAGGCTTACCGAAGCGCCCTGGTGCAGCGTGTTCCACCACTTGACGGAAAAGTAGATGATCGGGATGTTGACCACGCCGACCAGCGCGAGCACGGCTCCCGCTTTGTCGGCGCGGCGCGGATCGTCGATCGCCGCCTGAAGCGCCATGAAGCCGAAATATAGAAACAGCAAAATCAGCTCCGATGTGAGCCGCGCATCCCAGACCCACCAGGTGCCCCAGGTGGGCTTGCCCCAGAGCGAACCGGTCCACAGCGCGAGAAACGTGAAAAGCGCCCCCGTCGGGGCGAGCGCGCTCGCCATCATTCCCGACAGCCGGGTGTTGAAAGCGAGCCCCAGCCCGGCCCAGAAGGCCATGACGAGGTAAATGAACATCGACATCCAGGCGGCGGGAACGTGGATGAAGATGATGCGATAGGCCTCGCCCTGCTGCGCGTCGGTCGGGGCGACGAAAAATCCGATGTACAAGCCCGCGGCGCACGCGAGGAGCGCCAGCGCCCCGAACCAGAACGCGAGCTTTCCGGCCAGCGGAAAAAAGGTCTGGGGCGAGGAGTACTTGAACCAGTTGACGCTCATGCCGTGCCGCTCAATTCACTCCGATGAAATGCGCAGCGCCACCGCCGCCGCCCAGGGCGCGAAAGCCCCCGCGAACACGAGGAACGCGCCGAGCAGCAGAAGCTGCGCCTGCCCGCCGAGCCCCGAGACGGCGCTTTCAGCTGCGCCCGCTCCGATGATAAGAACCGGGACGTACAAGGGCAGCACCAGCAGCGAGAGCAGCGCCCCCGCGCCCCGCAATCCCAGCGTCAGCGCCGCGCCGATCGCACCGATCAGGCCGAGGACCGGGGTTCCGAGGGCCAAGGATAGGGTCAATGTCCAGACGAACTCTTGAGGAAAATCAAATTGTAGCGCCAAAACGGGCGAGATCAGGACGAGCGGCAAGCCGGAGACGAGCCAGTGAGCGAGTACCTTTGCCGCGACAGTCATTCCAAGAGGGGTGGCGCCGAGCAGCATCTGCTCGAGCGTCCCGTCGGCATGATCGGAGGCGAACACCCGGTTGAGCGCGAGCATCGAGGCGAGCAGCGCCGCGACCCAGATGACGCCCGGCGCGATCGTGCGCAGGAGCGCCGGGTCGGGCCCCACGCCCAGCGGAAACAGGCTCACCACGATCACGAAGAACAGCAGCACCGTCAGCACGTCGGAGCTGCGCCGCACGGCGAGCAGCAGGTCGCGATGGATCACGCAGCGCAGCGCCGCGAGCATGTCAGTTCGCCTCGAGATCGATGCGCAGCGTCGCGGCGGCGGCTATTCTCGCCTCGAGGTGCGTCGTGAGGATCACCGCTGCGCCCCGCGAAACGTGCTCGGCGATCAGGCGTTGCACGCAGTCGATCGCGGCGGCGTCGAGCGCGGCAAACGGTTCATCCAGGATCCACAGCGGCTTGGCGTCGCTCAAGGCGAGCCGCGCCAGAGCCACGCGTCGCCGCTGCCCCTGCGACAGCACCCGCGCGGGCAGATTCTCGCAACCGGCAAGGCCGAGCCGGTCGAGCGCCTCGCCGATCCGCGCGGGCTGCGCCCGGACACCGGCGAGCGTGCACGCCACCTGCAGATTCTCGGCGGCGGTCAGATCGTCTTTGATCGCATTGGCGTGCCCTACGTAGACGAGCCGCCGCCAGAATTCCTCCTGCAGCCTCCGGATATTTTCACCGTCCCAGCGCACTTCTCCGGCCGTCGGCTCGAGCAGCCCGCAGGCGATGCGCAGGAGGCTGGTCTTGCCGGAGCCGTTGGCCCCGCCGACGCGCAACAGCTCGCCGCCGCGCAGCGCGAAGCCCAGGCCATCGAACAACGTGCGCTCGCCGCGCGTGCACTGGAGATCGACGCCCTCGAGCGAGGGGGATTCCAAGAAGATTTTCACGCCGCGCGCAAACCGGAAGGAAGCATCTGTACCGCAAGAGTACCGGCGTCCGGGAGGACGCGCAACGAGTTGAAAGCGGTGTTTTACAGTGGCCGCGCGGACTCTTGCCCAAGACAACGGCGACAAGTCTCACGTCGCATTTTTCCTCGTCGCTCGCCGCGCGCGCCGGAGCCGCCGGCCCGTCCGGTCTGAGGCGCGTCGGAGGAAACCCCGAAGCAGCTGTGCTTTTATGGCTCTTAACCGCGGGCTTCCAGCGCGGCCACCCGCGCTTCGAGATTGTCCAGGCGTTCGTTCATCACGGGCACGGAGCTGAGCAGTATGCCTACGTCGGCCTTGAGGCTGGCAATGGTGGCCTCGATAACATTCAGTCGGTGTGAGTGCTCTGCAAGCGTCTTGCGCGTTTCAACTCGGAACTCGCGCATTTCCTCGCGAAACTCGACTATCGTCTTCAGCGTCAAATCCACCAGTCGCTCCGTGTTTAGGCGCCATTGTACGCCGCCCTATAGGGATAACAACGCCGCCAGCGCGACGGCCAGACCCAGGTAGTGGATGAAGCTCGCCAGATCCTGATCGCCCGCGTCGATCTGAAACCGCCGCGCTTCAGACGGTCGCCAACTCGGCCCTAACCTCGGCGAGCAGCTTTTCGGCCTCGCTTCCACGGACCCGCGTGATGTCGTCCTGGTACTTGAGCAGGGTACCGAGCGTGTCGTTGATGGTCTGGGGGTCGAGCGTCATCCTGTCGAGCGCAACCAGCGCCTTCGACCAGTCGATCGTCTCGGCGACGCCGGGCAGCTTGAACAAATCCATCTTGCGCAGGCGCTGCACGAAGGCCACGACCTCGCGCGACAGGTTTTCGGAGGCCTCCGGGGCTTTTCG
>WNFV01007057.1_pt1 | contig 17055 bp, 16 predicted proteins | sample 5400101 | NCBI WGS metagenome assembly WNFV01 (sample SAMN13153361, study PRJNA577476) | soil metagenome | isolation source: 115 cm soil or saprolite under grassland replicate 1 | place: USA:California | collected 2016-06-15
CAGGAACAGCGTGTAGAGGCCGGTGACGACCGGCGTGCCCGCGATCTTCGTGTAACCGAGCACCTGCGGGATGTTCATGGCGGCCAGGGTGAAGCCGGCCAGCACGTCGCGCAGGGCTCCCGCGCGCCCGATCGGCCGCGCACTCCGGAAGAACCCTCGACTGCTCCCTTGCCGCGGCGGCGGCGCTGACGTCACGGCTCGGTCGTCAGGGTGGAGGGATGAACAACGACGGGCCCCACGCTTCGAGCATCGTGGCATCGGCCCGGAAGAACCGGAAGCCCGCCTCCCCGGCGACGAAGTGATCCAGGTCCGTATCGCCGATGTGAAAATACGCTTCGGCGCGCCACTGGGACTTTATATCGGCCAGTCGATGCTTGAGCACGGTGAAGTCGGCCGCGATCTCGAGCCGCTGCCACAATTGCCGCTGGTACGTGACCGGGCGATCCGAGCAGCTGCCGATGAGATGGCCGAGCCGCTTGCACTCCCGCACCATGTCGATGCTGACGAGGCCCGGCGGGTCACCCACTTCGAGGGTGCCGTCTATATCGAAGCTGATCAGGAGAGCCACGAAGGACTTGCTAGGCCTGGGACAGCGGCACGATGGCGTAGAATCGCGGCTCGTCTCCTACGACGCGCGTGATGTGGCCTTGCCCGGTGAGATCTTCCGCCAGCACCACGTCGCCGGGCCCGATCCTGGCCACCGTACCGTCGCCCACCTCGATCTCCGCCGTGCCGGACAGCGAGATCGAATACTGCCGTCTCGGCGCGCAGTGCCAATCGAGCACGTAGCCCGGGGGGGAGACGCGGAAGACGATACCGGTGGCGGGCTGCGTCGCCGTGCCTTCGCCATGGGCGCCCTCGGTGTCGACAAAGGGCTTCATCTGGAGCGGGAGCTCGGCAATGCGCGATTGTCCGTTCGAGTCGCTATAGACACGCCATGACTTGGCCATACGTGCGTTTCTACCTCCGGGGGCGCCGGCAAGATGTGGGTGTGATTGCCTGAAACCGGACAATGCGGCGGACTCGAGAGTTCAGGATCGGTAGCAAATCATCCTCGCGACAGCGTACGGCAAAGAGAGCGCGCGATACAAGGCCCAGACCCGACACGTCGTCTGGTCTTGGCCAGAAGACCCGTCGCGAACGCGTCCCCCCTGTCGGACTTCTTGGCAGTTCCGTACGACCATCCGTCCAGGGATGGCCAATGTAGCTGACTTCCTTGAGGTCTCTTGCCTGGCACAGACACTGCTTAGCCCCTGTGGGTGCGGTGTCTTTGTAAACCGAGGGAACAGGCCACGAACGCACTGATCGTATTCTTGCTCCTTGTCGGCCCCTTGGGCGCCGCCGCGAACGTCTTCGCCGGCGACTTCAATGTGAACGTCGGCGGCATCAATGTGTCTCCGCAAAATAACCGGTCTCAGTCAGACCAGAGCCGTCGAATCGACAAGCCGCAGACAGGTGTCGGAAGCATCTCGGTCCCCGACATAGGCCGGCGCTCCGACAATCCCTCGGGAGGCGGTCCCCTCTCCGATGCGAAACCCCTCGGCGGCTCCACGATTCCCTCGAGCAATACGGGCCTTGGCGGCACCTTTCCCGCGGGCTCGACCACTCTGGGTCAGCCCGCCGGCAATCAGTTCTGCTCGAAAAACGAGGTGACCATCGGGGAGGACACCCAGGGAAGAGTGCACTGCGCGAACAGCGTGAACGGCACGATCAGGCAATAGGTCGGCCGTCAGCGCTTCACGCGCTTGAAGTCGATCAGTACCTGGCCCGAGCCCGCCGCGGTCACGAAGGCTCGCGGCCGTCCTTTGGACACATCGTCCGCATTGTCACAGATCTTCAGGGCGTCGCCGTCCGTCTCGTAGATCCCCAGCCACGTCTTCCCCTTCATCTCGCCCGCGGTATTCTTGAAATCGATCGTGGCGGGCTTCGCGGACGGATCGGTGGTGTAGGTTCCCTGATAGATCACCTTCCCTTTCGACCGAATGGTGAATCGGTCGCCCGCGAAGGTTAGCTGGTGGCCCCGGAGATCATCGGCGGCCTGGCCGCTTCGCTGCGACGACTCGGCCACCCACGTGCCCTGCAGAGCGTCCTCGACCTTGGCGTCGGCCGCCCTACTCCCTGGACCGGCCGACGACACGACGATCATCGCGGCGAGCAGGATGCGAAATCGCATGGGTGGTCTCCTCCGTTCTGTCCTGTGTGCGCTGCACTGGTCAGAACTCGATGGCGAGCTGCACTCCCAGGACCACGGCATTGCCGACACTCGAGACACCCCCCGGATTGATCACATACTGGACGTCCGGCTGAACAGTGAGCCGGCGGCCGACGGCGATCGCATACGTCCATTCGAGCACTATCTCGTAGGTCTGCCCGGGGAGGTAGCGGCTGAAGCCGCCGTAGTAGAGGGCGAAAGCCGCCGTGTCCCGGTCCCGCCCCGGTACCAGCCCCCGGTAGCTCGCTCCCGCCGATCCGAACCAGGGGAGCGGATTGATGCTCGCCTCGGGCGCGTAGATGAGCGCTCCGAAGAGCGAAAGGCCTTGGGCGCTGCCGGGCCCGCCTTCCCTGAACACCATCTGCTCCCCTATCACGTAGAAGCCGTAGTTCCCCGTCTGCCGGCGTCCGGGATTGCTGAGGGAGGCGTACTGGTTCGAATCGTAGTACCCGCCCACCCGGTAGCGCCCGGGCAGGCCGGGGGCATTGTTCTCGGCATTCACCGAATAGCCGACTTCGCCGATCACGAAGTAGCCCGCGGCACTGCTGATGCCGAACTCCGTGCCGTTGGCCGTGAGCTGGTTGAGGGTGGGATCCGAGTAGAACGCTCCCGCCGAGAGCGACAGGGCCGGCGTGGGCTGCCCGGCAATGCGTCCGCCCCACGTGGTGTTCGGATCGGAGGTGACACCCGGCACGTTCTCCTGCACGGCGAGCAGGATAGGGTTCAGCGCTTCGTTGACGAAGGAGAAGTCGATGGGCACGGTGAGAAAGTCGGCGCCGGTCGAGAAGCGCCCCGCCTTGAGATCGAGCCGGCCGTCGAACAGCGATTGCTCCAGGTACATGTTGACGAGGCGTACCCGCTGTCCCTCGAAGTACTGCGCGACGGTGAACGTATTCCCGATATCGAGGGAGAGGTCGGTTCCCGATGCCCAGTCGCCCGATACGTCGAATCTGAGCCCCCGGAGGCCGGCCAGCTTCCCCATGTCCGCCAAGATCTCGACGGCAAGATGGCCGGCGTAGGCCTCGCCGCGACGCTGGCCGCCCGCCACGCTCGCCTGAAGATCGGTGGCATAGAGAATGCTGGGATTGATGCCCCACCCGTTGAGCACGTCGCGCGCGCCGAACCAGTTGCCCGCCATGGGCGGCTCCGCTATCCATCGCTTGAGCCACGCCCCGGGCGGAGCCTCGTCGGCCGCCGCCCGCGCCGTGCCCAGCGCGCACACTCCCGCCGTGAGCAGCACCCCTGCCATCAGTCGCAGAGCATGGACGGAACGGGCGGGAGACATGCCGGCGAGCCTGACAGATCGACGAAGCACGGTCAACTTTCGCGCGCATCGACTCCCCTTTCGCGCATCGACTCCGATGCAACCGCGTGATATTCTTGCGCGGCCGCGGAGGCATTCCTCGACGCGGATCCTGACAGGAGAGCTCACGTGCCCCATCCTTCGGTTGCCCGGCGCTACGCGCGCTTCGTGCTCGGCCTGGACCGTCGAGACATTCCGGCGCCGGTAGCCGTGAAGGCGGCCGTGCTCATGCTCGACACGATCGGGAGCTGTCTCGCCTCGTCGCAGGAAGACTTCGGCCGCGCCGTGCTGGAGGGGGCCGCGCGACTGGGCGGGCAGCCGGAGAGCACCCTCATCGGCACCGAGGTGAAAGCGGGAGCGGCGAGCGCGGTCCTCGCCAACGCCACTCTCGCCCACGGTCTCGACTTCGACGACACGCGCGAGGGCGCCATCGTCCACACGGGTTGCGTCGCCGTGACCACCGCGCTGGCGGTCGGCGAGGCCGTCGGGGCCTCAGGCCAGGCGGTTCTCGAGGCGGCGATCGCGGGCGTGGAGGTGATGTGCCGGGTCGGCCTCGCGGTGCCGGGCCGCTTCCACGCGCGCCACTTCCATCCGACCTCTCTCACGGGAAGCTTCGCGGCCGCGGCGGTGGCGGGCAAGCTCTACGACCTCACCGAGGACCAGCTCGTCCACGCCTTTGGCATCTGCGGCAGCCAAGCGGGCGGGATCATCGAGTATCTCGCCGACGGGTCGTGGACCAAGCGGCTACATCCGGGATGGGCGGCCCATGCCGGTGTGGCCGCGGTCGTCCTCGCCCGCGCGGGATTCACCGGACCGGAGACCGTCTTCGAAGGCGCGCACGGCTTCTATCAGGCCTTCGCCGGCGCCTCGGCGGAGACGACTCTCGATGCCCTGCTCGGCGCGCTCGGGCACCACTGGGAGCTCGAGCAGCTCACCTTGAAGCCCTACCCCTGCGGCTCCATCGCCCAGCCTTACATGGATTGCGCGGTGAGGCTTCGGGAGAAGCACCAGATCCAGCCCGAGCACATCGCGAGCATCAGCTGCCGCACCGCGGAGGGGCCGGTGCCGCGTCTCTGGGAGCCGCTCGCCGCCAAGCACCGTCCCGCCAATGGCTATGCGGCGAAGTTCAGCCTGCCCTATCTCCTCGCCGTGATGTTCGTCAAGGGTCGGGCCTCCCTCGCGGAGTTCACGGACGAGGCGGCGCGGGACAGCGCGGTGCTGGAGGTGGCCGCCAAGGTCGGCTATGAGCTCGATCGCACCATCGACTATCCGCGCCAGTTCATCGGCCACGTCGCCGTTCGCCTGGGCGACGGCCGTCTCCTCGAGGAGCGTCAGGATCATCCCCGCGGCGGGCCCGACGCTCCCCTGTCGCGCGATGAAGTCGAAGCGAAGTTTCGCGGCAATGCCTCCCTCGCCGTCCCCGACGCCCAGGCGAGCCGCGTGATCAGCCTCGTGAGCGATATCGCGGGGCAGCCGGACATGCACGCCCTGATGTGCTCACTCAGAGCCTAGAGGTGGCACCATGACACGTCGTCGCGTCGTCGCGGGCTGGGCCGCTCTCGGCCTGGCCGTTTTCGCCTTCTCGTCCTCCCCCGCATCCGCCAAGGATGCGCGCCTCGAGGCGGCCAGGAAGGAAGCCAAGGTCGTCTGGTACACCTCGCTGGCCCTGTCGAGCGCGGAGAAGGTGGCCAAGCTCTTCGAAGCCGCCTACCCGGGCATCAAGGTCGAAGTGCACCGCACGGGCTCGCAGCGCATCCTCCAGCGCGTCATGCAGGAGCTCCAGGCCAATATCAAGAACGTGGACGTCATCCACACCTCCGATGCCGGCCACTACGTCCTGCTGAAGGACAAGCAGCTCCTGATGAAGTACACCCCGGCCGGCGTCGAGCGCTTCCCCTCCGCCTTCAAGGACAAGGACGGCTATCACTACGGTCTCCGCGCCACCGTCAGCGTGATCGCCTACAACACCAAGAGCGTCTCCGCCGCGGACGCTCCCCGGACCTGGAAGGACCTGCTCGATCCGAAGTGGAAGGGCAAGCTCGTCACCGCCCATCCCGGATACAGCGGCGTCATCTCGACCCACGTGCTGGCCCTCGTGCATCTCTACGGCTGGGATTACTTCAAGCAGCTCGCGCAGAACAAGCCCATGCTCGTGCAGTCGGCGGTGGATCCATAGGGGGTGGTGGCGTCCGGAGAGCGCGCGGTCGCGGTGAACGGAGGCGACTACACCTTCTACCAGGCGAAGAAGAAGGGAAATCCCGTGGAGATCGTCTTCCCGAAAGAAGGCGTTCCCCTCGTCGTCTCGCCCACGGCCATCGCCGCCTTCGCCCCGCATCCGAACGCGGCCAAGCTCTTCACCGACTTCATCTTCAGCCGCGCCGTCCAGCAGGTGATGGCCGACAGCGAAGGGCTCTACACCGGCCATCCCGACGTGACGTACCCGGCCGACCAGCCCAAGCTCTCCGAGCTCAAGCTCCTCCAGGTCGACGGCGAGGAGCTGGAGAAGCGCAACGAGGAGATCAAGACGCGCTTCGTCGAGTTCTTCGGGGCCTGAGCTCGAGACATGGCGGACGAGGCGGTGGCCCGGGGACATCCCTCGTGGGGGGAAGGGCTCGATCGCTCCGCTCCCGTGTGGGTGCTCGCAGCCGCCGCCCTCGCCCTCCTCATCCTTCTCCCGCTGGGGTGGCTGGGCTACATGAGCGTGAGCAGCGAGCGCGGCTTCACCCTGGGCCACTACGCGCGCGTGTTCACCGATCCGCGATTGCAGAAGGCGCTCTGGAACACGGGGGTGCTCGCCTTCTGGTCGGGGCTGGCCGCGGTGGCCATCGGCGCCCCCCTGGCGTGGCTCTCCGCCCGCACCGACCTGCCGTGGTCGCGCACGATTCGGAGCCTCGTCATGGCCTCCTTCGTGACCCCACCCTTCCTGGGCGCCTTCGCGTGGGTCATGCTCGCCGGCCCGAATGCCGGATATCTCAACAAGCTCTACCGGAGCCTCACCGGCGCTCAAGACCCGCTCCTGAACATCTTCACCATGACGGGCCTGATCTTCGTGGTGGCCATCTACACCTTCCCCTACGTGTACATCATGATCGCCAACACGCTGGGGCTCATCGCCTCCGATCTCGAAGAAGCCGCGTCGATTCTCGGCGCCAACCGCCTGCACGTGGCGCTCACCGTGACCCTGCCCATGGTCCTCCCCGCCATCCTGAGCGGCTTCATCCTCGCCGTGCTGCAGGCCCTCGCCCTCTTCGGCTCCCCCGCCATCCTCGCCCTGCCCGCGGGCTTTCACACCATCACCACCCAGGTGTGGGCGCTTTTCCAGTACCCGCCCAAGGTGGAGATGGCCGCCGCCTTCTCGGTGCCCCTGCTCCTCTCGACGGCGCTGCTCCTCCTCCTCCAGAAGAGGCTGCTGGGCCGGCGCGGCTACGCGTCGGTCGGAGGCAAGGGCGCGCAGCGCCGGCACATCCCCCTGGGTCGCTGGCGCTATCCCGCGCTCCTCGGATGTCTCGCCGTGCTCGCCTGCGCGGTGTTCCTCCCCTACGGTATCCTCGCCAAGGCCGCCTTTGCCCGCGCGTGGGCCCAGCCGCTCACCTGGGAGAACTTCACGCTCGCGAACTGGTCGTTCACCTTCCTCTACAGCTCGACCCAAGGCGCCATCATCAATACCCTGGAGCTGGGCGTGCTCACGGCCTGTGTCGGAGCGGGGCTGGCCGCGCTGCTCGCCTACGTCACCACGCGCCAGCTCATCGTGGGCCACCAGGTCCTCGCCTTCCTCACCCTGGCCCCGGTGGTGATTCCCGGCATCGTCCTCGCCGTCGCCCTCTTCATCGCGTATACGCGCCCGCCGTTCCTGCTCTACGGCACGCTCTGGATCCTCTTCATCGCCCACCTGACCAAGGAGATGCCCGTCGGCTATTCGCAGTCCGACGCCACCTTCCGCGGCATCCATCCGGAGCTGGAAGAGGCGGGGCGCATCCTGGGCGCGGGGCGCCTGCGCGTTCTCCGCGAGATCACCGCCCCCCTCGCGAAGAGCGGCATCATCGCCACCTGGTGCTTCATCTTCATCGGCGTCATCCGCGAGCTGTCCGCCTCCATCATCCTCTTCACGCCCAACACCAAGGTCATGTCGGTGGTGATCTTCGATCTCAAGGAGGAGGGCCAGTTTGGCGCCATCGCCGTCCTCGGCCTCTTCATGCTCGTCATGACCTTCGCCATCGTCGTGCTCATGCAGACCCTCCTCGGCCGCGACGTCATGGGCGCGCGGCCATCCGACGCGTCGGGATAGCCGAATGCCCGGGGTGACCATCACCGGCCTGACCAAACATTACGGCGACGTGGGCGCGGTGAAGGGGCTGGACCTCCGCGTCGAGCCCGGCGAGCTCGTGGCCCTGCTCGGACCGTCCGGATGCGGCAAGACGACGACGTTGCGACTGGTGGCGGGTTTCCTCACGCCCGAGGCGGGCGAGATCTGGGTCGGAGAGCGCTGCCTCTCGTCGCCGGCCACCGTCATCCCGCCCGAGCGACGACGGATGGCCATGATCTTCCAGAGCTACGCGCTCTGGCCGCACATGACCGTCGATCAGAACGTGACGTACGGGCTGCGCTTCGGGGGAGCGCCGAAGGCGGACAGGGAGCGACGCGTCCGGGACATCCTGCGCGCGGTGCAGCTCGAAGGCTACGGGTCCCGCTATCCCGGCGAGCTCTCCGGCGGCCAGCAGCAGCGGGTGGCCGTGGCGCGGGCGCTCGTGGTGGAGCCGGAGATCCTCCTCCTCGACGAGCCGCTGAGCAATCTGGACGCGAATCTCCGCGAGGAGATGCGCTTCGAGATCCGCCGGCTCCACGAGACCTTCGGCATCACCACGCTCTACGTCACCCATGACCAGGCGGAGGCCATGGTCATCTCGGATCGCGTGGCCGTGCTCCAGCACGGGCGCGTCGCGCAGATCGGCACCGCCGAAGAGCTCTTCGACCGGCCGCGCACACGCTTCGTCGCGGAATTCATCGGGCGCACCAATCTCATCGACGGTGTCGCGGAAACGGCCGATACGGTGGCCCGCGGAGCGTGTCGCCTGCGGGTCGCCGCAGGAGAGCTGAGGCCGGGCGAGGCGGCGGCCATCTCCATCCGCCCCCATCAGATCGAGCTGGTGCCCTTCCCACACCCCGCCGTGGGCGGCGACGGCGACAACGTCCTTCACGGCACCGTGCTGCGCGCAAGCTATCTGGGCGATGCCGTGGACTACCAGGTTCAGCTCGCGGAAGGAGACACCGTGCTCCGCGTGGCCGGTCCCACTCCGCTCCGGGCTCGCCCCGGCGAGAGCGTCAGCCTGCGCATCCCCGCCGCCGCCTGCATCCCTCTGCCTCCGGACCGCACGAGGTAGCCGGCGGCTCTCCGCGTCTACGAGGGCGTGATGACGGTCTTGGCGCCGTGGCCGGCCGAGGCGTGGGCGAAGGCCTCCGCGATGCGGGACAGGGGGAAGCGCGCGGTGACCAGCTTGCTCACGCCGAGCTTGGGCATCATGGCCAAGGCGCGGCGGAAGGCGGTGCCGCGACCGAAAGCGCCGCCGATCCTGATCTCGCGATAGTGCACGTCCCAGAGATCCAGGGGCAGCGTGCTCCCCTTCGGATTCACGCCCACGAGCTGGAGGTAGCCGGTGGCCCGGGTCAGCGCGAGGGCTTCCGCGACCAGCGCGGGCTTGCCCACGGCTTCGCAGACCACGTCCGCTCCGCGATCCTTGGTGAGCGACATGACCCGGTCGCGGAGGCTTTCCTTCGACGGATCGACGACGACGTGGGCGCCCAGACGGCGGGCGATCCGGCGACGCTCGTCCAGCGGGTCGGAGAGGATCAGGCGCCTGGCGCCCCGGCGGCGGGCGAGGGCCATGGTGAGAAGTCCCATGATGCCGCCACCGATGACGAGCACGGTGGCGCCGCGCGGCATGGAGAAGGTCTCGAGCCCCGCGAGGCAGCACGCGGCCGGCTCCGTCATGGCCGCGGTGACCGGGTCGAGGCCGTCGGGGAGCGGATGCACACAGCTCGCGGGCAGGGTCACGCGCTCGGCGAAGCCCCCGATGCGCGAAGCCCGCGGGCACTGGGAGATGCGCCCCGCCTCGCAGGCCGAGCATTCCCCGCAACCGTACGACGGCTCGCACGCCACCGTTCGCCCGAGCAGCCGCTTGCTCACCCCGCGCCCCACCTCGCGCACCACGCCGGAGTACTCGTGACCCATCACGAGGGGCGGCGTCCACGGGAAAAGCCCCTGGGTGGCATGGATATCGGTGCCGCAGATGCCCGCGGCATGCACCGACACCACGACCTGCCCCGGCCCCGCCGCGGGATCGGGCGCGTCGTCGATGGTGAAGCGGCTCTCGCCCCGCCACGTGGCCACTTTCATGCCACGCTCCCCACGCGCAGCGCCGGTGTTGTCACGAGCGCGCTCCGAGCCATTGCACGGTGAAGCCCGCCCCGTTCGCCCGCACGTGGCCCGTGTCCACCGTCTCTTCGATCCGTGAAAGGGTCGGGTCCCCGATGATCAGCCTGTCCATGCCGTCCTCCGTGGGCGAGATCACATTCCTGTCTTGCCCGCGGCCAGATTCTAGCGGAATCCTGGCCGCGAGGGCCCGTGTGATATTCTTGCGCGGCTGCGAGGGCCTGTCCTCGCCTCCGCCCCATGCTGACGACGGACCGACTTGGTGGAAGCGCGCTCTGCCTGCTTGCCGTCTTCGTCATGTGGGAGAGCCGCCGGCTGCCCCTCGGCACCTGGCACCACCCGGGTCCCGGTTACTTCCCCGTCCTCCTCGCGGTGATTCTGTTCGTGCTCGGCGGCCTCGTCGGCGCCATGGGCAAGCACGCCGCGTCTGTCGCCACCGTCGGCTGGAGCGAGGCACGCCAGGCTCTCGTCATCCTGGCCGTGGGCGCCTTCATCTGTTTCGCCCTCGAGGGCCTCGGCTATCGCCTCACCATGCTGGCCGCGCTGCTCTTTCTCGTCTGGCTCGTGGAGCGGCGGAGCCTCGTCACCGCCGTCACCTTCGCCCTCGCCCTGGCCGGAGGCTCCTTCTATCTTTTCGATACCCTGCTGCGGGTACCCCTGCCCCGCGGTCCCTTCGGCATCTAGATGGCGGAGACGCTCCAGAACCTCGGCCTGGGCTTCTCGGTAGCGCTCCAGCCGGCCGTCCTCCTCTATGCCTTTGCCGGTTGCGTGGTGGGGACCCTCGTGGGCGTGTTGCCGGGCGTAGGGCCGCTCGCCGGCATCAGCCTGCTCCTGCCCGCTACCTTCGGCCTCACCGCGACCAATGCCATCGTGATGCTGGCGGGCATCTACTACGGCGCCATGTACGGCGGCTCGACCACGTCCATCCTGATGCGGATTCCCGGGGAGGCAGCGTCGGTGATGACGTGCATCGACGGCTATGCCATGGCCCGCAAGGGTCGCGCGGGCGCGGCGCTGGCTATCGCGGCCGTCGGCTCCTTCATCGCGGGCACCGTGAGCGTGGTCGCGCTCATGCTGCTGGCGCCCCCGCTCGCCCGCTTCGCCCTCCGCTTCGGCCCGCCCGAGTATTTCGCGCTCCTCCTCCTCGGGCTCCTCGTGCTCGCGTACATGAGCGGCGGCTCCATGGTCAAGTCGCTGGCCATGGCCGTGCTGGGGCTGCTCCTGGGGATGATCGGCATCGACCAGATGAGCGGGTACTTCCGCTTCTCCTACGGCATCGTCGAGCTCGGCGACGGCCTGGGCGTGGTCCCGATCGCCGTCGGACTCTTCGGCATCGCGGAGGTGCTGGCGACCGCGGGCCAGGAGGTGCCCCCTCAGGTGCTCAAGCCGAAGCTGCGCGAGCTCCTGCCGTCGCGCCGGGAGTGGCGCGAGTCGGTGATGCCGATCGGGCGCGGCACCGTCCTGGGCTTCCTCATCGGCATCATTCCGGGCTCCGCCCATATCATCTCGAGCTTCGTCTCGTACGCCGTCGAGCGTCGGCTGAGCCGGCACCCCGAGGAGTTCGGCGAGGGCGCCGTGGCCGGCGTGGCGGGCCCGGAGTCGGCGAACAACGCCGCGACGTCCGGCGCCTTCGTGCCCATGCTCGCCCTCGGCGTCCCCTCCGGGCCCATCCCCGCCGTGATGCTGGCCGCCCTCATGGTGCACGGCGTCTCGCCGGGGCCGCTCCTGATCAAGGAGCAGCCCGCTCTCTTCTGGGGCTTCATCGCTTCCATGTACGTGGGCAACCTCATTCTGCTCGCTCTCAACCTGCCCATGGTCGGCATCTTTGTGAACGTGCTGCGTGTTCCTTACTCCTTTCTCTACCCGTCCATCATCATGTTCTGCGTGGTAGGCGTCTACGCGGTCAACGGCAGCGTGGTCGACGTATGGATCGCCATCGTCATGGGCGCTCTTGGCTACGGCCTGAGAAAGCTCGGCTTCGAGACGGCGCCCATCGTGCTCGGGGCCATCCTCGCGCCCATGATCGAGCTGGCCCTGAGACAATCGTTGGCGATGTCGGACGGCCGCTACGCGATCTTCATCTCGCGCCCGATCTCCGGTACCCTTCTCGGGTTCGGGGCGGCCCTCGTGCTCCTCAACCTCGTCTCGTGGATGGTGCGCGCCCTCGACTGGCGACGGCGCATTCCCCTCGACGAAAAGGGAGAGAACCTATGAAGCGAATGCTCCTCGCGGCCGTCATCGCCTTGGCGTCAACCCTACCCGCCGCGGCCCAAGAGGCCTATCCATCGCGGCCCATCAGCCTCGTCGTGCCTTTCCCGCCGGGCGGGGTGGCCGACCTGACCGCGCGCCCGGTCGCCACCGCGATGGAGAAGGTGCTGAAGCAGCCGGTGGGCGTGGTCAACAAGACGGGCGCGGCGGGCGCCGTGGGCATGCAGTTCGTCGCCACGAGCAAGCCGGACGGCTACACCCTGCTCCTCGCCCTGTCGAGCATCTCGATCATCCCCGAGGCCGACAAGATCTTCGGCCGCCCGCCCGCCTTCACCGTGGACCAGTTCGCTCCCGTGGCGCTGATCTCCGCCGATCCGACCATCCTCGTGGTGCGCGCCGAGAGCCCATGGAAGACGGCCAAGGAGTTCATCGAGGACGCGAAGAAGCGGCCGGGGCAGATCTCGTACAGCTCATCGGGAATCTACGGCACGCTGCACATGGCCATGGAGCTCCTGTCGAATGCGGCGGGGATCAAGCTCCGTCACGTGCCCTATGCCGGCGCCGGCCCCGCGCTGACCGCCCTGCTCGGCGGTCACGTGGATGCTCTCGCCTCGGGGCCCGCGGTGATTTTGCCCCAGATCAAGGCGGGCAAGCTGCGCGCGCTCGCCGGCTGGGGCGACAAGCGGGTCGCCGCGCTGCCCGAAGTTCCCACCTTCAAGGAGCTCGGATATCCCGAGGCCGAGTTCTACATCTGGGCGGGACTTTTCGCTCCCAAGGGTACGCCGGAGCCCGTGCTCGCGAAGCTCAGGGAGGCTGCCCGCCTGGCGGTGGCGGAACCGGAGTTCAAGGCCGCCATGGACAAGCTCGAGACGCCTATCACGTTCAAACAGGGCGCGGACTTCCAGAAGTTCTTCGATACCGACGCGCACCGCCTGGCCGAGGGCGTCCGCAAGGTCACCGCGTACGGGCGCTCGAGGCCGACGTACGACGCGACGTTAGTGGAGGTCGGGCCGGGGACGCCGGCCGGCGAGATGCTCCGCCGCTACTGGCACCCCGTCGGCGTGGCCGCGGACCTCACCACGCGCCCTCAGAAGGTCCGTGTGCTCGGCGAGGATCTGATCGCCTTCCGCGACGGCGAGGGCCGCCCGGGCCTCTTGTACCCGCGCTGCTGTCACCGCGGCACCACGCTCTACTACGGCAAGGTGGAGTCCTCGGGCATACGGTGCTGCTATCACGGCTGGCTCTTCGACGTCGAAGGACACTGTCTCGACATGCCGTGCGAGCCGCCCGAGAAGACCGCGAGCGATCGCTATCGCGAGACGTTCCGTCAACCGTGGTATCCCGTCCAGGAGTACCTCGGCCTCCTCTTCGCCTACCTCGGGCCGCCCGGGAAAAAGCCCGTGCTCCCCCGCTACGACGTCCTCGGCGATCTGCCCCCCGACGAGGAGATCGTGGCCGACGGGAACAATATCGGGCTCGAGGGTGAGACCACACCCTGCAACTGGCTGCAGACGCACGAGAACGTGATGGACCCGTACCACGTGTTCGTCTTGCACTCGTCGAACAGCGGCAACCAGTTCGTCCCCCTCATGGGCCTCCTGCCCGAGGTGACGTGGGAGTACACGGCCCTCGGCGTGAAGAGCCACCAGGACCGCCGGCTTCCCGACGGCAAGCTCTTTCACCGTGTCACCGAGGTGATGATGCCGACCCTGCGCATCGTCGCCAATCCCTTCGTGAAGCGCTATGGCCGTACGGACTCGGTGGCCTGGACCCTGCCCATCGACGACACCACCACCAAGATCTTCACGCTCTACCGGACGCCGAGGGGCGAGCGCGTCTCGCGGGTGCGTCTGAACGGCAAGCGGTGGGCGGAGCTCACCGAGGAAGAGCACCAGCGGATGCCCAATGACTACGAGGCGCAGGTGGGACAGGGGGCGATCACCCTGCACTCCGAGGAGCACCTGGCCGCGAGCGATCGCGGGGTGGTGATGTTCCGCCGCCTGCTGCGTCAGCAGATCGAGGCGGTGCAGGCGGGCCGCGATCCTCTGGGGGTGATCTTCGACCCGGCCCGCGCCACCGTCACCGTCGAGGCCGGCAACTTCATCCTCGAGCCCGCCTGAGCGCTCAACCGATCGCGAGGACGATCTTGCCGAACTACGCGGGCTGCCCATGGTCGTGCCGAAGGCCGTGGCCTGCTTCCAGAAGAGATTGCGTAACACGAATTCCTTGATCGGTCCCGTGGTGGCGCCGTAGTTCGCGATCCGCCCGCCCGCTTTCAGGATCTCCACGGACTTGGCGAAGGTCTCCCCGCCCGCGCTGTCGATGACCACGTCCGGCCCCCCCTTGCACTGCGCGGCGATCTCGCGCGCCCAGTCCTGGGTGCGGTAGTTGGCGCCGCCCGCCGCGCCCAGCTCCCGGGCGCGGGCAAGCTTGGCATCGCTGCCCGAGGTGACGAGCACCCGGGCTCCCAGATGCGCGGCGATCTGCAGCGCGAAGGTCGAGACGCCACCGCCGATGCCCGTGACGAGCACGGTCTCGCCGGCCTGTACGCGGGCGCGGCTCACCACGGCTCGATAGGCCGTGAGGGCGGCGAGGGGAATGGCCGCCGCCTGCTCGAAAGACAGTGGGCCGGGCTTGGGATGGACATTGCGCGCGGGCACGCGGACGGCCTGGGCATACGTGCCGTCGTCGGGCAGGCCGAGAATGCGGAAGTCCGGGCCCTGCGCCGCGTCGTCATCGCCCCAGTCCAGGCTGGGATTGATCACCACCGCGCGACCGACGAGCGCCGCGTCGTCGCCGCTCCCCACGGACAGCACCTCCCCCGCGCCGTCCGAGCCCAGAATCACGCGTTGCGTGAAGCCGCCCGCATACGCACCGGTGCCGCTGCGAATCCAGACATCGCGGTGATTGAGGGCGGCCGCCTTGAGCCGCACCACCACTTCGCCTGCCCCAGGTGCCGGATCCGGCACCTCCTCCAGCTTCAGATTCTCCGCGCGGCCCGGCTCGCGCAATACCACGGCTTGCATGCCGGCCTCAGACCAGCCCGGCGTCGTGGAGCGCCTCTCGAATCCCGGGCGCCTGCGCGGTGGAGGTGGCGGGCATGGGCGCGCGCGGCACGCCGGCCGCCCGACCCTGGAGCTCCTGGCAATGCTTCACGTTGGCGGGCAGGTTGTCGTGGGAGATGGCGTTCCAGATGGGGAGGAGCTTTTCGTGGAGAGCGAGCGCCCGCTTGTGATCGCCCGCCTGCACCGCGTCCCAGAGCGGCACGCAGAGCGTGGGCGCGGCGGTGAGAAGGGCCGCGATGGCCCCGTGCGCGCCGAGCGCGAACGAGGGATAGAGGAGCGCGTCCACCGCGGTCATGATCCGCGCGCCCTCCCCCACGAGCAGCAGGAGATCGGCGAGAAGCTTCAGGTCGCCCGCGCTCTGCTTCACGCCGATGACCCCCGGCACCGAGGCGATGATGCGGGCGAGGAGCTGGGGCGACAGATAGGTCCACGGCACGACGTTGTAGATGATGATGGGCAGTCCCGTCCGGCTCGCCAGGGTGTCGAAGTGCTTCAACATCGCGTCGTCGTCGGGGCGGAAGAGGTAGTGCACCGGCGTCACCTGCAAGGCGGCCACGCCCAGATCCTTGACGGCAAGCCCGCGCTCGACCGCGGAGGCGGTGCTGTCCGTGATGATGCCCGTGATGACGGGCACGCGCCCCTCGGCTTCCTCGGTCACGATGGCGGTGACGCGCCGCACCTCGTCGGTGCTGAGGGCATGGCCTTCTCCGGTGCTGCCGGTGGCGGCCAGCCCGTGGACCCTGGCCGTCTCGATCAGGTAGCGTGTCTCGGCCCGCAGCGCGCCCTCGTCGATCGTGTCGTCGGGCCGGAAGGGGGTCGTCATCGGGGGAACGATGCCAAAGATGCGCTCGTGCATGTTGATTCCTCCCGGGTGAAGCAGTACCCTACCGCCCGGGTCCGCGTCAATGCTCTTCGTCGCGTCGGTCGCCCACGACGCCGCCGGTCCCGGAGGACTCACGAGATGAACAACGCCGCGAGCGGAGTCACCGGCTCACGAAGATCCACCAACGTGATGCCGTGATCGGCGCATCCCACTACCGCCTCGGCGGCGATCGGCTCGCGGCGGGAGCGGGCCGCTTCGTCGCCGACGTGCGGGTGGCCGGCATGCTCCGGGCCGCCGTCCTTCGCTCGCGCCACGCCCATGCCCGTCTCGTCTCCATCGACGCCAAGCGGGCCCTCGAGCTGCCGGGGGTGCGCGCGGTGCTCACCGCCGCCGACGTGCCCGCGAACGCCATCATCCCGAATCGCGTGGGCGCGCCTCCCGGCACGGAGCGCTATCTCCAGCCCGCCATCGCCCGTGGCGTGGTGCGGTACGTGGGCGAGCCGGTGGCCCTGGTGGTGGCCGACGATCGCTACGTGGCGGAAGATGCCCTCGCCCTCGTCGACGTGGTCTACGATCCGCTGCCCGTCTGCGCCTCCGCCGCCCAGGCGCTCGCCCCCGGCGCCCCCCTCCTTTTCACGGGTACGGACTCCAACAACGTCGCGGTGATCACCATGGACAGCGGGGACGTCGCGACCGCGCTCGATCGCGCCGACCTGGTGATCCGCGAGCGTTTCGTCTATCCCAGGCAGACCGCGGCCGCGCTCGAGACGCGCGGGCTCGTGGCCATCCCGCCCGATCCCAAGGGCGGCGAGCTCCATCTCGTGGGATCGACCAAGTGCATCCACATCAACCGGGGCATCCTCGCCCCGATCTTCGGCCTTCCCCTCGGAGCGCTGCGCCTCACCGAAGTGGATGTGGGTGGCGGCTTCGGCGTGCGCGGCGAGCTCTACCCCGAGGACATCCTGGTGCCCCTGGCCGCCATGAAGCTCGGCCGTCCCGTCCAGTGGATCGAAGACC
>WNFV01004588.1_pt1 | contig 17054 bp, 16 predicted proteins | sample 5400101 | NCBI WGS metagenome assembly WNFV01 (sample SAMN13153361, study PRJNA577476) | soil metagenome | isolation source: 115 cm soil or saprolite under grassland replicate 1 | place: USA:California | collected 2016-06-15
ACGTTTCCAGCCTGCCCGAAATCACCGGCGACGCCGCGCTGTTGATCGACCCGAACGACGAACGGGCGCTGGCGAACGCTCTGATCGAAGTCGTGAACAACGACCGCCTGCGCGCGGAACTGCGCGAGAAAGGGATCGCGCAGGCGAAGAAGTTTACCTGGCGCGACGTCGCGGAGAAGACTCTGAGGCTTTATCAGGAGGCATACGCCATATGAAATATGAAATATGAGATATGAAATATGGCATATGCGCCGGCTTTGAATCTCGAATCTCGAATCTCTGATCAAAACCCGCCCTGCGACCTTTGCGGCGCGGCCGAATCCGACCTCGTCCTCACGACTCCGCGCCTCGACGGCCCGCTCGTTCGGTGCCGCGATTGCGGTCTCTTTTATGTCGTTTTTCCTGAGAATGGAGACGCGGGGCAGACTAAAGTCTGTCCCACATCTCCGGTCGCGTCGGAGATGGCGCGGCTGGCGGAACGCGCGCGCGAGCTTGATCTGATCTCGCCGGAGGTCGAGGCGAGCGAGCGGCCCTGGCGCGAACTGGCGGCGCGCGAGAGGCTGGATGATCTCAAACGCTTTGTTGCGAAGGGGCGGTTTCTGGAGATCGGCAGTTCGACCGGCGAACTGCTCGCCGCGGCGGGTTCGTCACTCGCGGCGGTAGGCGTCGAGGCCGACGAAAGGACCAGCCGCGCGGCCCGCGCCCAGGGTCTGGACGTCTTCAGCGGGACGCTCCGCGACGCGCGCTTCCCGGACGGGCATTTCGACGCCGCCGCGATGTACCACGTCATCGAACACGTCCCGAGCCCCCGCGAGGAACTGCGCGAACTGCGCCGCGTCATCAAGCCGGGCGGGTGGCTGGTACTCGAAACGCCGAACATCGCGACCCTCTGGTATCGGTTGTTGGGCTCGCGGTGGCGCCAATTCATCCCAGACCACATTTTCTTCTTCACCCCGAGGACGATTACCAGGCTTTGCGAAAGCGGCGGGTTCGAGGTCCGCGAGCTTAGCAGCGTGGGCAAGGCGATGAGCCTGCGGTTGTTCATTAACAGACTCGGACGCTATCACCGCCCGTCGGCGAACCTGCTCGAAGCCGTCAGCGACCGTTTGCGCCTGAGCGACTTCACGATCCGCATCAAACTGGGCGATGTGATGCGCCTCTACGCAAGGAGGATCGAGGATCGGGGATCGAAGATCGAGGATTGAATGAAGGCGCCGCGCAAGAAGTCCAGCATTACATTTTTACCACCGCCAGAGTGAATGGCGCGATCTTCCATCCTCGATCCTCGATCCTCGATCCTCGACCCTCGACCCTCGATCCTCGACCCTCGACCCTCGACCCTCGATCCTCGGTCTCGATGATCGGCCCTACTATGAGAGCCTCCCACCAGAGGTTGAATTTCTCGATCTGCATCCGTCCCTGTTTTTCGACCGTGCGCGCAAAGGTCAGTTCCGCAAGTTTGGTCGAGCCGCGGGTCGGATTGGAGTACGGCGCCGTATGGGTTTGCGCGAGATAAGTTTGTCGTTCGGGCAGATTAAGCTCGCGGCGAATGCTGTTGATCAGCGCTTCGCATTCGCCTGGGCCCTGCGGATCGCCGGCGTCGTCGCGCAGACCCAGCGCCGCATGCCCGAGTTCGTGCAGGATCACGAATCCCAGGTCGAACGCCGCCAGCGCCGGGCGGTCGCCGCGCAGTTTCGAGAAGTCGCTGAAGTCTATCTCCAGCGGGAAGACGTCGATTTTCGCTCCCGATGAGTAGTGTTGATAAGCTGACGGCTTGGCCAGTCTGGCGAAGGCGACTTTTGGTGAGTACATGTGAGATTCCAGGTCCACCGCGTGGCCCATTGTCGCCGCCGCATCGAGCAGCGAGCGCGCGATGGCCGATCCGCCGGAGAATTTCGTTCGATCGCCGAGCGTCAGAAAGCCGTTCTCGTCGAACCGCATTTCGATTAACCCTGCCTTGTCGCGCAGACTCGTGAGGACGGCGTCCAATTGCTTCGCGTTGAGTTTGGGGACGCCGGGGCTGTTTCGTAATCCGCCGCGATAGCGGAACGGGTCGCCGGCTGTCGCGGGCGGCGTGGAGAAGATCGAGCAAAGCGCGGCGAACGCGGCGGCGATCACATAAACGCGGTTCGGCCGCGCGCGCATCGAGATTCTTTGTCGAGCGTGGCGAATTGCGGCAATGCTTCGGGCAGTATTGATCATTTGCTGGTTACTACTCCGGATCGCATCGCCGTGTTCGGCGCGGAGGGCTGAAAATGCGGTGTTTTGGGCCTCAGGCAGGCGAAAAAAATGGGCCGATGAAGCCACAGTTGATCCTTAAACGAATTTATGGCGCCAGTTAAAGATCCCTTCCACGAACAGGCTGAAGCTTTGCAGGCAGAGGCGTCATTGCTACGAGGCCGTTACAATCATTCGGCCTCGCTTTAGTAATTGTTGGATGGCGCCGCTCGATCGGTACCGTACCGATGTCTCGCCATGGCTATGTGTGGCCCCCTTGGCGCATAATCTCCAGCATGAATGAACAAGACACAATCGAGATAATTGTCAACGGCGACGCGCTTCAGGTAAGACGGAGCACGCGCGTCACGGATTTGATCAAACAACTCGAACTTGCGTCGGAACGACTGGCGATCGAATTAAACCTGTCGATCCTGCCGCGCGCGAAGTGGGCCGAGATTGAATTGAGACCGGGCGACAGGCTAGAAATCGTGCATTTCGTGGGTGGCGGGTGAAGCCAGGTAGACCGCCAATGCAGTACGGTATTAGGAGCGTAAGCGACCTTCGGTACGGTACGGGGAGCGTGAGCGACCTGGGCCTTGATCAATAGCCTATTGATCAAGGCCCAGGTCGCTCACGCTCCCCGTACCGTACCGATCATTCGTGTCGTAACGCCTCGACCGGGTCGAGGCGTGAGGCGCGCACCGCCGGGTACAGCCCGAAGATCAAGCCCACGGCGGCCGAGACGCCGAACGACATAGCGATCGAATTCCAGGTCACGAGCGTGTTCCATTCGGCGTAGATCGCGACCACGCGCGATACGACGAAGCCGAAGACCACGCCGATCAACCCGCCGACGAAACTGATCGTCAGGGCCTCGACCAAGAACTGCTGCCAGATGTCGCGGCGGCGCGCGCCGAGGCTCCGGCGGACGCCGATCTCGCGCGTCCGCTCCAGAATGTTGGCGAGCATGATGTTCATGATGCCGATGCCGCCGACCAGCAGCGAGATGCTGGCGATGCAGCTCATTACGATGTTGAAGATGCGCTGCGTGCGCTGGTTCTGTTCGAGCAATTCGCGCGGGACGACGATCGAAAAATCGTCGGCCTTGCCGTGCGTGTTCGAGAGCACCTGGCTGATCAAGACCGCGGTCGGTTTGAGCGCGTCGATGTTCTTGAGGCTTAACGTGATCTCGTCAAGCTCCGATTCGAAGCGCTTCAGCTCGAATTTCTTGAGCGCGGTCGCGAGCGGGATGTAGATGTCGTTGCTAAAGTCCTGCAGTTTGACGCCTTCGAACTCGTCCTTCGTCAGGTTGTTATCGGCAAGCACGCCGACGACCGTGAACCACATCTTGTCAATCTTAATGGTTTTGCCGACGGGCGACTCGGCGCCGAAAAGCTTCTGTTTGACGCGGGAGCCGATCACGCAGAACTGTTCGTAATCCTTCTGGTCCATTTCGGAGATCAGGCTACCTTCAGAGAGGTCGTACCGGGCGAGCCGGAAATAGGACGGGGTGACGCCGATGACGTTCGAATCGTCGCTCTTGCCCTTGAACGAGAAGATTTGAAACGTCTTGACGCGTTTGCGGGCGGAATACGTCTCGAGGTCGGGCGTGACCGCCGTGATCGCCTGCACGTCGCGCGTCGAGAGGCCGATCGAATTCTCGCGGACTTTCTTGAGATCTTCTTCTTTGAATTCGCGGTCCTTGGCGATGACGTTGCGCAAACCCATCGTGTCGATGATCCGCAGGCTCTCTTTTTCAGCGCCCGCGCCGATCGAAAGCATGGCGATCACCGCGCCGACGCCGAATATCATCCCGAGCATCGTCAGGAAGGTGCGCAGCTTGTGCGTGTACAGGTTGCCGAAGGCAAGATTGATTTCAGTCAGGTATCGCATAAGTCAATCCCAGCGCTACTGTGTTTTCTTATTCTCATCCTTCGATTCGCGCTTCACGTCGGGCGGGTTGAGCGCCAGCGACTGTCCGGCCTGCAGCCCCTCGGTCACGACCACCTGGATCAGGTCGCCCTGTCCGAGTTTGACCTTCACGGGTTCGAACTGTCCGTGCGATTTGCGCACGTAGACGGCGATGTCGGAATCTTTTTTGACCACGGCGCTGCGCGGGACGACTATCACCGACTTCAATTCGCCCGCGCGGATTTGAGCTTTCAGCTTGACGCCCGGTTTCATAAACTCCGGTTCGGTTTTGTCGAGCGAGACGATGACCTGGAAGTATTTGACGGGCGACCCCTGGTCGATCGGCCGCGCGAGGTTGTCGATGGTTTTTACCTTGCCGGTGAACTCCTGGCCCGGGAAGGGATCGAGCGTGACTGTCACGGGCTGGTCCGTCTTCAATTCGCCGGCGTCTTTCTCCAGGACGAAGCATTTGGCCTCCATCTTGTCTGGGTTGACCAGGTTGAAGAGCGTCATGCCTATCCAGACGATGCGTCCGGGCTGGATCGAGAAGCCGCCGAAGAAGTATTCCGGGTTGTTGTAGGCGACGATGCCGGAGGCCGGTGAGATCAGTTTGAGCGAAGTGGTCGCGCGTTCGATCTGGTCGATCTTGTTGTTGGCCTGCTGCCGTTCGAGCAGCAGGATCGCCTCGTCTAGCGTGTAGACTTTGCCCTTCAAGTTCAACCTGGCGTCGGCGTATACCAATTTCTTCTCGCTGAACTCCTTGTTGATCTGGCCCTCGATGATGTCGCGCCGCGAATAGATAAGGGCGTCGCGCGGCAGGAATTCGTTGATCTTCTGTAACTCGAGCTCGGCGATGCGTTTGTCCTTGACGATGTCGGTCTTTTCGACGTTCGATCCGAGCTCGCCCTTGGTGATCTTCTGGTTGGTCATATCCAGGTTCGAACGTTGTTCGAGCTTCTGCAAATCCAGCTCCGTCTGGTCGAACTCGACCAGCGTGTCGCCCTTGTTGACGTGTCGACCGTCGGCGACGACCGTGGCGACCCTCAGCCGATCGACCGGGACGAACGGAACCGCGATGGTCATCGATTCGGCGGATTGCAACTCGCCGTCGGCGTATATTTTCAACGTGAAGTCACGCGGATTGACCGGAACGACGAGCGGGACGATTTCGGAGGAGCCGGACGGCCAGGCGCGGCGCGCGGCGTAAATGACGATCGAGACGGCGGCCAGCAGGACGACCGCGACGAGTATCGCGCGGACCAGTTTTGGAAGTCTTTTAATCAGTTTCATGGCGTTACATTCGAAACGTGCATGGATCGAGCTTTTCAACACAAAGGATCAAAGGATCAAAGGGTCAAAGGTAGAAAGAGGAAAAGATCCGACTTTTTCCCTCTAAATTCTTTGACCCTTTGATCCTTTGTCCCTTTGTGTTGAAATAGCGTTCTCACGAAAATCTCACTTCGCCTTAGCGAAATCGGCGCCGATCCGGTCGCCGGCTTTCAACCCTTCGAGGATCACGACCTCGGTCCCGTTCGACTCGCCGAGTTTGACCCGCTGTTCTCGCCACCCTTGATCGGATTTCACTTTGACCATCGAGCCTTCGGCCGTAGTGCGAACGGCCTTGAGCGGGACGGCCAGGCAGTTCTCGACGGAGGAGGTTTCGACCTTCGCTTTGACGCTCATCGCGGGCCGCATGATTGATATGTCGAGATGATCGAGCGCGATCTGGATGTCGAGGATTTTGTTCGGAATGTCCCAGGCCTTAGGGCGGACGAGCTTGCCGACGCTCTTGACCGAGCCTGAGTAAACCTTATCGGGGAAGGCGTCAATAGTGACTTCGGCGCGCTGGCCCATTTTGACCTTGCCGATGTCGACTTCGGGGACGTAGGCTTCGGCGATGATCGTGTTCAGGTCGGGGATTTCGAGGATTGATTGGCCCATCCAGACGTTCTCGCCGACGCGGAATTTATCGCCGTTCCATTTCGTTTTGTAGATCACCACGCCGTCGCGGTCGGCCTTGGCCTGGAAATTCTCCATGCCTTTTTTGATCTCATTCACCTTGTTTTCGGCGCGCGACTTCTTGCTCGCGATTATCTGATAGGTGGCCTCGCTAGACTTCTTGTGCCATTCGAGGCGCTCTTTGATCGCCGCGACTTCGCGGCTCGCCTGTTCGAAGGCCAGGCGGTCCTCTTCGACCTTGTTTAGCGCCTCGACTTGTACGTCGCGCGTCTGTTTCAGCTTGAGCTTCTCGTAGTTGTTTTCGGCCGCCGCCAGCCTCGATAGCAGCTCCTGCCGTTCGAGGTCGATCTGCGTCCTGGTCTTTTCAAGTTCCTTGTTGGCCTGATCCAGCTCATTCTGGAACCGCTGCAGGTCGACGCGGATCTTCTGCGCGTCGAAGGTGATCAACTGCTCGCCCGCCTTGACCTGTTTGCCTTCGGCGACGAGGTTGACGATCTGGAATTGCCAGTAGTCGGCGAACATCGGAGGGCCGCCGAAATTCTGCACCGCGGTCGCGCGGAGCAACCCTGTCGCGTCGACGCCGAAAACCAGGGTCTTCGGCGCTACGGCCACCTCGTCGCCCGTCGCGGCCGCTTTGGGCAACAACGACGAGAGCCTCGACCCGAAGAGGACGTATGCGGCGGCGCCGGCCGCCACCAACGCGACCCCGATAATAACGCGTCTCTGTTTTTTGAGCATTATGCTTCCTTTTTATGCTATGGGACTTATAGGACCAATAGGACTTATAGGACCTATAAGTCCTATTTCGCCAGGATGCGGTCGCCCTCTTTGAGCGCGCCGTTGTCGGCGACCAGATAGTTCAGCCCGTCGGTGGCGAGGACAGTCACCGCGACTTCGCGCCGCGCGTCGGCGCTCTCTATCCGCGTGACTTTCGCCGTTTCGCCGTCGAATCTGACGGTCGCGCGGGGCACGAGCAGGTTCGGCTGGGTCTCGCCGATTGTGACCGAGACCAGCGCCGACATCCCCGGCTTCATAATCTCCATCAACGTCTGATTGAGCGAGATCGTGACGCGGAAGATTTTCGCCTTCGCCATCCGGTTCGCCTTGATCGCCGTCTGCGAGATGTCCTTGATCTCGCCGGTGATCACCTTATCGGGATAGCTGTCGAGTTTGACCTCGGCGCGGGAGCCTATGGAAAGCCTGGGCCCGTCGACTTCGTTGACCTGCGCCAGCACTTCCATCTCGGTCAGGTCGGGTAACTGCACGACGGGCCAGCCGGGCCAGACGACGTCGCCGATCTGAAGTTTGCGGCGCTCGTTCCAGTGGTCGTTGTAAAGAACCATGCCGTCGGTGGGCGCTTTTATCTTCATTCCGTCCAGGTCGCTCCTGGCGCGGTCGAGCTGAACCTTGAGTTTGTCTTTCTCTATGATTTTGACCTGCAACTCGGCGGCCTGCTCCTTCTTCTTCTGCTCGATCTTGTTCAAGTGGTTTTCGTATTCGGTCTTCCCCTTTTCGAGCGCAAGCTGCGCCTCTTGAAATTCGCGGCGCGAAACGACTTCATTCGGAACTTTCGCCTTCAGCTTCGCCTGTTCATACACCAGCCAGAGCTTGCTCAATTCGACCTCCAGGTCGCGCAGCGCCGATTCATGCTGCGATTTGACTCTGACGATCTCGTTCTCGGCGGCGACGATTTTCTCATCCGTGTCTTTGATCTTATTTAGGGTGTTAGTGCTGTCGAGTTCGAGCGCCAGATCGCCGGCTTTGACCACCGTGCCTTCCGGCGGCATATAAACGATCTTGACATCTTCGAAAGAGCTTCCCCCGAAGATCGTCCGCGAACGTACCGCGCGCAACTCGCCGTCGAGCAGCAGAACTTTTTTGACCGATCCGCGCTTGACCTCGATCGCCGAGGCCTCAGCATCGTTCGCCGCGCCGTTTGAAGAAGCGAGAATGTAGCCGAACGACGACGAATTAAAATGATAGATGAAGATCGGCGCGATCAGGACAAGGAGCAGACACACGCTGACGATCAGCGCCGCGCGGCGGCTCGCAAGCTCCCTCAGATTGGAAGTAGGGCTGAGCATTAACGTCCTCCTGGTTTATTTGTCGGGGGATATCCTTCTAGATTGTCTACGCAGACAATGCTTTAAACGTTGAACCCGGGGTAAGGTTTCAATTCTTTAGTAGTTCGCGTCATGGTAGGAACGGGAAGCGATGAATATTTTGCAGAAGGTAGCGGGGAATGGGGAGTGGGGAGTGGGGAATGGGAAGATAACTGATTCCCCACTCCCCACTCCCCACTCCCTTCTTACCTTTATGGACGCGCCGGCGGAAGCGCGGGCATATTCTCTTGCGCGAATCGCGGCAGCAGTTGGTCGCGCATCGCCAGCTGGTAGACGGCGGCGGCGATGATGATGGCCGATTTTTTCACGTCGTCTTCGACAATGCGCTCGTAAGTGTCGAGGTTGGTGTGCCAGGTGAAGTTGAAGTATTCGACAGGGTCCTGGCCCACTCCGACGCCGGGCAGACCGGCCTGATTGAATGAGGTGTTGTCTGAGCCTCCTAGGGCGCGGCTGTTTGACGCGCGCACGCCCGCGAAGCCGAGGTCGGCAAACTGCGTGACCGCGGGACGCAGCGTGTCGGCGGCTTCTGGCGGGCCGAAGACGCTCATCCCGCGGGCGCGGCCCGTGCCCGCATCGATGTTGAAATAGGCGCCGAGTTTGAAGTAGTCGGGCTTCGGATTTTCAACAGAGCCGAAATGTTCTTTGACGTAGGCTTGCGAACCGAGCAGGCCCTGCTCTTCGCCGCCCCACAAGGCGACGCGGATCGTGCGGCGCGGTTTGACGCCGATGGCCTTCAGGATTCGTGCCGCCTCCATCATCGTCGCGCAGCCCACGGCGTTGTCGGTCGCCCCGGTCGCCGAATGCCACGAATCGAGGTGGCCGCCGAGCATGATGACTTCATCTTTCTTATCAGTGCCGGCGATCTCGGCTATGGCGTTGTACGAGGTTTTGCCTTCGGGGTAGATGCGGTTGACGATATTGAACTCCAATTCGACCGGCGTCCCGTCGGCCAGGACGCGCGTGATGCGCCCGTAATCTTCGTTGCTGAGCATGACCGTCGGCAGAAACTTCGACGGATCGAAGTTTCGGTTGTTAAAGGCGCGGACGCGGCGTTGATCTATCCTCCCTTGGGGCCCGCCCTCCACGGCGGTGTCAATGATCATCATCATCGCGCCGTTGGCCGCGAGGAATTCGCCGGATTTCTGGTTGATATCCCTCGACGACAATTTTCTCGGCTGGCCCGGCTTTTGCTGTTGCTCTGGCGCCCTGACGCCGGGAGGCGGCCCGGCGGGGCCGTCGCCGGAGAACCTCGCTTTGGCCTGGTCGTCGGTCAGCCGTTTGTTCTCAGGCTCGAAGTTGACGGGGATGACGCGGTGTTTGCCCACCATCACCATCTTGCCTTTGACCTTCTCTTTTTCGTTTTCCAAAAAGGCTTTCAACTCGTCTTCGGTCGGCGAATTGGGCGTGATTATCTGATAGACCTTCCCCGTGAGCGCGCCTTCGGTGCTCGGCGTCCAGGCCAAGACCTCGAAAACGAGCGGCTCTTTATAGGGTGAAATGACGTGCCCCGAAGCGCGCTCGTTGAGCCAGCCCGGGCGCCCGAAGTCCCACGGCTCCAGATGGGCGTTATCGAACCCCCACGAGGCCATCTGTTTGATGGCCCATTCGGCGGCGGCCTTGTGGTTGGGGGACCCGGTCAATCGAGGGCCGTAAACGTCGGTCAGGAAATGCATCGTCCGCATGATCTGCGAATTCTCCGTCCCCTCCTTGCGGATCTTGGTCTGGATGTCAGGGTCCGGATTGGTCGTGGCGGCGGGGCCGGCCTGGTCTTGCGCCAGAGCGGACATGGGATTGATGAGCAGCGCAAAACAGAGAAGGGAGGCTCTGAGCGTGTGCAGCATAGGTTCTCCTCGGAAAAATGTACCGTAGGTTGTCCAACCTGCGGAGGCTTGATTAATGAAGCGTTCGGTTGTAATCAAGCGGCTTGGTTGCGAAGCCTCCACAGGTTGGACAACCTACGGTACATCGCTCGCCGCCTTTTCATTGTTTCGGGGCATCGCAACGCGAGATGAAGGCTCCTCAGAAAATAGCCACGTAGTAACGAGTCGTTACGTCGCGAAACGACTCGTTACTACGTGGCGCTTTCATTAAGCGTTGAAGATGTGGTTGATTGCGTCGAGATAGTCGGCGGCCAGTCGTTCATTCTTGTGTTCGCCCTGCGTCGCTTCGACCAGCGCCGAGTAGAGCCAGTGCAGATCACGTTCGATCTCCGACGTCGCGTACAGCCGGGCGTTGAGTTGAACCGCGCTCAAATCGGCGGGGACGCCGAGCGCGCTAGCGTCGAGCGGCGACAGTCGCAAATACATCGCGGCGACCGACCCCAAATGGTCCGTCGATTCCGTGAGAGGCAGCGATTCGCTCGGAACCGGCAATGGCGGTTTCAAAGACTCGGAGAACTTTCTGGGCATAGGCGGCTGGCCGGTTATGCTGCCTTGGGTCGCGAGCAGCGTCGCCGTGACGTCGTTCGCCACTCGCAGCCGGCCGCCGGAAGATTGCGCTTTGACGACGCCGGTCAAAACCAGGTTGCCGTTCAACGATGCGGCTGTCTTCGGCGTGAAAGCGAAATGGTAACTCGATCCGCCGGCCTCGATCTTGCCGGCGAATCCGGCGCCGTTCGGCAAGACGTGAATGGAGTGGATTTTATTCACCGATTTTCTCTTTTGCGTAAGCATTCGTAGCGTTCTCTCAAAAGGCGCCTTGATCAAGGGCGGAACTCCAAACAGTTACAAATTATCGCTCTTCATCTCCTCGGTCAGATACTCACACGCGCGAATGGTCAAGGCAAGGATGGTCAGCGTCGGGTTCTGATTGGCCGATCCGACGTAGGCCGCGCCGTCGATGACGAAGACGTTCTTGGCGTCCCACATCTGATTGAATTTGTTCAGGACCGATTTCTTCGGGTCGGCGCCCATGCGCGCCGTTCCCAGTTCGTGAATGATACGTCCGGGCACGGTCAACTGGCGGCTTACGCCGATCTGTTCGGCGCCGGCGCGGGTGAGTATTTCAGCCGCCATGTCGGCGGCGTCATTGCCCATCTCGCGCTCGTTATCGGAGTGTTGAATGTGGACTCGTAGTACGGGGACGCCCCATGCGTCGACCACGCCGCCGGGATCGATCTCGACGTAGTTTTCATAGCGCGAGAGCATCGCCGCGCGCGTGGTCAGTCCGACCGGCGCGACGTACCACCGGCGCACCTGTCGTTTGAACTCGCTGCCGAAACCTTCGATCCGGCGCGCCACGCCCGGAAACGAGCCGATGGCAGATCCGCCCTCGAACCCGTAGCCGCGTAGGAATTTCGGGTGTTTAGTCGCCTTGTCCAGATTGCGGAATCGCGGGATGAAGACGCCCGACGATTTGCCGTCTTCATTGACCGTGTCGCGCCCGGCGAACATCGGCAATACGCCCGAAGCCCCGGTCCCGCCGAAATGATCGACCAGGTAATGCCCCAACACGCCCGACGAATTGCCGAGCCCATTCGGGTGTTGGCGCGACTTCGAGTTGAGCAGTATCCGCGTCGATTCCAGCGTCGAGGCGGCGACTATGATCACCTTGCCGAAAAATTCCAGTTCCTCGCGTGTCACGCGGTCGACGACCGCCACGCCCTTGGCCTTGCCGGTATTCTCGTCGACGACGATGTGGCGAACGATCGAATTGGTCCGCAGCGTACAATGCTTCGTGGCCATGGCCGCGGGCAGCGTTGACGACAGGGAATTGAACATCGCGCCGACCGAACATCCGTTGCCGCAACTGCCGCAGAAATGGCATTTCGCGCGGCCGTATTTCGCATGGTGCGGTTTGAGGGCGGTGAGCATCGCCACGCGCGGTTGAATCAGATTTATGCCCAGCTTTGCCGCGCCCTTCTTCAGCAAATGTTCGCCGCAATTCAACCCCATCGGCGGCAGGTAATTTCCGTCGGGCTGCCACCACAGGTTGTCGCGATTGCCGCTGACGCCGATCCACTCCTCGGCCTTGTCGTAATACTTCTCGATCTCTTTGTATTCGATCGGCCAGTCGACGTCGAAGCCGTCATGGGTGGCGGCTTGGAAATCGAGGTCGGACAGCCGCCATGACAATCTCCCCCAATGCAAGGTCTTTCCGCCCACAACGCGCGCGCGGACCCAGAGGAAGGGCTTGCCAGGATCGGTCGTGTACGGATGCTCGGTGTCCTTGACGTAAAAGTGGCGGCTGAATTCGCCCGCGGTGTCCTGCATCCACTGCTCTCTTTGCTTCCAGCCAGGCGGGCCGAAGCCGCGATACATCGAGTCGTAGGTGAACTTGTTCATCGCGAAATCGCGCGCCGGCTCCAGCTTCGGCCCCGCTTCGAGGATTAATACATAAAGCCCGCGTTCCGAGAGTTCCTTCGCGGCCATTCCGCCCGACGCCCCCGATCCGATGATGATCGCGTCGTAGACCTTTTTCGCGTTAGAGAGTTTCCTTTGCACGTAACCTCCCAGCCTGATTGCGGATTGCAGATTGCGGATTGCGGATTTGATATTCCGCAGCTCGATTTGTGTCCATAATATAATCTCCGCAATCCGCAATCTGCAATCCGCAATCCGCAATCAAGCGCCTTGCATCTCCGCCTTCTCGCAATTAAGATTCGGTTGAGTTGGATCGCCGCAACCCCCTTTGCGATTTTATTGATCCAGCTCTTTTAGGGTCGTTAATTTCCGGATGTCAAATCGAGTCAGAGTGGAAATCGTCGGGCGCAATGAATTCTGGCGTAACGCGGTCTTCGTTGAATGGGAGTATCAATTTCCCGAACGCAAGCTCGAGCCGGACGGCGCGAAGTTCCATCTGATCGAGGAAGACTGGCTCGAAGATTTGCGGCGCGTAGCGGCGCAGTGTTTTTCGCGCGCTCTTCTGGCGCCGCAAGACCCGGGCCGGCGACATCTCTTCAGCAGGATTTTCGAGGGATAATTCAATCAATGACTATAAAACTGATCAAACTTTCGATCGCAGTCGTCGTCATCGCAGGAGTGGTGGGATCGTCATTTTCGACTAAAGCTTATCCGGCGTTTTTGCGCAAGGCGCAGAAGTTCGGCGCGAAAAATTGTCTTTACTGCCACAAACAGCCGACGGGCGGTGAAGGGTGGAACGAACGCGGTGAGTGGCTGATCGCCGAAAAAGAGCGCCGCAAAGCCGACGCCGTTGACCCCGAATGGCTGGCCGATTACAAGGAAGGCGCGAAGAAAGACGCCGAGAACAAAGAAGAAAACAAAGAAGAGAACAAAGAAGAGTCGAAGAAGAAAGAGAAGCCGAATCAATAATCTTCGGGAGTGGGGAATTAGTAGTGGGCAGTGGATAGTGGGCAGTGGGTAGCGAATGGCGCCTCACTATCCGCTACCCACTGCCCACTACTCACTGCCCACTACTAATTCCCCACTCCCCACCAACGAGGCAACGACCATGTCAGAAGAGAAAAACAACGTCTCTCGCCGCGACGCCCTGAAAGGCCTCGCCGGAATCGGCGCGGCCCTTCCGGTGCTCAACACAAACCTCCTCGCGCGCGACCATGATCATGATCACGGCAGTCACGGACAGGCCGCTAAAACGGAGGCGAAGAAGGCCCCTTACAAGGCGAAATTCTTCAACGCCGATCAGATGGCGCTCGTCGCCACGATCTCGGAGTTGATCATCCCGACCGACGAACATTCGAAAGGCGCGAAGGACGCCGAAGTCCCGGAGTTCATCGACATGATGATCAGCGAGTCGTCCGCCGAGACCAAAAAGGCCTGGACCGACGGCCTGGCCGCCATGGACAAACTGAGCCAGGACAAGAACGGCGTCTCTTTCAACAAGGCGACCAAAGACCGGCAGATTGCCATCCTCACCGAGATCAGCAAGAACGAGGCGAAGCCGCAGACTCAGGAGGAGAGGTTCTTCAAGACGATCAAAAACATAACCATCGACGGTTATTATACGTCCAGGATCGGCATCCACGAGGAACTGCAATACAAAGGCAACACCTACCTCAGAGAGTTCAAGGGCTGCACGCACCCTGAGCATCAGAGCTGATTGGCGCCGGCGCCGCGCGCGTAAGCGGGCGGCGAAAATCAAGGCGAAGATCGATACAGTGTCGCGCGCGTAAGCGAGCGTTGATGCGGCGCCGCGCGCAAGCAAGCGGCGCCTCACACCGTACCGCGCGCGTGAGCAAGCGGCGCATTATGAAAGACCATCTCGAACGAGTTCGGCGCATCTGCCTTGCAATGCCCGGGGCGTGGGAAAAATTATCGCACGGCGAACCGACTTTCTTCGTCGGCAAGAAAGTCTTTGCGATGTTCTCCAACAACCATCACAACGACGGGCGCATCGCCGTCTTGTGCCCTACGCCGCCCGGCATTCAAGCCATGCTGATCGAAGCCGATCCGGAAAAGTTCTACAAACCGCCTTATGTCGGCGTGCGCGGTTGGGTCGGCATCCACTTGAACCACATTCGGGATGAAGAACTCGCCTCTCACCTGCGCGAGGCCTGGCGAATGATCGCGCCTAAAAAATTACAAGGAGATCTATGAATCCCTCTCAGCAGAAAGGCTGGTTCGGCAGAAACTGGAAATGGTTCATTCCTGTCGGGTGTTTGAGCATGGTCCTGATGATCGTTGTTTTTGTGGCGGCGGTCGCATACTTCGCTTTAGGATCAATAAAATCTTCGTACGTGTATCAAGAGGCGATAGCCAAGACCAGATCGAACCCCGCCGTCATCCGAGAGTTGGGAGAGCCTATTGAGCCGGGATGGTTGATTAGCGGCCGTATAAATGTCAACGAATCGTCCGGGAACGCCGATGTGAGCATTCCGGTCTCCGGGCCGAAAAAGTCGGGAAGGGTTCATGTTTCGGCCGTAAAAAAACTGGGTAAGTGGGACTTCTCCGCCCTTGAGGTCGAGATTGAAGGCGAGACTAAAAGGATCAACTTATTAACCCCTTCAACCGAGTAATTGGTTCCGCCCGAATCGCCTGGGAGCGCCGCCCATCCCTGGACGGCGGGCTTTCGGCAATAGCTTACTGACCGAAGCAAGCAGGCATGGATGCCTGCGCTCCCAGGGGTTTTCATCATCCTCTCTTCTTCGCCACCTCATTTTATGACCCGATCAGCATTGACAATTTGGACGAACGCGAAATTTCCGGATGAAGTCCGGTCGGCGCTGGCCGCAAACGTCGCGCCGCATCGGTTGATTTACGCCGGGGAGTCGAATCGGTCCAATCTGGCTGCGGCTCCAGTCGATTCACAACTTGCCGCCGCCGACATCGCCTTTGGCCAGCCGGATGCGGAGCAGGCGATGCGGCTCGACAACCTGAAGTGGATTCACCTGACGAGCGCCGGTTACACGGCGTACGACCGTGACGATTTCAAAACCGCTCTTCGCGCGCGCGGCGCGATGTTGACCACCAGTTCCGGCGTTTACGACGATCCGTGCGCGCAGCACGCGCTGGCCATGATGATGGCTTTTGCGCGACGCCTGCCAGAATCGCTGAAGACGCAGTTCGGCGACCGCGCATGGCATTGGACGCGACGTCGAAGCGAATCGTTTTTGCTGAACGGTCAGACGGCCCTGCTCTTCGGTTTCGGGGCGATTGCGATCAGGTTATGCGAATTGCTCGCGCCATTTCGGATGAATCTGATCGGCGTGCGGCGAACTGTCGAAGGCGACGAGCCGGTCAGGATCATTACCGGAGGGCAGGTCGCTGAGTTTTTGCCGCAGGCCGATCACGTCATCAACCTGCTGCCGGGCAATCATTCGACTATGAGGTATTTCGATGAAGGCAGGTTCCGGCAAATGAAGCCGGGCGCGATCTTTTATAACATCGGGCGCGGCTCGACGGTTGATCAGGAAGCGTTGCTGGCGGCGCTTGAACGGGGGAGTCTCGCGGGGGCTTACCTCGACGTGACGACGCCGGAGCCGCTGCCGCCTGATCATCCGCTGTGGAGCGCGCCCAACTGTTTTATCACGCCGCATTCGGCGGGCGGTCAGATCCGCGAGCAACATGATCTGGTCGGACATTTTCTCGAAAATCTGCGGCGCTTCGTCGGCGGAAGGGAATTGCTGGATCGAATTGTGTGAATTCGAAACGGCGGCGAGGGGCGCCGTACCGCTCGCCGGCTGTATACGTCGGGGCCTTTAAAACACGCTCTGAGAATGGGTGATCGGTAATGATTACGACGAAAGACAACCCGGATGATGAGACGACAACGCGCCGCCTGACGCACGGCGAATTGCTGGAGCTGCGCCGATGGAATACGCCCACGGTCTACAACGGCTGGGAGCAGGTGACGAGCTGCGACGCGGGGCGCGACGGCTTCAACCTTGAAGAAACCGTTGATTTCATGCCGCAGATGGGCGCGATGGTCGGCTATGCGATGACGGTCGTTTGCGAACCGGGCAATCCCGAGCATCGGAAAAATAATCCTGACGGGTGGAATGAATATCGCAGTTACGTGGCGAGCGTCCCAGGGCCGAAGATCGTCGTCGTGCAGGATTTGGACAAGCCGAATTTCGTCGGGGCGTTCTGGGGCGAGATCAACGCGAATGTACACCGCGCGCTGGGCTGCGTCGGGACGATTGTGGACGGCTGTATACGCGACGTGGACGAGATGTGTTATGCGGGTTTCAAGGCGTTGGCCCGAAGATTATGCGTCGGTCATGCGTATTCGTGGCCGGTTCGTTGGGGCTGCGAAGTGGAAGTCTTCGGGCGGCGCGTGAGGCCGGGGCAATTGGTCCACGCCGACAAACACGGCTTCCTGGTCGTCCCGGAAGAAGATGAAGCGCCGCTGCTCGAAGCCGCGCGCTTTATGGATACGAACGAATGCCACACGCTGATCTCCGCCGCGCGCGAATCGGCCGGG
>WNFV01004591.1_pt1 | contig 17050 bp, 10 predicted proteins | sample 5400101 | NCBI WGS metagenome assembly WNFV01 (sample SAMN13153361, study PRJNA577476) | soil metagenome | isolation source: 115 cm soil or saprolite under grassland replicate 1 | place: USA:California | collected 2016-06-15
AATGTGCGACGCGTTCAGCGAGCGGCGCGACCTGATGCTGGCCGGGCTCAATGCGATTCCCGGCATTCGCTGCCGCAAGCCCGGTGGCGCGTTCTACTTGTTCCCGAACATCGCAGGGATGTGCGAAGAACTTGGCGCAATCGAAGCCCACAAGAAAATGCCGGCAGCCGATCGTGAGCGGAGCAGTCCATCGACACTGGTGCAGATGTTTCTGCTCTGGCGCCACCAGGTCGCGACGATGGATCGGCGATCGTTCGGGTCAATCGGCGCCGAAGGTCAACACTATCTCCGGATTTCAATCGCGACCGCGCTGGACGATCTCAAGATCGGTCTGGAGCGCATTCGCAATGCGGCAGACAACATCGACGGATTCCAAAACTTCATTAAGGAAGGCAAACACCTATGCTAACAGAACTCATTTCACACGAAAGAACACCAGCCCATCGTGACGATAGCACGATGCCATTCGGCCCGCGTCGGGGTGGATTCATCAACGCAGCGGATCGCGTGGCCGAAGAAGGCGAGCCGCTCGACGAAGCGACCCTGGAACAATGCGAAGCGTTCGATCTCGTTTACCGGACGCTCTGCGCCGTGATGTTTAACTACGCGCCGCTTTCGGGTCATCCCGGCGGCTCGATTTCATCTGGCCGTTTCGTGGCGCGGCTGCTGTTCGACACGATGGATTATGATCTGTCGCGTCCGCAGCGACGAGACGCCGATATCATTTCCTATGCGGCTGGACACAAAGCGCTCGGTCTTTACGCCATGTGGGCGTTACGCAACGAAATCGCAAGAATCGCCGCGCCGGAACTACTACCGATTCAAGAGCAGTTTCAGTTCCGGCTGGAAGATTTGCTCGGTTTCCGCCGCAACCCGGCGGCCAACACGCCGCTCTTCAAACAATTCCGCGCCAAACCGCTTGATGGACATCCGACGCCCGCGACGCCTTTCGTGCGCCTTTCCACGGGCGCATCTGGTGTCGGCATTCCCGCGTCGTTCGGCTTGGCCTGGGCCGCGGCGGATGTTTACGGCGAGAACGCGCCGCGCATACATATCATAGAAGGCGAAGGCGGAATGACGCCCGGTCGCGTGGCGGAAGCGCTGGCGGCGGCGGGCACGGCTTCGCTCGACAACATTATTTTGCACATCGATTGGAACCAGGCATCGATCGATTCCAATCGCGTCTGTCGCGACGGCGAAACACCGGGCGAATATGTGCAATGGACGCCGGCTGAGCTGGCTTATCTGCACGATTGGAACGTGATCTATGTGCCGGACGGATTCGATTGGCAGCAGATCACAGTCGCGCAACGTCTGGCGCTCGATCTTCACAACGGCCAGCCCACGGCGATCGTTTATCGCACGATCAAAGGCTGGCGCTACGGAATGGAAGGCCGCGCTTCGCACGGCTCTGGACACGGACTCTGCTCAAACGCGTTTTTCACCGCGGTCGCTCCGCTCTTGCCGAAGAACGAAACGCCGATCCCGCATTGCGACGGCGCGCAGCGATGTAATTGCGGAACCGACACGACCATCCTGGAAGAATGTTATTGGCAAACGCTCGGCATCATCCGACACGCGCTCGAAATGCGGCCATCGACAACGGAAGGATTGGCCGCGCAATTGCGCGCCGCGCAAAAGCGATTGGACACGCTCGAGCGCAAACCGCGGGCGGATGTGCCGAGGATCGACATCGCATACGAAACGGCGGCGCACGTCGATGGCCATCCACCCGCCGAGCTGGCGCTCAAGTTCCGAACCAAAGCGACATTGCGCGACGAGCTCGGCCGGGTGCTCAACCATTATAATAGGCTCACGAACGGCGGCTTGGTCATTGCCGCGGCGGACCTGCTTGGCTCGACAAGCATCAACAAAGTCGGCGACAGTTTCCCGCCTGGCTTTTACAACCGCCAAACAAATCCCGGCGCACGGCAACTCGCAATCGGCGGGATTTGCGAGGACGCGATCATGTCGATGTTGTCGGGGATCTCTTCATTTGGTTCCCACATCGGTGCTGGCTCGTCGTACGGTGCATTCAGCGCGCCGCTCGGGCATATCGCGGCGCGGCTCCACGCGATTGGCAATCAGGCACGAGTGACCACGGAAGGCGGCGCTTACCGTCCGTTCTTTCTGATTTGCGCCCATGCTGGTTTGAAAACCGGCGAAGACGGTCCGACCCACGCCGATCCGCAAGCCCTGCAATTGCTTCAAGATAACTTCCCGCTCGGGACAATGATCACACTGACGCCGTGGGATCCGCAGGAAATCTGGTTCCTCGTTTCGGCGGCGCTGGCGAAACGCCCCGCAATCATCGCGCCGTTTGTCACGCGTCCGCCGGAATTGGTGCTTGATCGTGCAGCGCTTGGTTTGCCCTCAGCGGCGCTGGCCGCGCAAGGCGTTTACTGCTTGCGTTCGGTGCACGGCCATTCGCAAGGCACGATTGTTCTTCAAGGCACAGGCGTCACGAATGCGTTTGTGAACGAGACATTACCATTGATCAACAATGCAGGTCTTGGCCTGAACGTTTACGTCATTACGTCGTCCGAATTGTTCGACATGCTTCCGCCAGCCGAACGCGATCGAATTTTTCCTGAATCGCATCAACAGGAAGCAATGGGCATCACCGACTTCACGTTCGCGACAATGACACGCTGGGTGCGCTCCGATTACGGCCGCACCCATTCGCTCCATCCATTTCGCCATGGTCATTTTCTTGGAAGCGGCTCCGGTGCAATGGTGATGAAGGAAGCCGGGCTCGATGGCGTCGGCCAATTCGAAGCGATCCGCGCGTATGTTCATGACCGGTAAAGGAAACGTTGTGTCCGAAATTTTGGGGCCGCAGATTGCAGGGGAAGCCGTCTCGCTCGCGAAACCCTTCGGAGTTGGCTTCCTACGAGACGCTAACAGCGTTTCCTACAGCCATACGAATGATCCGATCCCGCTTTTTCAAACTTGGTTGCAGGAAGCAGCTGCTTCCGGATTGGAAGAACCAACAGCAATGACAGTCGCGACTGTCGATCCCGATGGCTATCCGGACGCGCGCCTGCTTTTGCTAAAAGGTGTGGATGAGAGCGGGTTTGTTTTTTTCACGAACATGGAGAGCCCGAAAGCGCGGGCGCTGCTGCACGATCCGCGGACAGCGCTCTGCTTTTATTGGCCGCCCATTCACAGACAAGTGCGAATTCGCGGACGCGCTGAAGTGGTGAGCAGCGAGGAAGCCGATGCGTATTTCGCGACGCGACCGCGCTTGAGCCAGATCAGCGCGTGGGCTTCGAAACAATCGCGCCCCATGCGCGGGTATTTTCAGTTGGAGGCGGACGTGACGAAAGCGATGATTTATTTCGGCCTCGGCAAAGTGCCACGCCCGCCGTTCTGGTCTGGATTCCGCGTCGTGCCGGAGCAGATCGAATTCTGGAGGCAAAAGCCATTCCGGCGTCACGAACGGATTCTTTACACGCGCGTTCCCGACGGTTGGCAGATGCAGTGGCTCTATCCGTAGCTTCGGCGGTGATTCTTTCCACGAAGGATAGGAATGCCTGCACTCCCTCGGGCTACGAACGCGGTTGCTGTGCGATGTGAGTCAGTTTGAAGCAATCCGTGATTACGTACATGATCGATGACGGATGGTGACAGGAAATCTCAAGCTTCCCGCTTTCATTTTCGCGCTGGCACTCGCTGTAGCGCCGGCATTTGCCGCGGATGATGTCACTCAGGAATCGCACTTCATCACGAATGCGCGCCAGTTGATCTTCGAAGGCCGGCGCAGTGGCGAAGGTTATTTCTCGCCGGACGCGAGCAAACTCATTTTTCAGAGTGAGCGCGAGGAAGGAAATCCGTTTTATCAAATGTACGTGCTCGACCTGAGCACCGGCGACACCACCCGCATCTCGCCCGGCACCGGCAAAACGACCTGCGGTTTTTTCCAGCCCGATTCCGAGCGCGTGATCTTCGCTTCGACGCATGCCGATCCTGACGCACGTGCAAAACAAAAAGCCGAGCTGGAATTTCGCGCCAGCGGTAAACAGCGCCGTTACGCGTGGGATTACGATGCGGCGTTCGACATTTACTCCGCAAGGCAGGATGGCAGCGATCTTGTGAACCTCACCCACTCGCCCGGCTACGACGCCGAAGGCGCATTTTCTCCAGCCGGAAAACAAATCGTTTTTTGTTCGCTACGGTCCGCGTTCCCGATCGAAAAACTTTCGCCCGAACTGCGCGCACGTTACGACAAAGATCCATCGTGGTTCGGAGACATTTACATCATGAACGCGGACGGCTCGAATGCGCGCCGCCTGACCGATGCGCCGGGCTACGATGGCGGCCCGTTCTTCTCGCCGGATGGTCAGCGGATTATTTGGCGGCATTTCGAGGAGAGCGGAATGATCGCCGACGTCTGGACGATGAAACCGGACGGCTCGGACAAGCGGCGCATCACCGATTTTAAATCGATGTCTTGGGCGCCGTTCTATCATCCCAGCGGCAAGTATGTGATTTTCACGTCGAACAAATTCGGTTTCGAGAATTTCGAATTGTTCATTGTCGATGTTGACGGCGAGCGCGAGCCGGTCCGCGTGACCTTCACACCTGGGTTCGATGGGTTGCCGGTTTTTTCGCCTGATGGGAAAAAACTTTACTGGACGAGCGGACGCACGAGCGACGGAAAAGCGCAGCTTTTTCTCGCGGATTGGAACGACGAAGCCGCGGGCGCCGCAATCGCCGCGGCGCCAAAGCGAGCGCAGGCAAGCGAAAATGCCGGGGAATTTTCGCCGGAGATCACTGAAACGGATCTGCGGCGTGAAGTGGAATGGCTTGCCGATGAAGGTCGCGAAGGCCGCATGACGGGCAGCGCGGGCGCGCAGGCCACGGCCAACTGGCTCGCGGATTATTTTCGTCAGGCCGGCCTGCAATCGTTTGGCGAGAATTTTGCGCTGCCGTTTCAGTTCAACGCCGGCGAACGCGTGTTGCCAGAGAAAACTCGCCTCGAAATCGCGGGCGCCGGTTCTCGATCCTCTCGTGCCAAACTCGATCAGGATTTTCGGCCTCTTCCTTTCAGCGAAAATGGCGATGCTAGCGGCGAGGTTGTGTTTGCTGGATATGGCCTGGTCGTGCCCGGCGACGGCGGCGCGCGCTACGATTCGTACGCAGGGTTGGACGTGAAGGGCAAAATCGTTCTCATCCTCCGCTATGTTCCGGAAAATGTGGATCCAGCGCGCCGCGCGCAGCTCAATCGTTATGCCGGGCTGCGCTACAAAGCGATGCTTGCCCGCGAACGTGGCGCGAAAGCTGTGCTCGTTGCGACTGGCCCGAACTCGCCGCATCCCGGGGAACTCGTTCCGCTGACAAACGATTTCACAAACGCGGCGAGCGGCATCATCGCCGCATCCATCAATGGAAAGACGGCGGACGCGCTTCTCGCACCCACCGGAAAAACTTTGAAAGAATTACAGACCGCGCTCGATACCGAAAATCCACACGCGGAAGCAGGCTTCGTCTTGCCGAAATCGAAAGTGACCCTCGCCTGCGGAGTTGAGCATTTGAAAAAAAGCGATTCCGATGTCGTTGCGTATCTTCCGGCGTCACGCCAATCCCCCGATGCGCAATATGTTGTTGTCGGCGCGCACTATGATCATCTCGGTCACGGGGGTAGCAGCTCGCTCGACCGGGCCGGCGAGGAAAACAAAATTCATCCCGGGGCGGACGATAATGCCTCTGGCGTTGCGTGGGTGATGGAGATGGCGGCCTCGCTGGCAAAGGAGCGCGCGGAACATCCGGAGAAATTTCGGCGTGGCATCATTTTCACCTGTTGGTCGGGCGAAGAAATCGGGCTGATCGGCTCGGCCGCGTTTTGCGAGCATCCGCCCGTGCCGCTCAACAAAATTGTCGCTTATGTGAATGCCGACATGGTCGGCCGCATGCGGGACAACAAGCTCACGCTGCAAGGCGTTGGCTCGTCGCACGCGTGGCGACGATTGATCGAGAAACGAAATGTTGCTGCTGGATTCAACCTCGCGCTCCAGGATGACCCCTATCTGCCGACTGATGTGACCAGTTTCTACACCAGGAATGTTCCGGTCGTGAATTTCTTTACCGGCGCGCACGAAGACTATCATCGGCCAACCGACACTGCCGATAAACTCGATTACAAAGATCTCGAGCGCGTCGCAAAGTTCGCGCGAGAGATCGTCCTCGATCTTGCGCAAACATCCGAGCGTCCCGATCTCGCGAAGGTGGAGAGAAGCGGTCAGGCTTTTGGTGGCCGCGAGACATTGCGCACCTATCTCGGCACGATCCCGGATTACACAACCGAAGTGAAAGGCGTAAAACTCAGCGGCGTCCGCGGCGGCAGCCCGGCGGAAAAAGCGGGTCTTAAAGGTGGCGACGTGATCGTGGAATTTGCCGGCCAAAAAATTGCCAATATCTACGATTATACTTACGCGTTGGACGCGGCGAAAATCGGCCAGCCCACGCGGGTCATCGTCGAGCGGGACGGGCAGCGGGTGACGCTCACAGTTACGCCCGAGACGCGAAAGTAAGCGCAAGCCCGCGGTGGCGGCGGGACAAGGCTAGCGTCAGAGTCGTGCGCAATAATTGCACAACAAAACGCAACGGAGGTACATCGGTCGACCACGATAGCGGCTACGTTCGGGGCAACCGTGAACTTAAAGACTGTAAAACAAGCCGACTTAGACGGACAAAATCCGACAGACCAATCCGCGCCTGATTTCAAACACGACCGTCGCTCCCTCCGGAATCGTATCGCGAAAACCGGCTACAAAACGTTGGATGCGAACGAAGCCGTGGCGCGCATCGCTTACGCGCTCAACGAGGTCATTGCCATTTACCCGATTACACCCGCGTCGCCGATGGGCGAATGGGCTGACGCCTGGTCGGCGAGCGGTGTAAAGAATCTCTGGGGCACGGTGCCGGCTGTCATCGAGATGCAGAGTGAAGGCGGCGCCGCTGGAGCGATCCACGGAGCGCTTCAGACCGGTGCGCTGAGCACGACTTTCACTTCTTCGCAGGGCCTGCTGCTGATGATCCCTAATATGTACAAAATTGCCGGCGAACTGACGCCGACGGTCTTTCATGTCGCCGCGCGGTCGCTCGCGGCGCAAGCACTCTCGATCTTTGGTGATCACAGTGATGTCATGGCCGCGCGCGCGACGGGCTGGGCAATGCTTTGTTCGGCGTCGGTGCAGGAGGCGCAGGACCTTGCCTTAATCGCGCACGCGACCACGCTCGAATCGCGCATTCCGTTTCTGCATTTCTTCGATGGATTCCGCACCTCGCACGAGATGTCGAAGATCGACATCCTGCCCGAGGACGTGTTGCGTGAGATGATTGATGAGGAACGGGTGATCGAGCATCGGGCTCGAGCTCTTTCACCGGATCACCCGGTAATCCGCGGCACGGCGCAGAATCCCGATGTTTATTTCCAGGCGCGCGAGACGGTGAACCCGTTTTATGCCGCCTGTCCGGAGATCGTGCAGCGGACGATGGACCGGTTCGAGGAGTTGACCGGCCGGCGCTACGGGCTGTTTGAATATCACGGCGCAAGCAACGCTGAACGTGTCATCATTTTGATGGGTTCCGGCTGCGAGGCTGCACATGAGACCGTTGATTTCCTGAACGCCGGGAAAGAAAAAATCGGTGTCCTGAAGGTCCGCCTATATCGGCCGTTCGACGCACAAGCGTTTGTAAAAATGTTGCCGCCGGATGTGCGCCGTATTGCCGTTCTCGACCGGACGAAAGAGCCCGGCGCGGGAGGCGAGCCGCTCTACCTCGATTGTGTGAACGCGCTTTGCGAGCAGGGCCGCAACGATGTGCGCGTGGTCGGCGGCCGCTACGGTTTGTCGTCCAAGGAATTCACGCCGGCGATGATTAAGGCGGTCTTTGACAATCTCGCCCAACGCTCGCCGAAAAATCATTTCACCGTCGGAATCGACGACGATCTCTCGCACACAAGCCTCGATGTCGATGTTAACTTCTCGATCGAGCCGGATGATGTGGTGCGCGCGCAGTTTTTCGGGCTCGGGTCGGATGGCACGGTCGGTGCGAACAAGGAATCGATCAAAATTATCGGCGAGAACACCGATTATTTCGCGCAGGGCTATTTCGTTTACGATTCGAAGAAAGCGGGCGCGGTGACAATCTCGCATCTGCGGTTCGGCCCGCGCCCGATTAGATCAACGTATCTGATCACGAAAGCAAACTTCGTTGCCTGCCATCAACCGTTCCTGCTCGAGACCTGTGATGTGCTCAGGGACCTCGTGCCCGATGGAACGTTCCTGTTGAATTCGCCGTTAGGACCGGAACGCGTATGGGGCCGTTTGCCGGAAGCTGTGCAACGCCGGCTGATCGAGCAGCGTGCGAAGTTCTTCGTCATCGACGGCAACAAGGTGGCACGGCACTCAGGACTGGGCGGCCGCATCAACACCGTGATGCAGACCTGTTTCTTCGCCATCTCCGGCGTGCTGCCGGCGCAGGACGCGATCGATGCGATTAAGAATTCGATTCGCAAAACGTATGCGAAGAAAGGCGATGAGATCGTGCAGATGAATCTGCGGGCCGTTGATGAATCGCTCGCGCATTTATACGAAGTTCAAGTTCCGGATGCAGTTGTTCCGGTTGACTCCGGGACCAACGGGGAACTCAAGCGCGCGCCGGAGTTTGTGCGCAACGTTCTAGGCGAGATCATGGCGGGTCGCGGCGATCGTGTGCCGGTGAGCGCGTTGCCCAACGATGGCACATACCCGACGGGCACAACTCAGTGGGAAAAGCGAAATCTCGCGGGCGAGGTCCCGGTTTGGGACCCACAAGTCTGTATCCAGTGCGGCAGATGCGTCATGGTCTGCCCGCATGCGGTCATTCGCAGCAAGGTTTACGAGCCGACGCTCCTGCAAGGCGCGCCGGAGATGTTCAAATCGTATGATGCGCGGCTGCCGGAGTGGAAAGGGTTAAAATACACGCTGCAAGTAGCGGTGGAAGATTGCACCGGCTGCGGGATCTGCGTCGATGTTTGCCCGGCGCGCAACAAATCCGAAGCGCGTTTGAAAGCCATCAACATGCAGCCGCAGTTGCCGCTGCGGGAACGCGAGCGCGCGAACTGGAATTTCTTTCTTTCAATTCCGGAGATGGATCGCCGCCAGGTGCCAACTGACCATGTGCGCAAAATGCAGGTCCAACAGGCGCTCTTCGAGTTCTCGGGAGCATGCGCCGGTTGCGGCGAGACGCCTTACATCAAGTTGCTCACTCAACTCTTTGGCGATCGGTTGATCATTGCGAACGCGACCGGCTGCTCTTCTATTTACGGCGGCAATTTGCCGACCACGCCTTACACGAAAGACCTGCATGGACGCGGCCCGGCGTGGTCGAATTCGCTATTTGAAGACAACGCGGAGTTTGGGCTTGGCTTCCGAGTCTCGCTCGACAAACAGCAAGAGTTCGCCGGCGAACTGCTTCAACAACTTTCTCCGCAGATCGGCCGAAGGCTCACCACGGAAATCTTGAATGCGCGGCAGCGTGATGAAGCGGACATCTTCGATCAACGCGAACGCGTCGCTGAGCTAAAGCAGCGACTTGGATCGTTGGCGCGGGATCGGCGGTCACAGACCGCCGCTACAGCAAAACGTTTGCTCGCAGTCGCCGATACTTTCGTGCGCAAGAGCGTTTGGATCGTCGGCGGCGACGGCTGGGGTTACGACATCGGTTATGGCGGACTCGATCACGTATTGGCGAGCGGCCGCAACGTGAAGGTCTTGCTGCTGGACACGGAAGTTTACTCCAACACCGGCGGGCAATGTTCCAAATCGACGCCGCGCGCTGCGGTCGCAAAGTTCGCCTCCGGCGGGAAACGCGCCCCGAAGAAAGATCTCGGGTTGATGGCAATGACTTACGGCACGATTTACATCGCCTCGGTCGCGATGGGCGCGAAAGACGAGCACACATTGAAAGCGTTCCTCGAAGCGGAGGTCTACGACGGGCCGGCGCTCATCATCGCCTACAGCCACTGCATCGCGCACGGCATCAACATGACCACGGCCAATCAAAACCAAAAGGCGGCCGTCAACTCGGCGCAGTGGCTGCTTTATCGTTATAATCCAGATCGCGCTGCGCTCGGAGAAAATCCACTCCAACTCGATTCACCCGGACCGCGCATGAAGGTCGCGGATTACTTCAAACTAGAGAACCGGTTCAAGATGCTCGAAAAAAGCGAACCGCGCGCCGCGAAAGAGTTGCTCGGTCAGGCGCAGGCAGACGTGAACGCACGCCGCACATTTTACGAATTTCTCGCCACCAGAAAGTTCAACCCCACACCAACCCAATGAACCTAACAACCAGATACCTCGGCTTTAAGTTGCGCACACCGCTTGTGCCATCGGCATCACCGCTCTCGGAAAAGATCGACAATATCAAACGAATGGAAGACGCCGGAGCTCCCGCGGTCGTGTTCCATTCACTTTTTGAAGAGCAGGTTCGTCGCGATCACCATGAGCTGCAGTACTACCTCGATCAGGGCACGGACAGTTATGCGGAATCGCTGAGTTATTTTCCTGATCGGGCTGAGTTCAAAGTCGGCCCGGAAGCGTACCTGGAGCACATCGCCCAGGCGAAAGCGGCGGTCGATATCCCAATCATCGGAAGCCTTAACGGCACGACGTTTGGCGGTTGGATGACATACGCCCGGCAAATTGAGGAAGCGGGCGCTGATGCGCTCGAGTTAAACATTTACTCGATTCCGAGTGATCCGGACGTTAGCGGGGAAGATATCGAAACAAGCTACGTTACCATTCTTGCGTCGATCAAGGCGCAGTTGAAAATACCAGTGGCCGTTAAGCTCAGTCCATTCTTCACAAACTTCGCGCGGTTCGCACGGCGCGCCGACAGCAACGGTGCCGACGCGCTAGTCCTCTTCAATCGTTTCTATCAGCCCGACATTGAACTGGAGACCCTGGAGATTTCACCCAACGTGCTGCTAAGCACGCCGATGGCGATGCGCTTGCCGATGCGTTGGATCGCGATGCTCTACGGACGGATTGGAGCAAACCTCGCAGCGACCAGTGGGATCCACCGCGCGACCGACGCGCTCAAAATGTTAATGGCCGGCGCCGATGTGACAATGCTCTGCTCGGTATTGCTGCGACGGGGCATCGAACACATCCGGGTGATCGAACGCGGGATGCGGGAATGGATGGAAGAACACGAGTACGAATCGGTCGAGCAACTGAAAGGGAGCATGAGCCAGAAAAATTGCCCCGATCCGAGTGCGTTCGAACGCGCGCAATACATGCGGGCGCTCGCGACCTATCCCGCCGCGGATATTTAAGAACCGCGCGTCGATCGCCCTCTTGTTTATGAATTTTTGCTGCCACGCATTTTGCGCACTTCGGTTGCGATTCTCGCAAGCTGGTCACTCACGTCGCTGCGGGGGATCTTGAGTTCAATCACATGAACGCGATCGGATTTCTGCGCACGGAAGAGAGCGGCGTCAAAATCGCCTTTTGTGGTGGCAGTGGCACTTTTACCTCCGCCCACAAGTTCGCAGATTTTGCTGTAATTCCATTGGGTGATCGTATTGAAACGGCCCTCACGAATTTTCCGCATAGTGCCATAGCCGTCGTTGTTGAGGACGATGATGATCGGATTCAGACCGAGCCGAACAATGGTCGAGATTTCAACACCGGTCATTTGAAATGCACCATCGCCGACGAGAACATAGGGCCGCAGTTTCGTGGCAGCCATGGCGACTCCGATACTCGCCGGAACGGCGAAGCCCATCGACATGTAATATGCGGGAGCGATGAACTGCGCCTGTCGCGCGCTGCGAATACCGACGGCGCCAAAAATGGCGTCACCGATATCGGCGACGACACAGCAGCGCTCGTCCAGATGCAACGAAAGAATGCGGAAGACATCAACCATGGTCAGTTTCTGGGAGCGCTCGGTTTTCTTCAGCGGCTCCGGCAGCGCGTGAGGATTGGGATGTTTAAAGTGTTTGTGCGTGATCTTCGCTGTGGCAAGCGATTCGAGAAAATCGCGAAACTGAATCGAGTCGTAGCGATGATACCGAACGTTTACCCGTTCGGATGTCGCCAGGACGGTGCGGCCGCGATCCAGCTTCGCAGTGTAAAAGCCCATGCTCATGTCGGTAATAAAAGTGCCGAGCATAAGAACGAGGTCGGCGGATTCGACGTACTTCCGAACGTGTTCGTCGCTGCTCATGGCGCCGCCATACACGCCGATGTAAAGAGGATGGTTTTCCGGGACTGCGCTTTTGCTTAAGAGATCCGCGGCGATCGGAATGTTCATCCGTTCCGCCATTCGCACGACCAATCTGGCGGTGCGATAACGGGCGAGTTCGACTCCAGCGAGAATGACCCGTTTCTTCGCCGCACGAATGAGCGAGAGCGTTTCGTCGAGCGCCGCCTCGAGCGTGTGTCGGTCGGATTCTTCAGGAACGCGAGGAGAGATTCCGGTTATCGGAATTTCGCGGTCAACGACGTCGTGTGGGACCTCGATGTAAACCGGACGTTTGTGGCGCAGACATGCCTCGACGCAACGCACAATTTCCGAAGCAGCGCGTTGCTCATCGAGCAGGACCGTGCTCGCAACCGTGACTTCGTCGTAGATGCGGCGCTGAGTTTCGAAAGTTTTGACCTTGTGATGAAGGAGCGGATCTTTTTCGCGATCTTTCCGCCCAGGGGCGCCGCTCACAACCACAACCGGTGACTTTTCGGCATACGCGCCGGCGATAGCGTTTAGAACATTGAGCCCGCCTACGCAGTAGGTCACACAGACGAGACCGATCCCGTTAATTCGAGAATAAGCATCGGCCGCAAAACCAGCGGCGGGCTCGTGAGTCATGGTGATGCTCCGGATTTTCGACTTCTCGAGCCATGTGAATGTCGGCAAAGCGAAGTCGCCCGGAAGTCCGAAACTATGGCGAACACCGCGGCGATACAGGTATTCAAAAAGAAACTCCCCCAACGGCATAGTGGGCGGAAAAGAATCGGCTTGGGGACGCCGCGTCTTTTTTGCCAGAGCTGGAGACGCAAGTACACGATCGCCGTTGCCAGTGGGGAAGCGGACCGCTTCCCGTACAGCCGGATCCGTTGACGAATTAATCCTGCGGATCATCGTCATCTACCCACAGCGACGTCAAATGACGATGACGCCGGTCTTTTTCGTTGTAGGCGTCAAACACCAGTGCCACCCAGCACAGAATCGGGAAGAGCAGCCCAATACCTGCCGTTGCCAGGCCAAGCAGGATGCCGATCCAGAGCGCGAACGGCATGCCGAGAAACATCCAAAGAAGACCAGCCTCCCAATGGCCTTTGTAGATGTGGCCCAATCCTGGCACAATGCTGAGCACCGCTGCGATTAGGTCTTGCGCGTGCTTCTGTTCTTCGCTGAGTGGCGTTGATAATGTATGCATGTTTATCACCTCCTCATTTTGCAGTTGGCGGTTACCATTCAGGCTGTTTCAAACAGCCCACTATGATTACCGCGTAGAGCGCCATCATTGATACGACGGCAACTAAAATCAGGTATTCCATAATTAGCTCCTTTATGCCTTTAGTAAGGCGACGATGGGTTTGGTGCTCTGCGTCGATTGGCTTTTGCTTTGCAAAAATTGCTCAGGGGAGAAGTAGCTGTTTTTCTCGTCGCGCCAAGATCAGACCAGATAATGCCAATAGAGGAACAGCCTAACGACGCCAGCTGTGGCTTGATAGGGTACGATGATAGCAGCAGCCACAGATCGATTCCCTCAGCGCGATGGCCATCGCGCCGAACCGGTAGAGATCTGGAAAGCGCGAAAGTTCATTCAGGAACATTCGGCCGAAGAACTTTCGCTCACCAAGGTAGCGAAAGCAGCCAACATTAGCCGGAATCATCTCAGCGAAAAATTCAAGCAGGTCACTGGCACAAATTTTGTGGAATACATCGCACGAACCCGATTCGAAAAAGCTTGCGATCTCTTGCGGAATTCGAATCTGCGCATTAGTGAAATTGCGTTCGCCGTGGGATTTCAGTCGCTGTCGCAATTCAATCGTATTTTCAAGAGGTTGTCCGAGGAATCGCCGACGCAATATCGCACTGCGAGTGCTAATCGAAGATGACGTCGCTGAATTTCGGTACACCCGGCCGAAATCAGCTGAATATTTTCCGTAAAAATGCGTAGTCGAGTTCCCGAGTTTTTGGCAACACTTCGTATTCGTGTGGTATTCGAGGCCAACTCGATGGATCCACGGTAAGCGCGAGAAAATTTTATGGGGAGTTGGGGGAACGGCCGCGCTCGCCGTGATCCTGCTTTCTTGCAGCACGACGAACCGAACAATTCTTGCCCCGCCAAGCATTCCCGGCGCGGAGTTCGTAGGGTCAGAGAGTTGCGCGACCTGCCATGAAAGTATCACGCGCAACTTTCGTACCGCAACACACGCCCGGCTGATGGCGAAAGGAGAGAACGCGAAGAACATCGGCTGCGAAACGTGTCATGGACCTGGAAGTCTACACGTCAAAAGCGGCGGCGCGGCACACACGATCATCAATCCGCGCCGATCACCGGAAACATGCTTCCAATGTCACCTCGAAGTGCGCGCAAGTTTCCAGCTGCCGCATCGCCACCCGGTATTGGAAGGCAAAGTGAGTTGTGCTGATTGCCACAATCCGCATGTGGGGATGGCGGTGAAAGGTGGCGGGACGAACGTTCAACAGACGCTCAAAGGCGGCGGCATTGCGTTCCTTAGCCAGAACGAAACGTGCTTCCAATGCCACACCGCACAGCGTGGACCATTCGTGTTCGAGCATGAGGCCGTTCGCCAGGGTTGCCTGACCTGTCATTCACCTCACGGGTCCGTTAACCAGCGAATGCTAACCGAACGGAACGCGACGCTTTGTTTGAAGTGCCATTTCCAAGAGCAAAAAGAGCCCGGCAGAATTTTTATCGGCGACACCGATCATACGAATTTTCTGCCTCAGGGGACATGCTGGTCGGCGGGGTGTCACGAAGCCCCTCACGGTTCTCAAGTGAATCCACTGCTTAGGTACTGATGTCCATTTTATGAGCGTGTCTCACAGGTTTCTCATGCTGGTGTGCGCGGGAACCTGTGCGGTCGCTGCGGTTCGCGGCGGTGAAACAAGCGATGGCAAATCAACTGCGACAACGGAAGGGCAAACCGAACAGTACAAAAACTGGATCGAGCTCGGTATTGGCGGAGTAATAACGAGTGGCGATCGGGCGCAGTTCGAACAAGAACACAGGCTGCCAGGCGATCAGCCTTACGGTGGCATCCAGGACCTGCACTTTGAGGGACCTCTGGGCAAAGACGGCCTGTTTTCGGTCGACGGCCACGCACTTTGGGATTTCAACGATTATGATATCACAGTGCAATTGTCGAAGCCCAAGCTCGGTTACATCAAAGCCGGTTTTACTGAATTTCGCAGTTGGTACGATGGGAACGGCGGGTTCTTTCCGCACAATGACGTGTTCTTTCCGCCAACGTTTCCCGAGATGCATATCGATCGAGGCGAAGCTTGGATTGAACTGGGCTTGCGTGTTCCAGATTTGCCAGAGATTACCATCCGTTATACGCACGAGTTTCGCGACGGCCAGAAGGATTCAACGATCTGGGGCGATACGAATCTAACTGGCTTGCCGGTCAATCCTACGCGCAAGATCGTGCCCGCCTTCCGCGACATTGATGAGACGCGCGATATTTTCGCGTTCGACGCCTTGAAGACCTTTGGTAATACCGATGTCAATCTCGGGATGCGTTACGAACATAGTACCATCGACGATAGCTTGAATTTGGAGCGAGGCGCAGGTCAACTTCCGCCGGTAGTGCCGCCACCTGGCGCGCAGCGTTTTATCACGCAGCGCGACGTAAACAACCTGGACTTGTTCAGCGGGCATGCCATCACCGAGACGAGGATAAGGGATTGGCTTTGGTTTACCGCCGGTTACTCCTATACAACTCTTGGCAGCGATATCGGTGGGAGCCGCGTCATAGGCACTCACTTCGATGCCGACTTTGGTGAGCCCGTCCCTACTCTTCGACCATTCGATCATGGCTTTATCAATCTGGCCGGCACCTCGCAAGTCGCTGAGCATATTTTCAACGCCAACGTTCTTTGGATGCCTCTGAAAGATCTAACCGTACTTACAGCGTTCCGTTACACGCACGACGATAGGGAAAGTGACTCCACTTTCCTGGCCACGGATAGCACTCCAAATGTGCCGCCATTTACTCCAAGCAACCCACAGGGCGGGGCTCACCCGATAACGCCAGTGCCGGTGGCTGCTAACGCTTCCGTAGATTACAATAGATTCGGCCAGCGCTTGGAGATGCGTTATGACGGCCTTGCCAACTGGCTGTTCTACGCCGCGGGCGAGTGGGAAGAAGAATTTGGCAACCGTCTTGAGCACCAAAGCGAAGCGGAAGAGGCAGGGTTTGAACTCTTGGACGTCAATGAGGATACCTCGTTGCTTTGTCAAAAATACATTACTGGTGTGAACTGGTATCCGATGATGAGGCTTAATCTGTCGGCGCAGTACTATCACAAGACCGCGTCTTATGATAACGACATCAACGCAGCAATACACCAGCGATTGGCTGGTGAAGATTGGACCACTGATGACTTCAACATCCGAATAACATGTCGGCCTAAGATTCCAGCCTGCCTAGGTACGCTTGCGCTGGTCACGCGGTACGATTTTGTGCACACGACAATCGACAGTCAGTGGGCCGTATTTTCAGACGAAGAGCTTTTGAATGAGAAACAGAGCGGCGTCATTAAACAGCATGTGATCAGCGAAGCACTTACCTGGAACCCGCTCGCGCGATTTTACCTGCAAGCAAATTTTTCTTATGTCCTCAATCAAACGGATACCCCGGCCAACAACATAAATTTGATTCCTAACACGAGTCCGACGGTGGTGAATTTTAGAAACGATTATTGGACGGTGACCAGCGGCGTCGGCTACTTAATCAATGACAAAACTGATTTTCATGTCGATTACTCGTTCTACTGTGCCAATGATTACTTTAAG
>WNFV01007284.1_pt1 | contig 17046 bp, 14 predicted proteins | sample 5400101 | NCBI WGS metagenome assembly WNFV01 (sample SAMN13153361, study PRJNA577476) | soil metagenome | isolation source: 115 cm soil or saprolite under grassland replicate 1 | place: USA:California | collected 2016-06-15
GGAGCGGATCGCCTCGAAGTCGTCGAGCGTGAGGGGCACGCGCGCGGCGTGCGCGATCGCGAGCAGATGGAGCACGGCGTTGGTCGAGCCGCCGATGGCCATCGTCACGGCGATCGCGTTCTCCAACGCCTTGCGCGTCAAGATTTGGCGCGGCCGCAGGTCGCGGCGGATCGCGGCGACGAGCGTCTCCGCCGAGCTGGCGGCGCTGTCGGCTTTCTCCGCGTCCTCGGCCGCCATGGTCGAGGAGTACGGCAGGCTCATCCCCATCGCCTCGAACGCGGAGGACATCGTATTCGCCGTGAACATCCCGCCGCACGATCCCGCGCCCGGGCAAGCCTGGCGCTCGATCGCGAGGAGCTCAGTCGCATCGATGCGGCCGGCGCTGAACTCGCCCACGGCTTCGAATACGCTGACGATGGTCAGGTCGCGGCCGGCGTGGCGGCCGGGCTTGATCGTTCCCCCATACACGAACACCGCCGGGATGTCCATCCGCGCGATCGCGATCATCGCGCCCGGCATGTTCTTGTCGCACCCGCCGACGACGAGCAGGCCGTCCATGCACTGCGCGTTGCAGGCGGTCTCGATCGAATCGGCGATCACCTCGCGCGAGACCAGCGAGTACTTCATGCCCTCGGTCCCCATCGAGATGCCGTCGCTCACGGTGATCGTCCCGAACATCTGGGGCATCACCCCCGCCGTGCGGAGCGCGGCCTCGGCCCGGCGCGCGAGACCGTCGAGGCCCATGTTGCACGGGGTGATCGTGCTGTAGGCGTTGGCGACGCCCACGATGGGCTTCTCGAAGTCCTGATCGCCGAACCCCACCGCGCGGAGCATCGCGCGGTTGGGGGAGCGCTGCACGCCGTCCGTGATCGTCCGGCTGCGACGGGCCGAGGGCATGGTCAAGAAGGTAGCGCGCGCGCGGGATAGGCGCCCAGGACCCGGAGGCCGGGCGCCAGCCCTCCGAGCTCCGCCAGCGCCTCGGCGAGTCCGCTCCCCGGGTCGCCGACCACGTCCAGGTAAAACGCGTACTCCCAAGGGCGGCCGGGCAGCGGCCGCGACTCGATCTTGGAGAGGTTCACCCGCCGTTCGGCGAAGACACCCAGGGCCTGGTGCAGCGAGCCGGGGACGTCGGGGAGGGTGAACATGAGCGACGCCTTCGAGGCCCCGCCGCCCCCCGCCGGCGCCGGCTCACGGGCGACGATCAAGAAGCGCGTGTAGTTCTCCGGATGGTCCTCGAGGCCCTCGAGCAGCACGGCGGCGCCGTACAGGTCGGCTGCGAGCGACGACCCGATCGCCCCCTCCGCGGCCAACCGGCCGGCCATCAGATCGCGCACACTGCCCGCCGTGTCGTACGCCGGCACGGGGGTGACGGCCGGATGGTCGGCGAAGAAGCGCCGGCACTGCGCGAGCGCGACCGGGTGTGAAGCGACGCGGCGGACCTGGGCCACGGTGGTCCCGGGCCGGCCGACGAGGCAGTGCCGCACCCGCACCTGCGTTTCCCCGACGACGTGCAGCGCATGCGCGCCCAGGGCGTCGTAGGCTTCGTAAACGGAGCCGGCGAGCGAATTCTCGATCGGCACCACCCCGCGGTCCGCCGCGTCGGCCTCGACGGCGCGAAACAGGTCCTCGAACGTGGGACAGGGGACGAGTCGGACGTCGGGGCCGAGCGCTTCGAGCGCCGCGGCGTGGCTGAACGATCCCGCCTCTCCCTGAATGGCGACGGCGGTCACGGTTGGAGCTCCGCACGTCGCGTGAGGCCGATCAGCTGCGAGAAGAGGCCGCCGATTTCGTCCGGGGGGAGGCCGAGGTCCCGCGCGAGCGCCGCGGCCCGCTGCACCACGACCGCTTCTTGGGCGGGGTCCACGGCCGGCAGCCCGGCCACGCGTTTGGCCGCCGCCGCCCGCCGTGCGGCGCGGACCCGCGCTCCGATGAGACGGACCAGGGTCTGGTCGATCGATTCGATTTCGGCACGCACATACTCCAGCTGTCGCATGGCTCTACCCTCGCAAAAAGAGCGGCCCGCTCTTCAGCGGGCCGCTCGTGACATTGGAAGATCCGTCGCTTCAGCTATCCTCGCGCACGTCTCCAGTCACGGCCCGCTGGGCGGGACGCGAAGAAAAACGCAAACGCGAAATAGCTGGGGCGCGGGTTCACGAGGGTGATTCTAGGCGAGCAGGGGGGCGACGTCAAGGCGCGCGGTCGTCGCGCACGATGCGCCCACCGATCATCACGAAGCTCACCCGGCGCACCGCGGTGATGTCCCGGGCCGGATTGCCGTTCACCGCGATGATGTCCGCCTCGAACCCCGGCGCGATCGCGCCGATCCGGTCGCCCAGCCCGAGCGCGGCCGCGTTGCCGGACGTGGCCGCCACGAGCGCCCGCATCGGCGTATCACCGGCTTCCCTGACGCGGCACACGAGGTCTTCGGCGTTGCGGCCGTGGGCACCCGCGACGGCGTCGGTGCCGTAGACCACCTTGAGACCCCGGGTGGCGAGCGCCCGGCGCAGCACGGCTGGGGCCAAGGGCAGCACTCGCTCCATCGCGGCGAACCCCGCCTCCGTGTAGTTGCCCAGCCCCTCGAACCTGGGGCGGTTGTCGAGGTAGTTATGGAACACCAGCCCGCACTGCGGATCGAAGTACGTGCCCCGCGCGGCCATCAAATCGAGCACGTCCTGCGTGACGAACAGGCCGTGCTCGATCTCGTCGCACCCGGCCAGCGTCGCCGCCCGGACCGCCTCGGCGCTGTGCGCGTGCACGACCGCGCGCAGCCCCTGCGCGTGCGCTTCCCCGCACGCGGCCTCGAGCTGCGCATCGGTCATCGTCTGGGCACCGCCTTCGCGAATGCTGGCCGACGCGAAGATCTTGATGACGTCCGCGCCCTGCTCCTTGTGGCGGCGTACGAGCGCGCGCAGGCTGTCGGGCTCCCCCCCGCCGCTGCGCTCCGTGAGGGGGTCGAGCGAGGTGAGGATGCGCGGGCCAGGGAGCGAAGCTCGCAGCTCGGCGTCTTCGGGGGCGCCGAGGCTCTGCACGGTGGTGAAGCCGGCGCGCAGCGTCGCCTTGGCGTTGGACGCGGCGGCGAGCAGCAACTGTGCGGGCCCGTCGCCATCGCCCCGTGTATGCAGCCGTCCTTGGCGGTTGAAGTACCAGGTGGGGTGCACGTGCGCGTCGATCAGGCCGGGCAGGACGGTGCGGTCGCCGAGGTCCACGAGGCGCGCTCCCGGAGGCAGGGGGCCGCGCGGGGCGACGCGCGCGATGCGGCCGTCCTGGACGAGGATGTCCACGTTCTTCGTGGCGCCGCCGCGGCCGTCGAGCACGCGCGCGGCGCGGAGCACGACCGGGGGCTCCTGCGCCCGGAGTGGCGCGATGGCGCAGGCGAGCGCTAGGGCGAGACGTCTCAGGAGGGGAACGGCACCAGCTTCCGGTTGCGCTCGTCCCAGAGCGTGAGCCTGACGCACCGCAGGCTGCCCAGCAGCGTCAGCATCGGCACTCGGCTCAGCTCGGGATGCTCGTCCATCACGCGCTGCAACCGGTAGTTGGGAATGCGGGGATGCAGGTGATGGACGTGATGCAGGCCGATGTTCCCCGTGGCCCATTGCAGCAGCTTGGGCAGGCGGTAGTACGAGCTGCCCTGGAGCGCCGCGGCGTCGTACGCCCAGCGCTCGTCGTGCTCCCAGTAGGTGGGCTCGAACTGGTGCTGGACGTAGAACAGCCAGACGCCGATGACCGTCGACAGCAGCGCGACCGGCACCTGCACCATCGCGAACTGCCGGAACCCGAGGATGAGCCCCATCAATACCACGAAGGCCGCGAGGCCGACGTCGGTCCACAGGATGCTGCGGCGCTCCCGCGTCCAGCTGCGCGGGACGATCGCCGGGATGCGGTGCCGCACGAAGAAGTGCACCACGGCCCCGACCCCGAACAGCACCGCCGGATGGCGGTACACGCGGTACTTGAACCGTTCCCAGCGCGACTTGGCGAGGTATTCGTCCACCGTAAGCGTGTCGATGTCGCCGAACCCGCGGTGCTCGAGGTTGCCCGAGGTCGCGTGATGCAGCGCGTGGGTCTTCTTCCAGTAGTGATACGGCGTGAGCGTGAGCACGCCGAGAATCGAGCCCACGATGTCCGCGGCCCGGGTCGAGCGGAAGAACGAGCCGTGCCCGCAGTCGTGCTGAATGATGAACAGCCGGATGAGGAAGAACGCCGCCGGCACGGCAAGGAGCAGGGTGAGCCAGTAGCCGACGCCGAGGCTGAGATACATGGCCGCCCAGGCGCCGGCGAACAGCGCCGCCGCGCTCGCCAGCTGCCAGATGCTGCGCGCGACGTCGGGGCCCTTGTAGGGCGCCAGACGCGCGGACCACGATGCATTCACGGCATTCTCCTTGACTCTTGCCCTTGGGGCTGCGAGAACAATATAACCCCGACGGAGGCTCCGCCCGTGCCGTGCGTCACGCTTACCCTGGCCCTGGTGCTCCAGGGACCGCTCACCATCGGCTCCGTCACCGCCCGTCCGGGCGAGATCGTCAGCGGTTTCCTCGACGTCCCCGCGGGCGTGGATTCGGGCACGCGCATCCCCATCACGATCGTGCGGGGCCGCGACGCGGGACCGACGCTCGCGCTCATCGCCGGGACCCACGGCTCCGAAGTCGCGCCGATCGTCGCGTTGCAGCGCGTGCGCCGCGAGCTCGACGTCGCGCGACTGCGCGGGACGGTGCTCATGGTGCACGTCGCCAACTTGCCGTCGTTCCAGCGGCGCACCATCTACTACTCCCCCGTGGACGGCAAGAACCTGAACCGAGTCTATCCGGGCCGCATGGACGGGACCGTGTCCGAGCGGATCGCGGCGACCATCACGCGCGAGATCATCACCCGCGCCGACTATCTCGTGGACATGCACGCCGGCGATGGCAACGAGGCGCTCGTCCCCTATACGTACTGGAGCAAGCTCGGGCTCGACGCGCGAGTGGATTCGATCGCGCGCGACATGAATCTCGCGTGGGGCAGCGACTACATCGTGGTCGATACCGCCCGGCCGCGGGACCCGCGGGCGTCGGTCTATACCCAGAACACCGCCCAGCTCATGGGCAAACCGTCGATCACGGCCGAGGGCGGGCAGCTGGGCATCGCGGCGGAAGAGTACGTGCAGCAGAACGTGCGGGCGGTGAGCCGATTGTTGCGCTACCTCAAGATGCTGCCTGGCGATGTGGAGCTGGTCGACCATCCGATCTGGTTCGAGCGGACGGAGGTGCTGCGCTCCAACGTGGCCGGGACCTGGCACCCGGCCGTGAAGCCCGGTCAGATCGTGGCGGCCGGGACGCTGCTGGGCACGATTACGGATTACTTCGGGAACCGTCTCGCGGACGTGCGGGCGCCGTTCGCGGGGATGATGCTGTATGTGGTCGCCACGCCGGCCACGTCGCCCGGGGAACCGCTGGGCATGGTGGGGGCGCCGAAGCCGGACCGGTGAGTCAGTCCCGCTCCATCTGCTCCAGGGCGAACCGCAGCCGGAGGACGGCCGAGTCGAGCAGCCGCAGGTGCTCATCACCCAGCGTGTCCGACTCGGCGACTTGCACGAGGAGCGCGAGCGCGGCTTCCATTTGGGCGGCCGCCGATTGGCGGTCGAGCCGCCGCTCGTCCCTGCTGCGACGCTCGCTCAGTCGCCGCTCTTCCTGATCCTCCACCCGCTGCTCCGCATCGCTGCGGCGCTCCGACGGGGAGCGGCGATCGGCGAGCTTGCGGCGGTCGAACTTCGGAGCGGTCATCGGCCGTTACCTACCCCATGACCTGCCAGGTCCGGTCCTTGCGGAGCAAGGAATCGAGGTCCGTCGCCCCCTTGGACGGCTCACCCTGGGCGTACACCTCGCGCTCGTAGGAGGGCGCGGGGTTGCAGTACAGCACACCCATCGCCACGGGGAAGGGCGGCTCGAGCGCGGCGAGCAGCTGCGCCAGCCCCCGGTTCGTCTCGTCGTGCACCAGGACGTCCGCCGCGGTGATCCCATTTTCGCCCGGCGTCACGATCTCGAGCTCCAGCTTCCCGGGCTTGAGCCCCAAGCCTTTCTCTTTGCTCTTCCCGAAGAGCAGGGGCCGGCCGTGCTCCACGAGCACCTGCGCGTCGGGCGCGCCATCCTTGGCGGTGATTTGATCGAACACCCCGTCGTTGAAGACGACGCAATTCTGGAGGATCTCGACGAACGACGCGCCGTGGTGGGCGTGCGCGCGCTTCAGCATCGCGACGAGGTGCGGCTGTAGGGTGTCGATCGAGCGGGCGACAAACCGCGCCCCCGCGCCGAGCGCGAAGCCGCACGCCGACACGGGGTACTCGACCGAGCCCAGGGGTGTCGAGGGGGAGCGCGTGCCGCGGCGCGAAGTGGGCGAGTACTGGCCCTTGGTGAGCCCGTAGATCTCGTTGTTGAACAACACGACCTGCAGGTCCACGTTGCGGCGCAACACATGCAGCATGTGATTGCCGCCGATCGAGAGCCCGTCGCCGTCGCCCGTCATCACCCACACGTCCAGCTCGGGGTTGGCGAGCTTGATGCCGGTCGCGATCGCCGGCGCCCGGCCGTGCACCGTGTGGAACCCGTAGGTGGACATGTAATACGGGAACCGCGCCGCGCACCCGATCCCACTCACGAACACCGTCCGCTCGTGCGACAGCTGCAGCTCGGCGCACGCCTTCTGCACCGCCTTGAGGATGGCGTAGTCACCGCACCCGGGGCACCAACGCACTTCCTGATCGGAGGCGTAGTCCTTCGGGGCGAGCTGAGCGTCGGTGATGGTGGTGACGGTCATCGAATCGCCTCCAGGATCTCCGCCACCTTGAACGGTTTTCCTGTGACCTTACTGAGCCCCTCCGCGGGAATCAGGTACTCCGCCCGCAGCAGCCGCACCAGCTGCCCGTGGTTCATCTCGGGCACCAGCACCCGGTCGTACCGCTTGAGCACGTCGCCGAGGTTGCGCGGGAACGGGCTCAGGTGGCGCAGGTGGATGTGCGCCACGTCGCGCCCGTCTTCCCGCGCGCGGCGCACCGCCTGCTGGATCGGCCCGAAGGTCGAACCCCACCCCACGACGGCGAGCGCGCCGTGATCCTCCCCCAGCGCGACGGTCTGCAACGGGATGTCGCGCGCGATCCCCGCGATCTTGTCCGCCCGTGCCTGCGTCATCCGGGCGTGGTTGTCGGGGTCGTAGGAGATGTGCCCGCTGTCGTAGTCTTTCTCGAGGCCGCCGATGCGGTGCTCGAGCCGCGGCGTCCCCGGGCGCACCCAGGGGCGCGCCAGGGTCGTGGGGTCGCGCAGGAAGGGGTGGAACCCCTCCGGGTCGGTCCGATACGCGATCGGGAAGCGCGGCAGGTCGGCCTCGGCGGGGATGCGCCACGGCTCGGCGGCGTGCGCGAGGTAGCCGTCCGACAGGATGATCACCGGGGTCATGTACCGCGTGGCGAGGCGGACCGCTTCGATCGCGACGTCGAAGCAATCGACCGCGGTCGCGGCGGCGAGCACCGCCAGCGGGGCGTCGGCGTTGCGCCCGTGCACGGCCTGGAACAGGTCCGACTGCTCCGTCTTGGTCGGCATGCCGGTGGACGGGCCGGCACGCTGCGAGTCGATGACGACCAGCGGGAGCTCGGTGGCGATCGCGAGACCGAGCATCTCGGTCTTCAGGGCGATGCCGGGGCCGGAGCTCGACGTGACGCCGAGCGCGCCGGAGTAGGCGGCGCCGAGCGCCGCGCCGATCGCGGCGATCTCGTCCTCCGCCTGGAAGGTGACGACGCCGTACGCCCGCAGCGGCGCGAGGGTGTGGAGCAGGGCCGATGCCGGCGTGATCGGATACCCCGCGAACACCATCTTGTCGAGCCCCGCCGCCCGCATCCCCGCGACCAGGCCCCAGGCCAGCGCTTCCGTCCCGCTGACGGTGCGGTACAGGCCCGGTTGCACGACGGCCCTGGGGACCACGTAGCCGACGAGGTGCTCGGGCATTTCCGCCGTCTCGCCGAACGCGTGGCCCGCGTTCAGGGCGGCCAGATTCGCGTCCGCGATCTCCGGCTTCTTGGCGAACTTCTTCTTGAGCCATTCCGCGGTCGCGGCGCGCTCACGGCCGTACATCCACAATAGCAAGCCCAGCGCCCACATGTTGCGGCAGAGGTGCGCTTCGCGGGAGCCGAGCCCGAACGGCTTCACGGCGTCGGCGGTGCGCTTCGTGATGTCGAACTTCAGGACCTGGTAGGGCGCGAGCGTATTGTCGTCGAGCGGATTGGTCTTGTACCCCGCCTTGGCGAGGTTGCGCTCGTTGAACGCCGCCGTGTCCACGATGACCGTGCCGCCGACGCGCAGGTCCTTCACGTCCACCTTCAGCGCCGCCGGGTTCATGGCGACGAGCACGTCCACGGCATCCCCGGGGGTCATCACGTCCACGGCGCCGAAATGAATCTGGAACGCCGAGACGCCGAACGTGGTGCCGGCGGGGGCGCGGATCTCGGCGGGGAAGTCGGGGAAGGTCGAGAGGTCGTTCCCGGCGAGGGCGGTTTCAAGCATGAACTGGGCGCCGGTCACCTGCATGCCGTCGCCGGAGTCGCCGGCGAACCGGATGACGACCGAGTCGCGGGTTTCGCGGCCGGCAGCGGGGGACAGGGTGCCTGAGGCCATCGCCTTGGAAACTAGCGCCGGGGCAGGGCGGCGGTAGGGTGGCTGGGGATGTGGGTGACCGAATCGGCCCGTGAATGCTACATTTCCCGGGCCCTGACCCCACTCAGCAGTTGCAGCCCAGCGAGAACACGACCATGCATGCAGTGATCCGGCGTTATCGCGTGAGACTCGGGACCGTCGCGAGCGCGGCCCGTCTTGCGGAAGACAATCTGTTGCCGCGGATGAACCGGCTCCCGGGCTTCGTGGCCTACTACCTGCTCGATGCCGGGGACGGCGTCCTGGCGTCGATCAGCGTGTGCGAGACCAGCGAGGGCGCCGAGGCGGCGGCCACGCTGGCCGCGGAGTGGTTCCGCAGCGACTGGCCGTCGTTCCAGCTCATCCCCCCGGCAGTCACGGATGGCGAGATCTTGGTCCACGCCGAGGTCGGTAGGGGCGCAGGCCGCCGCCGGAGCGAGCGGCGCCGCGTCGAGGATCGGAGAGCCGGCGCCGATCGTCGGGGGAACGCCGACCGGCGGCAGACCGTGCTGCCGGCTGTGGTCGAGCGCCGCGACGGCGCCCCGCGTCGGCTCGCGGCGGAACGACGGGAGCGTGCGGAGCGCCGCTCGGTGGGAGTCGTGGTGAGGGAAGCCGGGGATGGCGCCCGGGCGTCCCGGCGCACGGGGCTGGCGCCGGCATGGCGCCGCTCGTCGCGCATCGGCTAGATCAGGTTCCGCAGCACGAACCACACGTTCGCCGGCCGCTCGGCCAGCCGCCGCATGTACCAGGCGAACCAGGCGCTGCCGTAGCTGATCAGCACCCGCACGCCCACCCCCTCGGCGGCCAGGGCGCGCTGCTGCGGGGCCCGGATCCCGTACAGCAGGTGGAACTCGTATGCCTTCGGGTCGACCCGCAGCGCGTCGGCCGCCTCCCGCACCTTCGCGATCAGCGGGAAATCGTGCGTGCCGAACACCGGCCGCGCGCGCTGCCGCATCGCCTCGCTGAGCAGGCGGGTCGCCAGCTTGAAGTAGTTCGCGTCCACATCGCGCTTCGCGGGGAAGGCGACGGCGGCGGGCTCGTTGTACGCGCCCTTGACCAGCCGGATCGCGGGCGCGAGGGGGAACAGCGCCTCGAGGTCGGCGGCGGTGCGGCGCAGGTACGCCTGCACGCACACGCCCACGTTCGTCCACTCGGCTTTGACGCGCCGGTACACGTCCAGCGTGGCATCCACGTAGCGCGACTCTTCCATGTCGATCCACAGGAAGGAGCGCGTCTGCTCCGCCTTCGCCGCCAGCGCGAGGGCGTCGCGCACGCACGCGTCGCGGTCCGCCTCGAGGCCCAGGTGCGTCAGCTTCACGGAGACGTGCCCGGGAAGGCTGCGCCGTCGGATCCGGTCGAACACGCCGAGGTAATGGTCCCGGACCGCCTCCGCCTCGGCGCGGCTGGTCACCTGCTCGCCCAGCTCCGTAAGGACGGAGCCGAGCCGGCTCTTGGCGAACTCGGCCGCCGCATCCAGGGCCGCGTCGAGCGACTCGCCGGGGAGGAAGCGCCGTACGGCGCGCCGGAAGAAGGCGCGATCGCGCAGCTGGCGCGCGAGCCACTGGCTGCGCGAGGCGCGGAGCAGGACGCGGCGGGCTACGCCCATGGGGCGGTAGTATAGCCCCCGAAGGGAACCTGCACCAAGCGAGCGTCCGGGGTATTCTATCATCATCATGACCCCACGGACCGCTGTTCTCGTTTCACTGATGGCGGGCGCCTGCGCCGGGCCATCGGGTGCGCCCCCCCCCTCCCCTGTTGCGCCGGTGGCCGCCGGCGGCGCATGCCTGCTCGACGCTGGCCACGGCAACCACGCGCCGACGGTCACCGTCGCGCTCACGGATTCGGTCGATCCCGCGCACGCCCCCGTGCCGCGTAACGATGCGGAGCGGCTCGTCTTCGGCCAACTCTACGAGACTCTCGTGCGGTTCGACTGCGACGGCCACGCGATGCCGGCGCTCGCGGCGTCGTGGACGGCGAGCGAGGGCGGCCGGCGCTGGACGTTGACGTTGCGCGACCAGGCACAATTCTGGGACGGCTCGCCCGTCACCGCGCGCGACGTGGTGGTGGGGAAGGGCGGCGTCGGGTTCACCCTGAACGCGGTGGATGCACGCACGGTGAGCGTCGCGCTGGCGCGCGGCACGGACGGGCCGCCCGCGTTTCTCGCCGATCCGGCGCTGGCCGTCACCAAGCCGGCGCCCGACCGCGGCTGGCCGATCGGAACGGGCCGGTATTGGGTGACGGGCGCGACCGCGACGGAGCAGGAGATCCGGGCGCACACCACGGCCGGTGACACGCTCGTTTTCCGGCTCGCGGGCGGCAGCGACCCGCGCGACCTCCTCGACGCGGGCGTGGACCTCCTGATTACGCGGGACCGCGCGGTGTTCGACTATGGCGCGACGAGCGGCGCCTTCGCGACGCTCGAGCTGCCCTGGGACCGCACCTACGTGCTCGCCGCCCCCCCCCCCGACGCCCCGGCCGCGCGGCTCGACGGCCTGGACCAGGCCGTGCGCGCCGAAGCTCGGCCGGCCGCGGGGCCGTTCTGGTGGGAGCGGCTCGAGGCCTGCGCCCTGCCGCCCGGTGCCGCCCCGGCGGACAGCGCGGCGGGCACCCGCCCCGCGCCTAAGCGCACCGTCTTCCCGCGCGGCGACGCCGTCGCCCGCGATCTGGCTGGTCGCATCGCCGCGCTGACGCACGGCGTCGCCGCCGGACTATCAGCGCCGGCCTTCGCCCGCGCGCTGGCGGCGGGCACCGAAGCCGGGTACGTGTTCCCGCTGCCGCGCCAGGTGGCCGATCCCTGCCGCGCGGCGCGCGACCGTTTGCCGGCGTGGCCCAGCAGGGTCGCGCCCCTCGTGGACACGCGGCCGCGCGCGGTGATCCGACGCGGGGTGTCGCTGGGGGCGGTGGTGGACGCGGACGCGACCGTGCGCCTGGCGCCGCGGTGACCTTCCGGACCCGTCTGCTCGCCGGCTTCGGCGTGGTGGTGCTCGTCCCCCTCGCCGTCTTCGGGCTCGGCATCCGCCGCGAGATGTCGCGGCGCCTCAGCGCGGAGGCTCAGGGCCGCGTCGCGTCGCTCGTCAAGGTCATCGACGCCGATCTGACCCGCGAGGGCGAAGCGATCGCCGGCCGCCTGGCAGCCCTCAAAGCGGCCCTCGCCGCGGACAACCGGCTGCGCTCGGCGCTCGTCTTGGGCGGCGACCGCGCGTACGTGCTCGACTACGCCGGCGAAGCGATGCGGCTCGCCGGGCTCGACTTCCTGCAGGTCCTGGACGACGAGAACCGCGTGGTGTCGTCCGGCCACTTCCGGAACGAGTACGACCGGCCCGCCCCGCTGCCTTCCGTGCGCCCGGCGCTGGAGCGTGCCCGCGCGCCCGAAGGCCCGTTCATCGCGCTGGTCCGCGCCGACTCGCTGCGCCTCGCCGGCCGGCGGTTCGCCTTGGTGGGGGGGATCGCCGTCGATTCGCTGTTCGTGTCGCGCCTCGCTCCCGACTCGGATCTCGTCGTGTCCATGGTGCTCCCCGGCGCGGCGCCGGCGGATTCGATCGGGACGGTGGTCGCGGAGCTGCGCTACCCATTCCTCGACCCCGAGGTGACGTCTGGAGGGGGGGGCGAAGCGCGCATCGTGGTGCAGCGCTCGTTCGGCCTGTTGGACGCCCTGCGGCGCGATGTGAACTTCTGGTTCGCGGCGGCGGTCCTGGTGACGGCGCTCGTCGCCCTCCTGCTCGCGGGGTGGCTGTCGACGCGCATCAGCCGTCCGGTCACTCAGATGGAGCACCGCGCCGCCATGGGGGATCTCGCGCGCCAGGTGAACCACGACATCAAGAACGGCCTGGCCCCGTTGCGCAACGTGTTCCGCCACCTGGCCCAGGTCGCGCAGGGCGAGCCGGCGCAGCTGCGACGGGTCTTCGCCGAGCGGCAGGGGACGGTGGAATCGAGCATCGGGTATCTCGAGACCCTCGCCGCCAACTACGCCCGCCTCTATCCTCAAGCCGAGCGCCGGCCGGCCGACGCGAACGCCGTAGTGCGTGAGGCGCTACGCCAGGTCACCGCGGCGGACCACGCCGAGCTCCGCACCGAGCTGCGCGACGGGCTGCCCCCCGTGCGGGTCGACGCCCTGGTGCTGCGGCGCGTGATCGAGAACCTCCTCGGCAACGCCATCGACAGCCTGGAGGGCAAGCCCGGCACGGTCACCGTGCCTGGGCTCGGCGCCATGCTGTCCTTAAGGACAACTACTCGCCGAGCCCGCCCTTTGGGGCGGGAATACCATGACGCTCGTACTGATCGTCGACGACGTCCCCGCGATGGCGGAGCAGTACGCCTACGATCTGAAGCGGCTGCGGGGCTACGAGACGCTGGTCGCGGCGAGCGGGCGCGCGGCCCTCGACGACCTCGCCTCGGAGCCCGTGGACTGCGTCATCCTCGATCTCGAGATGCCGCAGATGGATGGCTTCGAGGTGCTGCGCGCGATCGAGCGGCTCGGGCTGCGCGTTCCGGTCATCGTGTACACCGGCACCGGCAACTACGACCGCTGCGCCCAGGCGATCCGGCTCGGTGCCTTCGGCTTCATCGACAAGGCGGAGCCGATGGAGCGGGTGGCGCAGGAGGTCGAGAACGCGATCGAGCGCCGCCGCCTGGTGGACCAGGTCGCTGCGTTGCGCCGGGGCTTCGGCGTGGACTCGCCGCTCGTCGGCGGGAGTCCGGCGCTGAAAAAGCTGCAGGATGCGATCGCCCGGGTGGCCCCGGTGCCCAGCCCCGCGCTCATCGTGGGGGAGAGCGGCACGGGGAAGGAGCTGGTCGCGCGGGAGCTGCACCGCCTCGGCCCCGCGCCCAAAGGGCCGTTCGTCGCGCTCAACAGCGCGGCCCTGCCGCATGACCTGATCGAGAGCGAGTTGTTCGGCCACGAGCGCGGCGCCTTCACCGGCGCCAGCGCCACGCGCAAGGGGGCGTTCGAGGCGGCGAGCGGCGGGACCCTGTTTCTCGACGAGATCGGCGACCTGCCCCCCGCCGCGCAGGCCAAGCTGCTGCGGGTGCTCGAAGACCGGCAGGTCACCCGCGTGGGCGGCAGCCGGACGATCGCCGTGGACGCCCGCGTCGTGGCCGCCACGCATCGCGATTTGGAGAAGGAAGTCGCCGAGGGCCGGTTCCGGGAAGACCTGTACTACCGGCTCAACGTGCACGTGCTCCAGGTGCCGTCCCTGCGCGAGCGGCTGTCGGACGTGCCGGCGCTCGTCGATCACCTGCTCGCCGCGACGTGCGCCCGCTTTGGCGTGCCGGCGAAGCAGCTGGCCCCCGGCGCGCTCGAGATCCTCATGGCCCACGACTGGCGGCGCAACAACGTGCGCGAGCTGCGCAACGTGGTGGAGCGCATGGTGATCGCGACGGACCGGGCCGAGCTCACGCGGGACGATGTCCCGGCCGAGATCCGGGACCACAAGCGTGCGCGCCCGCCCACCACAGACCACGCACCACGCAGTTACGAAGAGTTGAAGCTCGAAGCCGAGCGCCAGATCGTCGTCGCCGCCCTCGAGCGCAACGACTGGCACATCACCCGCACGGCCGAGCAGCTCGGCCTCTCGAGCCACGCCAGCCTGTTGAAGATCATGCGGCGCCTCGGCGTCCAGCGGGATACATAGCCCGCCGGAAACCGTATCCGCAGGGACGCGAACACTCACCGCCGTTTCCGTATCTCATTGTCGTAACACCCGATCCCCGGTACCCGGTACCTGGCACCGCTTCTGCCTTACCACCTGGCGAACCCTCACCAGGAGCACCCATGCGGTACCAGTTCACTATCCAGCCCGCTCGCAAGGCGGGGCGCGGGTCGGTCCTCGTGTTCGCGGCCATCGTATCGGCCGCGGCGGCGAGCTACCTGTTCGCGGCCTGTGGCGAGCGCAATCCCGACCGGGCCGGCGCCGAGGAGACGGCGGTCACCACGCCGAGCCCTGTGCCGGCTCCCCCGGCTCCCGTTTCCAACACGCCGCAGCCCACCACCGCGCCGGAGTTCTACAAGGTCGGGCGCGACGCGTGGCGCAGCGGAGCCTTCGCGCAGGCCGAGAGCGCCTTCGTGCAGGCAGTGGCGCTCGATTCCACCCACGTCAAGAGCCGGCTGTACTTGAGCCGCGTGCTGCTCGAGACCGGCCGCGCCGAAGGGGCGTTGTCGCACATCGACGCGGCGATCGCGCTCGACTCCAGCTCGAGCGAGCCGTTCCGTCTTCAGGGCCGCGCCTACCAGGCGCTGGGCCGCAACGACGACGCGATCTCCGCCTTCAAGCGCGCGATCGTCACGGACAGCGGCGACGTGTGGGCGCTGAACAACCTCGGCTCGTTGTACAGCACGCTGGGGCGGTTCGAGGACGCGCTCGGCCCGATCGCGCGCGCCATCGAGCTGGAGAAGAACGTGGCGATCTTCCACAACAACCTCGGTACGGCGCTCGAGAAGACGGGGCACTACACCGCCGCCGCCGAAGCGTACCGGGGGGCACTCGCCGTGGAAGGGACGTACGGTCCGGCCGCGACGAACCTGGCGCGCGTCGAACAGCTGAAGGAAGACCCGGCGACGCCCCCGGTGGACCTGGCGGCCGTCGTGCAGAAGTTCCGGGACGAAGTGGCGACCTGGAAGCAGTGAGCTAGAAGAGCTCGAGCTGCGCGCCTCCCCCGGAGGCCAGGTCGCGGAGGCGCTCGAGCAGTTTGACCATCGCCCAGGTGTCCCGCTCGCAATAGGCGAGGAGCGCCCGCCGCAGTCTGGCCCGCTCCTCGCCTTTGAGCGTTTGGTCGAACAAGAGGCGCATCAGCTCGAGCGTCGCCGTCTCCCCCTCGTGGATGGGGAGGTCGGCGTAGGAGAGCCCGGGTACCAGCGCGGGGAGCACCCGCTTGATGCTGAAGCTGCCGCCGAAGTCGGGGTGGTAGATGTTGCTCCGCACGGCGGGCAGGAGGTCGACGAGCTTGGCCGCGATGGCGTCGAGCTCGGCGGCGAGCCGGGGCACCGCCAGAGCGAGGCTCTTGAGACACTCGCGCTCGAAGCTCGCGTAGTAGGCAACGACCCTCCGCGCCCCCGCGCACGCCTCCACCAACCGCTGGGCGAGGGCCGGACGCGGATCCTCCGGCCCGTCGGCGAGGAAGGCGAAATGCGCCCCGTCGCGGTGCACGCTGAACTGCACCGGCATGTTCTCCCACGGCCGGCAACCGGTGAAGCGGGGAATCGCGTAGCTGACCGTCTCGAAGTCCAGGAACGCGAGCGGCGCCTGGAACTCCGCCAGCGCTTTGCCTAGCGTCCGCTCCACCACCATCCGGCCCGTCGTCACCGCCTTCACCTGGCGGGCGTGGACCACGTTCAGCTCGAGCTCCGAGGGAAGGTCGTACAGCGTTTCGAATCCCTGGGCCTGATATTCCTCGATCTTGCGGCGCTGGATCGTGTAGAGCGTGCTGACGTGGTGCTCCGGGACGCTCGGCCAGCAGCGCTTGAGGAAGGGGCACTTGTGCGGCCGGGTGCAGTGATCGCCGATCGGCACGTCGGGGAGTGGGCCGCCGAGCACCGCCTGCTGCGCCGCGAGCTCACCCGGCACGACCGGCAGAAACAGCTCGACCCTCTCCGTCACATCCTCGCGCACGAACAGATCGTCGAGCTTGGGGAAGCGGCACCTGGGATTGAGGTGCATCACCTCCGCGCGCGGGATCGCGACGCCCGCCTGGCGGAGCACATGGAGCTGAACCGCCACGTCCGGGATGTGCTCCTTCTTCAGGCTGTTCGTGGCCTTGACCTCGATCAGCACGGGGGAGGGGGCGGGGCCGGCGGGGCCGGCCTCGAGAATGTCCACCACGGCGACGGCGTCGTCGGTGGCGAAGCTGGCCTCGTACCGGGCGCCCGGCACGTAGGAGCGCGCCAACACCCCGACGTCCTTCGATTGGTCGAATCGGTTCTGCAACCACGGGTCGGCGGTCAGCTCGGGGGCCTTGGGGTCGTGAACCCGCCACCAGAGCTGCTTGTGGCACTGCAACCCGGCCATGAAGCGGGACTTGGAGAGCTGCACGGATCCCCCTTCAACCTCTCGCGCCCCCAGTTTATGTTCCCGCTCCCATGAAAGCCACCGATATTCGCAAAGGGCACGTCGTCCTGATCGACGGCCAGCCCTGTCGCGTGATGGATTTCACGCACCGGACGCCCGGCAACCTGCGCGCGTTCGTCCAGGTGCGGTTTCGGAACCTCGTCACGGGCAACACGTTCGACCAGCGACTCGCCGCCACCGACTTCGTCGAAGAGGCCCGGCTCGATACGAAAGAGATGCAGGTCCTTTATCAGGACGGCGGCGGTGTGCACGTGATGGACCAGCAGACCTACGAGCAGTACACGCTCGACGAGCGCGCCGTCGGCGAGGACACGCCCTGGCTCCAGCCCGAAATG
>WNFV01011537.1_pt1 | contig 17042 bp, 13 predicted proteins | sample 5400101 | NCBI WGS metagenome assembly WNFV01 (sample SAMN13153361, study PRJNA577476) | soil metagenome | isolation source: 115 cm soil or saprolite under grassland replicate 1 | place: USA:California | collected 2016-06-15
AGGATGTCGACGCGGCCGAGCAGGTTCCGAAACTCGAAGCGCCGGAACATCTCGCGCAGCTGTGACCGGTCGGGCGGGCGGAGCACGAGCTGGGCCGGATCGCAGTCGACGTCGAGGTCGCGGCGCATGGTCGCGAGCTCCTTCGACTGCTGCGCCTGGGCGGCGTGCTCGGTGATGTTCTTCCGGCGCGCCGGGGACAGCTCGCCGACGTGTTCGATCACGTCCTCGAGCGAGCCGTACTGCGCGATCAGCTGTCCGGCTGTCTTGTCGCCAATCCCCGGGACACCGGGGATGTTGTCGGACGTGTCGCCCTTCAGCCCGATGAAGTCGGGTACCTGGTCGGGCCGGATGCCGTACCTCGCCTCGACACGGTCGGGCGTGTACACGTGGACGTCGGAAACGCCGCGGGGCGTCATCATCAGGCACACGTTCTCGGAGACGAGCTGGAACGCGTCGCGATCGGTGGAGACGACGCACGTCCTGATCCCCGCATCGTCGGCTCGAGTCGCCAGGGTGGCGATCACGTCATCCGCCTCCCAGCCTTCGAACTCGAGGTTGCGATAGCCGAACGCCTCCACGATCGGGCGGAAGTACGGGAACTGCTCGCCGAGCAGATCGGGCATCGGCCGCCGCTCGGACTTGTACTCCTCGGAGATCTGGTGCCGGTGCACGGCGCGCGTGTCCCACGCGACGGCAACGCCCTTCGGCTTGTAGTCCGAGAGCAGCTTGAAGAGCATGTTCGTGAACCCGAGCAGTGCGTTCGTGGGAAAGCCCTCGGTCGTCGCGAGCTCCTCGGGCAGCGCAAAGAAGGCCCGGTAGGCCAGGTTGTTTCCGTCCACGAGGAAGAGCTCGGCGTCGCGCGCCGGCGCGTCGTCGAGCTGGAGCTCGGCGCCGGTGAGGGTCTTCGGGGACATCCGGCCATGGTAGTCAGGTGCCGGACTTCGGTCCGGCTCCGACGAACTGGTCCTCTATCGTCCCGCCTCGATGCCGGGGCTCGAGATTCGCGCATTTTCCGACAAGCAAGTCGACGACGCGGCACGCGTGCTCGCGGAACGCGGCGAGCGCCACCGCTTCGGGGAGCAGCTCCTGCAGTGATGCGCGTGCCGATGCTCGCCGGGTCACGGCTCGTCGTCGTGACCGCCGCGGATGACGCGCTCGTCCTGCGGCCGCCATCCCCGGCCGACGCAGTTGCCGACATCGGTGCCGCGGTCCGGGACGCGCTGCGGTTCCCGCTCGCCGGCGAGCCGCTCGAAGCACTCGTGACGCGCGGTTCGCGTGCGACGATCGTGGTCGAGCCGCCGCAGCTGCCGCTGCCCGGAACGGAGCGCGACCCTCGCCAGGCCGCGATCGCGGCGGCCGTCGCGGAGCTCGAGCGGCTTGGGATTCCGACCGGCTATCAGACGCTCCTCGTCGCCGGCGGACTGGCGCGGCGTGCCGGCCACGATCAGCTCGAGACCCTCGTGTCGCCCGAGTTCGCGCGCCGTTTCCACGGCCACGTCGAGGTTCACGACGTCGAGCGCGACGACCTCGTCGAGCTGGGGACGGCGGGCACCGTGCCGCTCCGCGTCCATCCAGCGCTCGTCCGCACGGACGCTGTCCTGGTCGTGACGGCCGCGGAGACGGTGCTGCATGGAGGGCCGGGCGCGCTCATCGGCGCCTCGGGGAAGGAGGTGCTCCGCGCCGCCGGCGCGGACTCACTCCTCGAGACGTCGGCATCCCAGGGCTGGCGGCTCGGGCTCGAGCTGGAGCGCGCGCTCTTGCGCCGCGTTCCTATCACCGGCGTCTCGCTCGTCCTCAACCACCCGCGCCTGGGCGGCACGCTGGGCGGCTACCCCTACGAGACCCAGGCGCTCGAACGCGTCGTTCGCTCGCCGTTTCGTCACATCTTTCGGATGCTGCCAGGCGGCGTGCGGGCCTACGTGCTGCGGTCGCTTCCGCTGGAACGCTCGGTCGCGGCCGCCTTCGCCGGTCCGCCATCGGTCGCGCACACCGAAGCGCTCCTCCGCGGGGTCGAGCTGCGCGGGATCACGCTCGACGGCCAGCTCGACGCCGTCTGCGTCGGAGTTCCGCGTACGACGCCGTATCTTCCGCGCGAGCGCCCCAATCCACTGCTGGGCGCGTATCTCGGGCTCGGCCTTGCCCTGCGACTCTGGCGGGACTCGTTCCCGGTCACGCAAGGCGGGACGGCGATCCTCCTGCATCGCTTCCAGCGTCACTTCAGCCATCCGACGCAGCAGCCCTACCGCGCCTTCTTCGCGGCAGCCCGGCCGGCGGGCCCCGACGCGACCACCCTCGCCGAATCCGAGCGCGCCGCTGCTGCAGACGCACGTGCGCTCGAGGCGTACCGCGGCGGACGCTCGTGTCACCCGCTGCTTCCGTTCGCGGATTGGGATGGATGCCGCCCGGCGATCGGACAACTCGGGCACGTCCTGATCGCAGGCTGTCGCGACCACACAGCCGCGCGCCAGCTCGGCTTCGTCCCCACGCACGGCATCGGCGCGGCGCTGACGATGGTCCGAGGCTGGTCCGACAGGCCGCCCCGGGTCGGCTTTCTCCTCTGTCCGCCGTACTTTCCGATTCGCGTCGCGAGCTCGTAGCCTTCGCGCCCGCCCCCGACGACACAGGCCGGCAGCTAGACCAGGCGAAGCCGATCTAGCGGCCGGCCGACGTGATGCGTGTCGGGAGGCGCAGCCCCACGACACGCACTGCCACTCCCGATCGGCCCTCCGCCCAAACGTTTCGCGGCCGGCGGAGACCGCGTCTCCGTCGGCCGCGCGTACCTAGAAATCGATCCACGGCGTCAGCCGTGGATCGACCTACTCAGTAGCGCCGAGGTACGTCTTTCGGACGTCCTCGTTTTCGCGCAGCTTCGTCGCCTCGTCGGCGAGCGCGATCTTGCCCGTCTCCATTACGTAGCCGCGGTTCGCGACGTCCAGTGCCATCAGCGCGTTCTGCTCCACGAGCAAGATCGGGGTTCCCTGAGCGTTGATCTCTCGGATGATCTCGAAGATCCGCTCGACGAAGATCGGCGCGAGGCCCATCGACGGCTCGTCGAGCAGCAGGAGCTTCGGGCGCGCCATCAGCGCGCGGCCGATCGCGACCATCTGCTGCTCGCCGCCCGAGAGCGTCCCCGCCTTCTGGCTCTTGCGCTCGGACAGGCGCGGAAAGAGCTCGTACACGCGGTCGAGGTCCTGGCCCACGGCCTTTCGATTCCCGCGGTCGGCGCGCTGGAAGGTCCCCATCTCGAGGTTCTCGAGCACGCTCATCCGTGGGAACAGGCGCCGCCCCTCCGGCGACTGGGAGATGCCGCGCTCGACGATGTCGTGAGCGGATGCGTGCGTGATGTCGTTGCCCTGGAAGCGGATGCGGCCGCGGCGTGGGCTGTTGAGGCCGTTGATCGAGCGCAGCGTCGTGGACTTGCCTGCGCCGTTCGCGCCGATCAGCGTCACGATCTCGCCCTGCCGGACGTTGATCGAGATCCCCTTCAAGGCTTCGATCGAGCCGTAGAAGGTGTGGACGTCCTCCAGCTCGAGGATGTTCTCGGCGGGGGTGCTCACGACGCCCCTTCGAGCGCCTGCTTGCCGAGGTACGCCTCGATCACCCGGCTGTCCCGCTGCACCTCCTGCGGCGTGCCCTCCGCGATCTTCTCCCCGTAGTCGAGCACCGTCACCCGGTCGGAGATGTTCATCACGACCCGCATGTCGTGCTCGATCAGCAGGACGGTGAGTCTCTGCTCGGTGCGCAGCCGGTCGACGAAGGCGGTGAAGTCGGCGGTCTCCTGCGGGTTCATCCCGGCGGTCGGCTCGTCGAGCAGCAGGAGCTTTGGTTGCGTCGCGAGCGCGCGGGCTACCTCGAGCCGGCGCTGATCACCGTAGGAGAGGCTGCGCGCGATCTCGTCGTCCTTGTTCCGCAGGCCACAGAACTGCAGGAGCTCGCGTCCCTTGTCGCGGGCCTCGCGCTCTTCACGCCGGATGCGCGGGGTGCGCACGATCGAGCGCAGGATGCCTCCCTTGAGCCTGCAGTGCATCCCGACGAGGACGTTCTCGAGCGCGGTCATGTTCTGGAAGAGCCGGATGTTCTGGAACGTCCGGCCGATGCCCCGCTCGGTGATCGCGTGCGGTGGCCTACCCGTGACGTCCTCGCCGTCGAAAATAATCCGCCCCGAGGTCGGCTTGTAGACGCCCGTGAGCATGTTGAAGAACGTTGTCTTGCCCGCGCCGTTCGGCCCGATCAGGCTGACGACCTTTTCCCGAGGGATGGTGAAGTCGATGTCGTCCGTGGCGACGAGCCCGCCGAACTCCTTGCGCACCTTCTCCGCGACGAGGATGTTGCCGTTCCGGTCGCCGTCGCTCATTTCGTCTGGTCATAGAGCGGCGTGTCCGCCACCCCCTCCTCGAACTCGGCTCTGCGTCTCGCGCTCGGGATGAGACCCGTCGGCCGGATTAGCATCACGAGCACGATGATCGCGCCGTAAATGCCGAACTGGTACAGCGGGACGTCGAGGTTCGTCCCGAACGTGTTGTTGAGCGAATGGCCGATGTTTGCGAGCCCTTCCTGGTTGAGGTAGGCGAGGAACGCGGCGCCGAAGATCACGCCCCAGACGTTGCCCATCCCGCCGAGGATGACCATCGAGAGGATGAACGCGGAGATGTTGAAGTTGAAGTCGTTCGGGAAGGTCGAGCTCTTGAAGGCCGCGAAGTACGCGCCCGCGATGCCGCCGAAGAACGCGCCCGTCGCGTAGGCCCAGGTCTTCGTCCGCATCAACGGCACACCCATCGCGGCCGCGGCGGTCTCGTCCTCGCGGATCGCGATCCAGGCGCGCCCGAGGCGCGAGTCACGCAGCCGGATGCTGCAGAAAACCGTGATCGCCACCAGCACCAGCACGCTCCAGAAGAAGAGCCGGCCGCTCGTGAAGAACGAGCCAGAGCCGCTCAGGTAGCTGAGGCTGCCGAAGCCGGGCGAGTCGATCGGCGTGATGCCGTTCGGCCCATTCGTGAGGTTGAAGCCGCCGAGGTTGTCGCCGTTACGCGCGACTTGGGGCAGGATCTCCCCGAAGCCGAGTGTCACGATCGCGAGGTAGTCGCCGCGTAGACGCAGAGTCGGCAGGCCGATGATCACGCCGATGATCGCCGTGAAGATGCCGGCGAGGATCAGCAGCAGCCAGATCGAGATGTGGATCCCGGGTGTGCCCTCCCGGACACCGACAGCGCCGAAGTGGATGTCCCGGTGGGCGAACTGGACGGAGGCGAACCAGGCGGCCGTGTAGGCGCCCATCGCGTAGAAGGCCACGTAGCCGAGGTCGAGGAGTCCTGCGTAGCCGACGACGATGTTCAGCCCGACGGCCATGATCACGAAGACGCCCATGATCACAGCTGTGTCCATGCTAGGAAACGCTCCGAACAGCTGCATCGTCGGCAGGCTCTCGTTGTAGAACGGATACGTGACCGCGACGACGAGGATGATCGTCGGCATCACGAAGCGCTTGACCCACGCAACCTGAGCCGGCACGTACGGGAACCCGTACTGCACGGCGAAGAGCATCGTGACGAGCAGCGCGAGCGGCCAGGCGATCCAGACGAGGACCCCGAGGAGGATCGCGCGCAGGAGGAGCCTCACCTGGAAGCGCTGGCGCTCGTCCATCCCGCGCCACCGCCTCCGGAGCTCGCCGAGAGCGCCGGCCCAGCGGTGCCATTCCGGTCGCCGGAACTCAGCCACTTACCCGCCCTCCGGGGTTCGCTCGCCGAGCAGGCCCTCGGGTCGGAAGACGAGGATGAGGATCAGGATCGCAAAGACGAGCGACTGGGTCCAGTCGGAACCCGGCGCGTTCCAGGTCAGTCCCTCGTTGAACTGCTGGATCAGGCCGATCAGGAGCGCTCCCAGGACGGCGCCCGGAAGGTTCCCGATTCCCCCGAGCACGGCGGCGGTGAACGCGATCAACCCGAGCGAGAAGCCCTGGTCGAACTGGATGTTGGTCGAGTAGAGCGCATAGAGCAGGCCCGCGACGCCCGCCAGCGCACCCGCGATTAGGAACGTGAACGAGATCGTGCGGTTGACGTTGATGCCCATCATCGCCGCGGCCTCCTGGTCCTGCGCGGTCGCGCGCATCGCCTTGCCCTGGCGCGTGCGCTGCACGAGCCAGACGAGCAGGATCAAGACCGGGATCGTCGAGAGCGCGACGATCAGGCTCGACCAGCGGTACTTGTTGCCGCCGATCTCGAAGACGACCCCGGTCGGAAGGATGTTGGGGATGGACACGGGCGCCGGCCCGAGCCGGTTCAGGCCGACGTCCTGGAGGATGAACGACATCCCGATCGCCGTGATCAGCGGCGCGAGCCGCGGTGCGTTGCGAAGAGGTCGGTAGGCGACGCGCTCGATCGTTGCGTTGAGGACCCCGCAGAAGGCCATCGCGGCGAGCAGCGTGAGCCCGAGACCCCACACGACGGAGAAGCCGGAGCTCGAGTCGTCGAGGCCGATCTGGTGCGCGGCGACGCTGAGGGAGATCCAGCTTCCGAGCATGAACACGTCGCCGTGCGCGAAGTTGATCAGCTCGAGGATGCCGTAGACGAGCGAGTAGCCGAGCGCGACGAGTCCGTAGACGAGCCCGAGCGTCAGGCCCTCGAGCGCGACGCTCACGAAATCGGACGGCTCCTTGTAGAGGTTGACCGCGAGCCACGCGATCAGCAGGAGAACCAGGGAAATGCCCAGCCACGGCACGACGCCGGCGCCCTGAAACCCTCGGAGCCAGGAGATCTGCTGCCGGCGCGCGTCGGTAGCCACGGTGAGAGAGCGGCGGGGAGGGCCGCGAGGCCCTCCCCTACCTCCTTGTCCTTTCGCCTACGCCTTCTTGACCAGGCTCTCCGGCGGCGTGATCACCTTGTAGGTGGTCTGCTCGCCGCCCTTGATCAGGTACATCGTGACCGGGTTGGCGTTTGTGTCGCCCTCTTCGTTGATCTGGAACGAGCCGAGGATTCCGTCCGTCACCTTCGTCTTGAACAGCTGCGCCGCGACGTCTGCGCGCGTGCCGTCGGAGTTCTCGATCGCCTTCAGCAGCACCTCGGCCGACTGTGCTGCGTACGCCGAGTATGGGTCGACCTGGCCGCCCGCTTGCGTCGCGCCGAAGTCCTTCACGAACTTCTTGCCCGTCGGGCCGAGGGCCTCGTTCGGCTGGCCGGCGATGCTGACGTAGGTGCCTTCAGCCGCCTTGCCCGCGCCGTCGACGACGGCGGAGATCGGCGTGAACCCGTCGGGAGCGACGAACGTCACGCCCGTCCCGAGCACCGAGCGCAGGTCCTTGATCAGCTTGCCGCCGTTCTCGCAGATCAGACCGCCGAGGAACACACCGTCGGCGCCCGACTGCTTGATACGGGTCGCAAGCCCGGTGTAGGACGACGCCTTGCCGTTCCACGCCGAGAAACCTGCGATGCCGATCCCGAGCTGCGTTGCCGCGTTCCTGAAGTTGTTGGCAACGCCCTGGCCGTACGCCTCCTTGTCGTTGAGGATGTAGACGTTCTTCAGGGCGAGCTGCTGCGTGAGGACCGCGTCCGCAGCTCCCTGGAAGTCGTCCGCAGCGACCAGACGAATGTAGTTGCGCGTGCCGGTTGGGTAGTACTTGTCCGGCTCGCCCGCCGCCGTTCCTGCACCCCCGTGCGTGAGTCCGACGTACGTGTTCGCCGGGCTGACCATGCCCACCGGCCCGTCCGGCGCCCGGTTCAGCACCGGGATCACGATCTCGGCGCAGCCGGAGTTGAACGTCCCGATCAGGGCGATGACATTCTTGTTCTGCGCGTACGCGTTCGCGTTCGCGGAGCACTTCTCCGACGCCCACTTGCCCTGCTGGGCGGTGGCGTCGTCGCACGACTGGTAGCCGATCTTGTAGTCGCCGGCCTTGAAGTCGTGCTGCTTCAGGATGAACTTGATCGCTTCCGTCATCTGGACCGTCTGCGTGCGGCCCGAACCTTGCAACGGCAGATCCGACGCGATGATGTAGTCGGGGTCGCCGTCGCCCTGGTAGTAGATGTCGGAGCATGACGAGGCCGGCAGCGCCTGGACCTGCCCGCCCTTTCCGCCGCCGCCTCCGCCACCACAGCCCGCGGCGAGGAGCGCCAGCACGGCGGTGAGGCCGATCAGCGCTGTCAGCGAAAGCTTTCTGCTCACTCTCCCTCCTCAGTCGCCAATACCGGTGCTTCGCCGTACGTGCCGGCGAGGCCCGCACCGCGAGTCGAGAAGTATCGCTAATCGGAGGGCCGAATCAAGCCTGAACCGACGCTACAGTGGGTTTCTCGCCGAAGTGGCGGAACTGGCAGACGCGCCGGACTCAAAATCCGGTGGGCCGTGAGGCCCGTGTGGGTTCGACCCCCACCTTCGGCACTCTTCGAATCCGGGGCCTGGGCAACCGCGACGGGCCAAGCCCGGCGGGGCGGCGGACGTTCGTAGGATGGCGCCTGTGAAGGTCGGAGTGCTGACGGGCGGCGGCGATTGCCCTGGGCTCAATGCGGTGATCCGCGCTGTTGGGCGCCGTGTGATGACCCGCGGCGGCGACGTCATCGGCGTGCTCGACGGCTGGAAAGGTCTCGTCGACGGGAGATTCGAGCCGCTCGGGCCACGCGAGATCTCGGGCCTGCTGCCGCGCGGAGGGACGATCATCGGTACGACGCGGACGAATCCCTTCAAGCTCGACGGCGGCGTCGAGCAGGTTCTCGCGCATTTCGAGCAGGAGGGGCTCGATGCGCTGGTCGCGATCGGCGGCGAGGACACGCTCGGGGTTGCGGCGCAGTTACACGAGGAGCACGAATTTCCGGTGGTCGGCGTGCCGAAGACGATCGACAACGATCTGTCGGCGACCGATTACACGTTCGGCTTCGACACCGCCGTGTTCATCGCGACGGAGGCGATCGACCGGCTGCACACGACCGCCGAATCCCATAACCGGGTCATGGTCGTAGAGGTGATGGGTCGTCACACAGGCTGGATCGCGGTCATGAGCGGGATCGCCGGTGGCGCGGACGTCATTCTCATTCCCGAGCAGCCGATCTCGATCGACGAGGCCTGCGAGGACATCCGCCACCGCCACGAGCGGGGCAAAGACTTCTCGATCGTCGTGGTTTCGGAGGGCTACGAGCTCGAGGGCCTGGGCGAGGGTGACGACGTGGATCAGTTCGGCCACGTCCGCCTTTCGGAGCGGGGAGTCGGAGCGGCACTCGCGCGCGAGATCGAGGAGCGGACGGGCTACGAAACGCGCGTTACCGTGCTCGGGCACATCCAGCGCGGCGGGTCGCCGACTCCACGCGACCGCGTTCTCGCGACGCGTTACGGCCTCAAGGCTGCCGACCTCGTCCGGGAGCAGAAATGGGGCCGCATGGCCGCGCTGCACGGCGACCGCATCGTCGATGTGCCGCTGAAGGACGCCACCGCGGAACTGAAGACGGTGCCGGAAGAGTGGTACGCAGTCGCGAAGGCCTTCTTCGGCTAAGGCCTTCTTCGGCTAGCGCCCGACACGGACGCGAACAGTCGCCGACCGATACTCGTAAGAGCGCGCGGGCCGCGCCCGCGCGCGTTTCCCGCGAAGCGGCAGATCCCCAAACCCGAGCGAAAGCGCAGCTTTCGCTCGGCCGGCCGGTCAAAGCTCGGCCAGCGGGAACGAGCGGTGCCGTCGCGGCGGCACGAGGAAGTTCTGTCGGTGCGTCGTCCGCAAGACGGCGTTGAACCCCTGATTTCGCTCGCGCGGCGAAAGAGGGAGGCGCGTACCGTCCGGGAGCACACCGTCCATCGCGAGCCGGTTGCGATGGAAGTCGTCGCTCGTCGGGTTGAAGACGACGAAGTGGAGCCCGGCGGCGGGCCCCTCCAGCATCGCATCGCGGTCGGGGTGTGCGCTCCACGCGAAGGGATTGTCGAGCGAGTTGAAGTCCGCCCGCTGCGGAATTGCCGTCCCGCGTTTGTAGACGGTCCCGTCGTCCGCGACGTGATCGCGTTGGAGACGTGAAGACGTCTGGATCGAGGCGGCATGCCCGATTCGCCCTCGACCGTGGAAGTCACGCTTGACCTGGGCGGTGTGCTCGATGTCCCGTGGTCGCTGATTCACGGTCTGCACGCCCGTCCGCACATCGAGGCCGGGACGGAAAGCCGTGTCCACTCGCTCGGCGAAGTCGAAATTCAGGTACCACGCCTCGAGGTCCTCGAAGAGGTGCGAGACGTGCATGCTCGTCCCCTGCCGGAAATACGAGCGAGGACCCAGGTCGACGAACCCGAGCGTCTCGAAGTTGACGATGCGCCGCGGCCCCAGCGCTTCCTTCTGCGTGGACGTGAAGCCGAGGAAGAGCTGTGCCGAGTCGGGGATGAGATCCGCGCCGGCGATGCCGGCCGCGACGGCCACCTTCTTCGGGAGGCTGCGCCGGCCGCCGAACCCTCCCCCGACGAATCCCTTGCGCACGCTTGTCAGCTCGAACACGGACAGCTCGTCGAAGAGCAGGCGCGCCGAATCGGCGAGCTGGTCGCTCGAGTCGCTTCGGAGCAGAAGCGCGACGTCGTTGTCCTCGAGCACCGTCTCGTCCGGGTCGCTGGGGAAGCGAACGGCCGGAACGAGCGCGAGCTTGCGCGCGCGCCGGTCCCGCGGAGCGTGCTTCGCCCATGCCTCCGGGAAGCGGCGTTCGAAGTACGGGAGTCCCCAGCCGACGGTCACCCCGAGGCCTGCCGGAGTCGGCTCGTAGCGCCGGTCGAGCTCCTCGAGCGCGTCGTTCAACTCGCGTTGGGCCGCACGGGGATCGTCTGCGCGCACCTTCGCGGTGACGAGGCGGTGGTGGAGCGGCGGCACGACGACCTCGACGCCGTTGTCCTCGATCACAGCCACGGAGTCGAGCAGGTGCTGCTCCGCAGGGTGCGGTGTCCCGCCGGCGCGTTTGGGCGCCTCACCGCTGAGCTGGTCGACGAGCTCGTAGATGCCCGCGGCCCCGAGCGCGCCCGCGGCCGCGCCAGCGAGCGCCTGTCTCCTCGTCAGGCGCACGCTAGTGCCCCTTCCAGTGATGCGTGCATTGCTGGAGCGGCACTACTGCTCGGTCGGCTGGACGAGCACGAGACCCCGGAGGATGCGGTCGAGATAGCGCCGCACCTTTGGATAGCTCAGCGGCGGCGCGACGTGCTCGCTCACGGTGTACAGAGAGCCTTCGTGCCGCCACGCGTACAGGACGTGCCACTGATCGGCGTCCTGGTTGACGTTGAAGACCGTTGCGGTCAGACCCGCGGCGCGCACCGTGCCGGCGGGATCGCTGAAGCACGGGATGAGCTCCCGGCCCTTCGAGTCGGCGTTCTCGCATTTCGGTATCCGAGTACGCCCCGGATAGCCACGGAGGTTCACGTGCAACTCACCACCCGCCGCGCCGGGGCCGGTCTCCTGCCAGACCCAGCTCATCAGGTAGCTGCGGTCGCGGCTCACCTCGTCGATGTTGTTCCAGCGGCTCCCGATCGCGCCGTCCAGCGGGTCCGGCATCCACGTGGGGCAGTAGACGGGCGCACTGATCCGGTTTGCGAGCCGCTCCCAGCCGACGAGCGTCTTCGACGAACAGGCGACGGATCCGTTGCCGTGGTCGGAGACGCGCGGCGGCATCGACCCGCTCCCACAGCCGGCGAGGACGAGCACGCTCGTGAGGACCCCCAGACGCTTCACGCGCTCCATTAAAGCCGGTAAACCGCGACCCAGGGGCCGCCCCGATCTCCTCCCGCCTGTAGGTAGAAGACGCGTCGGGCGTGCCTCCGAAGGTCGTCGTAGAAACGCGCCTCACGCGGATACGTCGAGCGCGCCGCCAGCACGCGGTCCGTGACCGAGCCCGTGACGAGGACTACGTGGATGCCGCGCTGCCGGAGACGAGAGAGGTTTCGGTTCTCGTCGAACTCGCGCTTCGGGCCGGGGAGCTGGAGGTTCAGCACGTCGAGCGACGCGAAGCGGGGCGTGGACGGATCGGCGGCGATGCGCGTGCCGGGCGGGATGTGCCGCTCGACCCAGCGCGCAGCGATCACGCGAGTGTCGGTGCGCGTCAAATCGCCGGCGTCGCGAATCGACCAGGTGAGCGGCACGACCAGCAGCAGCAGCGTCACAGGCGCAAGCGAGCGGAACCGGCCAGCGAGCGCGCCGAGCGGCGGAATGAGCGGCAGCGCGTACCGGTCGAAGTGCGCGTGCAGCGTCATCAGGTCGGCGAAGTACGCGAGGACGAAGAGGGCCAGAATCAGATCGACCCGGCTGCGGCGCACAAGCGCGACGACGAGGCCGAGCGCGCACACGATCAGTGCCGGTCCGAGTCCCTCCCAGAGCCGCTCGACGAACGCGATCGGCGCCGCGTGGTCGTGCTCGAAGCCGAGCCAGCCCTCGCGAGCGAGCCGCTGGACGCGCGAGGCCTCGTGCCACGCCTGGTGGCGGTGCACGAGCACAAACGGACTCGACGCCAGGAACGCGACGATCGCCAGCAGGCCGGCAACGGCGAGCCGGCTCCAGCGCTGCCAGCCCGCGACGACCAGCGGGACGATCAGAAAGACCCCGGGGTACTTGAATCCCATCGACAGGCCGACCGCGACGCCCGCGAGCTCGAGCCGGCCCTTGACCATCAGCGCGAGCGCGACCGCGATACCGAGTGTCAGCGGTACGTCCGTCACCGCGGCGCGCGAGTAGGCGACGTGGATCGTGCAGACGGCCACGACCGCGGCGGCGACGACGCCGGCCGTCGGCGTTCCGAAGGCGCGGCGGCCGAGCCACCACGCCGCGGCGATCGCCCCGGCCGCGAGCACGACGCCGACGATGCGCGCCGTCAGATAGGACGGCTCGTCCTGCCAGGTCTGGAACGGCGCGTTGACGTACATGAGGAGCGTCGGGTAGTCGAACCAGTGGGGATCGCCGCCGCCTCCGTGGACGAGCTTCCACGCACGCGGGACGATCGACCGCTCGTCCGGGTTGAGCAGGTTCCCGAAAGGCAGTCCGTATTCGATCCCGACGAATCGAAGCGCGGCGGCGCCGCCGAGGATCGCTGCGAGAGCCGTCCCGTAGCCACCCCACTGGGTCTGGGCCCAGCGGTTGACCGCGCCACGGAGCTGGCTAAACGGGTGGCGGCGTGTCGCCGACGAGCCCGGCGACGTTTCGCGCTCCGACGATGACCGCATCGACTCCCGCCCGCTCGAGCTCCATCACCTGCTCTCGACTCGACACCGCCACCTCGGCGACGGCGAGCTTTCCTGCAGGAACGTCCGGCAGCAGCTCGAGCGCCCGGCTGAGTGCGTCCGCGTCCTCCTGCCCGACGGAAAGCAGGAAGATCTCCGGGTCGAGCTGCTCCAGTGCGAGCTCCAGCTGTTCCTCGTTGCGGACCTCGACCACGCAGTCGAGCCCGAGCTCGATCGTCTCCGCATGCAGCCGCGCGAGCCGCTCCTCATCCTCGTCGGCATCGGCGACCACGACGAGGCAAGCGTCCGCGCCGCCGCGGGCTGCGTCGGCCAGCGCGCCGCCCGAGCGCCAAAGGATCGGTAGCTCGGTAGCGCCGCGGACGTCGTCGAGCCGACCGCGGACGACGACCGCCTCGGCGCCCTGCGCCTCGGCTGCCCGCGCCGCCTCGGCGTCGGCGACGTCGACGATCACCGAGATCCCGTCGCCCTCGGAGATCGCCTGGCTGAAGCGACGGGAGGACATTCGCGTCGGAAGCTTAGAGAGGTCCGCCAACGACAGAACCGAGCCACGAGGCAACCGTCGCGATCAGGTCGACGCGCCCGATCGCGATCGCTCGCACCCTCGCGGGCGGCACGGCTACTGGCCGACCGGGTGCCAGACCGTCTTCAGCTCGAGAAAGGACGCGATCTCCCACGGGCTCTGCGCATCCGGCTTCCCGCGGACGACCCGCTTGACGTTGTCGGCGGCCGAACGCTCGAGGTCGGGCGACCCGCCGTCCGCGCCGGTGAGGTCGATGGCGTTGACGTCCATGTGGGACGCGAGCCAGGGTGCAAGCTCGCCCCGGCGTCCGGTCAGCAGGTTGACTGCGCCGCCCGGGACATCCGACGTCGCCAGCGCCTCCGCGAGCTCGATGGCGGCCAGCGGCCGCGTTTCCGACGCGAGCGCCACGACCGTGTTCCCGCCGGTGAGCGCAGGAACGACGCGCGAGATGAGGCCGAGCAGAGGCGGATCGTCCGGGGCGACAACCGCGACGACACCGGTCGGCTCCGGGACCGTGAAGTTGAAGTAGGGCCCGGCGACAGGATTGGATGAGCCCAGGACCTGCGCGAGCTTGTCGGCCCAGCCCGCGTACCAGACGATGCGGTCCACAGCGCGCTCGACCTCGTCCCGGCCCGTGGAGAGCACCGCGAACTCGGCCGTGCGCGCCTCGACCATCTCCGCCAGGCGGTAGAGCACCTGGCCGCGGTTGTATGCCGTCATTCCGGCCCACTTCGGCAGCGCGCTGCGCGCAGCGCGGACGGCGTCACGCACGTCCTTGCGCGACGCGCGCGCGATGTTCTGTCCTTCCGCTTCGTACGTCCGGCCTGACTCCGAGCGCGGAAAGGCGCCGCCGATGAAGAGCTTGTACGTCTTCTTGACCGGGAGACGGCTCACGGGCTCAGCGCTTCGCTTCCGTCCAGATCGAGATACGGCTCGAGGCCGTGCCTGCCCCCCTCGCGGCCGAAGCCGGACTCCTTGTAGCCGCCGAACGGAGAGCTCGGGTCGAAACGGTTGTAGGTGTTCGCCCACACGACGCCGGCCCGCAACCGCTCCGCCATCCACAGGATGCGCGAGCCCTTTTCGGTCCAGACGCCGGCGCTGAGCCCGTACGGCGTGTTGTTCGCCTTCTCGACCGCCTCTTCGGGTGTGCGGAAGGTGAGAATCGAGAGCACCGGCCCGAAGATCTCCTCCTGGGCGATCCGGTAGCTCTGCGCCACGTTGGTGAAGACCGTCGGGGCGAACCAGTACCCCTTCTCCGGCAGGCGGCAGGGCGGCTGATAGATCTCGGCACCCTCCTCCTCGCCCGTGGCGACGAGCTCCTGGATCTTGTCGAGCTGCTGCTTGGAGTTGATCGCGCCGACATCCGTGTTCTTGTCCAGCGGATCGCCGACGCGAAGTGTCGTGAGCCGCCGCTTCAGCTTCTCGACGACCGGTTCGTAGATCGACTCCTGTACGAGCAGCCGCGAGCCTGCACAGCAGACGTGACCCTGGTTGAAGTAGATCCCGTTGATGATCCCCTCGACCGCCTGGTCGAGTGCGGCGTCGTCGAAGATGATGTTTGCGGCCTTGCCGCCGAGCTCGAGCGTGAGCTTTTTGCCGGTGCCGGCGAGCTCCCGCTGGATCGCCTTGCCGACCTCGGTCGATCCCGTGAAAGCGATCTTGTCGACGCTCTCCGCCTTGACGATCTCCGCGCCCGTGCGCCCGTCGCCAGTGACGATGTTGACGACACCCGGCGGCAGCTCTGCCTGCCGCAACACGTCGCAGAACAGCAGCGCGGACAGCGGCGTCGTCTCCGCCGGCTTGAGAACGACGGTATTGCCGGCAGCCAGCGCGGGAGCGATCTTCCAGGCCAGCATCAGGAGCGGGAAGTTCCACGGGATGATCTGGCCCGCGACGCCGATCGGGCGCGGGCGGCGGTTCGGGAACGCATATTCGAGCTTGTCGGCCCAGCCGGCGTAGTAGAAGAAGTGCGCCGCCGACAGCGGCAGGTCGACGTCCCGCGATTCCTTGATCGGCTTGCCGCCGTTCAACGACTCGAGCACGGCGAACTCGCGCGAGCGCTCCTGGAGGATGCGCGCGATTCGGAACAGATACTTCGCTCGCTCCGCCGGCGAGATGTCCGACCAGCCGTTCTCGAACGCGTCGCGCGCGGCTGCGACGGCCGCCGTCACTTCTTCCGGAGTCGCCTGGCCGACCTCGGCCAGCGGCTCCTCACTCGCGGGCGAGATGGTCGTGTAGGTCTCCCGCGGCTCGACCCACTCCCCGCCGACGTAGTGGCCGTAGCGCTCCTGCAGCGTGACGATGTCCCGCGCCTCAGGCGCCGACGCGTACGTCCACTCCGACGGGACGGGAGCGCGTTCGTGCTTTCGTTCGAGCTCAGTCAATGGTGAAGTAGTCCGGGCTTTGGTACGCGCCCGTCTTCTCCTTCCGCAGCTGCATCAGGACGTCGTTCAGCAGCGACGATGCACCGAGCCGGTAGAGGTCGGGCGTGAGCCAATCCGGGCCGAGCGTCTCGTGCAGCTGAACCAGGTACTGGACGGCCTGCTTCGCCTGACGGATGCCACCGGCGGGCTTCATGCCGACCATCCGTCCGGTCTCCTCGTAGACGTCTCTGATCGCCTCCAGCATGCACAACGTCACAGGCAGGGTTGCCGCGCCGGGTAGCTTGCCGGTCGAGGTCTTGACGAAGTCGGCGCCGGCCGCCATTGCGAGCAACGACGCGCGCCGCACGTTGTCGTACGTGCCCAGCTCCGCCACTTCGAGGATCACCTTCAGGTGGACGTCGCCGCACGCTTCCTTCACCTGCCTGATCTCGTCGTAGACCTTCGCGTAACGCCCTGAGAGAAACGCGCCGCGGTCGATCACCATGTCCACCTCGTCCGCTCCGTGCTCGACCACCCAGCGCACCTCCGTGAGCTTCGCCTCGAGAGGCGACTGTCCCGAGGGGAACGCGGTCGCGACGGACGCGACCTTGACGCTCGAGCCCTCCACGCGCGCAACCGCCGCGGGAACGAGGTTCGGGTAGACGCAGATCGCGGCCACGGACGGGACGCCTGCGTCGCTCGGGTCTGGACGGATGGCCTTCGAGGCGAGGGCGGCGATCTTCCCCGGGGTGTCCTGGCCCTCGAGCGTCGTCAGGTCCATCATTCGGATCGCGAGCTCGAGCGCGAAGACCTTCGCCTCGCGCTTGATCGAGCGGCGCGCGAGGGAACCGGCCCGCTCCTCCAGTGCGACGGCGTCGACGGAGCCGATGCGCGGCAGCCTGGGCTCGAGCGGTAGCTCGAAGCCGCGCGGAAGAACGGGCGCCTGCGCCATCGGAATGAGTGTATCCCCGGGTGGGAAGCATGCGTTCGTGGCCGATCGCCAA
>WNFV01007507.1_pt1 | contig 17025 bp, 18 predicted proteins | sample 5400101 | NCBI WGS metagenome assembly WNFV01 (sample SAMN13153361, study PRJNA577476) | soil metagenome | isolation source: 115 cm soil or saprolite under grassland replicate 1 | place: USA:California | collected 2016-06-15
TTGTCGAATCGAGGCCAACGAGCTTAAGTCCAGCAGCAGGACGTGAACACGCAGATTGCCTGTACTTTCCCGTAGTTCCTGGGCCACTGCCGCGCCTTTCCTCGCATCACGCACGGCGAGAATGACTTCCGCGCCCGCATGGACGAGTGCACGGGCCGTTTCTACTCCGATCCCTGAACTGGCCCCGGTGATAAGCACCGTTTTGCCAGACAGTTCATGCCCATGCACCACTTCGAGGGCCGTAGAACGGGCATGGAAAAGTGATTGGATTGTCATGGAGAACTCCTGCCTCTACAGAGCGCCGAACCACCAGCCCTGCATGTGCCGGATGCTGATCAACTCGCAGGTATGGTAGCTGTTGTGCGCGATCATGCTTTGGATCAGGTGGCGGCGCGTGTTCCAGTGCTCGCCGTCAGCGATCCGCTCGTCCAGCGCTGCCTCTGTCAGGCCGGAGACATACTGTGCCAGCGCCTGGTTGGCGTCGCTGACGCGCCGCCGCGCAGCATGCCAGGCAGCTTCATCAATTGGGTCCTCGAGGGGTGGCCAGCCACTCTCATCCGGCGAGCCTAGTGCGGCGTAATCAACCGGCAGGTTTTGCAACTGGCAGAGTGCGACCTCTTGCCAGAAGCGCACATGGTTGACCACCGCCCAGATGCTATTGAAGCGCTCGGCAGGAACCGCCGCAGCCTGTGTGGCGCTCAGCCCGTCCAGCACGGCGACGAAGGGGGTGAACCAACCTGGGGTGCTGCTGGTAAACAGTTGCTCAAGCGCTTCCGCGAAATGACGTCCTTCTGACATTGAACATCCTCTTTTCTCATATCGATGCATGATTGTGGGAAACATCGATTGTTTCCTGATCCTCAATGCTTCTGTTATGATTGTACGGGTCAATGCTGCCAACAGTCTGTCAGCTTTTTCTGCAGGTATAAGACGAACAATGAATCGTTTTGACCGCGCGCTGGCGATCCTGCTCCTGCTGCGTTCCGGGAGGACTCTTTCGGCTCCTGATCTGGCGCGCCGCCTGGAGGTCTCCACCCGCACGATTTACCGGGACATCGAGACCTTGAGCGAGGTGGGAGTGCCTGTGTACGCCGAAGCCGGGCGCGCAGGAGGTTTTCGACTGGTAGAAGGATATTTCCTCCCACCGATAGCCTTTACAGTTGGTGAGGCGACGTCGCTGCTAACCGGGTTGGCGCTATTGGATCGCTTGCGTGCCAAGCCGTTTGCAGCAGAGTTGGAAACCGCTGCCCACAAGTTGCTGGCCGTCGTGCCCGATTCGCTACGGAACGTGCTGTCGCAGGCGCAGCGGGTGATCGGCTTTGAAGCCATCCCCGAGGATATCTTTCACCCGGAGCATGCTCGAACAACCGGCACGAATGCTGCTGTGTCATCCAGTGACGATTATCAGGTCGAGGCACAGGCTATCACCGTATTTTTGAAGTGCATTTTCGACCAGCAAGCGGTGGAGTTCGCCTATACCTCACCCTACGGCCAGGCGCGTGAGACACAGATTGTGGCGCCCTACGGTATCCTGTGGGATCGCGATCGCTGGTATCTGATTGGCCGACGGCTGGCTAGCAGCCCAGAGCCGCGCCTCTGGCGCGCCGACCGGGTGGTGACCATCGCACCCTCCCCGCAGCACGTGGCATGCTCGGAAGCATTCACCACCGGCCACCTGTTGGACCGCCAGTGGCTCGACGCGGCCATGGCAAAATGGGCTGAAATGGCTCCCGTCGTCATTCGGATGGCGCACACGCAAGCTGAACGACTCAAGCGCGACTGGTACTACGCCCACGCACACTTCGAGGATCTCTCGACGGGTAAGGTGCTCATGACGTTCGGCGAGAACAACCGCGCATTCGTCTTCGAGCTGCTGGGCTGGCTCGGCCCTGGTGCGGAACTAATCGAGCCACAAGCGTGGCGCACGGCATTCGCAGACGAACTGCGCGCGATGCTTATATCCTACGAAACCTGATCCGACGTAATGCGACACAGTATCGCCCATTCATATCAACGTCTGAGACTGGTCGCAATCTCTGCCGCCGATGCCAAGCCGCTGTACCGGTCAGGAGCTGCAGCCCAGACCTAACATTGTTGCTATGAGCCGCAACAGCGGCTGGAAGCTTCGGCTCCGCGCAGGCGTTCAGCGATGGGTTCGCCCCGGCGATCGGCGTCTTCGCTGCCCTGTCAATCGTGGGAGCAGTCGCCGGGATGGGGCTGCCCCTTTCCGGCATGGTCATGGATCGCTTTGGGCCGAAATGGTCGATCTTGATCGGCCTGGTGGGGCTTGGCCTGGCAAGCTATCTGCTCTCGGGCCTGACGCTGACGACGCCGGCGGCGGTGATCCAGCTCTGGCTGGTTGGGCGCAGCATCGGTTTCGGCTTCGCGTACCAGCCGGCCAACGTGATCGCGCTGAGTGATATTCCGCGCCAGAAACTGGCGCGCGGCTCGTCGTTCTTCAATGTGCTGCGCCAGGTCGCGACGGCCTTCTCAACCTCGTTCCTGGCGACGTATATCAAAGATCGGAGCGTGCCGCACTACGCGCACCTGGCCGAGCAGACCACTCCAGCGTCGTTGCTGTACGCCTCGATACGTGGCACGCTCGCGCAGGCTGCGGGGCAGGGCCGCTGGACACTGCCAACACAGGCGCAGGCGGTGGCGCAACTGGTAGGTCAGCTGCGCCTGCAAGCCACAGTCCTGGCCTACCGCGACGCGCTGCTGCTGATCACGGGCTGCGTTGCGGTGGCGTTGGTGCTGGCCTTGTTTGTGGGCAACCCGCGGGGTGGCGGTGGCGCGATCATAGAGTAAGTCAATTGCAATCTCCGCTCGAACCGGGATGAGCGGCCTAACAACAGATCCTGCGGGAAGCTGCTCACAGACCATCACCTGGACTTGACACCATGCAGAAATGTGTATATACTCCTAGTATGCAAGATCAAGTACGACAATCTGACCTGCCCGAGGGCATCGAAGCGGCACTATCCTGCGCCTGTTTCAACCTGCGCAAGACCGCACGGGCGATCACACAGTTCTACAACGCCATATTACAGCCGAGCGAGCTACTAGCGACGCAGTTCACGCTCCTGGCGATCCTGGCTCGCGACAATCCGACTCCGATCTCGGCGCTCGCCGACGCCCTCGGCATGGATCGCACGACCCTGTCGCGCAATCTCAAGCCACTACAGCAGCAGGGCCTGGTGCAGGTTGCGCCAGACGACACTGACCACCGCATTCAACTGGTCACGCTGACCACAGCAGGGCGTGCGGCCCTAGTGGACGCGCTCCCGCTCTGGCAGCAGGCCCAGCAGCAGATCGTCGCTCAATTCGGCGCCGAGCGCTTTCCCTCGCTACTCGCCGAACTGTCCAGCATGGTCGAGATCACGCACCAGTAGCTTCTTTTTTTGGTTGAAATGTGTATATGCACGTAACGCCGACAGTACACAGCACATTCTTGATACTCGAACAGGAGACTATCGATGTTCACGCATCCTTTCAGTGCCGCCAATCTGAGCGCCGCAAGCCCAGCGCAGTTCGCCGCGCTGTTTGCCCCTGACGTCACCTTTCATACCCCCATTCTCACCAAACCGGTGAGCGGCAAAGCGGTGGTGCTGCCAGTCCTGGCCTTCGCTGCCACGCTCACCGGTAAACCACGCTACACCCTGGAGGTTCGCGCTGATACGCAAACCGTGCTGCTCTGGCAGGGCACGGTTGACGGGTATGCGCTGCAGGTAGCCACCGTCCTGACCGACGATCCGGCTGGGCAGATCCGCGATATCACCATCTTGATGCGCCCTTATCCGCTGGTCACGCGCTTCCAGCACAGCATGTATCAGCGCTTCGCCTCCAGCATCCCCCCAGATCACTGGGTGCTCGCTGCCGAACCCGCCAGCAGACCGCACAACCAAGCCACATCAGCCACGCTGCCGCTGGCCGCCCTTGAACTCGCGCCCGACGTGACCTTGCAGAGTCCCGTGCTGACCAAAGAAGTGCGTGGCAAGGAGCAGGTAGGAGCGATCCAGAAGGCCGTTAGCGCTGTCTACGGTACGCGCTTGTACCAGGCGACGTTCAGCACACCCACACAGCGTATCGCGCTCTGGGAAGCTTCAATCAACGGCTACACCGCCCAGGGGTTACGTATCGACACAGTGGATGCCGAGGAACGCATCATCGCGATGACCGAGCTGATGCGGCCCTGGCCGGTGGTGGCGCTGCTGCGCGAAGCCATGCTGGCGCAGTCACTAGCGTTTCTGACACCTGATTACTGGACGTTGCCAGAGCGGCCAGCCTAAGGCGCCGCCAGCCACGTTCCCAAGCACCTGGCTTGGAGAGGAGAACCCAACGATGATCACCACGACTACACCGGCGACACCAGTCGCCCTCGTCACCGGCGCCTTTGGCGGGATCGGGCAAGCCACAGCGCTCACACTGGCTGCGGCCGGCTGGAGGGTCTATGCCGCGGGCCGTGACCTGGCCAAGAGCAGCGCGCTGGCCGCACAGGCCCTGGCTGCCGGCCTCCAGATCGCCCCAATCGTCTTGGATGTGACCGACGAGCGCACGATTGAGAGCGCGATCGGCGAGATTGGGCGTGAGGCGGGGCGGCTGGATGTGCTGGTCAACAACGCCGGCTTTGGGGTCTTTGGCGCCGTGACCGACATCACTCCCGCCCAGATCCGCCAGCAATTCGAGACCAATGTCATCGGCGCGGTCGCGACCAGCCGTGCCGCGCTGCCCCTGATGCACCGCAACGGGCAGGGCCGCATCATCAACATCAGCAGTGTGCTGGGGCGGCTGGTGCTGCCGGCCACCGGTGTCTACGCCGCCAGCAAGTTTGCCCTCGAAGCGCTGAGCGACGCCATGCGCCAGGAGTTCACGCTGCTGGGGCCGCAGTTCCATGTGATCGTGATCGAGCCATCGTTCATCAAGACCGGCTTTGCCGACCACGCCCGCTCCGCCGATCCCAGCGACCAAAGCGCGTCGCTCTATGGCGCGTTCAATGCGCAGGCGCGGCGGTTCCTGAGCAAGCGGACCGAACACGCGCCCGGCCCGCAGGTGGTCGCGGATGTCGTGCTGAAGGCGGCGCGCGCCCGGAGACCGAAGGCGCGCTATGGGGTGACCGCCACCGTACCATTCTTGCTGACCCTGCGCAGGCTTACCCCGGATGGACTGTTCGACGCCGTGCTGCTGAGGCTCGCCGGCCTGCACAAGCGCCAACCGGCCGCCACCACCGCGCATGAACGATGAAAGGAAAGCAACCGATGATAACTGAGCAGTACAGCCGCTATCCACAAGTGGATAGCGCGGTTGGCAGCCGCATCCTGCTGGCCTTCCGTGTCGCGCAGCGTGCGCTGGAGCAGCGCCTACGGCCACCCTGGCAGCTCGCGCCGCTGCGGGCGTTCACCGCCTTGGGGCTGGATGGGCCGCACCAGCCCAACCTGGCGCTGGTCTTCCATGACCTGGTGCTCGATCAGGACGCCCAGGGACAGGCTCTGGCGGATTCGGGCGGGCGCTTCGTCGTCTGCAACATCCCAGCGGCCAAGCCAGACAGCGGCGAACAGGGTCTGGTGCATTTTCGCATGTTTACCGGCGGCGCAATTCCCGGTCGCTACCGTGATGCCCTGCCAGCGCGGGTGCGGCATGACCAGCATATCGTGGGCGATGGCGCGGCTGCGACGATCACCGAATCCTATCAGGTGGATGTCGCGGCCGGCGGCACGATCGAGTTGCAGCTGAGCTATCAGCGCGGGCCGCGCCTGCGCCTGGCCGCGGATCGCCCCAACTTGCCGATCTGGACGACCGCGGACCCCGGCATCGTGCGCGTCTATCAGGAAGACAGCGTGATCGAGATCGTGCGCAACGAGGCCGCCGGTCTCAATCTGAGGCAGGAGCTGCTGTTCCGCTCGAGCGTGCCGGAGCTGGTGGACCTGTTCGATGGCCGCGAGCGGCTTGTCGCCATCCTGAGCAATCCGTATTATGCCCGCAACGTGTTCTCGCCTCATACGGAGGATGCCGGCCACTTCTGAAGCGATCAGGCATATGGGGTGGGGGTTTTGGGGGCGGGAGCGCAGCCCCCAAACCCCACCCCCACCAACCGAATTGTAAAGCTAAAGATGAAAAGGAGCATACCATGTTTACACCACTGCCACTCTGGCTCTCAGCAGCGATTCTCGGCAGCGCGCTGCTCAGCACCGCGCTGACCTGGAGCGGCGTCTATCGGCTCGCGCGTGGGCTTGCTGCCTACAGCACGCGCAGCACATCAGCGCCCTGGCCGGTCGGCCTGTTTCTGGTGGGCTGGCTGGCCGTGGCCATCGCGCTCAGCCTGCAGGGCTTTTTTCAAGCCACGTCCGCCACGCAGATCCCGCCGATCGCCTACGGGCTGCTCCCACCACTGCTGGTTGGCGCGCTCGGCTTGGCGGCCGCACCCACGTTTCGGAGGATCGTGGACATCACTCCGCCCCACTGGATCATTGGGGTCCATGTCTTGCGACTGGTGGGGGTGGTGTTCCTGATCCTGTACGCGCAACAGCGCTTGCCGGCTGTGTTCGCGCTGCCGGCGGGCGTGGGCGATGCGCTGGTCGGGAGCACGGCGCCGATCGTTGCCTATCTGTGGTTTGTGCGGCACCGGTGGGCACGCCCGCTCGCGATCGTGTGGAACGTGCTTGGGCTGGTCGATCTCTTCCTGGCGGTCACCCTTGGCGTGCTGTCGGCGCCTGGCCCGCTGCAGCTACTCGCCCACGACACACCGAATACCCTGATCACCGCCTTCCCATTGGTGGTGATCCCGACCTTCTTGGTGCCATTGTGGGTTCTGCTGCATGTGTATTCGCTGCGGGGCGTACTCAAGGTGACGCGCTGAAGCCCGCACTAGCCCCGATGCGCATGCCGGTCGCGTTGGTTGGCGGCGGGCCGGCATGTCGCCTCGGTTGCGCCGAGGTGCGGCATACTTCGTCGCTCGCAGCTCGCTCGACACAGTGCTACCGATCGCATAGAATAGCCGTGACGCGTTCGCCGTGTGGTCATGACAGCCGATAGATACGAGACACCAGCATGGATGCCGGAGGCGGAGCACCTTCCATCGGAACGCCCGCTGCCGAGTTCGCGCTCGACAGTACGTTTGTCGCCGGATTGCTCGCGGATCAGCATCCCGATCTGGCGTATCTGCCATTGCGAGAGGTTGACGCGGGCTGGGACAATGCGCTGTTTCGGCTGGGCGCTCACCTGGCGGTGCGCCTGCCGCGCCGCGCGGTCGCCGCACCCCTGATTCTCCACGAGCAACGCTGGCTGCCCCACCTGGCCAATCGGCTGACGCTGCCCGTTCCAGCACCTTGCCGCATCGGGACACCGGCGCGCGGCTACCCCTGGCATTGGAGTGTGGTGCCCTGGCTGAGGGGCATGGCGGCTGACCAGCACGAGCCCGATCCAGCCCAGGCCAGACCGTTTGCGGCCTTTCTGCGCTCGCTGCATGTGAGAGCGCCCGCTGATGTGCCCGCCAATCCGTTTCGCGGTGTGCCCCTCCAGCAGCGCGCTGCGGCGGTTGAAGAGCGGATGCAGCGGCTTGCCAGCACCACCAGCCTGATCACGCCGCAGATCAGGGATATCTGGCAGATGGCGCTGCACGCGCCGCTCGATGTGCCGCCGACCTGGCTGCATGGCGATCTGCACCCCCGCAACGTGCTGGTCGAGCACGGCATTCTCACCGGGATCATCGATTGGGGCGACATCACAGCGGGCGATTGTGCCACCGACCTGGCGGCGATCTGGATGCTCTTCGCCGGCCCGCACGCCCGGCAAGCTGCCCTGGCAGCCTACGCCGATCTTTCAGAAGCAACTTTGCAGCGCGCCAGAGGCTGGGCGATTCTGTTTGGCGTGATGTTGCTGGAGAGTGGGCTGATCGATCACCCCCGCAACGCTGTGATCGGCGAACGAACCTTACGGCGCGTTGCTGAATCGATGGAGGATGTGACGTGGGGGAGATGATGGCATGCCATCATTTTGCTTCCGCATTCTGACGCTAGAACATGGACTCATCACAGATCCACTGCTGTAGAGGCTTAGCAGTGTGAGATCATCACCACCATACCGTCGGTTCCATTTTGCATCGATTGGCTGCCTGATGAACGTCTGCTGATCGTCTCGGGACGCGATGGGCGGCTCCTGCGCAGGAAGCCGGACGGCGTCGCCTTCCCCAATGGCATGGTCGTGACGCCCGACAATGCAACGCTGATCCTCGCCGAGTCCTACGGCAATCGGCTCACCGCGTTCGATATCGCGGCTGATGGCAGCCTCGCGAACCGGCGGGTGTGGGCCAACCTCGACGGCGGTTACCCCGACGGCATTTGCCTCGATGCGGAAGGCGCCATCTGGTACGCCGACGTCCCCAACAAGCGGTGCGTGCGCGTCCGCGAAGGTGGTGCAATGCTACAGACGATCGACCTGGACCGTGGCTGCTTCGCGTGCATGCTCGGGGGCGTCGACAACCGGACATTGTTCCTGGTGGCGGCCGAGTGGGGTGATGCTGCGAGCATGGCGGGCGGGCAACGAACCGGCCAGGTGCTCAGCGTGGAGGCGCCCGCACCACGCGCCGGTTGGCCGTAGCACGGGTCAACCGATTCTCCCGTCGCGGCCTGATGGTCGGAGAAGATACCTTCACGCACCGATCAGATCGGAAACAGCGGTGCGCGGCGTATGTGCCGGTGTGGCAAAGCCACCTCAGGCGCTGGTGCGATCTGGCGCGAGAGGTGCGCGAGAGGGCTGCGGATCAGGTGGATCGGCGGATCAGCGCAGCTGACTTTCTGAAGCTATATACGAGCATCAGTTTCATCTGTGCCGATCCGCAGTCTATTCCGCGAAGGTTGCTTGAAAGCGCACTAGGCCGCTGGGGCGACCACGGCCGCGAAGCGGAGCGCCGCGGCATCCCAGTCGCCCGAGTTCTGCGGCGCATATACGTTCTGTGGGAATGATGCTGCTACCGCCGTGCGCCCGGCCGCGATATCCGGTAGCGTGCCAAGCGCGATCGCTTGCACCAGGATGTTGCCCAGCGCCGTGGCCTCGACTGGCCCAGCGACCACGCGCCGCTGGCATGCATCGGCGGTGAGTTGGCACAGTAAGGTATTCTGACTGCCACCGCCCACGATGCGGATCGTGTCGAGCTTCCGGCTGGTCAGTTGCTCCAGCGCATCCACGACCCAGCGATATTTCAGCGCCAGGCTCTCCAGGCAGCAGCGCACCAGCGCGCCAACGCTCTCAGGCTCCGACTGGCTCGCGCGCAGGCAGTACGCCCGGATCGCCGACGGCATGTCGTCAGGATTCAGGAAGTCCGGTGCGTCCGGGTCGACCAGGCTGCGCAGCGGTGGGGCGGCTTCGGCCTGCGCAACCAGTTGGGACCAAGTGAAGTTCTGTCCCTCGCGCTGCCACTGGCGCTGGCACTCTTGGAGGAGCCACAACCCGCCAACATTCTTGAGGAATCGGATGGTCCCGGCCACGCCGCCTTCATTGGTGAAGTTGAGCTGCCGCGCCCGATCGCTCAGAATCGGCTGGTCGAGCTCAACACCCACCAGGCTCCAGGTGCCGCTACTAATGTAGGCGCTGCGCTGGTCCAGGCCAGGCACGGCAGCCACCGCGCTCGCGGTATCGTGGGTGGCCGTAGCGATCACTGGCACAGACTGGCGCAGCCCAAGGGCATCGCGCAGGTCGGGCAAGACTTCACCAAGCACCGTGCCAGGTGCGACAACCTCGGGCAGAATCTGGGCGGGCAGATTCAGCTCCTCCAACAGGTCGGTCGCCCAGCGCCGTGCGCGCGCGTCGAAAAACTGTGTGGTAGTGGCATTGGTATATTCCGCCACGATACGTCCGGTGAGCCAGTAGTGAAACAAGTCCGGGATGAGCAGCAGCGTCTTGGCCACGTCCAGCTGCGGATCGCCATGCTGCCGCATGCTGACCAGTTGGTATAGCGTGTTGATCGGCAGACGTTGGATGCCGGTCTGGGTGTAGACGCGTTCGGGTGATGCCCGCTGATCGACCTGTTGCAACATCCCATCCGTCCGCCGGTCGCGGTAGTGGTACGGGTTACCCAGCAGCTGCCCGGCTCGATCCAGCAACCCGAAATCGACCGCCCAGGTGTCGATGCCGATGCCTGCCAGCGGTGCGGGGTTCTGCGCTGCGTACTGGGCGATTCCCGTGGTGATCTCGTGCCAGAGCCGTAGCACATCCCAGTGGAGATGGCCATGCACCGCGACGGGGCCATTTGGGAAACGGTGCAATTCGTGGAGGGCGAATCGCTGCCCGTTCCACCGCCCGGCCATCACCCGACCACTTGAGGCACCCAGGTCGATCGCCAGAAAGTTGGTTGTTTCGCTCATCAGATCACACCAATGTTGTTGGCACGTTGAAGGCCCGCACGATCTCGCGCAATTCGTCGAAGCTCAGGCCTTCCGCCGTGCTACCATTGACCAGGTCCATATATTCATACAGCGCCGCCGTCTCGGCGTACTCGATTCGATCGGCGGCTTTGGTCACCGACTGGTCCGAGCGCGCCATCACGCCGCCTAACGCATAAATGCCTCGTGCAGGCCGCCGTCGACCGAGATGATTTGCCCGGTGGTCTGGCGCAGGCGCTGCGTCAGCAGCAGGAAGATCGCCTCGGCCTGGTCCTCCGGCGTGATCGGCCGCTTGAGGAGTGTCCGGTCGGCGTAGAACTGCGCCAGTTTGCTCCGCAGCGCCTCGGTCGGCTCATCCTCGGTGTACGCAATGGCGTACTTCGCCAGCGATGCGATTACCCGATCGCGCGGGAACATGGCGCTGCCCTCCACCACCGTCGCCGGCGCCACACCGTTCACGCGAATGAGCGGCGCCAGCTCGATCGCCAGCTCGCGCACCAGGTGGTTGGCCGCGGCCTTGCTGGTGTCGTAGGCCAGGCTGCCCTTCTTCGCCACCGCCGCGTTCACCGACGTCGTCAGCACCAGGTTGGCCGCCATGCCCTGCGCCTGCCAGACCGTCGCCGCCTCGTCGGCCACCAGGTACAGCCCGGTCACGTTGATCGCGAACGTCTGGGCCCATTTCTCGTCCGGGATGCGGCCGGCGGTATCAGGCGCGACGAAGATCCCAGCCGTGACGGCCACCGCGTCGAGCCCACCATACGCCAGCGCAATCTGCTCGAGCGCCGCCCGAATGCTGGCGCGGTCGGTAATATCGGCCGGCAGCCCAATCGCCGGCCCGCAGTTCGAGATTCCGCTACCGGCCACGCCAATCCCGACCCCATGCCTGTCGGTGATCGCTTTGGCGGTGGCCTGGGCGCCGGCTTCGTCACGATCGACTGCCACGATATGCGCGCCCTCCCTGGCCAGCCGTAGCGCCGCCGCACGGCCGATTCCGCTGCCGCCGCCGACCACTGCGATCACCTGGCGGGCCAGTTCCTGCTCGGGCGGCATGCGCTGGAGCTTGGCTTCTTCCAGCAGCCAGTACTCGATGTCGAAGGCCTCTTGGAGCGGCAGCGCGGTGTACTCGTCGATCGCCTCCGCGCCGCGCATCACCTCGACCGCGCAATTATAGAACTCGGCCGTCACGCGCGACTCGCTCTTGTCCTTGCCCCAAGCGATCATCCCCAGGCCGGGGATCAGGATCACGGTTGGGTTCGGGTCGCGCATCGCTGGCGAGTCAGGATGCTTGTGCGCTTCATAATATGCCGCGTAGTCCTGCCGATATTGCACCAAACCAGCGCTGAGCTGCTGCTTGAGCGTCGCCACATCTTCGGCCTGCGGGTTCCACGCAACATACAGCGGCTTGATCTTGGTGCGCAGGAAGTGGTCCGGGCACGAGGTGCCCAGCGCGGCCAGGCGCGGTGCATCGACGCTGTTGACGAAGCGCAGGATGGTGGCATCTTCCTGCACGGTGCCGACGAACCGCTTGAGCTGGCTGACCTGGCCGCGCAGCCAGGGCAGGATCTCGGCCAGGACGGCGTGCCGCCTGGCTTCGTCGAGCGCCTGGTAGCGCTGGCCGCCGAAGGTCTGCTCGCCTCGGTCATGCGCCTCGATATAGCGTGCGGCGCGCTCGATCAGTTCAAGCGTCAGCTCGTAGCAGGCCTTATCGTCATTGGCCCAGTTGATCAAGCCGTGGCTGCCCAGGATCACCCCTTTGGCGCCGGGATGCTCCTTGCAGATCTGCTCAAGCTTCAGCCCTAAGTCGAAGCCAGGGCGCTGCCAGGCGGTCCAGATCACTTCATCGCCATAAATCTCACGCGTCAGTCGCTCGGAATGCTTCGCGGCGGCGATCGCGATCACGGCGTTGGGATGCATATGGTCGACGTGGCGGTAGGGCACGAAGCCGTGCAGCGGGGTGTCGATCGACGATGGGCGCGGGTTGAGATTGAATGTGCAATGGCGGTACAGGTCGACAATCGCATCTTCGATTGCGCTCTTGGGGCCGCGCTCGGGCGCGTGGTGATAATGCTGCTGCAAGCCGCGCAGCTTGTCCATATACAGCGACGAGAAGTTTTCGCGCTTGGACGTGCGCAGGTCGCCACCCGAGCCTTTGACCCACAGTACATCGACATCCTCGCCGGTGAGTGGATCGGGCAGGTGTTGCCGCCGCCGGTGTTGGTGATCCGGCCATCGGCACCCAGGATGTTCGAACGATAGACCAGCCGCCCGACCGGGTCGAGTTTGTTCGCGACTGCATCGTCCCAGGAATAGTGTACATGCATAAACGCGGATTGATCGGTGGTCATATTTCCTCCTTCTCACCCGCGCGCTGCGAGCTCGTGGGTCTCGTACGTTTTGATGTCGTCCAGGAACCGGATGCCGATCGGCACGTCCTGTTGGAGACAGAACTGGTCCCACACCGCTGTCCAGGGCATGCCCTTCAGCTCCTCCTGCAGTGCCAGGCGTGCGGTGTAATCGCCGCTGGCTTCCAATTCACGCAGCTGATCGGTCGGTTCGAGGAGTGCCAGCAGCGCCGCGCGTAGGACGTTGCGTGCGCCGATCACCCAGGCGGCGATGCGATTGATGCTGGCGTCGAAGAAATCCAGCCCAATGTGGACACGATCCAGATTGCCAGTGGCCACGATCTCGCGCAGGATCGCCTGAACTTCGTCGGTCAGCGTGACGACGTGGTCGCTATCCCAACGCACGCCGCGGCTGATATGCAGCACGACCGCCGGCACAAACATCAGCACCGACGAGATTTTGTCGGAGATCACCTCGGTGGGGTGAAAGTGACCCGCGTCGAGGCACAGCAGCACGTCGTCGCGGCTGGCGGCGTAGCCCAGGTAGAACTCGTGCGAGCCGACGGTGTAGCTCTCGGCGCCGAGGCCGAAGAGCTTGCTCTCAACCGCGTCGAGGTTGTGCTGAGGATCGATGGGCACGGCCAGGATCGCATCGAGCGACTCTTTGAGCCGTTTGCGCGGCGCGGCGCGGTCGACTGGCGTGTCCTTGAAGCCGTCGGGAATCCAGATGTTGGTCACGCAGGGTGTACCCAGCTCGCGCCCGAACGAGGCGCCGATCTGGCGGCAGGCGATGCAGTGCTCGATCCAGAATTGGCGGATGTGTGCATCGGCGCTGGCCAGGGTGAAGCCAGAATCGGAGAGCGGGTGCGAGAAGCAGGTTGGGTTGAAGTCGAGGCCGTGCCGGTTGGCTTTGGCCCAGTCGACCCAGGCCGCGAAGTGCTCGGGCTGGAGCTTATTGCGCTCGACCTTTTGGTCGCCGGGCTCGGCGTAGATCGCGTGCAGATTGAGCCGATGCGTGCCAGGGATAAGGCGGTAGGCCTGGTCGAGGTCGCGTCTCAACTCGACGGCGTTACGGGCCTTGCCGGGGTAGTTGCCGGTCGCGGCAATTCCGCCGCTCAGTTCGGCGTCGGGGTTCTCGAAGCCGGCGACATCGTCGCCTTGCCAGCAGTGCAGGCTCAGAGAGATGCGTTCCAGTGTTGCCAGCGCCTGCTCCGTGTCGACGCCCAGCGCGGCGTAGCGCTCCTTGGCGAGCGCGTAGGCGTCGTGCAGCTGCCTGGTTGTTGGAGGCGTACTCATCATCGCGCGTCCTTTCTGATATCAATCCAGATGAAATATCTCGGCCAACTCAACAAATAGCTCGTCTGGCCGCGCATAATACCGCTATTCAAAAATAGGAAGCACTTTCGAAACAAATACCCTTCGATTTACTTATCTTACTATACTATTGTACAAAAGTCAAGCGTTCCTTAAATATTTTACTCCGTTATCATTTCAAGATATTGATATCTCTTCTTTCTCCTGCTATAATGAGGGGTATAGTGCGATTCGAAATTACGGAAATATTTCAAATAGTGCGGGGGAAGAATGTCTCAGAACGATCAAGGAATGTCACCCGAGCGCAGGCGCGATCAGATTCTGGCGTATTTGAGCGCGCATGACCACAGCTCCGTCAGTGATTTGAGCCAGGTCCTGGGTGTCTCAGAAGTGACCGTGCGGAAAGATCTGGATCAGCTCGAGGCCCAGGGGGTCTTGACACGAGTTCACGGTGGAGCGGTCGTCAGTGGCCGCGGTCGACTTGAGCTGTACTTCGCGGAGCGTGAGCAAGAACATTTGGAGGAGAAACGGCGCATCGCGCAGGCGGCCGCAGCACTCATTCAGTCCGGGCAGCGGATCTTCCTCGACGCAAGCACCACGGCGCTCCAGGTAGCGCGCCTCATCAAAGATCGCGATGACCTCATTGTTGTGACGAATGGTCTGTATACCGCGCTTGAGCTGAACTTTAGCGCCGGGATTACGACGATTGTCGTCGGGGGAACCATGCGGCGCCGATCGAGTTCTCTGGTCGGCAACCTCAATATCAACTCAATGCAACGTCTACGCGTGGACATCGGGTTGTTCGGCGCGCGCGGCGTAACGGCGCGGGATGGCCTGATGGAAGCCGATCTGGACGAAGCCCAGCTGAAGCAGCAGATAGTGAACGCCTCGGGTCTGGTCGTCGGGATTGTCGATTCGAGCAAGTTTGGTACACGATCCTTCAGTGCATTTGCACTGCCGCATGAGATCGATCGGATTATCACTGACGAGCACGCACTGACAGCGGGGGTCAAAGAGCTACGAGCCGCTGGCATACAGGTCGATCTTGTCTAATCGGTCCGAGTTCCTCGCCCAGTGGCGCATCAAAAGAACGCGCTCCCAACGACCACAGCCCCTCGAACCCCCGAGGTCGCCGCGCGCCGCTGCGCGTTTTGACCCGCCGCCGCCACCGCTATCGCGATTTTTCTCGGTGAGGCCACAATTGTGGCAGCCTGCCGATTGCTGCTCACGGCTTTGACTCCTTCACCGACTGCGAACTTTCTGTTGGTGTTCATACGTTTGTCTCCTTCCTCATGCATTCCCGCCTAAGAACGAAGCTCTGCGGCGCTGGATAGGCCGCTGCCTTAAGGCTGAGCTCATTGCAGCTGGGAAACAACGGCTGATGCCGTGCGGGCTGGAGGGGCTGGCCGCTTGCGGACGGCCCATTCGGCCACGGCCAGATTGATCGCCCAGCCCGCGCCCATCAGGAGCGCTCGGCTGAGCTCACTCGGCGGGCCAGCGATCAATTCCCCGGCCAACAGGGTCAGCACCTGCGTGCCCGCGCCAAGCCCGATCGCGTAGCCGCGCATCATCCATGCGCGGTGCCCCATCACGTCCCCTCGCCGGATCGCGGCAAAGCCGAGGACGATCGACACGACCATGGCCGACCCAAACAGGAGCCGCAATGCATACAGCAGCTCACCGGTGCCATCCGGGCGGGGATAGAACAGGGTCATCCACAGCGCTGAAAGCCCAACCAGCAGTCCGAATGCAACCAGGAGCCGCCCGGCCGCGCGGTGCCAGCCGGGCCTGCGCCGCCGGAAACCGGTCACGAACTGGAACGCGCCCAGGATGGCATACACGCTGGCGCTCACGATATGCAGCACGATGGGCAGGGGCGACGCAAAGAACCGGGCGTTGGCCGGCGTGATTTCCGCGCCGCCGGCCAGCTGGGTCAGGCGGAAGGCGCCGAAGGCGAGCGGAATGGCGCTCAGCACGAGCAGTGCGATCACGAGCCACTTTGCCGAACCTGCTTTTGCAGGCGCTCTGGTTTTCTGAGACGTCGGTTTCCCTGCCTGGTTGAGCTGAGGCACAGCGGGGGCTCGACCTTCATCGTAGACATTCGCGTTCATGTTCAGCTCCTTGGACGGATGTACGCCGTGCGGTGTGCGTTTCACAGCGCGTTCCGAAGAGAGTGGGCCAGGTGGTGAAGCGTCATCACCATCGGTGGTGATTGATCGGGTGACGATCGGGTTCCCAATGCGACAAGCGGCCGTAGGGCCGCTTGTCCACGCCAGGCGGTTTCCAGCGACCTTACTCGGCTGCGGTTTGGTGGAGCTGGGGGCTTCCCCGGCCAAGTACGGGTTCCGTGACTGTCTCTCCCCGTTCAGACCAGAGCGCATAGCCAAGCCAGGCCAGAGCTAACCCCATCGGCACCGCCAAAATCCGATCGAGCGGGTGCGGGAGCAGCAAAGCCAGGAGCAGGGGCGACACGGCCCCGAAAGCAAGCAGACCGGCCGCCCAGCGCGGCAGGATGCGGGCGCGGAACGTCGCGATGCCAAACAGCAGGCCGCCGAGCACATACAGGAGCCCTGTTAGCGTATATACCGCTGGGAGGGCGCCGAGGTTCATCTCGCTGGTGTGCCCACTGGGGATCCCCAAGAAGCCATGGACAAACTTCGGCGCCTCGGTCGCCAATACCGGTGAGATAAAGGCTTCGGCGAATTGAAAGGCCATTGTGAGCGCATAGAAGAGGCTAAACAGGAGATAGCCGGCCAGACCAAGCCAACCGGCCGCTTTCACTTGCCGGGCGTAGAGCCCCGTAATGCCGAGCAGGCCAAGGAGGCACATGGCGACGCCCAAGTAGTGGACGATTGCCCATCGGGCGGTGGTGACTGACGAAAGAATGTCAGGTGGATGGATCGTCTGAATGACTATGAAAAGAATCCCTGACGACATAGCTGCTAAACCTGCCCAACGGATGAGGCTCGAGGCTGTAATCTTCATTTTACTCTCCT
>WNFV01004611.1_pt1 | contig 16999 bp, 16 predicted proteins | sample 5400101 | NCBI WGS metagenome assembly WNFV01 (sample SAMN13153361, study PRJNA577476) | soil metagenome | isolation source: 115 cm soil or saprolite under grassland replicate 1 | place: USA:California | collected 2016-06-15
TCTCCGGCGTGATCGACCCGAAGCGAATCAGGTCATCGACGCGCAGCTTCTCTTTGGTGAATTTTCGAATGGTGATCGTCGGACCGACCAGCGAGATCGGCGGAATGACCACGTTCACACGTGAGCCATCGGGTAGTCGGGCATCGACGATTGGCGAGGCCTCGTCGACGTGGCGACCGAGCGGCGAGACGATGCGGTCGATGACGCGCCGCACGTGGTCGTCGTCGTCGAACTGGACGTCGCTCAACTGCAAACGGCCCTTACGCTCGAAATAGATCTTCTTCGGTCCGTTGACCATGATTTCGGAGACGCTCGGATCGTGGAGCAGCGGCTCGATTGGGCCGAAGCCGATCACGTCGGCAGCAAGCTCCTCGAACAGGCGCTCTTTCTCCGCGCGGGTGAGGACCAGGTTCTCCGCTTCGATGATTTGATCGAACAGCATCTTCAAGCGCTGGCGGACCTCGTCGATCTGCGTGGTGTCGATCGACGGATCGAGCTCGCTGATCAGCTTGCGCTTGACGCGATCCTTGAGGCTGCGCTGGGCTTCGGCGGCCTGGTTGACCGGCGCCGCCGGGCGGAGCGGCGTGGGCTCCGCATGACGGGTCTGGACCGGCGCAACCTCGGGCGTATGGGTTGGAGGGGGCGAGGCGAACGACGCGCCGCCGTGCTCGAGACGCTTGAGCAGAGACATGGCGGCGTTCCTTATCGGCTCGGCAGCGCGGGCGGCGGCGCGAGGTTGTACTTGTCGCGCATGTAGTTGAAATTGACGATCAGGTTGCTGTCGGCCTGCTCTTCATCGGCCGGCGAGCGCAGCACCATTTCGATGTTGCTGTCCTTGTAGAAGGTGGCCGCGTCTTTGAGCCACTTCAACACCAGGGACTCTTCGGGCTTGACGATGAAGATGATGTTTGCGCCACCCAGCGAAGGACCCGCACCCTTGCCACTCGGATCGCCGGTGGCCGGGATCAACGAGCCGTCAGGCGCGTAGCTACCGATCTCCTGGATGCGCAGATCCTGGAGCATGATGCGCGTCTGGAGGTACGGGATCGGGTTGTTGCGGACGTCGTCGCGCTGCTCCGCGGTCAGGCCCTGTGGCGCGTTGATCGTCGTGTACAGCAGGTCGACACGGTCGCCAGCGCGGAGCGCGTTGACCTGAGCCAGTGAGAACTGGGTGCCCGCGAACGCGACCGGCATGACGTACATGACCTTGCCCTTCTCGATTCGGAACGACGGGGCATTTTTGACCGCGACCGGGCCGATCTTCTGGGTGTTGACGACGGCGCCCCTGGTGATCGCGTCTGGGCTGAACTTGCCCACCACATCCTCGATCTTCGTGGCTGCGCCAGCCTGGACGAGCTCGTCCGGCACGGTGCGCACGTTAACCATCGAGGCTGCGATTTCGGTCCGCGCCGGGATGTCCGCCGTGGCGATGACCACACGCGCCCTCGGCAGGGATGCCTTGACCTTCTCCGCCTCGGAGACTTGCGAATAAACCATGACGCCGACGAACAGCGCCACGGTGAGGCCGCCGCCGATCAGGATATAGCCGAGTCGCTTTCGTTGCACGCCCTAAATACCTTTCGCCACCCGTTGTGGGGGATGCTTGCTGATACGAGCATCGGCCTCTCAGGGGCGCGGCATTATAGGTAGCGGGTTTGCAATCTCCGATTACAAGCGTATCTCAAGGGCGGCCAGCAAAAAGGGCCCCCCTGCATGGGGGGGACCCTCGACTCTATCGTTGCTGTTCCTCAGTTGAGCGTCCGCAGTGGTTAGACCGACCCGCCCAGTGTGCTCAGTAAACCACTGATCGCCGGACCAAAGATGATCAGCCCAGCGATGGCCAGCACGGCCACCAGGGCGATAATCAGGCCGTACTCCACCAGACCTTGGGCTCGCTCGCGCAGCTCCCACATAACGGCAATGTCTCCTTGCCCGATCCTCAGATCAATACGAGGTGAGCAGCAATTCGTGTGCCGGGCTCTGGAAAGGCCTCCTCCGCGCATGCGCGGAGGAGGCTACACAGGCGTATCGATACGAATCCAACCGTTACGGAGTGCGTAGACGACGGCCTCGGTGCGGTCGTTGACCTCTAGCTTGCGCAGGATGGCGCTGACATGGTTCTTGACCGTCTGGTCGGAGATGCCGAGCTTGCGGGCGATCAGTTTGTTGCTGTTGCCTCTTGCCACCTGGTCGAGGATCTCGATCTCGCGTGGCGACAGCTTGACGAACAGTGGCCCGAGGGGTTCTCCATCTGCAGGCGCGGCGACGTCCAGCGTCGACGCAGGTTCGGGCGCAGGAGCGGAGCGAAAGCTGGCCAGGATGCGCGCGGCGACGGCGGGAAAGCGCACGACTTCCTCGTCGATGGGAAATTCACCAGCAACGGCGCGTCGCAGTGTGGCTACGAAGACGTCGGGATCGGTACTGGCGCGCAAGTAGACGTGCGCTCCAACGCGAGCCGCTTCGAACAGCTCGACCTGTGATGCCGCGCGCGTCACCAACGCGACCACGATGTGCGGAAACCGCACGCGGAAGAAGCGTGCCAGCTCAATGGCGCCTGGCTCGGGCAGCGTCGTCTCGATGATCACCAGGTCGACTGGCTGGTCGCGCACCATGCGCGTCGCTTCTACGGCTGAGCTAACCCGCCCGACGATGGCGAAGCCGGACTCGCGGCCTATCCGCGAGCGCACCTCCGGCGTGATGACCGGTTGACGTTCCACGATGAGCAGGCGCGCTGGTGCTGAAGCGGGCATACCGCCCTATGGCTCGAAACCCCCGGTTCCAAAGTGTAGTTGTTTGCTCGACCCGTACACTTCCTCACCAGCGTGACCATCTCGACTGAGCGTGGCGCAACCCCGATCCAACGCGTTCGCGGCACCAGCGACGTGCTGCCGCCAGACAATGCGCGGCTGCGCGCGCTCGAAGCGCAGCTCAGGGACGGATTCGAGCGCTTCGGCTATGAGGGCATAGAAACGCCGATCCTCGAGCCGCTCGAACTGTTCCTGCGCAAGTCAGGCGACGAGATCGTCGCGCGCATGTATTCGTTCTCGCACTGGAACAGGCGCTTGTGCCTGCGCCCCGAGCTGACGGCGAGTGTCATGCGCTGCTTCGTCGACCAGCTACAGGGGCGCGCGCTGCCCCTGCGGCTGCACTACGCCGGCCCAAGCTTCCGCTACGAGCGACCCTCACGGGGTCGATCCAGGCAGTTCACGCAGGTCGGCGTCGAGCTCATCGGCGCCGCTGGCCCAGCCGCTGATGCCGAAGTGCTCTACCTGGCATGCGCCGGCCTCGAAGCCGCGGGCGTGCGCAACTATCGCCTGGTGATTGGCCATCTCGGGGCCGCGTTGCAGCTACTTAGCCAGCTAGGCATGAGCGAACACGCACAGGGGCTCGTCCTCGACTTGATGGAGCCGATCGCCCGTGGCCGACACGACGTACACGCCGCGGTCGCACGCGTGGTCGATTTGCTGGGTGGCGGAGCGAACAACGGCCAAGCTACGTCCGAGACGGTCGTGCCCAGCCCACTGGCAAACATGCCGCCCGATCAGGCCACGGCCATCGCCGCCGACATCCTGAGCCGCGCCAGCCTGCCCGTCGAAGGCGGCGCGCGCGAGCCTCGCCGCATCATCGAGCGTTTGCTGGCCAAGGCGAAGCGGCCCGATCCGACGGATCAGGTGCGCGCCGCATTCGACTTTGTGCTGGAGTTGAACGGCGCGGCCGGACCACCCGAACGCCTGGCGCGCGACCTGCGCGGCCTGCTCGAACGCCGCGGCCTGAGCACCGCGCCGGTCGACGAGGTGGCCGCGGCCCTGGACCTGCTAGCCACGCACGGTCCGCTGCCGGGCGAGGCACGTGTCGAAGTCGACCTGTCGCTGGCGCGCGGGCTGCGCTACTACACCGGCCTGGTGTTCGAGATCTACGTCGACAGCGACGATGGGCCATTGCAGGTCTGCGGCGGCGGGCGCTACGACGACCTCGTGCGTGCCCTGGGCGGACGCGAGGCCGTGCCTGCATGTGGCTTCTCGTACGGCCTCGAACGCGTCGATCTCGCCCACCCCAGCCTGCCGAGCACGCGTGCCAAACGAGTGCTGGTGGTCGGCGTCACGACCGACGATCACGCATCTGCCCTCAGCGTCGCGCGCGACCTGCGCACCATCGATGGTCTTGTGGTGGAGCAGGACGTACGCATCCGGGGCGTCAAAGCTGCGCTCCGCCATGCTGACCGCATCGATGCCGACGTGGTCGTCATCGTCGGCGAGCGTGAGCGGCAGGTCGACGAGGTGGTCCTGCGCAGCATGCGGACACGCCAGGAAGCCAGCGTAGCGCGCAGTTCGCTGGTCGAGGCTGTGGCGGAGGCAGTGAAATGAGCATGCTGCGCATCGGCCTACCCTCGAAAGGGTGGGAGGAGGAGGTCCTGCGCTTCCTCGGGCACCACTGCGGTCTGCGCGTCGATCGCAGCAATCCGCGTCAGTATCGTGCGCGGATGTATGGCTTGCCGACCGGACCGGCCGAGGTCGTGTTCCAGCGCGCGACCGACATCTTCGAAGAAGTCGAGGCGGGCAGCGTCGATCTGGGCATCACTGGCTACGACATTGTGGCCGAGCACCGCTCCGAGGAAGACGACGTCGTGATCGTCCATGACAAGCTGGGCTTTCGTCGCTGCGCACTGGTACTCGGCGTGCCTGAAGGCTGGGTCGACGTCACGTCGGTCGCCGATGTGGCTGAGGTCGCGGTCGAGCTGCGCGCGGCGGGCCGTGAGCTGCGCGTGGCCACCAAGTACCCCAACCTGACACGGCAGTTTCTTTTTGACCGCGGGATTACCTACTTCGACCTGGTCGAGGTGAGTGGCGCGATCGAGGCGGCGCCGGCGCTCGAGACGGCCGACATCATCTGCGACCTGACCTCGAGCGGCGTGACCTTGCGCGAGAATCGGCTGAAAACAATCGCGGGCGGAACGGTGGTCGAGTCGCAGGCGTGCATGATCGGCAATCGGCGCGGATTGCTTGCCGATCCCGAACGGTTGGAGGCGACACGCGCGCTGCTCGAACTGGTCGACGCCTACTTGCGCTCGCGCCAGCAGGTGTCGATCACGGCCAATATTCGCGGTGAGTCAGCCGAAGCCGTGGCCCGGCGGGTCATGGCCATTGGTGGCGCCGTCGGCTTGCGCGGCCCGACGATCGCGCGTGTCTTCCCCAAGGACAGCCCGGACGGCGAAGAGGGCGAATGGTTTGCACTCACCGTCGTCGTGTCTGAAGACGTGCTCTTGCACGCCGTGGAATCGCTGCGCAAGGCTGGCGCAAGCGAGGTCAGCGCGACCCAGGTGCGCTACGTGTTCGAGCAAAAATCGTGGACATTCGAGGCGCTCAAGCGCCAGCTTGGTACTACGAGCTCAGCCGCTCGAACACCGCTGCCTGATCGTCTTCATACGCCAGACGCCAGCCTGGCTCCTGCTTCAGGTCCGCGATCAGGTCCGCCTGAGCCGATTGGCTGAGCATCGCGTAGGAGATGTCGTACTGGTCGAGCAGCGAGCGCCAGCGCGCGCTCGGAAAGACGATGGCCTGGTAGTCGAGCCAGACCTGCGGCGGGTGGAGCTCGATGCGGCCATCGAGGAACGGCTGGTGCCGCGGCCAGACCGCCCAATCCAGGTAGCCGCCCCACGTCTCGTGATTGAGCATCCGCCCCGCGGCGGGCGGATCATGGTTGCGCAGGTACTCCGCGGCCCGCACCGGGGCAGCCTCGCCGACGAGTACGCGCTTGTCTTCGGGTAGGAACGGTACGCTCTGCTTGGTCCAGGGCAAACTCAACGCGACCAGGCCCAGGACCGCGCCCGCGATGGCCACGTTGAGCGCTGGCCGTTCACGGCTGTGCTGGGTCGAGCGCGGCGCCAGACCGGCGAACAGGCGGGCAGCGATCGGCGCCGTGGCCAGGCCGAACCACACAATCGCGCGCACCGAGCTCAGGGCCAGCCAGCCGAACACCAGCAGAATCAGCACATCTGATACGTGCAGCCGCACGCGCGAGCGGAGCGCCAGCCAGCCCAGCGCCGCGAGCCACATGAACAGGAACGCGCCTTCGCGCCAGTCGACCGTCGTCGGCGCCCACTCGGTGACTAGATCGCGAATGATTGGATTGGTGCCGATGGTCGCCACGTACAGCAGTGCGCCAGGACCGTAGGGCGTTAGCAGCGCCGCCAGGATGCACGCAGCAAGGGCCAGCGTGTGCGCTCTGGACCGTTGCCCGACGGCGTGGCAGCCGAGGATAAGCCAGCCGGCGAAGAAGGAACCATGCACATTCGCCCACACCACGGTCGCCAGTGGTAGCAGCCACAGCATTCGATTCGTGCGCGTCGCCCACACGAACAGCGCGAACAGCGGATAGGCCAGCGTCTGCGGCCTGGGCGAGAGGTTTGAAAAGCCGAGCAAGTAGGCGACGACTACGGCCAGGCAGCTCAGCCGAAGTGAGCCGCTGGCGGCGTACGCAGCCGCGAGGAGTAACCCATACGTCGCGGCGATAGCCAGCGCGTTGCCTGCGATCACTAGCTCGAGTCCGCCGGCGCGGTTGAGCCCTGCGTAAAACAGGTCAGCTAGCCATTGGGCGTTGATGCTGTCGGCGACGTGCGGGGCGCTGGTGAACGGGTCTATGGTCAGCAGCGCGCGCTGGTCGAGCATCAGCGTGCCGCGCTGGAGCGTCCAGAAGATGTCGGGGAGTCCGATAGGCGAGCTCGCGGGGCCGATGAATGCACCCGCCAGGACGAGCAGCACCCACAGGTGGGCAATTTTCATCGGACGGTTCGCTCCGCCACCAGGACCGCGCCATCGTCGTACGCGACCTGCCACTCTGCTGACTGCCTGACCAGGTCCGCGGCCATTCGTTGTCGGTCTCGTGCGTCGAGTACCAGGACGGAGACCTGGTGCGTCCGCAGGATGGCGGCCCAGCGTTCGTGACCTTGCGCCACCCGAAGGTAGTCGAGCCAGAACTCCTTGGACTCTGATGTCAATCCTCCCGCCGTCAGGACGGTGCGATCCGAGGCCTGCAGCGCGTGGGCCCATCGCCAGTCGACGTAGACCGTGCCCGTTTTGGGCGCGATCGCTTGGACCGCGGCCGGCGGCAGTTGCGGCGGCCTCAGCATCACGCCCACGACTATGGCAACGCTCACGCAGACCGCGCCGATGGCCATGCGAGGCCCGTGCGGCAGCAGTGCGAGCTGGCGCGCGAGTGGCACGACGAGCATGAGCCCGGCCAGCCAGGCGTTGCCCACGCGCGGCAATGCCAGCCCTGCGCCTGCTGCGATGAGCGCCATCTCCCACCACACCGCCTGCCGCATGCGGTACGCCAGGGCGAACCACGTCAGGATGACCAGCAACAGCCATACGCCCAAAGGGCTGCGCACCGACAGCGGAGCCTCGAACATCGGATCGAGCGTGGTCAGGACCGTGTTCGGGGCAAGACTGATGCGCAGACCGCTCCACAACAGCGGCGTCAGCAGTGGCAGAACAGCGCAAACCGCCACCGCCCAGGTACTCCGAGCCGCCCGCACTCGGCCGACCGCCACGGCCGGAGTGCGCCTGGCCGAGACCGTTACCATCCACCCAGACTATGCAGCACACGTCGCTGGCGCCGCGTACCGCGCATATTCGACGCGAGACGCGGGAGAGTCGCGTCGAGGTCGCCCTCAACCTGGACGGTTCCGGCCGTGGCGACATCACGACGGGTATCGGCTTTCTGGACCACATGCTCGACAGCCTGGCGCGTCATGCGCGCTTCGACCTCACGATTCGGGCCGAAGGCGACTTGCACGTCGATCAGCACCACACCGCCGAAGATGTCGGGATCACACTGGGCCAGGCGCTCGACAAAGCGCTGGGTGAACGGCGCGCCATCCGCCGCTTTGGCGACGCCGTCGTGCCACTCGACGAAGCGCTGGCTCAGGTGGCCGTCGACCTAGGCGGTCGCGGTTGGGCGAGCATCGACTTGCCCTTTCAGGGCATGCAAATCGGCGGCCTGAGCAGCGAGATGATCCCCCACTTCTTACAGTCGTTCGCGATGGACGGCCGATTCAGTCTGCACGTGCGCCTGCTGGCCGGCGAAAACGATCATCACCGCGCCGAGGCCACGTTCAAAGCGCTAGCCCGCGCCCTGGACGACGCCACCAGGCCCGACCCGCGCCTGGCCGGCGAGGTGCCGTCCACTAAAGAGGTTATCTGACGAGGGGTCAGGGCCAGGCGTCAGGGGTCAGGAGTGGGGCGCGCCGAGTTTCAACGTGCGCCGCCAGGTGCCCCTCCAAAGGAGATCGGCCTCGCGCGCGACGCGTGGAGTGCGGCGGCGTGCGCCTCAGCGGCGGCAAACAACCTGACCCTGACCCTGACGCCTGACCCTGATCCCTGTGATTGACTTGCACTTGCATACGACCTACTCGGACGGGCGCTTGTCGCCCTCCGAGATGGTCAGCGCGGCAGTGGAGCGCGGGCTGGCCGCGATTGCCATCACGGACCATGACGTGCTGGGCGGCATTGAGGAGGCGCGCGCGGCGGCGCCGACCGGTCTGGAGGTCATCCCGGGCATCGAGATGACCGCGCAGTGGGACGGCCCACGGGCCGTCCACGTGCTGGGCTACTTCGTCGATCCGACGGACAATGCCCTGAACGCGGCCTTGCAGCGGGCCCAGCGGTTGATGGAGCGTCATGTCGACGCGGTGCTGTCAGAAGTACGGAAAGCAGGCGGAGTCCTCGAACGAACGGACCTGGATCGCTATCGGCACCGCTACGCCGGCGGCGCGGCGCTCGTGCTGGGCATGCTGGAACGCGGCATCTTACGTGGTGCCCCCGCGGGCACTGGTATGCGCTTGCTGCGGCTGGCGGCCGCGGAGCCGCGCGCCTATACCGTCGCCGAAGCCATCGGGCTGATCCAGCGCGCAGGCGGCGTGGCGTCGTTGGCGCATCCGGCCAAGGTCCGCCGCGGCAAACCATTGCTCGAAGCAGCCGACCTGCAAGCAATGGTCGAAGCCGGGTTGGATGCGCTCGAAGCGTGGCAGTGGATCCCCGGCGGCTGGGGCAGCCAACACTACCTGGCGCTCGCGGCCGAGCTCGACCTGCTGGTGTCGGGCGGATCGGATGATCACGGCAAACGCACGCACGACGGTCGCATGCGACTCGGCGCACAGCCCATCCCCGACGAGATTCAGGAGCTGCTCAGGGAACGTGCGCAGGCACGTCGACAAGCGCGAAGCTGTACGTCTCGATAACCGGATTCGCGAGCAGCTGCGTGCACATGCGCTCCACCTGCGCCTCAGCCGTGACCCGGTCCTGCGCCTCCAGCACGATTTGCATGAACTTGCCGGCACGAACGTCCTCGACGCCGCTGAAGCCCAAAGTCCGCAGCGCGCCGCGAATCGACAATCCCTGTGGATCGTTTACCGAGGGCTTGAGCATCACAGTGATGTCGGCACGGAAGAGGACACGCGCCATCGCTTCACTCGCCGCTCCCGTCACAGAAAGTTCCGGTTATGGCTGGATTGTGTGAGGCGCGGCGGACGCAGGGTCATGCGGTGAGCCGCCGCAAGGCTTCTTGATAGCGCGCCGCCGTGCCGTCGACGACGTCCGCCGGCAGCGGCGGTGGTGGCGGCTGCTTGGTCCAACCGCTCGCTTCGAGGAAGTCACGCAGGAATTGTTTGTCGAAACTCGGCTGTGGACCGCCCGGGCGGTACTCGTCGAACGGCCAGTAGCGTGACGAATCCGGCGTCATCAGCTCGTCGATGACGATCAGCTCACCGTCGCACCAGCCGAATTCGAATTTCGTGTCGGCCAGAATGACGCCGCGGCTCAGCGCGTGCGCGGCGCCGGCTTCGTACAGCTGCAGACTGAGATGCTCCAGCCGCTCCGCGACGTCGCCTCCGACGATCGATCGCAGCCCTGAACGCGAAATGTTCTCATCGTGGCCCGTCTCGGCCTTGATGGCTGGCGTAAACATCGGCCGTGGCAGTTGAGCTGATTCGACGAGGCCGGTCGGCATTGGTTCGGCTGCGACGCTGCCACAAGCAACGTATTCCGCCCAGGCGGAGCCGGCCAGATAGCCCCGCACTACGCACTCGATGTCAATGCGCTCTGCGCGACGGACCACAATGCCGCGGTCGGCGAACTCCGAGGGTGGCAACTCGTCCAGCACGTGGTTGGCAACTACCCCCGAGGTGCGGGCAAACCAGAAGCGGGAGAGCGCCGTCAGTACGGCGCCTTTGCCAGGAATGGGTTCGTGCATGACCACGTCAAAGGCCGAGACGCGGTCCGAGGCAACCATTAGCAGTCGCCCCTGGCCGAGGTCGTACATCTCGCGCACCTTGCCGCGACGGAACAGCGGCGGTGCGATCACACCAGACCCAGACGCGCAAACGGAACTTCGATCTGACGCAAGTGATACGCCGGGTCGAACAACGACTCCAGAGTTGCGGGATCAATGCGCGACGTCACGCGCTCGTCAGCGCACAAGCGTGACAGCAGGTCGCCCTCGCCGGCCCACACCTTGCGCGCCGCCTCCTGGACCAGTCCGTATGCCTCGCTGCGCGGCATGCCCGCCTCCACCAGCGCCAGCAGCACTCGACCGGAGTAGATCAGCCCGCGCGTCAGCGACAGGTTGCGCTCCATCGCCTCCGGACACACGTCCAGGTCAGTCCAGATACCGGTCATCAGGTCGAGCATGTAATCCAGCGCAGTGCACGCATCGGGCAAGATGATCCGCTCCGCCGCGGAGTGGCTGATGTCACGCTCGTGCCATAGCGCCACATCCTCGAGCGCCGTAGTGCTGTAGCCACGCAGTACGCGCGCCAGACCGCAGACGCGCTCGCACAGCTCCGGATTGCGCTTGTGCGGCATCGCGCTCGAGCCCTGCTGGGTGCTCGAGAATGGCTCGAACGCCTCGGCGATCTCGGTGCGCTGCAAGTTGCGGACCTCGGTCGCCTGCTGGTCGAGCGTGGCGCCGATCACGGCTAGCGTCGACACAAAATGGGCGTGACGGTCGCGCTGCAGGATCTGCGTGCTCGCTTCGGCCGGGCGTAGGCCGAGGTCGGCCAGCGCGCGTTCTTCTACTTCGGCCGGCACGTTGGCATGCGTGCCGACGGCGCCGGAGATCTTGCCCACTCGGAGCTCATCTCGTGCCGCCTCCAGGCGCGCACAGTCGCGCCGCACCTGCGCAACGAAGACGGCCAGTTTGTGGCCGAACGTCGTCGGCTCCGCGTGGACGCCATGTGAGCGGCCGATCGTCAGCGTGTACTTGTGGTGCACGGCAAGCTCCGAAAGCGCACTCTCGAGTTGGCGCAGATCCTCCGCCAACACCTCCGCCGCTTCCTGGACCTGGAGCGACAGTGCCGTGTCCTTGACGTCGTTCGACGTCAGGCCGAGGTGGATCCATCGCCCGGCCGGTCCGAGCCGCTCGGCCACCGAGCGCGTGAAAGAAATGACATCGTGGTGCGTTTCGCGGAAGACCTCGGCCATCCGCTCCGATTGAATCGTCGCGCCGCGGATGGTTTGCATGTCGTCTTCGGGGATGACGCCGAGCTCCGTCCAGGCCTCGCAGACGGCCAGCTCGACTTTCAGCCACAGGTCGAGCTGGTGCTCGTCGGACCAGATGCGGCCCATCTCCGGGCGTGTGTAGCGCGGAATCATCGCGCCGCCACCGCTACTTCCAGCCCGATGTCCGTACGCCACTGCTTGCCGTCGAACTGGACGCGCTCCGCGCCAGCGTAGACCGCCTCACGCGTGTCGCCAACCAACGTCAGCACGCGTCCACCGGCCGTCACCACCTGCCCATCCCGGAGCGTCGTACCCCCGTGGAACGCCATCACACCTTCAGGCAGAGTGTCCAATCCGTGAATCGCGTCGCCGCGTCGCGGGGCATCAGGGTACCCGGCCGCCACCAGGACTACGCCGTAGGTGCGCGCGTCGCGCCAGCGCACGTCGTCAGCCTGCAGACGTCCTTCGATGACCGCCTGGCAGGTTTCGAACAGGCTGCACTCGAGCAGCGGCACGATCAGCTCGCACTCGGGATCGCCGAATCGGCAGTTGAACTCCAGTACCTGTGGCCCGATCGCCGTGAGCATCAGCCCGGCATAGAGTACCCCGTGATACGGCGTGCTCTCGGCGTTCATGCCGTCCACGGCCGCTCTGAGGACGCAACGTTCGACTTCGTCGAGCAGGTCGCGTGTGGCATACGAAGGCCAGGTGCAGCCGCCCATCCCGCCCGTGTTCGGACCTCGATCACCATCGAGCAGCCGCTTGTAATCGCGCGCTGGCGGCATGAGCCCAATCCGTTCGCCGTCGACGAACGCCATGACCGACAGCTCAGGCCCGGTGAGGTACTCCTCGACGAGCATGCGCTGGCCGAATGCTGCGCAGCGCTCCAACGCACGGTCGACAGCCGGCCATGAATCGACGATGAACACGCCCTTGCCGGCCGCCAGGCCATCGGCCTTGATGGCCACCGGCAGGCCCATCCTGGCGACCGCCCGCCGCGCGGCCAACGCGCCGTCGACGACCTCCGCCCGACCGGTGGGAATACCGTGCCGAATGAAGAACTCCTTCGCCCACGCCTTGCTAGATTCCAGCCGCGCTGCCGCCTGAGTTGGGCCGAACACGGCCAGCCCAGCGGCCTGGAAGGCATCCACTACCCCCGCGGCCAGTGGATCTTCGGGCCCAATAACGGTCAGGTCGAAGCGCTCTGCCGACGCGTAGCGCACCAGTCCTTCGACGTCAGAGCTAGCGATGCCAGCGGGGCGGGGTGTGCCGCCGTTGCCGGGCGCGACCACCACGTCCACGCCCTCGCGCTCGAGCCGCCAGGCCAGCGCGTGCTCGCGCGCGCCCGAGCCAACGATCAGCGCCGTTGACCCGCTCATCTCCGGCGCCCCAACCAAGCCATCTCGCTGCACGCTGACGAGAAGCGGTGAAGCGGCACTTACTCGGATTGTAGGTCCCTTGGGCCACCGCGCTGATCGAAATGTTCGGCGTAGGCCGGCGACGGGGTCGTCACGCCGCTGCCGCGGCGCTGCGTGCGTCCAGTCGCACCCCTTCCCACCCTGCCACGGCCGCCGAGTCTACCCCCAGCCCCGCCGACGTTGTACATGCCTTTCGCCGCGCTCACTCCCACTCGATGGTGCCGGGCGGCTTCGAGGTGACGTCGAAGACCACCCGGTTCACATCTGGTACTTCATTGACAATGCGGCTCGACAGGCGGGCCAGCAATTCGTACGGCACGCGCGCCCAGTCCGCGGTCATCGCGTCGCGCGAGTTGACAATGCGCAGCGCGACCACATTGCCGTAGGTGCGGTAGTCGCCCATGACCCCAACGGTACGCACGGGCGTGAGCACGGCGAAGCTCTGCCACACTTCGCGATACAGGCCAGCCGCGCGGACTTCGTCCATGACGATCGCGTCGGCGGCACGCAGGGTTTCGAGCCGTTCATGCGTCACCTCGCCCAGGACGCGAATGCTCAACCCAGGGCCGGGGAACGGATGACGCCACACGATCTCATCGGGCAGCCCGAGCGCGGCGCCCACCTCGCGCACCTCGTCCTTAAAGAGGTAGCGCAGTGGCTCGAGCAGGCGGAACGGTAGGTTCTCGGGTAAGCCGACGTTGTGGTGCGTCTTGATGCGTACGGCGGCGCTGGCCGTATCGTGGCTGGTGCTCTCGATCACATCGGGGTACAGCGTGCCCTGAGCCAGGAAGTCGATGCGGCCCAACTTGCGCGCCTCGCGCGCGAAGATGCGGATGAACTCGGCGCCCACGATGCGCCGCTTCTCCTCGGGATCGATCACCCCGGCCAGGCTGCCCAGGAAGTCATCGGCCGCGTCAACATGGACCAGCTTCATGCCCAGGTGCTGCTCAAAGGTGGTGACGACGCGCTCGGGCTCGCCGCGCCGCAGTAGCCCGTTGTCCACGAAGATGCACGTCAACTGCTCGCCTACCGCGCGATGGACAAGCAGCGCCACCACAGCCGAATCGACACCCCCCGACAGGGCGCAGATCACGCGTCCGGTCCCCACCTGGCGGCGGATCTCGTCGATCGCTTGCTCGACGAACGAGGCCGTGGTCCAGTTGCCGGTGCAGCCGCACATGTCGCTCAGGAAGTTGCCAATCAGCTGCGCGCCAAAGCTGGTGTGCACGACCTCGGGATGAAACTGGATGCCGATCACGCCGTTGCCGTTCCACATCGCGGCCATCGGCGAGTTGTCGCTCGTCGCGGCGGCCGAGAAGCCCGGCGGCATCTTGCGCACAACGTCGCCGTGGCTCATCCACACTGAAAACTCGGGCGGTAGTCCGTGGAAGATCGGCACCGGCGGCTCGGCAACCCGGACCACGGCTGGGCCATATTCGCGTTTGGTGCCCGGCTGGACTTCACCACCAAGCTGATGCGCCAGGACCTGCATGCCATAGCAAATGCCGAGGATGGGCATGCCTGAATCGAGCACGGAGCGTGGCAGCAACGGCGCGCCGGGCGCATAGACGCTCGCCGGTCCGCCCGAGAGGATGAAGCCCTTCGGCTTGAGCGCTTTGATGCGCTCCTCAGGCGCATCGTGTGGGATCAGCTCGCAGTAGACATGGTGCTCGCGGACGCGGCGAGCAATGAGTTGCGCGTACTGGGAGCCGAAGTCGATGATCGCGACGGTGTCGCGCTCGGGGAGTGAGGAGTGAGGAATGGGGAGTGAGGAGGCGCCCGAGTCTGTCGCTGCCTGCGCTTCCGCAATCTCCAGGTATGTTCCGACTTCGACGTCGTCGGAGGCCGCGACGCGCCGACCAGAAGGCCTGTCCCTCACTCCCCGCTCCCCACTCCTCACTCCCCGCGGAGCTGCCAGGACTTCCCTTCAGTCTTGATCGCGGGCGCGATGACCAGGTCAACCTGGTGCATCTCGTGGAGTGTGGCCGCGCCGCACACACCCATACAGGTGCGCAGCGCTCCGACGAGATTCTGGGTGCCGTTGGTCAGGCTCGTCGGACCGAACAGAATCTGCTCCAGTGAACCGCTGATGCCCACGCGAATGCGCGTGCCACGCGGTAGGCCAGCATGCGGAGTGGCCATGCCCCAGTGATGGCCGCGGCCGGGTGCCTCCTCCGACTGCGCGAAAGGCGAGCCGATCATGACCGCGTTCGCGCCACTCGCAAACGCTTTGCACACATCGCCACCGGTGCGCATGCCCCCGTCGGTGATGATCGGCACGTAGCGTCCGGTGCGCCGCGCGAATGTGTCACGCGCGGCGGCGCAATCCATGGTCGCGGTTACTTGCGGCACGCCGATGCCGAGGACCTCGCGACTCGTACACGCCGCGCCCGGCCCGACGCCGATCAGCAGGCCAGCAATGCCGGTTTCCATCAACTCGAGCGCCGCGGCATAGCTGACACAGTTGCCGACGACGACCGGTACGCCGACACCACGGCAGAAGCGGCTGAAGTCGAGCGTGGGCATCCCGTCATGCGCTCTGAAACGTTTGGAGGTGACCGTGGACTGGACAACGAAGAGGTCGACGCCCGCGGATGCGGCCACCGGTCCGAGCCGTTCGGCCAGGCTGGGTGTCGCGGAGACCGCGGCCACCACGTCCGCGGCTTTGATCTCGGCGACGCGGCGGGTCACCAGGTCATCACGGATCGGCGCTTGATACAGGTGCTGCATCAATTCGGTTGCGGACTCGCGTGGCGCGGCAGCAATCTCGGCGAGCGGCTCTTCCGGCCGCTCATACCGCGTTTGGAGTCCTTCGAGGTTGAGCACCGCCAGCCCACCCAGCCGACCCAGCGCCACCGCGAATGGCACGTCGACGACGCCATCCATCGCCGACGCAATGAACGGAATATGGAAGCGATGACCGGCTAGTTCGAAACTGAGGTCGACGTCCTGCGGATGAATCGTCTCGACGCCCGGCACGATCGCAACATCGTCGAAGCCATAGGCCGGTCGGAGACGCGTCGGCTGGGGTGGGTAGAGATCCGAATCGAAGGCATCGAGCTGCGGCAGCGTCGTCTCACCGATGGTGGTGGCCATACGCACTCCCCTGGATACACAAGCGCCCCGGAGTGAAACACTCTCGGGGCGCAGTCAGCGCTTTCGATCGGGCGGGCCGAGCGGAGCGCTCGACCCGCCAGGAGTACAGGCGGTGGCGGATCTTCCCGATCGGGGTCCACCTCTCGCCGCAGGGGTCCATGCTTGATACTAGCAGCAGTGTCGGGGCGAATCACTCTCCGCCGGCACGCTGAGTCGCGCCTATCGTATAATTCGGTAACATCTGAAATGTGTAACGACCTGACTCAGGCGCGCGAATAGGCTCTACGTGGGGACGCTGTACGTGGTGGCGACGCCGATTGGCAATCTCGAAGACATCACCTTGCGCGCCCTGCGCATCCTGCGCCAGGTGCCGCTTGTAGCCGCCGAGGACACGCGGGTGACGCGCACGCTCTTCCGTGCCCACGACATCCACACGCCCCTGGTCAGCTTCCACGAATTCACCTCGGCGTCCAGGCGCACCCGCCTGGTCGACCGGCTAGAACAGGGCGATGTGGCCGTGGTGACCGATGCAGGCATGCCGGGCATCTCCGATCCTGGCTTTCCGCTGATCCGCGATGCCGTGAGCGCTGGTCATAGCGTGGTCCCGATCCCGGGCGCCTCGGCGGTGCTTTCGGCACTCGTCGCCTCGGGTCTACCGACACATGCATTCTGCTTCCATGGGTTTCTGCCACGTACCAGCGCGCAGCGACGCAAGGTGCTCGCGCAGCATGCTGGCGAAGGGTCCACACTGGTGTTCTTTGAGTCGCCACATCGGGTCCAGAAGGCCTTACAAGACGTGGTTGCGACCCTTGGGCCGAGCAGGCCCATGGCCGTGGCGCGTGAGTTGACCAAGAAGTTCGAAGAAGTGTTCCGCGGCACAGCCGCCGAAGCGCTCGCTCACTTCGAGCAGCATGCACCGCGCGGCGAGTTCACCCTGGTCATCGGCACAACATCATGAGCGGCCTGGTCGATACGCACTGTCACCTCATG
>WNFV01004613.1_pt1 | contig 16992 bp, 20 predicted proteins | sample 5400101 | NCBI WGS metagenome assembly WNFV01 (sample SAMN13153361, study PRJNA577476) | soil metagenome | isolation source: 115 cm soil or saprolite under grassland replicate 1 | place: USA:California | collected 2016-06-15
GGCGGCAGAGTCGCCATCTTGTCGAACAGCCCTGTCCGGTGACCGATGCTGGTCATGAATGCCAGCGTGGCGCCGTTCAGGATCCCTACCATCTGCCCGGCGAACGCCTCTGCCTTCGCCCGGTCTATCGTCTCTGTTGTCATCACTCCTCCTTGACTAGCGTTACTCAACACTAAGATTTGAGTTCGTCTCGCATCGTGATTCGGTTCGGGGGTGTAAATCCCGTCTCACGCCGCCCTGCTATCTCCTAAGCCTACTCCAAGGTCTCGTCGCAGGCCTCGTGCGACCCCTCGTGAAGCTTCGCGACGAAGCTGACGACAGCACCCCCCGGTCCGTCAAGTGGCAGGATCTCGTCGTGCAGCAGTTGAGGCGCTCCACCCGGAAACTCATCTGACGAACCGGGTGGTGAGATGCCTTCCATCTCATGAGCTACGCAGCTTGCATGCTCGTTCGGCTCTGCGGCCGCGTTTCTCGGAGTGAGTGTGAACGTGACGAGTAGGCCCAATGTGAGAATGCCGACGAGGGCCCAAGTCGGGCTGACCCAAGGAATGGTAACCGTTGAGACTTTCATCTCTCCCTCCTTTGCGCGTTTCCTGTTAGCCGCCGTTCGCCGGCAGCGGAATAACGGGGCAAACGAACATCTTGACGACTCCAATGTCCGTTGCGTATCCGCTTCCAACAACAGCGGCGACCTCTTCGTCGCTATCAAGTACCCCGTTGCTGTTGAGGTCCACCTGCGGATTCGCGATCGCGGCCGCGTAGTTCCCGTCGAACGACAGTCCATGCACCATCCAGCGCCCACCGTTGTAACCGGGGTCGCCGGGAGCAGCGGTCGCCACATTCGGCTGTAGACCAAAGAACTCGTAAATGACGTCGTAGCTATGAGCGGGTGCGCCCGTGGTGGACAGGTCGGTCGGTGTGCCGACTGTGCGGTAGAGCTGACCGTTGACGTAGAACGCCGGCCCGGTCACGCCGCCCGCCCCTGCGGCGAGTGCGCCAAGGGGAAGCGCGGCGAGGACCAAGGCGAGGACGGCTAGCGACCATCGGTATGAGAAATGCATGGAGCTCTCCTTTCCTGTTAACGCTTGCTGATTGGACAAGAATCAGGCTCCACGTTAGGTGGGAATTCTTTCAGGGCGCTTGCGGAGATTACGCGCTTCTTAAAGATCGTGTAATCGATTTGTAAGGACTGTAAGGAATGGGCAATGTGGCGGCGCTAAAGTGGCAGGTGAGATGAGCGCCACGCAGAATGGCTATACTTCTACGTACAGACAAAGAGTGGTGGAGAAGAGCTTGCCGAGCCAGCGTGTCCTTGTCGTAGACGACGAACCCATGGTAGTCGAGGTGGTCGAACGCTATCTGAAGCGAGACGGCTTCGAGGTGGCGACCGCCGGTGACGGCGATAAGGCTCTCGCCCTCGCCAGTACCTGGGTGCCTGACCTCGTCGTACTGGACCTGATGCTACCGGGAACCGATGGGCTGGAGGTCTGCCGCGCGCTGCGAAGGCAGAGTACGGTTCCCGTCATTATGGTCACGGCGCGTGGCGAGGAGACGGACCGCGTCGTCGGCCTGGAACTTGGTGCAGACGACTACGTGGTCAAGCCATTTAGCCCGCGGGAGCTTGTGGCCCGCATCAAGGCTGTCCTCCGCCGCTCGGCCGCCGCGGAGGCTCCGCGTCCGGCCGGGAAAAGGCTTCGCTTCAGCGGGCTTTCCATAGAGCCGGAGACACGACGTGTTGAGGCGGGAGGAACACCTGTCGAGCTCACGGCGCGAGAGTTCGACCTCCTCTGCTTCCTAGCCTCTCGCCCGGGTCAGGTGTTCAGCCGGGAACAGCTGATGAACGACGTATGGGATTACACGTTCGCCGGGGACCCAAGCACGGTAACGGTCCACATTCGCCGCCTGCGGGAGAAGATTGAGCCCGAGCCCATGCGGCCCCGCTTCATAAAGACCGTCTGGGGAGTAGGGTACAAGTTTGAGTCATAACATACTGCGTTCGCAGATCCTCATGGGCACGGGCATGCTCCTGGCGCTGACCGGAGTTGTGATCGTCCTCGCTGCCTGGCTTCTGGATCCACCGTCGGAAGACCTCGCATCCTTGTGCGTATTCCTGCTGGCATCGGGAGGGCTATCACTGGGTCTTGTTCTTGCGGTCCTGCACACCAGCCTCGGGAACATTCTCCGTACTCTAAGAGGAAAGCTGATCTTCGCTCTGGTGCTGTCGGCGGCTCTTACTGCTGCAAACATCGGCTTCACAGCCTACCTGATGTTCATCTCCTCGCATGACCTGAAACTATTGTCACTGCTCGTGCTGTTCTCGCTCGGTATGTCGGCACTCTTTGCCGTCGCCGTCTCCCGCTCGTTTCACTCCGGGCTGGAAGACCTGCTTGATGCCGTCCGTTCCATGGGCGCAGGGAACCTGAATTCCCGCGCGACCATTACGAGCGGCGACGAACTGGACGAAGTAGGTCGAGCGTTCAACGTGATGGCGGACCGGTTGGAGGGAGCTTTCGCTCGGCAGCGAGACCTCGAACACGCGCGGCGTCACCTCGTCGCTGCCGTCTCCCACGACCTGCGCACACCCCTGGCCACGATGCGCGCGATGGTTGAGAGCATCAACGACGGCATCGTCTCAGACAGGCAAACGATACAGCGGTATCTGTACACGATGCAGGGCGAGATCGAGTATCTTAGCAGGCTGATCGATGACCTGTTCGAACTATCGCAGATCGATGCCGGCCTACTGGAACTGCACAGAGAACAAGCAAACCTGGGGGACCTGATTTCCGACACCCTGGAGAGCTTGTCCCCTCACGCTCAGCAGCGCGGGCTTCAGCTGCGTGGTCATGTGGACGACTGCCTGCCACCCATCGCAGTCGATACACGCCGCGTCCAGAGAGTCCTATACAACCTTATCCAAAACGCCGTTCGGCACACTCCTTCTGACGGAGCCGTCGTCATTCGTGTCATAGACGCGGGGGACGAAGTGCAGGTCTCGGTTGCAGACACAGGCGAGGGGATTGCTGAAGACGATCTGACGGAGATCTTCGAGAGGTTCAACAGAGGCGGCAATAAGGCGCGGAGGCGCAGTTATGCTGGAAGCGGCCTCGGGCTCAGCATCGCACGCGGAATCGTGGAGTTGCACGGCGGGCGCATCTGGGCCGAGAGCGTCGAAGGGGAAGGATCGACGTTCACATTCGCGCTTCCAAAACGCTGGGCGCCAAGCGTACCCACAACCAGCCCCTGAGAGGGAGATGAATCCTTCGATTGCCGCTGTACTCGTTTTGCCGGCAGCACTTCGACGAGCTGGGCACCCTCTGCCACGAGCCGACTGACCTCTTCTCGATCAATCTTCTGCAGAGTTTCCTCTCCCTAGCCGCTGAAAAGATCGTTGATTCGCCTCAGCGCACGTAAGAACGGCCTCTGGAGCTGACCGTACGTGGCGTCGCCGGCCGTCTGCGAGACGCTCGTCGAGTATGTTGGATAGACCTGGACGAGGTTGGCGAAGTCGGGCGTGAGGCGCAGGTGGTGCTTGATAGCCAGCGTAAACTGCGAAATCATCTCACCGGCGCAGGGGGCCAGAATGTGCGCGCCCAACACTCGGAACCTGTTGTCGGTCACAACTGCTAGCTTTCCGGTGGTGGCACCGTCAGCGCGGGCGCGATCGGAGTGCTCTAGGTCCCAACCGAAGACGCGAACGCTGTTCGAGCCGATCCGCCGGCGCGCTTCATCCGCGGTCAGTCCCACGTGTGCGAGTTCCGGGTCTGTGAATGTGGTCCACGGGATCAGGTCGGGCGCCGGTGCCGAGCCCGGAAAGAACATATTGCGGAGGGCAGTGACCGCCTCGGCGGCGGCCGAGTGGGTGAACAGATAACGCCCTGCACAGTCGCCAGCGGCATAGACCCACTTCGCGCTCGTCCGCAGGTTCTTGTCCACGATGATCCCGCGCGGGCCTGTCTCAATGCCGACTTTTTCCAGGGCCAGCGAGTCGATGTTTGGTCGTCGACCAGCTGCGAGCAGGATCTGCTCGACCTGCCACCTCCGTTCGTCGCCGCTAACCTGCCCGCACAGCGTCCTTCCGCTCTCGTCGGAGTCCACGCTCCTGAGTTCGACGCCGAGCTCGAACTTAACCCCCTCTTCCTCCAGTCGCTGTTGCAGGATCTCAGCGAGTTCCGGCTCGTCCTGGCTCAAGATCCGATCGGCGATCTCCAGCACGCGTACCTGGACGCCCAGTCGGTTCATCGCCTGCGCCATCTCGATGCCGACAGGGCCGGCTCCAACGATGGCGAGTGAGGCCGGAGCACGCTCTTGCTCGAACACGTTCTCGCTGGTCAGGGGCTCAGCCCCTGCCAGGCCCAGCACCGGCGGGAAGGCTGGCCGCGACCCGGTGCAGACGAGGGCAAATCTGGTTGCGACAGCCCGACCAGCGATTTGGACACAGTGCCCGCCAGCGAAGGAAGCCTCGCCCCACAGAATGTCGACGCCCAACTTGGCGTACCTCTCAGGGTTGTCGTCCGTCGCGGCGATCTGTCGCTGGACGTCGCGGATCCTCTGCCACACCCCCGCGCTATCAACGTGGAACCCGTCCGCTCGTAGCCCGTACCGCTCCGCGTGTTTGATCGTGAAGGCCGCTTTGGCGCTTGCCAGCAGGGTCTTGCTCGGGACGCAGGCAGTCGCCGCCAACTTGAGCGCGCTCGACCAACGCCACCTTCACTCCCATGTTCGCGGCCGCTTCGGCGGCAACCATTCCGGCCGAGCCGGCACCGATTATCACGATGTCGTAGTCATACTTCATATGGGCCTCCAGTGACCGTGGCAGTGAACGCGAGTGGGAGCTGGTTAAGTCTTACACTCTGACGGGTCGCGGAAGGAAGACGGCGCCCACGTTCCCGGCGCCCACATGGGCACCGACCGCCGGCCCGACGACATAGTCGATGATCTCATCGATCCCGGGGGTATCGAGTAGCCGTCTGTGAAGCGCCGACGCCACCTCCGCCGCTGCGCCGTGGCCGACGCCGACGCGCAGGCGGCGGGCGTCCTTTGTCTCGGCCGCGGCACGCACCTGTTGCGCCATGATCTCGACGGCTTCCTCTACGGTGGCCGCCGAGCCGGCCACTTTCGCTCCTTCCGCGCCGAAAGTCATCACTGGGATACCGGTCGCCGGCTCGGTGGCCCCCACTGCAAGCCGTCCACCTCCGCGCATGAGATCGAGCGCCTTAACTATGAACGTGTTGCCAACACAGGAGGACGCCGCTTCGCACCTTCGCGCCGCGTCTTCGGGCGACGCCCCTTCCTCAAGCGCCTCAAGCGCCTCAAGGACGCACAAACCCTTCAGCGAATGAGGCTAGACGAGTATCCACTATCTGCACCGGTACGGGAGCGGATTCCGCGGCGAGCCGTGCCGCCTGGACCGTCCCGGAGATGTTGGACCCGATATGGATGGAGAGGATGCTCCGCGCTCCAGCTTCGGCGGCCCTATGGTAACAGTCGATCAAGCGCCCCACGGACGGCTGGGAGGTGGACACGGAACGCCTACGAGGCAGGCGCTCGTAGAACTCATCGGGGGTGATCTCCGTCTCGAGGAACTCCTCGCCGTCCAGCACCACACTGAGGGGCACGACGAAGAGCCCGTGTCGCTCGATCAGCGTCGCAGGGAGGTAGCCTGCGGAATCGACAACGACGGCGATGTCGCTGATCACAGTTGCGTCCTACCACTTGCAGGGACGGCGTTCGCATCTGCACTGATCGAGGGACTACGCAACGGCGGTTATTTCCCTCTCGCCGGACTGCCCTCCCGGGCGTGACCGCTGCTCGCTGCCCGACGTTGCCGTAGGAGCGAGGAAGCGGTAGGCGATCAGGGCGCTGGTGGCGAGGGCGTAAAGTGGAAGTCCGAAGGTAGGTTGGGGACCCCAAAGGTTACGCTTCTCCTTAAGCCACCAGTAGGTCGCGGCGGTGACGAAGCAGGCTGAGGCCGCGTAAGTGGCGAGTTCTACGTGTCCCCTGGATAGCCTGAAGATGCCAACAGCGACGCCGACATCGATCGGAGCGTAGGCGGGGAAACAGACGAGACACGTACCGGCGCTGGTGGCTACGCCTTTACCTCCCCGGAAGCCGCTCCAAACCGGCGCACAATGCCCCAGCACGGCGGCCGTGCCAGCTATGTAGGCTCCCTTAGGGCCGGCGATGCGGCGTCCGAGCCAGGAAGCGATGGCGCCCTTGGCGATGTCGGCGACGAGAACCATAGAGCCCCAGGTCGGACCCAGGACCCCGATCGCGTTCATCGCGCCTGGGTTCCTCGTCCCCGCGCGCCGCAGGTCCACGGCTTCTCCGGTGCGACGAGCTGCCCAGCGCGACACAAGGTCGGCCGAGGGCACACTGCCAATGAGATAGGCGAGAACGCCAGCGGCAACAACTGACCCCAGTGATTGCCTGCCGCGCTGAGTTGCCTTAGACACCATCTCGCCTCGAATCGCCTACTATTGCCCTCTTATCAGCTTCGGGAGGTACGATACGCTACAAATGCGTCTGATCACCGTAATCCAGGTTACACTGGCACGGCGGCTCGCTTGCTGATGATGGTCGTGGATACAGTGACTAGATTCGCTGGAGCAACCATGGTGTCGCTTGAGATTTACGTGGATACACGCTGCCTGACCTGTCGCCGGTCCCTAGCCCTGGCGGATGACATTCGGCAGTCGTTCCCACAGATGTCCGTCGAGGTCATCGAGATCGCTTCAAATAGGGGACAACATCGCCACCTGGTAACGGCAACGCCCACTTTTGTCCTCGATGGGGTTACCTTTTCCCTGGGCAACCCAGGTGGGGCGGATCTGGTGCGGGCGATCCAACATCTCCTGGCTCGGCAGAAGTCCCATGAGCCCCAGATTTAGCTTCGGCCGACGTAAGGAAACCCGCGACCGCGTCTCACCTGCGAGCGGTACCGCGGGCGTCTCACCGGACTCGAAGCTCGGCCTGCTGCGTACCTCCGACCTCTTTCGTGATCTGTCCGATCAGGAGATGGGCCACGTCGAGGAGATGACGGTCATGACCCATTCTGAGCGCGGCCGGTTGATATTTGCCCAGGGCGAGAAGGCAGAGGCGCTGTTCCTCCTCAAGCGAGGGCGGGTACACATCTACCGCATCAGCCCAGACGGGAGAAAGCTACTGCTCGCCGTCATCGAGCCCGGCACCCTGTTCGGCAACATGGCTTTCACGGGCACGACGATGCAAGACGGGTTCGCTGAAGCAGTGGACGACTCGACCCTTTGCGTGATGAGCCGGCATGATATCGAGGAGTTGATTCGCCAGTTCCCGAGCGTCGGCGTGCGACTGCTGGACGCCGTCTCCGGCCGCGTGCGTGAGCTCGAGGCTCGGCTGGAGGAAGGGCTCCTGCGAGATATGACTTCCCGCGTTGTGGCTGCGCTTCTGCGCCTGCGAGAGCATCGGGATAGCAACGAGATCGTTATCACGCATCAGGAGTTAGCAGTTAACCTCGGCACTTACAGAGAGACCGTCACCAGCACCCTTGGAGCACTACAGGACAAGGGCGTTATCAGTCTCCGGCGCGGTCGCGTCGACATCGTGGACCCTCAGACTATGGCCGAGATGGTGGCCTCGGAGCTCCACAGTGGCTAATCCGTAGCTGCGCGGTATTTCCCTGACCGCTCGTTTCGCTAGGCCTGCTCATCCGTCGTCAAACACCAGAGGGCTTTCGTTCATCGCTCCTGCCAAATGTGTGGCAGATTACCATCCCTCCTCGCAGCCGCGAAGGACACTGGACACGAGCGGAGCATTTGAAGGGTCAATTAGAAGGGAGGCTTTTGAATGTGGTACTCGTTGAAGGGGTGCCGGCGATGCGGGGGCGATCTCTATGAGGACTGGGACCCGCCCTACGGCCGCTACGTTTCCTGCCTTCAGTGCGGTTTCAGGCCAAGCGACGGTGAGGAGATGGTCGCGGCGGGCGTCGACGGGACTTCTCGCACAGCCGTTGGGCAACTAGCGGGCGCCAATCGTTGACGCGTGAAGATCTGGCCCAGCCCGGGGCGGGCCTGCCCATGCTTCGAGGAGGAGAGCCTTGAATGAGGCAGCGGATTTAGCCATGAGATGCGAGTGCCCCGCCGAGGCGGGTTCCGCCGCCTGCGAGCTGCGCCCGCGACGGAGGAAAGGCGTCCCCTGCCCGACTTGCGGTCAGCCGGGGAAAGTCGTGGACGTCGGCACCCTCAAAGCGCTGCTCGCCGTCCCTCTCACGGAAATCCTCTCCGTTGACTACCTCTTCTGCGGGACTGCTGACTGCCCTGCCGTCTATTTTGCCGCTGAGGGCAAGTCCCGGTTCACCGAGGATCGCCTGCGCGTGCGAGTTCCATCAGAAGCACCCCGAAGAAGAGGGCGTGTTCGTGTGCTACTGCTTTAGGCACACTCCCGGCAGCATTAGCGCGGAGCTAAGCGAAACGGGCCGGACGACGGTGCTAGCGGCCGTCACGGGGGGCATACGGGCGGGGAAGTGCGCCTGCGAGATCAGGAATCCGCAGGGCAGCTGCTGCCTGGGCAACGTGCGCGCTGTTGTCGATCGATTGGCGAACCGAGCCTTAGCGGACGGCTGAGAGATCCGCTCGCCAGCGGAGAGGTGGCTCAGGCTCGCCGTGCGCGTGCAATCGGATCAGCTCGCGCCGTCACGGACGCTGTGATTACGCAGACGGCGAGAAGGTGTTCGGCGCGACTATGGGCGCCGGGCAGTTGACGACGAAGGATTCCCCGTTTGTGTCGGGCGTCCCCGGGAACAGTTGGAGTTCTCCGGTCTGCTCCATCGACTCGACTTCCCGTCGGCTCTTCAGGAGTTGCACGCCGTTTTCGTCCTTCCACATCACCGTGACGTGCTCCCACATCGGACTCCATGCGGGCTCGCCCGCCTTCGAGGCAAATACGCTCGGCTGGAATCCCATCGCTGCGAAACCTGGAATGCCGTTCGCAAAGACGTATATGCGTTCGGTCGCGCCGGCGTCGACGAGCCCCTCCTCGAGCGGCGCTCCGGCAACGTTCATCATCCCGGCCATGGGCAGCGCGCTAGTGTCGGTAATGATGTAGTAGCTTTGGGGGTAACACTGGTGCAGCTTGAACTTCACGGTCATCGCGCTGAGGTCAGGGGCCGAAACCAGGGGCCCGCCAGAGAGTGCGGCTTCAAGCTGCGAATCTACCGGCAGCTCTCCATCGACCCACTTTACGAACGGGTAATTGACAACGACGCTGGTATCTTCGACCCTCAAGGCGCCCGAAGACGACTCCGCCTCGAGCTCCGAGACTGACTGAAGGAGACGAGCGCCGCTGGTCCACGAAGCTCGGTGAACACGGAGAAGGGGAGTGAAGTTCGGCTGACCCGGCGCCGTCGAGACGACGGCCGCTTGGTCCGGCGTGCCGTTCTCGATCAGGTAGATGTCCCCGTGTCTGGCAGCGTCCAGAGCGGCGCGCAGCTTGGGGACATAGACCAGCCGCTCCGAATCGGCAAACGTTTCGTCTGAAGCGTCCGTGCGCACGAAATAGACGGGCTTCCCCTCGAACGCCCCTGCGTGCAGCCTCAGGACAATCCACCCGCCCGGCCACCTCCAGCCGTCCTCATTCCGAAGACGGAAATCGACCACGTCCCCGACCAGGACGGTCGCCCGTTCCTGCGCCTCTCCCGGCGAGGCGACGACGCTGGCAGCTGGGCTAGCGGCCCCGGCCGTTCCGGTGCCGGCTGATCGCTCTTCGTCGTCATCGCCGCAGGCCGCAAGCAAGCCTGGGAACGTAGCTGCGGCACTGAGCCCAAGCGAATACCTTGCGGTGCGCGTCAGAAACTGTCGCCGATTGAGCGCCTTCTTCGTGTCCATGGCTTGTCCTCCCTCGGGTCGGCGTTAACGGCTCAAGAGTCTAAGGGGACATCAGCTTAGAGTTCGGTAAGCTGGCTTACACTTCCAACGCGCACGAAGGGCCCGGCTTATCTCGTAGGCAGCCGAGATGCCGAGTGCAGCTTGCCGCCTCGCGCAGGTTAGAGACCACTCTCAGATCTTCCCGACGGGAATGTAATCTTCGTTACCAAGATACCCCCGCTGGGTATGTCAATGTGAGCATGAGCGGAAAGGTGAGTGATTCATGGGACCAGCTCAATAGGAGACCAATCAACGGGTTTCGGACCAGAAAGGAGTCAACCAATGTCCAAACTCAATTCAATTACATCGCTCAGCCTGCTGCGCCCGCGCAGCCGGACAGCGAGCTACAACGAAGAGGTGCCCCATTACCGAGCGGCGATTGTCTTCGCCGCGATCGGCATCATGGTCATCGCCTTCGTGACGGCCTTCAGCGGGCCCGTCGCCGCCTGGGTGAGTGACCTCACCGATCCGGCGAAGGCAGGAGTCGTGGAGTCGCGAACGGGCCGGATCGAGACGTACCAGGCCTGGCTCTTCCCCCTGTTCTTCGTCGGGCTGGCCATCGTCCTGACCGGCATATCCGTCTCGCTCTGGGGCATCGTGCGGCGCATCTGGATCCGCGCTCAGGCGCTGGACGAGGCGTTGCCCGCGCTGAAGAGGCAAGGGTAAGGAGGAAAGCATGTCAACAACAGCAACCGCGAAAACCCCGTACGGGTTCTCAGTAAACATCAGCCGCAAGGCAAGCGGCGAGACGTTCATCCACAAGGTTGCCAACTACATGTGGCTTCCCATGCTGGCCATGGGGGTCATGGTCCTGGCCGGCACATTCATCGTGGGCATCTTCCAGGCGGACCTGGCGTCCGGCACTTTTCCAGGCTCAGACGCTGGGGATCGCGCCAACCTGGAGACGCTGAAAGTACTACAGCCGGGGATCATTTTCGTGGGCGTCGCCCTTCTCCTTTCGGGGATCTCCTTCCTGCTCGCTTCCGTCCTGGGCGCCATCCGGCTGGGCCGGCGGAGAGATGCAGGAGAAGCACGCCGGCGAGGTGCAGACACCGCGCATGCCCTGGACGGCCTGGGCTTTCCTGGGGCTCATGATGATGGGGATGATGCTGGAGTTCGCCAGCCTGGGCTTCCACATCTACGCCGCCGTCCAGGCCCACGATTACTACATCAAAGGAGTGCCGCCGGCGGCTGACGCAACTCACCTGCTGGGCCGGGCCCAAACGGTCTTGGCCTACGCCGCGCCCCTGCGGATGGTGGGAATCGGCTTTCTGCTGGCGGGCATCGTCGCGGCTCTGTACACCATCGGCAACGTTCTGCGCTTCCAGTTTGACCGGGTGACCGAGATCATCCTCGGGCCGACCGCGCCGACGGGTTACGGGAGCTGAAGGAGGAGAATCATGAGTGTATTCACACAATTCGCGCACCGAGTTACGGACGATCGCGTGATTACGACGACTCGGGCGTCCGGTTACACGCTCGCCCAGTACATGGGCATCTACCTGTGGCTACCGATGCTGCTCATGGGCGCCATTGCCGTCTTCACAGGCTTCGGCCTCGGCATCGCCCAGGGAGCGATCGGCGCCGACCTTTTCGAGACGTTCGACGCAGGCGACAAGGCGGACTTCGAGACGCTGGGAGTGCTCAGCGCCGGCTTTGTCGTGCTGGGAATCGGCTTCCTGCTGTCCGCGATCAGCTTCGCCCTGGCCCGCATCGCCGGCGTCTTCCGGGTGGGCGGAGGCCAGGTGCAGGCGGCGGCCGGCAACGAAGTACGGATCCTCGCCATGCCGTGGACGGCGTGGGCGTTCCTGATGCTCATGATGATGGGGTTCATGACAGTGATCGCGGGCTTCATCGTTCACGTTATCGCAGCCTCCGAGATCCACGATGCCTGGACCGGCGCAACGAGTTTGAGCGAGCCGGGCAATGCGAGCGACCTCGGGCTGGCTAACACGCTCACCACATGGGCGGGTCCTGTCGCTCGCTTTGGCGTCGGGATGCTGTTCACAGGCATCGCCTTCATGCTGGCCACGATCATCCACATCCTGCGCTTCCAGGCCAATCGCATCACGCAGCTGGCTACAGAGCGAAGGCGATCCGGCTAACCATCCCCAGCGGGCTGGGCCCCTCGAAAGAAAGGCGAGGGGCCAGCCCGCTCGGCAGGCGAGGGTCTGTTACGTAACGGAGGAATTTGAGATGGATTTTGAAATAGGATCGGCGGCACTCGCCGGACTGATAAGCGGCGGTGTTATGGCCGCGATCCTTTACATGACAATGATCGTGATGCCGGCGCAGATGAAGATGAACATGTTCATGTTGCTGGGGTCGATGATGATGCCAGTAGGCGCTCCGGCGTTCCTCGCGGGCGCCATGATCCACTCCGGAATGAGCATTGTCTTCGGGCTCGCGCACGCGGCCGTCTTCTCTGTCGCAGAGATCGATTCGGCCTATGCGGCGTGGGGGCTGCTGTTCGGCCTCGTGCACTGGGGCATCGTCGGCATGGCGCTTGGTATGCTGCCTCTGATGCACAAGCGCATCCGCTATGGTGGCTTCCGCCTGGTTCCCGCTGTGGGCGGCAACCCGCACCCCGAGACGTTGCTGGACCCGCCCGGCTTCTATGCCCTCGGCTATCCCCTGATGACCGTGGCGGGTTTCCTGATGTTGCATCTTCTCTTCGGCGTCATCTTCGGCGCTCTGTACAGCGCGTGGACGTAATCCGCGCGAACGAAGGAGGTAGAGCATGAACGGGTCGAAAATCAAGGTGTACGGCGCACCCTGGTGTCCGGACTGCAAGCGCGCCAAACAGTTCCTGGGCGAACAGCGCGTCGCTTACGATTGGATCGATATCGACCAGAACGGAGAGGCGCGCCGGCTGGTCGAGGAGCTACAGAACGGTGGTCGCACGATCCCGACGATCATCTTCCCTGACGGAAGCCATCTCCTCGAGCCATCCAACGATGAGCTGGCAAAGAAACTCGGTCTGCAGCTCATGGCAAAGCGACCGTTCTACGACCTGATTATTGTTGGTGGCGGGCCAGCCGGATTGACAGCCTCCATCTACGCCGCCAGAGAGGGGATCGACAGCCTCATCATCGAAAAGAGCGCGCTCGGCGGGCAGGCCGGCGTTACCGAGCGCATCGACAACTACCCTGGCTTCCCCGAAGGCATCGGTGGTGGCGAGCTGGCGTCTCGCTTCGTCGCTCAGGCGCGGCGGTACGGCGTCGAGTTGCTTTCTGCCGTGGGCGTAAAGCAGATCAGGCGTGACGGCGACGACGTGTGCGTCACGACTGGGGCGGGCAATGAGTACGGTGCTCGCGCTGTCCTGATAGCGACCGGCTCTACCTACCGGCGACTGGGCGTGCCCGGCGAGGACGACCTGATCGGGGCCGGCGTTCACTTCTGCGCAACCTGCGACGGGCCGTTCTACAAGGGCGCCGAGGAACTAATGGTCATCGGCGGCGGCAATTCCGGGCTGGAAGAGGGGCTCTTCCTCTCACAGTTCGCAAAGAAGATCCGCATCCTCGAATACAACCCAGAGCTTAAAGCCTCGCAACTGCTACAGGACAAGGTAAGGAACCACCCGCAGTTTGACGTGCACACGAACATCCAGGTCACCGAACTGCAACGAAAGAACAGCAAGCTCGGGGGCGTTGTAGCCAAGGACCGTGTGACAGGCGAGGAGCGCCTGTTTCAGCCCGCGGCCGCATTCGTCTTTATCGGACTCGACCCGAACACCGGGTTCCTCAAAGGGACTTTCGAGCTCGACAAATGGGGGTTCGTCGTCACGGATGACGTCCTTCAGACGACGCTGCCCGGGGTATTCGCCGCAGGCGACGTCCGTGCGGGATCGACCAAGCAGCTCGCTGCAGCGATCGGCGAGGGTGTTACCGCGCTGCTGATGATTAGACGATACCTCGAGCGCACATCACAACTGGCGACGCATGAAGTGAACGCCTGAACTGAAGGCGCGCCCGCTGCGATGCGAGGCGAGGGACTTTCGTCGTCAAATGTAATCTTCGTTACCAAGCGTGCGCTTTCAGTTGTGTGACACTCCACGCTAGATGAATCGGGAGATGTGATCCGGCGCGGGTGAGGAATCTTCTCGTGACTGTACGACTTACTCTTCAGAAGGTCGTGAGCTGGCCGATGAAGCGGCGTTGGCGGCTGTGGTGGCTGGTGCTGATTCTGACCGTCGGGGGCGCCGCCTGCGGCGGAGCGGCCTCCAAGGGCGACTCGAGTGCGACCGACGCTGAAACGGAGGACGTGCCTCCGGTCGCCAGTTGGAACACCGACTGGTCCCAGCGCAGCATCGAACTCTCCGAGCTGACACGCGGCCTGTCCGCCTCGGACCCCAGGGACGTGATCCCGCCGCTCGATGAACCCAAGTTTGAGACGGTGGGAGAGGCGTCCCAATGGCTCGACGGCCGGGAGCCCGTGGCGCTCCTTGAGCTCGGCGAGGAAGCTCGCGCTTATCCGCTCCGGATCCTGACCTGGCACGAGATTGTAAACGACAAAGTGGGTGACATTCCCGTCGCTCTCACCTACTGTCCCCTCTGCAACAGCGCAGTCGGGTTCAAGAGAACCGTCGGAGGCGAGCTGCTGCGCTTCGGCACCTCCGGCCTTCTCCGCAACAGTGACCTCGTTATGTGGGACCGCCAGACGGAATCCCTGTGGCAGCAGATCACAGGGGAAGCGATCGTCGGCGAGCTGACCGGTACGACGCTCGAGTTCGTGCCGGTCTCGATCGTCTCATGGTCCGATTTCCGCCGGCAATTCCCCGACGGCACGGTCCTCTCACGCGAGACCGGGTTCCAGAGAGCATACGGCTCGAACCCTTATGCGGGATACGACAGCGAGCAGCGCCCCTTCCTCTTCAGCGGAGAGATCGATGACCGCTACCCCGCTATGGAGCGCGTCGTCGGCGTGACGGTCAGCGGAACGAACAAGGCGTACCCGTTCAGCGTGATCTCGCAGGAGCGCGCCGTCAACGATGTGGTGAGCGAGGAACCGGTGCTGGTCGTGTGGGGAGCCGAGGACACCGCCTCCGCCCTCGATAGCGGAGACATCGCCGAGGGACGCAGCGTCGGCGCCGGTCTGGCTTTCCTTCGAACCGTCGATGGCCAGGTGCTTACCTTCGAAGCCGCGGAGAACGACACATTCACTGACCGGGAGACTGGCTCGAACTGGGACCTGTTGGGGAACGCCACCGCCGGACCGCTCGCAGGAAAGAAGTTGACGCCGGCGGTGCACACCAACCACTTCTGGTTCGCCTGGGCTGCCTTCCACCAGGGCTCAGATGTTTACGCCGGTAGCGGCGGGGCGGGGACGTAGGTCGGAGAGACGCTGACATGGGAATCTTCGAGATCGGCGGGGTCAGCCTGCTGGTGGCCTTCCTCGCGGGCCTGCTATCGATAGCCTCGCCCTGCGTACTCCCGCTGGTCCCTGCCTATCTCGGCTACCTGACAGGCGCCTCACTGGAGGGACCCGCTCCGGGGAGGCAGCCGCGGGAGTTGGTCGCAGAGACGGTAGTGTCAGGCGCCACAACGACCAGCAGCGCTTCCGTGGTTTCGGGCAATTGGCGCACCCCCGCTTCTTCAGCACGCCCGCCTTCGCCGTTCCTGCATGCGCTGAGCTTCGTCAGCGGCTTCTCGCTGGTCCTCGTTTTGTTCGGCGTATCGCTGGGTATCGTCGGCTTCCTCCTCAGGGATCAGCAGGACATCATCTTCAAGCTGTCCGGCGGAACGCTCATCATTCTTGGCCTCCATATGTCAGGCGTGATCACCATCCCATACCTGGAGCAGGAGCGGCGGCTGAACGTCGGCGGCGGGGCGAAGATCGGGTACGCGCGGTCCTTCGTCGTTGGCTCAGCGTTCTCGGCCGGCTGGAGCCCGTGTGTCGGGCCAACGCTGGGTGCGATCCTGGCGCTGGCCGTCTCCAGCGGCACCGTCGCGCAGGCGGGGATTCTCCTGCTGGCGTATGCGGCAGGGCTCTCGATGCCCTTCCTGGCCCTAGGGTTGGCCTACAGCAGCGTAAAGCCGGTATACAACCGCATCAAGCCCTACATGGGGACGGTCAACTACGCGAGCGGCATCCTCATCATCATCGTCGGCATTCTCATCTTCACGGACAGCCTCATCAATCTGAACAACCTGTTCAACTTCGGCCTCCTGAGCGACGTCTCGGGGGAGGCATAGGATGTCTAAGCGGTCGCGCGCGCAGCCTCGGGTCCGCGACTTGCGAAAGCGGCTGACCGCCCTGGCAGGCGTCCTCGTCGTTGTGGGCTTCACCGTTATCCTTCTGTGGTTCGCCGGCATCCTAGGCAATCAGGGTGGTGGAGAGGGGATTGAGGATGCGATCGTTCTGGATACGGCACCGGGCGCGGGCCAGAAGCTGAGCGTCGGGCCGGAAACCGGCAAGCTGGCCCCCGACTTCGAGATCTCGGCCTTCGACGGCACCAGACACCGCCTGAGCGATTTCCGGGGCAAGGTCGTCTACCTGAACTTCTGGGCCACCTGGTGTACGCCTTGCCAGATAGAATTGCCGGACATACAGCAGTTGCAAGCGCTCCACAGTGGGGACCTAGCGGTGATAACCGTCAACCGACGGGAGCCGCTGGACAGGGCCATGGCATACTTCCGCAACCTGCCGCTCAAGGACGGCGGAAAGGGCGTCAGCTTCACGGTCAACGGCATGGATCCGGACGACACGCTCTACCAGGAATACAGGGCGCTGGGTATGCCGGTCAGCGTGTTCATCGACGCCAACGGCCTCGTCTCTCGGGTGGTCAACGGACTGATCTTGCTGGAACAGATGGAGACTGCTTATGGTGAGGCTGTTCACGCCGCGACGCCGGAGTGAGATGGCCCGCTCTGGACCCACCGCTGAGGGACGGATCAAGTTCGTGACAACAGGGGTAGGAATCGCCGTTCGTCCGTAAACCATTGGGCAGGAAGAGGAATTCAAGCATGGCGAGAGGGACATCAGACGGCCGCGAATATCCACCAATTGCGGATTATGGGCTGCTGGGCGACATGCATTCCTGTGCACTGGTCTCGAAGGCGGGTTCCATCGACTGGGCCTGTTTTCCGCGCTT
>WNFV01005543.1_pt1 | contig 16991 bp, 14 predicted proteins | sample 5400101 | NCBI WGS metagenome assembly WNFV01 (sample SAMN13153361, study PRJNA577476) | soil metagenome | isolation source: 115 cm soil or saprolite under grassland replicate 1 | place: USA:California | collected 2016-06-15
GTTGATTCGTAGCGATGATAAACGATGGAGAAAGGGCGTCTGAAATCTTTACTGGCAGCTTATAGTTTCTTCAAATCTCAGACCGAAGCTTTCGTTCAAATCGGAGCAGATAAATGCCTTATGGAATCGGTGTTGATCTTGGCGGTACGAACATCAAAATCGTCGCGATCTCGGATGAAGGCCAGATTCTGGAGCGGACAACGTGCGGAACACAACCCAATTCTCCCGCCTTCTGGGTCAAAACAATAAGACAAAAGATCAAAGAATTTGAGAATGACCAGGCAGAATCAGCGCGCTGGATTGGTCTGGCTGCACCAGGTCTGGCCGCACGCGATAACCTATCTATTGCTAGCATGCCAGGAAAACTTCCGGGACTTGAAGGACTCGATTGGACAAACTCTTTGCAGACTTCGCATCCAGTGGCAGTTCTCAATGATGCCCATGCGGCACTGCTGGGAGAAGCCTGGATCGGTGCGGCAGTAGGTTATCGTAATGCCGTGCTGTTAACGCTCGGAACCGGAGTAGGTGGAGCATTCCTCGCTGATGGTCGTCTATATAAGGGTCATCTCGGACGAGCAAGTCACCTCGGCCACATTAGCTTAAACCCCGATGGTCCGCCGGATATCGTCGGTACGCCAGGGAGCCTTGAGCAAACAATTGGAAACGCGACGCTGGCGGAGCGCTCCACTGGTCGATTTACTTCGACGCGCCGATTAGTCGAGGCACATCTGAATGGCGATGAGAAAGCAACCGACGTCTGGTTGCGGTCTGTCTATAACCATGCATCGCTTCTGCATTCTTCCTCCCTGGCTGGAACGAATTGAACCAATCTAACAATTCTATCCAGAAATGCTGCGAGCCTACGCGGTTTCGACTTCTCACCGGAGAGCTTTCATTTACTTTCACTTCTTGCTATTTCGTTGCGTCAGTTTCTTGACAAACGCCCAGACGCGAACGAATATGGCATCGAGACAGGCTCGTTCTACGTGAGGGATCATAGAACCTACGAGCGCTCGGGAGCCACTGCTCTGAAAGTGAGAATCGCATGTTGAATTTGGAGCGCCACACCAAAATTCTCGAACTGATCGGCGAGCGCGGGAAGGTCGAAGTGAGCGAACTGAGCCGCCTCTTCCAGATCTCTGAAGTCACCATCCGCAGCGACCTCAAGGACCTCCACAAACGTGGCCTCGTGCGCAGAGCACACGGTGGCGCCGTTCGCATTGAAACCGTCAGTGTTGATGCGTCTCTGCAAGTCAAGGCTGCTCTACGGGCTGACGAGAAACAGCGTATTGGCGCCGCGGCAGCTGCACTCATCAAGGATGGTGACTCAGTCATCCTCGACTCCGGCACTACGACACAGCATATCGCAAAGCAGATCAAGGATAGGAAAGACCTGACGGTCATTACTAACGGCATTAACGTGGCGATGGAGCTGTTAGGAGCAAAGGATGTTCGCCTGATCATACTTGGCGGGATGGTGCGACAGAATTCGTACTCCGCAGTCGGCCATTTCGCCGAGGACATGCTCCGGCAGCTTTCCGCAGACAAACTGTTCCTCGCCGTCGACGCGTTCGATCTCGACTTCGGCCTCAGCACACCAAACCCGGAAGAGTCAAAGGTCAACCAGGCGATGGTTCAAATTGCGACCGAGAAGATCCTGGTCGCCGACTCGAGCAAGTTCGGAAAGCGAAGCCTATCGCGCATCGTGCCACTATCGGCTATCGACAAGGTTATCACCGACAATTCGCTAACAACAGACATTCAAGCTGAATTGCGCGCCCGTGGCATTGAAGTGGTCCTGGTATAACACTCTGGGTTCTTTGATCCAACTGCCTAATAAATCCTGACCCTGGAGACAACGCGACTGATGGCTCCGCGTGGGCTGGGCGCGTCCGGCTTGAGTCCTAATCTGATTGATGAGAAGAGGCCGAAGAGCTGACCGATGAAAACGTCAACTGGTGGTCGGTAGTAGTCGGCCGCTGAAATCTCGAGCGGCAGAATGATGCCGATTTTTGCGAACCTTTTCTCGTCCTCCAGCCCAACCCTCGGCGCTATTACAAGAATGTTTTTGGCCAACTTCTTGTCGCGAACCTCTTCCAATAGATCCAGTTCGTAAGACCTGCGCCGGGCATCGCCGGAAACAAAGCTAACAACCAGCGTTTCATGATCGATGGCGGACATCGGACCGTGCCTGACTCCTAGAAAAGACTCGCTGAAGGTGTCGATTCTCCCGGCGGTAAGCTCCAGCACCTTCAACGCCGATTCCACAGCTACCGCGTGCAGAGTCCCACTGCCGAGAAAGCACATTTTCGAAAAGCCCTCTGCAACAACTTGTTCTACCAACTCGGCGGCCGCCGGAAGAAATTTTCGCGCTGCCATAATCAGTGTATCCAGCGTCAAGCCGTACGTGGCGAGGTTTTGAAGATGGGCCAGGCACTGACCCGCCACCACCATGTTCGAGAAGGAGCTGGTCATCGCTAGTCCCCGGTCGTTTACCGCGTCATCAAGTATGACCCGACAGACGTTGCCACGTTCACTAACCGTACGCGCCATGCGACCCTCGCCATTGCAGCACACGATGATGTGATGAATTTCAGGACGGCGATCGAGCGCCGACTCAAGTAAGGCAACCCCCTCCGAACTGTCGCCAGACCTGGAGAACGAAACCCAGACATACGACTTTCCGGCCACGACGAAATCATCTAAGCAAGTGAGCAGGTCGGTGCTGGGTACGGCATACACCTCACACTGCCAAATACGTCGCATGAGCGTCGCAACACTCCTGCCGATGTAATCAGAGGTACCTGCGCCAATTAAGAACACTGACGGACGCGCTTTTAGATCGTTATGAACGCCAGCACGTTTCAGGAAACTTTCCAGCTCGGGTGCGAGTTGCGACAATTTCTCATAACTCCGCCACCAAGTGTCCGGCTGCTGAAAGATCTCTTGTGGGGTGTGGACAAGACCCCTCGCCTCTCGCTCGGCTCCCGAGAGCATTAGAATTTTGGAGAGAGGGTCCATTGAGTCGTTGAACGTTTCGCGCACGGATGAAGTATCAGGACCTCGGCAGCAATATCCAGCCCCTGAAAATCTTTTGCAATTCTATTTCACATCATATTAGAATCACCGCCGATCCGAAAGCAATCAAAAGAAAGTTACAGCATTTGAAGGCATCTCAGCGGCTTACGATGAAAAGGAAGATTGCTGAAAACCGTGTGATCGTGATCGGAGAGTTAAATATAGATGCTGTGGCATGCGGACTTGCGGAAGTCCCAAAGATGGGAATGGAGATTCTAGCGTCAGATTTTCGACTGACTCTGGGTAGCGCCTCTGCGATTTTCGCCTGCGGCATCGCTAAGCTCGGGCATGAAGTAACGTTCATCGCCAAAGTGGGTGCAGACGACTTCGGAAAATTCTGCGTGGCAGCGCTTCGTGAAGCGGGAGTTTCAACCCGCCACGTCTCCCGCGATAAACATTTGAAAACTGGCGTGACGATCTCGTTGAGCACTCGCAAAGATCGGGCATTAGTAACGTATCTGGGGGCGATCGCTGCCATGGGCGCAGAGCATGTCAGAACGTCGTGGCTCGAGGGCCACAACCACCTTCATATGACTTCTTATTTTCTCCAAACGCGCATGCAGCCCTCTTTCCCGCAAATTTTCCGTCATGCCAGAGAGCTTGGCTTGAGTACTTCGTTTGACCCAAACTCGGATCCTTCGCACATTTGGAGCAATAGTATCCGCGAGGTGTTTGCCTACACCGATCTACTTTTTCTCAATGAATCAGAGGCGTTGCAGTTGACGCGAGCGCGCACTGCGAGAAGAGCATTGAAAGCTCTAAGCAAAGAGGTCCCTTGCGCAGTAATCAAGCTGGGCGCCCGTGGTGCCCTGGCAGTCAAGGATGGCAAGATCACTTCCGCGTCGGGGTTTAAGGTCGAGCCAACAGATACGACGGGGGCGGGCGATTCCTTCGCCGCAGGTTTTGTTTCTTCCTACCTGCGAGGCCGTTCCATCGCGGAATGTCTCTGTACCGGAAACGCCTGTGGCGCCTTGGCGACGCTACAAGCGGGCGGGACTGCTGGACAACCCACCCGTCAGGTTCTGAAAAGATTTCTGGGTGCACATCGGCCCGCCGAGCATTTCTCTTAACCGAGGGCGAAGCCTTAATGCGGATCCATGCTGAGGCGCAAACGCGACAACTAGTAGCGAGCCGCCCACTGCTCTCTGCCGCATATCATTCGCAACGTGCGGTGGCGGCCCTCAATTTCTACAACGCGGAGACGCTGCTTGCGCATATCAGGGCTGCAAACGCACTTTGCGCCTCGATCATTTTGCAGACCACGGAATCAACCATCAACTATCTCGGCCTCGAGCTGATTGTTGCGATGGCTCGCGCAGCCGCCGAGCAAATGGAAAAGCCGGTGACATTGCACTTGGATCACGGGGGAAGTTATGAACTTGCCGAGCGCTGCATAGAGGCAGGTTACACTTCCGTCATGTTCGATGGCTCCAAACTTTCTTTCAGCGAGAACTGTGCTCAGACGCGCCGCGTGGTCGAACTAGCGCACGCCTACGGCGTTTCAGTTGAGGGTGAATTGGGCCACGTCGCATGCAACGATGACGCGGCAGATGACATGGCTAGTTTTTACACACGAGCGGAAGATGCCCAGCGATTCGTCGCGGAGACAGGAGTCGACGCGCTGGCAGTTGCTATAGGTACAGCACATGGTTTCTACAAAGGCGAGGTCCGATTAGACTTCGACCTACTTACGCAAATCAGAGAGGCGGTAGGAGAGTCAGCTTTAGTTCTGCACGGCGGCTCAGGCGTGCCAGAAGTATTGCTGCGCCAAGCCATCGTACATGGCATTAGTAAAATTAACTTTGGTACGGAGTTGAAGAATGCCTTTACCCTCGCGGTAAGAGAATCGCTCGCATCAAGCGATGACATCGACTTGCGCCGGACCTTCGCGCCGGCTATAGCAGCCGTACAGCAAATTTCGCTGGCGAAGATTCGAATCTGTTCGCAGCCGGGATAAGGTTTGTCGGAAAAAGAAAACGAAAGGCAGCAAGCGAATGACAAATTTCAACTGGCTGTTGGACGGGAGCATCGTCGGAGTCTACCTACTGGCAACGATGGCCGCCGGTCTTATGGTGCGCAAATATGTAGGCAAGGTGGAACACTTTCTTGTGGCTGGTCGCGAGATGGACGTCTACCTTGGGATCGCCTCTCTGGCAGCTACCGAGTTCGGCATCGTCACTTGCATGTACACCGCCCAGAACGGCTACGAAAAAGGGTTCGCTGGCGCCACCCCAGGTATCTTGATGGCGCTCGCTATGGCCGCAGTTGGCCTAACGGGATTTGTGATCAAGCCGCTTCGAGACTCAGGCGTCATGACCATCCCCGAACTGTTTGAGAAGAAGTTCGGGCCACGGATCCGCTGGGCTGCAGGAGTCGTAATCGTACTGGGCGGGCTGCTCAATATGGGTGTCTTTTTGCGCACGGGTGGTCAGTTCCTTGTGTTGGTTTCAGGACTTGACGTGAAGTATTTGGAGATCATGATGACTGCGCTACTCGTCGGGGTGGCTGTTTACACGATCCTTGGGGGAATGCTGTCGGTGCTGGTGACAGACTACCTGCAGTTCATCGTGATGAGTGCCGGCCTGATTGTGGTCACGATTCTTATTCTGATGAACGTCGGCTGGGAAAACCTGGTCAACTCGGTCGAAACGCACTATGGCGCGGGAGGATTCAACCCGTTCATCAACCCGACGATGGGCTGGCAGTATGTGCTATTCAACTTAATGCTGAACACCGCTGCCGTGCTAACCTGGCAAACAATTATCGTTCGTGTGCTGGCCGCCAAAGATACGGATACCGGACGCAAGGTCTACACGCGAACCAGCTTCTTCTTTGTGTGCCGCTTCCTTATCCCGGGTGTTTGGGGCATCGCCGCGCTCGCGAGCCTGGGGCCGGTAGCGAACTCGCTCGAAGCGATGCCGCGCTATCTGGGCACGGCGGTGCCGCCGGGACTGATGGGTCTTCTCATCGCCGCAATGCTGGCGGCTGATATGTCAACCGACTCTTCTTACATGCTGACGTGGGGTAGTGTCATCTATAACGACATCATGGCACCTTTTCGCAAGACACGCTGGTCCGAGAAGAGGGGTTTGTTCTGGAACCGCTCGATCATCGCATTCATCGGGGTGTTTCTCCTGCTATATGGGCTCTGGTACCCGCTCAAGGGAGATCTCTGGACCTACCTTGGGGTGACGGGCACGATTTACCTGGCGAGTATCTCGGTGCTCCTTATCGCCTGCTGTTACTGGCGCAGGGCCAACAGCTGGGGCGCGGGAGCGGCGATTCTTATCAGCGCAGTCATACCGATCACTTATCTGGTCATGGAACAACTCCCGTCCACTGCCAACCTGGCAAAGACCATCGGGCCGTACTATTCCGGCATCGCCACTTATCTACTTTCGGGCGCTGCGATGGTTGTCGGATCATTATTAAAGCCGCAGGCCGGTATAAATTTACAAGCGAGGATAGCGTGATGGCTAAACATTGGTTCTGGTGGTTCATGACAATGGCCTGTGTCGTCTGGTATTCAACCGTTACGATTTACGTTGCCATCAAGGGCGGCGCCGACATCAGGCACATGCTCGCTCGGCTTGATGCTACCAGGGCGCGCGAAGCGAAAGAGGAAAGAGAAGGTTGAAGCTCGGCGGTGTGCTTCGGGGAGACTAGTCCTATGCTCGTCTGCGTCAGTGCCAACCCTGCGATTGATCGTCGACTGCAACTTGAAAGCCTTGCGGTCGGTGAGGTGAATCGTGCGGTATCCGCGCGACCGTTTCCGGGCGGCAAGGCTGCACACGTCGCGATGGTCGCTAAGGCGCTCGCCCTGGAAGTAACCTGGGTTGGCTTTCTTGGAGGCGCCACCGGTGAAGAGTGCGAAGGCGGACTCTCGGCCCTGGGAATCCCGTTAACCGTCGTGCGGACTCGGGCCCATACGCGGGCGAACCTGGAGATAATCGCTCGCGATGGTTCAGTCACTGAAATCCTAGAGCCTGGCGGAGACGTCACTGATGGCGAAGTAGAGCGGCTGCTTTGCGCGTGCCGCGATATTTTTGCGGAGAGTGGCGAAGGGTCACAAGTTGCGCTTTCGGGCAGTTTGCCGCCGGGAGCGCGAGCTGACCTTTACGCCGAGTTGATTCGCCTGGCGCACGTTTATGGCTGTCGCGTATTGCTCGACACAAGCGGGGAAGCTCTCCGGCAAGCGCTCGCAGCTGCGCCTGATTTGGTGAAGCCTAACCGGGCGGAGGCGACTTGGTTCGGGGGTGGCCCGGTAAACAGTGCGTATGCAGCCGTCGAGATGGCCCACGAAATGATCGATGCAGGTGCGCGCGCTGTCGCGGTGTCACTGGGGGCCGATGGCATGGTGTGGGAGGGCGCCGGTAACTCAGCGACGCTGCTTTCACGGCCGCCGCCTGTCGTGGTGCGCTCGACCGTCGGCTGCGGCGATGCCGCTCTGGCCGGGTTCGCAGTCGCACACGCGCGAGGACTGGCTGACGAAGCCGCGCTCTGTCTGGCGGTTGCTTGCGGCACGGCCAACTGCATGGCGGAATCGCCAGGTCTGGTGGATCCACTCGAGGTCGAAAGAATCATGCAACAGGTGTCCGTACAACCGCTGCAGGCGGGCTGGCGGAAAGTTCAGACGCGGAGAGGCGCCGGATGATCCGCCTGGCACTGTTGGGTTGCGGTGAACATTCCAGAAGCAGCCACGCTGCGCCTCTCGCCAGGTACGCGAGGCAGAATCCTGGCGAGATTGAACTCATCGCGGCTTGTGACCTGAATCTCGACCGAGCCAAGGAGTTCTGCCGCGAATTCGGCTTCGCCCGTGCTTACTCTGACGTAGAGACAATGCTAACGACGGAACGTGTTGACGGTTGCGTTTGCGTGATGCCGATGGAGCGTATTGTGGAGTTGGCAGTAATGCTGCTTGAGCGAAAGATCCCTTGCGTGATCGAAAAACCGTTAGGCATTTCGCTTCAAGAGTCCGAGCGATTGGCAGCGTTGACACGCCAGACGGGCACTCCCCACATGGTGTCCGTCAACCGCCGCTTCATGCCTTATCTGAATCAGGCAAAATCCTGGGCTAAGAATATTGGACCAATTCAGTATGTAAGGGGGACGCAGGTACGACACGCCCGCGACGAGCCTGACTTCATCTGGTCAACCGCTATTCACGTGCTCGACGCGCTACGCCATCTCGCCGGTGAAGTTGTAGGCTTTCAGACGGAAGTGCATCGTCAAGCAGGACTATCCACTGTCTGGTACGTAGTCTCGCTTCGCTTTGAGAGCGGGACACGGGGACGAATCGAAGTATTACCGACTGCGGGTATGGTCGAAGAGTCGTACGAGTTGTTCGGCGAGGGATTTCGCGCCCGAGTCGTCGCCGGGTCAGGGCCACAACGCTCTTTGCAATGCTGGCGCGCCGGACAATTGGAGTTGGCGAAACGCTCCTCCAAGGCCGAGCCTGAAGATCTGCGCAACGGCGGGTATGACGAGGTCGTTGAGTTTGTGCAAGCCCTAAAAACAGGGGAGCGGCCTTGGCCCTCCGTGGAAGACATTCTGCCATCGGCGCGGATCTGCTTTGCCATTGCGGAATCGGTGGCTCGTCAAACAGAAGCGAACGGGTAAACACGACCATTTCGATGCAATAGTCTGGGCGAGCAGGTCAGCACCAACCTTGCAGTAGAGACTGTGTGAAAACTCCGGCTCGCGGCTTTGCCGCCCGATGTGCGGTGGCGGCTCTGCCTCACCGGAAGCAGCGCCCTAAACCATTCCGGGGCTACGCCCCTGTCAGGGGCGCAGCCCCGGATTCCATCAGGACTTGCCGGAAGGGCACAGCCCTTCCGCACAGCGGGCGGCAAAGCCGCAAACGCGTTTTCAAGGTCACGACTAATCAAGATGAAGAAATTTTCGTCCATTTCGTTTGCCTCTGTTCTGGTGCTTGCCTCGTTCGCTTTGCTCAGTTATGGGCAAGAAGGTGGAGTTGGCGGTAGCGCATTTCACAAAAACGACGTCACTTATTCAACTGAAGTTGTCACGCCTCACGTAAACTGGGCGACTACCCTACCCGGTGGCCCCATCAAATCCTTCTTCATCCCTTCCGTTCAATACGGACGCGACATGGTTGAGCTAATGCAGCGCCTGTCGCTTCAGCCAACCACCGTCTCGATTGATAGGAGCTGGGATATCAACTGCTGGGGCATTGGCGACTACTACGGACACGAATATCGCGGCGACCGCGACGACTTCCAGACTGTGTACGGCTACGTCGAAAAAGACGTTGTCGGCCCAGCGCACTTCGAGGTGATGGTTATCCCGGGCCTCAATGGCTGGTCGCGCATGACGCGCGCCACACGCGATGCCATCCTCCACCGCGTGCAACTAGGCGCCGGCCTGGTCCTGCTACACCCGTTTGTCGGCGATGTGAAGGGTCATCCGTTCAAAGGCGACGAATCTGTTGGCGATGAGCGCATCTGGGAAGTTTCCCCACTGGTCGGTGTGGCTAACGACACCGTGAATGAGCGAGGCTACCCAGAAATCAATCGAGATGCAGTCACTAAAGGCAAATGGGAAGTTGCGCAGAAGCACTTCATCACCGAGGGACTACCGCTTGAACTACTACCGGAAGGTAGCAGCGGCGGTTCTTTCTACAAGTACCGCGCGGACGGCGAGGTGTTAATTAGGTCAGGCGCTTATCCAATCATTGCAGCGAAAACCTACGGCAAGGGGCGAGTGGTTGCGCTCGGCTACACGGAAGAGGGATTCACGCCCCAGAGCGTTAATCCGGTGGAAACGAAAATTTACTGGGACTACTGGGAGTATCAATACTCGCTGCTTGCACGCTCGATTCTTTGGGCGTCGGGGCGCGAAGCTGACGTTCGAATTAATGAGTTAACCGCTGGCACCGCCTCCATCAAGTTCAATCTTAAGTCGAGTGCACCGCGCCAAATCCAGATCGAAATCGACGGCAGGAATGAGTTTGGGCAAGCGCTCGGCCCACATCGCACAACGAAAGATCTGGTCGCCGGTGAAACCCTCATTGAGCTTGCGGCAGACCCTTTGCGGCCTCCGACAGGATGGCCCGGCGGCCGGCAGATTTTCAACGTCATTATCCGAGACCCACAGTTCGGAACGACCCTCGACTGGGGCGCAGCCACATTCGAGTCGCCTAAGCGCGCGATGCTGACGATGGCAAAACCGGCCGTCGATGTTTACAAAAAGGGTGAGACGTTGAGCGCCGTGTTGCGCGCCGCCGGCGATTTGTCGGGACTGCAAATGCGAATGCAGGTGGCAGATGATATGGGCCGCTTGCTCGGCGTCATCACGAGGAGTGCGCGGGGTGAGCGGACTCTCACCTACCCGCTCACAGACTTTCTCGGCAAGTTTGCGCTCGTTACTGGCGAATTGGTCGACGAGCGCGGGGCGATTGTGGATCAGGTCCGCGCCAAACCCGTGATGGTCGTGCAGGACGCGCGCCGCCAAAAGGAGTTCACGCCGCTCGTCTCCTTCGGCGGCACAAAGCATTACCTGCAAGACGCGCAAATGCGGATGGTGCGCGGCGTGGCCGCAGACACCGGCTTTACGTGGAGCGGCGACGTAGACAACTCCCTTAATATTCCGCGCGGTACCTTCGGTGTGTACTGGTACGATCGCGGGCCAACCACGCCCGAAGGGATGGAGCAGGCGATCGCCGAATATCAGCACAAGGGCGACTTCGAAGCACTCGGCTATCTGACCAAGAAAGAACTTTTCAAACGCACTGGCGATAAAAAGTTTCTGCAACGTACACCTTCTTTCAACGACGCAAGGTTTTTGCAAACGTTGTCCGACATTGTGCGCGCCGCCGCCAGGAACAAGGCACGCTATAACATGGACTACTACTTCGTCGGTGATGAGGGCTCGCTCACCTCTTACGGCGACGCGGCCGACTTTGATTGGAGTCCGGGAGCTTTGGCGGAATTCCGCAGCTGGTTGAAACACGAATACAGCACTCTGCCCTCGCTGAACAAAGAGTGGCGGACGGATTTCAAAAACTGGGACGACGTCGTTCCCTATACAACTGAGGAGGCGCGCAAGGTCGGTAGCTTCGCTCCCTGGGCGGACCACCGCACTTTCATGGAGATTACTTTTGGGCGGGCCTATCAGACGACACGCGACGCTGTCATACAAGGCGATAGTGAGGCGCATATCGCCGTCTCTGGGACGCAGGCTACTAACGCCTATGACGGAGCGGACTGGTCGCGCCTTGACCGCGTAATCGACGACTTCCTTTCTTATGACGGCGGCAATCAGTGGGACATGCATCGCTCGTTCGCCAAGCCCGACGCAATGATCGGCTTTTGGACGGGCTATGGTTCACACGGTCTCGCTGTACAGAACGCCATTTGGACCGCTGCGATTCATAATGTGCTACACCCGAACATCTTTTGGATGTATTCGTTCCTTGATCCCGACATGACCTACTCGCAGTCGGCCCGCGACATGGGCGCAGCCTTCAAGTCGCTCAAGTTTGAAGGTGTCGGCAAACTGCTGATGGAGTCTAAGCGTCTGGCAGACGGCATCGCTCTTCACTACTCGATGCCCTCAGTCCATGGGGCAAGCATCCTCGGCTACCACCGGCGCAGCAGCGATGACGACGACGAGGCGCCGAAGGAAACTTCGCTAAGTTTCCCGGCCAACCGCGACGGCTGGGTGCGCACGATTAAAGATCTGGGATTGCAGTTTGACTTCGTGTCATCCGAACAAGTAGAGCAAGGAAGTCTGGCTTCCGGAAAGTATAAAGTCTTGATCCTCCCGCTCTCGCTAGCGTTGTCGCCGTCAGAGTTAAGAAACATTGAGAGTTTCGTCCAGGCTGGCGGGGTGGTGATATCCGATGCGGCTGCGGGGTTGATGGACCACCACTGCGCGTGGCAGCAGAACGGGACAGTGAATGAACTCTTCGGAATCACGGCCCCCGCTTCAAAGAAGCGAGTTTTTAAGCCTGATGATGGACAGCTGGTGGTCACTGATGAGGGCGTGCATTGGGGCCTCAGTGCAAAAGCTCTCAGTGGTCTGGCTTCTGCTGAGCCCTACATTACGGCGGCAAGCGGTACGTCTCTGATACGCATAGGAGCGACGGATGCTGTCATCACGCACCGCATTGGCAAGGGGTGGACTATTTATCTCAACACACTTTTTGACAAGTATCCAAAGCTCCGCGCGGAAGGGTTCGGCGGCGCAAATTATCGTGCGCTTGTTGACTCTCTGCTTGATCACGCCGGCGTCCGGCCCGCCGTCCAGGTATTGTCGGCTGACGGTAAGCGGCTCAGTCAAGCACAAGTGGCCCGCTACCGCTTTGGCGACGCTGAGATTCTCACCATCGTTAAAGATAACGTCGCGCTTGCGGGGATTGTCGGGCGAGACGGAGTCACCATTTACAACGACGCCGCGTTAGGTCAGATAGCCAGCCAAGAGATTATTATCAAGTTCCCGAACAAGTACTACGTTACGGACGTGCGCTCCGGTAAACGACTGGGGTACATCGACGTAGTTCATTCTTCTGTGCTAATAGGCGATGCCGCTGTGCTGAGTCTGAGTTCCGCTCAGAATAGGCTGGCGCTCAGCGGGCCCTCTTCTTCTCCGCGCGGCGAGCATGTAGCATTTAAGCTCTCTTCATCTGTAGCTGGACCTCGCCTCATCCGCTGCCACGTATTCGCTCCGGACGGTTCAATGCTGCCCGCGTATGCCCGTAATTTGCTCCTGGACAACACTGCAACCACTTTCTTTCTGCCGTCGGCACTTAATGATCTCGCCGGGGCATACACCATCAGAGCAACGGACATCGTGACAGGCGCAACCGCCGACACGAAAATTACCCTTAGATGATGAGACTGACCGAAGAGCTGCAACAAACCTTGCGCGCCGCAGCTGACCGCATTATCCCGCCGGACGATATCCGGGCGCCTGGCAGTCGGGCGTGGGCTATTATCTCGCGCGCCAATTTGAAGGCGACTTGCGTCCGGTGTCAGACGACTATTGCGGCAATGGAAGTTGAGCAAACAAGATGAATGTAGCGATCTTCGATTCAAGACTCCGATTGGCGGAAGCGGCTGCAGACGAGGCGGCGAGTATTATCCGCCAGGCAATCGCCGAGCGCGGGCAAGCCCACCTAATTGCGGCCACTGGAGCCTCGCAGTTCGAGTTTCTCGAGGCACTTGTTCGGCAGCCGAATATAGACTGGGGACAAACGACTTTCTTTCACCTTGACGAGTATGTTGGTTTGCCTGAAGAGCATCCCGCCAGCTTCAGGCGATACCTTCGGGAACGAATCGTTGATCGAGTGCAACCAGGAGCCTTCCACTTCGTCAACGGCGATAATCCGGATCCGGCAGCGGAATGTCGGCGAGTCGGCGAGTTAATTTCGTGCCAGACAATTGATGCAGCTTTCGTTGGCATCGGGGAGAACGGTCACCTCGCTTTCAATGATCCGCCAGCCGATTTTGAGACTGAGGAGCCATATCTAATTGTGGAACTGGACGAGGCCTGCCGCCGCCAACAAGTCGGCGAAGGTTGGTTTGAAACTGTCGGTGACGTGCCAGTGCAAGCCATCTCCATGTCCATTCAACAGATCCTCAAAGCCAGGCAGATCCTCTGCGTGGTCCCGGAACGGAGAAAAGCCAGGGCCGTTAGAGACTGTCTGGAGTTGGACGTCAGCCGGCTACATCCAGCCTCTATCCTCCAGCAGCACGCGCGAACGATCATCTATCTTGATACGGAATCGGCAGCGCTTTTAAAGTCGACGAGTTGAGCCGCACAGTCGTCGGACGCTTGGTCGGATCTTGCTAACTATAACCGATTTGGAACACTAAGTGTCTTTGAATTGCTTTAGCATTCGACGGCTTATGGGTGATTAGTTCCGTCATCATAGTGGGGTTACGATTCTCCGCGCATTGCTTTCTATTAAAAGTTGACATTCGTAATTATAATCAACCAAGCGGTGGCTTTTTCGTGAATCAAAACTCTTTCCTCCGTCTCGGCGGCATTCGCGACGTAGAGACATTTCGCAATTACTTGCAAGAGCTTCACATTTCTATCCCATGTGATGCGAAGCTGCTCGCGGGAGATACGTCGCCGCTCGGACAGCCTCTGCTCCGCGGTGACGTCGTGGTGGGAAATCGGTTCGCTATTCAACCGATGGAAGGTTGGGATGGAACGACCGACGGTCGGCCAACGGAGTTGACATTCCGCCGTTGGCGTCGCTTTGGCGCGAGTGGAGCAAAGCTCATATGGGGCGGTGAGGCAGTTGCAGTCTGCCACGAAGGACGCGCTAATCCGAATCAACTGGCTATTGGCGCACACGCTGTCGCCGATCTGTGTCGGCTTCGTGAAGCTTTGATCCAGGAACACGAGCGGTCAGTGGGATCAGTCGCAGGCTTAGTGATCGGATTGCAACTGACCCACTCCGGCCGTTACAGTCGCCCCAACAGTCGTGATCGCGCCGAACCGCGTATCCTCTACCACCATCCAATACTAGACAAGAGACTTGGCATCACCGACGACTACCCGTTGCTTGCAGACCGAGAGATCAGACAGATCATTGCGGACTTCCATCGCGCGGCTCGAGTGGCCCATGAGGCGGGTTTCGATTTCGTGGATATCAAACATTGTCATGGTTATCTCGGGCATGAGTTCCTGAGTGCGCACACCCGCCCGGGAGCCTACGGCGGCAGCTTCGAGAATCGCACACGATTCCTGCGTGAGGTGGTTACAGGTGTGCGCTCCCGGGCGCGCGGCCTGAACATCGGTGTGCGTCTTTCCGCCTTTGACACAGTTCCGTTCAAACCGGACCCGCAAAGTTCAGAGCCGGGTAAGCCCGGCCGTGGTGTGCCCGAGTCTTTCAAAGGCTTACTTCCCTATCGCTGGGGCTTCGGTGTCAACAAGGAGAATCCAGTCAAACCCGATCTTGCCGAACCGGTGCAATTCCTCTCGCTGCTGTCCGAGTTAGACATTTACCTGGTAAACCTTTCGGCGGGCAGCCCTTACTATAATCCGCACCTGCAACGCCCCGCGCTTTTCCCACCCTCGGATGGGTACCTTCCGCCTGAGAACCCCCTCTTGGGCGTCGCTCAACAGATGCAGGCAACACATATGCTGAAGCAGCAATTCCCAAATATGATCATAGTCGGATCGGCCTACACTTATCTGCAAGATTTCCTGCCGCACGTCGCTCAGGGTGCGGTGCGCGAAGGCTGGGTCGATTGCGTCGGGCTGGGACGAATGGTGCTCGCTTATCCAAAGCTTCCGCTGGATGTGATTAGCGGCCGCGAGATGCAACGAAAGCGGGTCTGTCGCACTTTCAGCGACTGCACAACGGCGCCGCGCGCCGGGCTGCCCTCTGGCTGTTATCCGCTTGACGAACACTACAGGCAGTCGGAGGCGGCCGTGCTTCTCAAAGACTTGAAGCACCCGCACTAAAATCGGCGTGTGTAAACTTCAGGCACGATCCAGGGTGCGAGGACTATCGATGTGAGAGTCGAGGATACGATCGCGCGGCTGCGTCCGCGTCGCAAAGTGCAAGGCGTTGCTGCAGCCCTTCTACCATTCGAGCCCGATGGACGCATCGCCGTTGAAGCATTTCAGAAACATTTGTTAGCTACTCGAGGCGCAGGACTGCGCAATGCGGTGAACATGGACACCGGGTATGTCAATTATCTAACCCCGGGGGAACGGCTCTCAGTATTGCGTTGGTCGAGCGAAGTCTTGGATCCTGATGACAGCTTCATCGCAGGCACGTATATCGAAGGGCTCGACGGTGATGTTGTTGCTCTCTACCGCCGGCAGATGGATCAGATCGTAGCTCACGGCGGTACGCCCATCATCCTTCAGACCGTGCGCCTCCGAGGCAAGCAGTCGCACGAGAAGGTTGCTGTCTATCGCACAATATGTCGCGGATTCCCGGAAGTGCTGGCCTTCGAGCTCGCTCCAGTGTTCGCGCCGAACGGCGAAATTTTCGACGACGAGACGGTACGTGGACTTATGGAGAAGGCCGGACTTTCGCATATACACTGGCAACGACCTTGGCATTAACATGCTCGAGTACGGCTCTGACTACCTTCTTGGTCTGGCGACGTTCACCCCGGAGAAATTTGCCGAGCGCGACCGACTCTGGGAGGTCGGAGACCCTGTCTATTACGCCCTCTCGGACGCCTTGCAGCACCTGGGCAATGTCGCGTTCCGCGCGCCGGTGCCGGCTTATAAAAGTTCTGCGGCGATCTTCTTAAACCTGCTGGGAAAGATTCCATCACCTCGAACACACCCGTTAAGCCCGCCCCGCCCAGCTTGGGAAACCGATATTCTTCGCGATTGTGCGGAGCGTCTTGGTTACTAATGATTAATGGGGGTCGCCAGATAAACTCCCTGTTTATGGATTGACGACAACATGCTCAAAAACACCTGCCTTGGTCCAGTCCCGTGTGGCCAATTTGTGGACAGAATTCCCAGCACGCGACGTGTAACGGGCCGTAGCGGATGGGAAAGAATGTAAAACCCTCGAAAATCTTCGGTGGCTGCAACTTTTGAAAAGGCAAAGACTTACGTTTTTGCCGGACCAACGGTCGGGACCGTGAGGTAGGTGGTTCGAATCCTCTCGCCCCGACCAATAATCCAACAACTTACGGCTGCCGATGATGCTTTGGGAGACTCACAGCGTACTGCGAATTCGAGACCCTTTTCGTCCTGAGTCACTCTCGAAATGAACAAGTTGCGAGTTGTGTCTCGACGCTCACTGAAACGAATCATTCTCAAGGGCAGTCACACCTATCGCCCAGTTACTTTGGAGCTGATCCCTGTGGGCAGACCCATAAGTGAATCATCAAGTCGGGCCGCGCTGGACCAACCACAGTGATTATTCGGCGACCATTTAAACCGCGATAGTTGATCAAATA
>WNFV01010592.1_pt1 | contig 16991 bp, 12 predicted proteins | sample 5400101 | NCBI WGS metagenome assembly WNFV01 (sample SAMN13153361, study PRJNA577476) | soil metagenome | isolation source: 115 cm soil or saprolite under grassland replicate 1 | place: USA:California | collected 2016-06-15
CCATCAGCGCGCGCGGCTCGTAGTCCTCCTCGAACGCGACGAGCAACGACTCGGAGCCGGCGATCGAGCCGAACAAGGGCAGCACGAGGTCGGAGAGGATGTCGCCGTCGCGGTTCAGGGCCGGAATGACGAGCGGATCGCCGGCCGAGGCGATCAGCAGCGCGAAGGTGGCGTCGATCAGCTGGGGCTCGTACGGTACGTCCGGATGCCGATCCGCCGCCGCGTCCATCTCCTCCTTGAGCATTCCCTCGTACGTCGGGCTGACCGTGTACTTCGGACCGCCGAATACCTTCGCGCCGACCTGCTGCGCCTGACGGAACGAGAACTCGGCGACCGCGCGGCAGATGCGTCGTTCGATGCGTTCCGTGCGGTACGCGACCTCGTCGTCGCCTTCGCCCTCGCGCCACTCCTTCGCGCCGTAGGCGTCGCCGACCGCCATGCGCACGATCGAGATCGGTGCGTGGACGCCGCCGAGCGGCACGACGCCCGGAATGCGCCGGCCCGTCCGCACGATCACGCGCCCACCGATCTCTTCGCGGAGGATCCGGTTCGGCGAACCGACGTCGTCGCGCCCCTCGGGAGTGATGGTCGCGGCCTTCAAGCCGAGACCGTGGTCGCGGATCGCCTTGGCCGCCTCGTGGACGACGGCGTTCTGGGTCGAGCGGCGCGCCTCGATCGACAGGTCGAAGCGGGGAAAGTCGAGCTCGAAGCCGACGACGTCGGCAGCGAGGGCGCGCAGGGTCTCCTCCAGCAGCTCCTGGCCGGTTTCGTCCCCTTCGAGCACCACGATCGTTTTGGCGTCCACGGCTGAGGAGACTAGCGGGGCACCATGGCTCGGAAAGGCGGCTGGAGAAGGGAGGGTTCACGCGGTCGATTCCGCTACGTCGACGCGCGCGGCAACGTCATCGAGGACGAGGAGAAGCTCGAACGGATCCGCTCGCTCGTGATTCCGCCTGCGTGGAAGGAGGTCTGGATCTCGCCGAGCCCAACGGCGAAGCTGCAGGCAACCGGTGTCGACGCCGGAGGGCGAACCCAGTACCTCTACCACCCGGAGTTTCGTACGCAGCAGGATCAGGCGAAGTTCGACAGGCTGATTCAGTTCGCGGAGCGACTGCCCGACCTGCGGGCCGCGATGTCCGAGCACATGGACAACGACCTGCTCGACCGAGAGCGCGTCTCGGCAATCGCGACTCGTCTGATCAACCGTGCCTGGTTCCGCGTCGGCTCCGAGCGTTACGCGCGCGATTCGCAGACATATGGGATCACGACTCTGCGCAAGAAACACGTACAGGTCGGCGGGAACCGGATTGCCTTCCATTTCCAGACGAAGCACCGCGCGGTCGTGCGCACCGTGCTCGTCGACACCGAGCTTGCCGAGGCGATGAAGGAGTTGCTCGCATTGCCGGGCGGCCGCCGCCTCTTTCGCTACGAGTGGGAAGGAAGCCTCTGCACGCTGACAGGGGCGCGGCTGAACGACTACGTCCGCCGGTACCTCGGCGACGAGGTCACGGCGAAGGACTTCCGCACCTGGGGTGGGACCTTGATTGCGGCGATCGCACTCGCAGAGCGTGGGCCGGCGGAAACGGAAGCCGATGCAAAGCGGGTGATCCCCGCCGTCATGCGACACGTCGGAAAAGAGCTGGGGAACACGCCGGCGGTCGCGCGCAGCTCGTACGTCAGCCCGGCCGTGATCGACCAGTATCTCGACGGCAGAACGATCGAGGATTTCCGGCCACGCCATTTGCGCGTTGTCGGCGCGCGAGACACGGGGCTCGACGTCGAGGAACAAGCCCTGCTCAGCCTGTTACGTTCGTGGCGAATTCGACAAGCGCGTAAGGCGGCTTAATTCCGGATCCTTTCCGGTAATCTCATCCCGAGAGCACGCCTATTGGAGGAGGAAATCCGTGGCCCGTGTAACCAGGCTCGTTTGTGACAACTGCGGGAAGGAAGTCGACGAGGCGAAAGGCGCCGTCATGCGCATCAATTACACGGATGCCCGCCGCGGCTCCAAGCAGGCGGATCTCTGCGACGCCTGCGCCGGGAAGCTGCCCGGCCAGACGGTTGCCCGAAGAGGGCGCCGGCCGAAGTCGGCAGCGGCGTAGAGGTTCTTAGAGCGTCGAACACTAAGAGGACCGTCCTGCCAGGGCCTGACCGGGCGGTCCCATCGAGCCTTGCCCGTCCTAGACTCACCTCGTGCTGATCTGCTCGAGTTGCGGCGCCGAGAACCCGGAGGGTTTTCGCTTCTGCGGACGCTGCGCCGCTCCGCTCTCCGCGCAGGAGCCCGGCGCCCGCGAACTGCGAAAGACGGTCACTGTCCTCTTCTGTGACGTGACCGGTTCGACCGCGCTCGGCGAGCGCCTCGACCCGGAGAGCCTTCGCCGGGTGATGGCCCGCTACTTCGAAGCGATGAAGGCAGTGGTCGAGCGCCATGGCGGCACGGTTGAGAAGTTCATTGGCGATGCGGTGATGGCCGTGTTCGGCGTCCCGGTCTTGCACGAGGACGACGCGCTCCGCGGGGTGCGCGCCGCTGCCGAGATGCGGCAGGGAGTCACCGCTTTGAACGAGGAGCTCGAGCGTGACTACGGGACGACGCTCGAGGTCAGGATCGGCGTCGACACGGGTGAGGTTGTCACGGGTACCAAGGAGCGTCTCGCCACCGGCGATGCAGTCAACGTTGCAGCGAGACTCGAACAGGCCGCCTCGCCGAGCGAGGTTCTGCTCGGTGAAGAGACGTTTCGCCTCACCCGCGAAGGGGTCGAGGTCGAGCGGGTCGAGCCGCTCGACCTCAAGGGGAAGAGGGAGCCGGTGACTGCCTTCCGACTCGTCGCTGTCCTGCCGGATGCCCGCGTGATGGCTCGTCGAGCGGATGCTTCGATGGTAGGCCGGGAACGAGAGCTCGACCGGCTGCACGATGCGTTCTCCCAAGCGCTTCGCGACCGCTCCTGCCAGCTCTTCACGCTCCTCGGCGTGGCCGGAGTGGGGAAGTCGCGCCTCGCCCACGAGTTCCTGGCCGGGCTCGAGGACGCGACGGTCGTGCAGAGTCGCTGCCTGTCCTACGGGGAGGGGATCACGTACTGGCCGGTAGTTGGGGTTCTCAAGCAGCTGCTCGGTGTTGAGCCGCGAGCGCGACTCGTTGAACTGGGGGCGGACGAGCTCGCGGCCGAAACGATCCTCGGCGTACTCGGCGAGGCGGAAGCGGTCGGATCGACGGACGAGATCGCCTGGGCCGTGCGTAAGCTGCTCGAGGCCGCGGCCGCTGATCAGCCTCTGGTCGTCGTCATCGACGACGTCCACTGGGGCGAACCAGCGTTGCTCGACCTGATCGAGCACGTCGCGGATTTGAGCCGTGACGCCTCGATGCTGCTCCTCTGCATGGGACGGCCGGAGCTGTTGGACCGCAGGCCGGGTTGGGCGGGCGGCAAGCTGAACGCGACGACCGTGCTGCTGGAGCCCCTGGCGGCGTCTGAGACCGATCTCTTGATCGACAATCTGCTCGCAGGAGCACGAATGGAGACGGAGTTGCGCGCGCGGATCAGCGAGGCGGCCGAAGGCAACCCACTCTTCGTCGAGGAAATGATCACGCTGCTCCGTGAGTCTCCAGCGGGCGAGGTGGTCGTCCCTCCGACGATCCAGGCGCTGCTCGCCGCACGGCTCGACCAGCTCGACGCAGCCGAGCGCGGCGTGCTCGAGTGCGGCTCGGTGGAAGGCCGCGTATTCCACCAGGGCGCGGTGCACGCGCTGGCCCCGAACGAGCAGCAATTGAGCACCCGGCTGGCGGCGCTCGTACGGAAGGAGCTCGTGCGCCCGGATCGGACCCAGATCGCAGGCGAGAACGCGTTCCGATTCCGTCACCTTCTGATCAGGGACGCCGCGTACGACGCGTTGCCGAAGGCGATCCGGGCCGAGTTGCACGAGAGCTTCGCCGGCTGGCTCGAGGAACACGGCCGCGATCTCGTCGAGCTGGAAGAGATCCTTGGTTACCACCTCGAGCAGGCATACCGGTACCGCGGCGAGCTCGGGCCGCTAACCGATGAGGCAAGCGCCGTCGGCGCGCGAGCGGCGACCTATCTGGCCCTCGCCGGAGGCAAGGCCTATGCGCGTGGGGACGCGCCAGCAGCCGCCAATCTCTTTACGCGTGCGGCGGCCGCCTGTCCTGCAGGTGCGCGAACTCGCCTCGAGCTGCTCACAGAGCTCGGGCAGGCGCTCTTCGACGCAGGGAACTTCACGTCGGCCGAGGCTGCCCTGAACGAGGCGATCGAGACGGCGGAGGCCGCCGGCGACCTTGCCCTTGCCGCTCGGGCCCGCGTGTCACGCCTTGCCCTTGACACGCAGATCGATCCGGCTCTGGACATCAACCGGCTTCAACGCGAGGCAGAGGGGGCGATTGAACAGCTCGAGCAGGCCGGCGACGAGCTCGGGCTGGCGCGCGCCTGGCTGCTGATGGTCACGGTGAACAACCTCCATTGTCAAGTTGCCGAAATGGGCGAATGCGCCAAGAAGGCGCTCCGCTACGCCCGCAGCTGCGGCGCCACGCGCGAGGAGGCCGACAGCCTCTTCTGGCGGGCAGCCGCCGAGGTGTGGGGTCCGCTGCCCGCCGATGAGGGCCGGAGGCAATGCGAGCAGATCCTGGCCGACAGCCGCGGCCGTTTGCTCGTCGAGGCGGCCGGTCGAGCGGGCATCGCCTTCGCGGACGCATTGCAGGGCCGATTCGAGGATGCACGTGGGCAGGTCGCGGCCAGCCGGGCGATCTACAAGGACCTCGGCCAACAACTGGACTACGGAGCGACGTCGATCCTCGAGGGGGAGGTCGAGCTTCTGGCCGGTGACGCCGAGGCGGCCGAGCGAGTGCTCCGCGAAGGCTTTGAGCTCCTCGAGTCGATCGGCGAGACGGCTTACCTTTCGACGATCGCTTCTGGCCTGGCGGAGGCGATCTACCTGCAGAAGCGCTACGAGGAGGCCGAGCGCTTCAGCGAGGTTTCGGAGCAAACCGCTGCTCCCGGGGATCTGGCCTCGCAGGTCGGCTGGCGCAGGACCCGCGCGACGGTGCTGGCGCAGCGCGGTGAAGCAGAGCAGGCCGAAGATCTTGCGCGCGAGGCGGTCGACATTGCTCGAAGAACCGACCACTTGAACATGCAGGCGTCGGCCTTGCTTGCGTTCGCCGACGTCCTCGCCATCGAAGGTCGACCGGCGCAAGCGATTCCGATCATCGAAGAGGCGCGCGTGCTGTACGACCGCAAGGGCAACGTCGTGATGGCCGAGCAGGCACGCACCCTGCTTGCGGAACTAGGCGATGCGGTCGCGTCCGAGTCGTAGAAGGCAAACAGGTCATTAGGAGTCCCGGCTTGCTCTCGGTCGAGGGCGGACGTCTTCGGGGTCTTTCCCGCTCTTAGCGCTCGCGCGCTCGGGAGTCGTCGGGACCCCTGAGTAGCATGGGCAAGTTGGGTCTGAACCTGATCACCGGCCCGGCGAACGCCGGGAAGGTGGCGCTCCTGCTGCGCCGGTACGTCGACGCGCTGGCGCAGGAGCCGTATCTGATCGTGCCGAACCGGTCGGACGTCGAGGCTCGCGAGCGCGAGCTGCTCGCGCTCCAGCCGGCGCTGCTCGGCGGCTCGATCGTCACGTTCGACGACCTCTTCGCCCGGATCGCCCGTAGGGGCGGGGAGGCCCGTCCGGTGGCAACGGATGTGCAGCGTGCCCTGATCGTTCGCCGGGCGCTCGCAGGCCGGTCGCTCAACGGCCTCGGCCGTTCCGCGCGCTTCGGCGGCTTCGCCGACGCCCTGCTCACGGCGATCGGCGAGCTCGAGTCGGGCCTGCTCGACCCCAACGACCTCGACGGCGAGCTCGCCGCGCTCTACGCGGGCTATCGCGCCGAGCTCGACCGGCTCGGTCTCTGGGATCGCGACCTCCTCCGTCGCCGTGCGGCGGAACGAATCGCGTCCGAGCTCGACGCCTGGAGCGGCGAGCCCGTCTTCGCGTACGGCTTCGAGGATCTGACCGGCGCGGAGTGGGCGCTGCTTCAGGCGCTGGCCGGACGCGCCGAGGTCACGGTGTCGATGCCCTACGAACCGGGCAGGACGGCGTTTGCGTCGATCCGCCGGACGATGGAGGACCTGGCGAAGCTCGCCGACGGCCGGATCGAGGAGCTGCCGCCGAGCTTCGACCAGGTGGCCGAGCCCGCCCTCGCGCATCTCGAGCGCGCGCTCTTCGCAGAGTCAGTCCCAGAGGCGCCGCCGATCGACGGCGCGATCAGATTCTTCGAGAGCGCGGGCACGCGCGGCGCGCTCGAGCTCGTCGGGGAGGAGCTGCTCGCGCTCATCCGTTCCGGCGTCGCGCCGGAGCAGATCGGGCTCGTGTGTCCCTCCCTCGAGCGCTGGCAGGCGCCGATCGAAACCGCGCTCGGCACCCTCGGTGTGGCGTACGCCCTCGAGGCATACGCGCAGCTGAACAAGACCGCGTACGGCCAGGCCCTGCTGAGCTTGCTGCGTTTCGCCTGGCTCGGCGGAAGCAGGGCCGACCTCTATGCGTTCCTGCGCTCGCCGTACTCGGCGCTGAGCCGCCAGAACGTCGACTTTCTCGAGGGCCGACTCCGCGGTCGCGCCGTCGACGCTCCCGAGCGTGTGGAGGAGGAGACGATTCGCTTGCGCGACGGGCAGCCGCTGCCGGTGCTGGAGGCACTTCGCTCGGCGCCGACGCCGCTCGATGCCGTCGCCGGCCTCGCGGGCTCGATGCTTCGGGCTGCGTACGGGCTGGAGGCGCCGCCTGTCGGCGAGCTGTCGCGGCAGGACATCCGTGCTCACGACGCGGTCATGCGACTCCTCGCAGAGCTGCGAGGCTGGAGCCGGCTCGACGGCACGCTGTCGCCCGAGGAGGTCGTCGCGGCGCTCGACCGTGCGGAGGTTCGCCGCTCGTCCACCGGCGAGCCGGGACGTATCTCGGTGCTCGATCTCCCGCGCGCGCGGACACGGCGGTTCCGGATCGTGTTCCTGCTCGGGTTGGAGGAAGGAAGCCTTCCGCGCCGCGGCCACGAGTCTCCCTTCCTCGGCGACGACACGCGGCGTGACCTCGACGAGCGCTCGCGCGCACGGCTCGCCCGTCCGGACCAGGTCGCGCGCGATCGCTACCTGTTCTACACGGCGTGCACGCGCGCGACGCGGCGCGTCTATCTCGTTCGCGAGGCTGCGAGCGACGACGGGAACCCGCGCGAAGCAGCGCGAGCGCCTGCGCGCGCTCGCGCTCCGGGCCGCGGACGATCGTTGGGCCGCGGAAGCGATCGCCTCCGCAAACGGATGGGAGCGGCGGCTGAGACGCGCACTCCACGCCTTCGAGCGTCCGACGCGTCTCACGCACCCGCAGGTGCTCGCGGAGCTGCGGTCGAAGACGACGTTCGGCGTCACCGAGCTCGAGCGCTTCGCGGACTGCTCGTCGATCTGGTTCCTCGAGCGGCTGATCGACCCGAAGTCGATCGACGCTCGGGTGGATGCACGCCTTCGGGGCTCGATCGCCCACCAGGTCCTGTTCCGCTTCTACTCGCGGCTGCCCAAGGAGCTCGGGACCGAGCGCGTCGAGCCCGACCGCGTCGACGACGCAGTTGCGTTCCTTCGCCGCTGTCTCGACGAGGCGGTCGAGGGTGTCCGGATGGAGCTCACGGAGATCCAGCAGCGCGAGCTCCGGTATGGGCTCTGGCGCGACCTCGAGGCGTTCGTGCGGGAGGATGCGGCTGCCGAGGCGCCGCTCGTCCCCCGCCGGTTCGAGGTTCTGTTCGGCTCGGAGCGCGCCGCGCCCGAGCTTCAGCGCGGGCTCCAGCTCGCGGAGGGAATTACGCTCTCGGGCAAGATCGACCGCATCGACGTCGACCCGTTCAGCACGCGCGGGATCGTGCAGGACTACAAGGCGGGCAAGCATGCACACTCTGCCGCGCAGATCGAGTCGGAGAAGAAGCTCCAGATCCCGCTCTACATGCTCGTGCTGCGCGACCTCGTCGGGATCGAGCCGCTGGGCGGCGTCTACCGGCCGCTCGCGGGCGAGCGCAAGGCGCGCGGCCTCCTCCGTACCGAGGCGCGTGAGGACGGCGTTCCCGGGTTTGCGAAGAACGACTACCTCGACGAGGAGGCGTTCTGGAGCCAGGTCGAGCGCGCGCGCGAGCTCGCGGTGGGAATCGTGGAACGCATGCGCGAGGGCGACGTTGTGCACGACCCGAAGGGCGGCTCCTGCCCGAGCTGGTGCGAGCTCTGGCCGATGTGCCGCGTGCGGAGAGCATGAATCTCAACCCGGAACAGCGACGAGCGGTCGAGGCGCGCGGGCTCGTGTTCGTCTCGGCGGGCGCCGGCACGGGGAAGACGCGCGTGCTCGTGGAGCGCTTCGCGCGCGCCGTCTGCGACGAGGGTATCGACGTCGAGTCGATCCTCGTCATCACGTACACCGAGAAGGCGGCCGGCGAGTTGCGCAGCCGGATCCGTGCGCGCCTGGTCGAGCGCGAGCGTCCCGAGCTCGCGCGCGCACTCGACGGCGCGTGGATCTCGACGATCCACGGCTTCTGTCACCGGCTGCTGCGTTCTCACCCCTTCGCGGCCGGTGTCGACCCGCGCTTCCGCGTTCTCGACGAGAGCCAGGGTCGCGTGCTGCGCGGAGAGGCGTTCGAGGCTGCGCTGACCGCCTTCTGCGCCGGCGACGATCCCGACCGCCTACGCCTGCTCGCGGTGTACGGCGCGACCGGCTTGCGCCGGATGCTGACCGGCGTGTACGAGACGCTGCGCTCGGCCGGTCGGGACCTCGTCCTCGAGCTCGGCGAGCGCCCGAGCCTCGACGCGCGAGCCGACGAGTTCCGCGACGCGGCACGCTGTCTCGCGGAGGACGGCGGCGCCGGGGATGCCGCCCGCGAGACGGCCGCGCAGGCACTTGCCCTCCTCGAGACGGACGCGCGGGTGGATCGTCTCTTCGACCTCGCGGATCTTCGCCTTCACGGCGAGCGCGCTGCGACGTACGAGGAGGCCCGCCGTTCGCTCGAGCAGGCGGCGCTCGACGAGCTCGCTGCGGCCGACCGCGACCTCCTCCAGGAGCTGCTCACCGGCTTCGCGGCCGAGTACCAGGAGGGCAAGGACCGCGAATCGGCGCTCGACTTCGAGGACCTCCAGCTGCGGGCACGCGACCTCCTCCGCGACGACGAGGCCATCCGCGAACGCGAGCAGCTGCGCTTCCGGTCGATCATGGTCGACGAGTTCCAGGACACGAACCGACTCCAGTGCGAGCTGATCGATCTCATCTCCGGCGGGCTGGGTGACTGCGAGAAGTTCTTCGTCGGCGACGAGTTCCAGTCCATCTACGGCTTCCGCCACGCGGACGTCCAGGTCTTCCGCGAGCGCCGCGCGGCCGCCGCCGAGGGTGTCCTACCCCTGACGATGAACTACCGCTCGCGGCCGGAGGTTCTGGCGGTCGTCAACCACCTCTTCGGCGGCGACTTCGGCGACGAGTTCCAGCCGCTGACCGCGTCGGGCGAGTTCCCCGACCCGGTCTTCGGCCCGCCCGTCGAGCTGCTCGTCACCGACAAGTCGTCCTATTCCAACACCGATGTTCACTGGCGGCGCGGCGAGGCACGGGCGATCGCACGGCGCATCCGGGAGCTCATCGACGCCGGCGACGCGACCCCGAGCGAGATCGTGCTCCTGTTCGCCGCGGGAACCGACGCCGAGTGGTACGAGGAGGAGCTGCGAGCGCTCGGCGTCACGACCTACCGCGGAACGGGCCGCGGCTACTTCGGCCAACAACAGGTCGTCGACCTGCTCTCGTACCTCCGGCTGCTGCACAACCGGTACGACGACGAGGCCCTCGTCAGCGTGCTCGCCTCGCCCCTCGTCGGGGTCTCGAACGACGCTCTCGTGCTGCTGCGGCGGGCCGCTCCGAAACGACCGCTCTTCGTTGCGCTGGAGCGCGAGCTGCCGGACTCCCTGCCCGAGCGCGACGTCCAGCTCTTGCGCGCCTTCCGCCAACGCTACGACCGGCTGACGGCCGCGTCTGCGCGGCTCTCCCTCGAGCGGCTCTGCGAACGAGTCCTGTCGGAGCACGACTACGACCTCGCGGTCCTCGCCCGCTGGGACGGCCGTCGCCGCTACGCGAACCTGCGCAAGCTCGCGCGCCTCGCGCGCTCCTACGAGCAGCTGCGGGGGCCGGACGTCGAGGGGTTCGTTCGCTTCGTTCGCGACCAGGAGGCCGTCGGCGCGCGCGAGCTCGAGGCGGTTGCAGAGGAAGAGGGCGGCGATGCGGTCCGCCTGCTCACGATTCACGCCGCGAAGGGTCTCGAGTTCAAGGTCGTTGTGGTGGCGGACGCGGGACGCGACAGAGCGCCGCCCGCCTCGGACGAGATCCTCGCTCTGTCCGACGGACGTTTCGGCTTCCGCGTCGCCGACCCGATCACGAGCGAGCGTCGAGGCGCCTACGCGTACCAGGCGGTGAAGGAGGCGCAGAGAGCGGAGGAGCGTGCCGAGCGGCTTCGCCTCTACTACGTGGCGATGACCCGCGCCAAGGACCGGCTGATCGTTTCCGGTTCCATCGAGCCGGGGCGTGCGGCGGACGAAGGCACGCCGATCGGCTGGGTACTCGGCCGCCTCGACGCGCGGGAGGAGATCGACCGCGCGAGCCGCGACCCGATCGAGCTGGAACGCGAGGGCGCGCGCGTGATCCTGCGCGTCGACCGGTACGCGGAGCCGGCGGAGCCGGCCGTCGAGGCCGGACCGCAGGAAGTGCAGCTCGCGCTGTTCGACGAGGGCGGCGGCGGCGCCCTGCCGGTGCTCGTCCCGGCGTTGCCGGCCCTCGCCGAAGTTCCGACGCCGCCCCTGCATCGTGTGCGCCGTCTCTCCTTCAGCGCGCTCGCGCTGTTCGAACGCTGCTCCTATCGCTACTACGCGGAACGTGTCGTGGGAATGCGCGCGACCGACGAGCGTGCAGCCGCACCCGGGACGCCGGGCCTGGCGGCGACCGAGATCGGCGACGCCGTCCACCGCCTGCTGGAGCTCGTCAACCTGAAGGAGCCACTGCCGCCCAAGGATCTCGTCGCGCTCGTCCGCGGTTGGTATCCGAGCGTCACCGACGAAGAGGTGGAGCGGATCGCCACCTTCGTGCGCTCGTACTGCGACTCCGAGCTCGCGCGTCGGGTCGCCACTCTGGCGGGCGCCCGTCCGGAGCGCCCCTTTGCGTTCGAGCACGACGGCGTACTTCTCCACGGCCGGCTCGACGTGCTCCAGCTCGAGGGTGACCGAGCGGTCGTCGTCGACTACAAGACGAACTCGCTCGAGGAAGGCACTCCCGAGGAGATCGTCGAAGGCGACTACCACCTCCAGCGGCTCGTGTACGCACTTGCCTGCTTCCGCGCGGGCGCGCAGGAGGTGGAGGTCGTCTACCACTTCCTCGAACGCCCCGACGCAGTGGTGGCAACGGTCTTCCGTCCCGAGCAGCTCCCGGAGCTCGAGGGCGAGCTCAGCGAGGCGATCGCCCGCATCAACGCCGGAGATTTCCGCCCGACGCCGGACGACTTCATCTGCGCCGGCTGCCCTGCGCTCGACGTGGTCTGCGCCGGCCCGCGGCTGCGCAGCGCGTCGTACGCCGAGCATGCGCTCGCTACCGTCCCATAGTGCCCCTACCAGTAATACTTGCCGGCCTCTGGCTTGGTGCTCGCGACCCAGAAACTCGGCAGCATCACTGGCAGGGGCACTAGTTGCCCCGCAGCTATCTCCAAGAGGCGCGCCGGCGCGTCGGCCCGAAGCGCGCGCGCATCCGGCCGATCATCGAACGCCTTGCCGCGGCGCACCCCGACGCCACGATCGCCCTCAAGTCGCGGTCGGATCTCGAGTTGCTCGTCGCGGTGATGCTCTCCGCGCAAACCACGGACGTCAACGTGAACCGCGTCACCGAGAAGCTGTTCGAGAAGTACCGCCGCCCGGAGGACTATCTCGCCGTTCCGCCGGAAGAGCTCGAGCGCGACATCTTCGCCACCGGCTTCTTCCGCCAGAAGGCGAAGTCGCTGCGTGGGACGATGAAGATGCTGCTCGAGGAGTTCGACGGCCAGGTTCCGAACAGGCTCGAGGAGCTCATCCGGCTTCCGGGCGTTGCGCGCAAGACCGCCAACGTCGTCGCTGCCGAGCTCGGCGAGCCTCAGGGAATCGTCGTCGACACGCACGTCCGCCGGCTCGCGCAGCGTCTCGGGCTGACGCGCCACGAGGATCCGGTGAAGATCGAGCGCGATCTCATCCGGCTCGTCCCGCGCGAGGACTGGGGCCGCTTCCCGCATCTCCTGATCTGGCACGGGCGACGCGTGTGCATCGCGCGCCTGCCGCGCTGCGAGGACTGCGTCGTCAACGACCTCTGTCCGTCCTCTCGTGTGGCGGCTGATCATGGTCCTTCTATTCGGAGGTCTCCAAGTGATGTGGATTAGACGGTTGTGCGGGCGAAGCCCGCACAACCTTTCTGCGGCGTCGACGAGTCGACGCCTTGGCTGAGCTCCAACACCCCGACTCGCGCCCATTCGAGCTCGTCGCGGACGTGTACGAGCGTGCGCGTCCCGAATACCCGCAGGACGCTGTCGACTGGATCGCGCAGGAGCTCGGGCTCCACGCCGGACGGACCATGCTCGACGTCGGCGCAGGGACGGGAAAGCTGACGCGCGCTCTCGTCGAGACGGGCGCACGCGTGATCGCGGTCGAGCCCGGGGAGGCAATGCTCGGACAGCTCAGACACGCAGTCCCGCGAGCCGAGGCGCTGCTCGGCGCGGCCGAGAACATTCCGCTGGCAGACGACAGCGTCGACGCCCTCACCGTTGGTCAGGCATTTCACTGGTTCCGTCACGACGAGGCTCTCCCGGAACTGCACCGGGTGCTGCGCACCGGCGGCGGCATCGCCCTTGTCTGGAACTGGCGGGATCAGGACCAACCCTTGCAGCGAGAGGTGAACGAGCTGGTCGCGCGGTTCGTTCCGCCCGGGCGTCCGCATGGCCGCGCCTGGGTGCGGCCGCTCGAAGCCAGTCCACTCTTCGGGCCGATCGAGCAGCGGACCTTTCGCTTCGAGCAGCGGCTGGACGCGGACGGGCTCGCGGAGCGGATCGGTTCGATCAGCTTCGTCGTGTCCAGCCCGGCCGAGCGCCGGTCTCAGCTCGACCAGCAGCTTCGTGAGCTCGTCGCCGCGCGCGGCGGGAGAGTGCGGCTCGACTACGTCACCGAGGTGTACGTGGCGCGCGCCAGCTAGACGCGGGCGGCTGTCGGTGCAATCATCGCCCCGCCGTCAACTGAGGAGGGTCTCATGAGGAAGGGTCTGGTCCTCTTTATCGCCGCGCTCGGGCTGACGCTGGCGCCGGGAGCTGCCGCGGACGTCGCCCATGTGGGCTATCCGAGCTCGATGGCTTCGACGGGCGACTCGATCACGCGCGCTTTCAACACCTGCGCCTTTCCCTTCATCGACTGCCCGCACAACTCGTGGTCCACAGGATCCAGCAGCGTGGTGAACAGCCACTACCGACGCATCCTCGCCGCGAACCCCGCCGTCAGCGGTCGGAACTACAACGACGCGAAGACCGGCGCCCGTATGAACGCGCTCAACGGGCAGGTGACGACGGTCGTCTCGCGGGGCGTCGAGTACGTCACGATCCTCATGGGCGCCAACGACGTCTGCACGTCGAGCGTTTCCACCATGACGCCGACCTCGACGCTCGAGGCCCAGCTTCAGACCGCGTTGCAGACGCTGAGCTCAGGTCTGCCGAACGCGCGCATCTTCGTCGTCAGCATCCCGAACGTGTACCACCTGTGGGAAATCCTGCACACCAACCTCAACGCCGTCCTGACCTGGACGATCGGCGGGATCTGCCAGTCGCTCCTCGCGAACCCCATGTCCACGGCGCCGGCGGACGTTCAGCGCCGGCAGCAGGTCTACGACCGGACGGTGGCGGACAACGAAGCCATCGCGCGCGCGTGCGCACGTTTCATTCACTGCCGCTTCGACAGCAACGCCGCGTTCAATCTCCAGTTCGTTCCGTCGGACGTCTCGACGCGCGACTACTTCCATCCGTCGGTCGCGGGGCAGGCCAAGGCAGCCGCCGTGACCTGGGCCGCGACGTTCGACTTTCGAGACCAGACCGCACCCGCGTCGACCGCGACGGTCGCCGCGAATTCCGGCGGCGGGACGGACGTGACGCTCTCCGCAACTGACGACGTCGGGGTTGCGGGAATCGAATATTCGCTCGACGGTGGCCCGTACCAGCGCTATGCGGGGACGTTCACCGTCGCCGCCGGGACCAACGTGACGTTCCGAGCCGTCGACGTGAACGGCAACGTGGAGGCGACGCAGACGATCTAAGCCGGCCGCGGAGTGAGGGCCACGAGCAGGCCGCCGTCTTCGTCGTAGCCGGGGAAGAAGTCGGCCGTGACCGGCTTCTGCTGACCCGCGCGAGTGCGTAACTCGAGCTTCTCGCCGAGCCGCCGCACGCCCCATTCGAGCGCGATCTTCGCCGGGTTCTTCTCTGCCTCGAAACCGCTGAGTCCCAGCCGGTCGACGACGTTCGACCCGATCAGCTCCTGCTCTCGATAGCCGACGAGCTCGAAGACGCCGCGTCCCGCGGCGAGAATCCGAGCCTCCTGATCGCAGACGACGAAGCCGGTATTCGGGGCCGGGTAGTAGTCGTCCATCAGCTCGAACAGGAAGCCGAACCCGCAGCGCCCGCAGGCGACCGGCACGTTGTCGAGCTCCTGCAACCCGTCGTGGTCGACCGAGCGCTGCTTGCAGTTGGGGCAGATGAAAAACGTTATGGCACTCCTCTAAAGGGCTTTTAACGACTGTACCTATGTGAAGGGGCGGAACTGGTCAGGGTAGGCGCCCAGCTGTGATCATCGAGCGGAGTAGCTCGCCGAGCAGCCCCAGCTGGGTCAGTCGCTTCCTTCCTGAGGGTGAGTCCACTCGGCCGGCGGAAAGTCCGGCGCGTTCCAATCCAGATCGAGTCCCTGTTTGTTCGTCGGCGATAACTCACCACGTCCCAGGGCTCGAAGTCGCGGGCCGGGCCTGACGTCAAACACCATCCCCGCCGGCGTATTCTCGCCCAACGCGTCCCCGACAGCGCGCTGCACGTCAAGGAGCGGACACAGAGAGCAGCGTGGCGGGATGCCGAAGTAAAAGCGGAAGCGGCAGTCCCGGAACGACTTTAGTTGCGAGGAGGCGCACCAAGCCATCTCCCTGGCCTGGTAGGAGGAGACGAGCTCATCTGCCTCGTACACTTCGGTCGCCCGCCAGTGGCGCACGCGCTCGAGCAAGCGGGCGAGGCCGGCATAGGCGCTCAGGTCGGTGTCGAGCACGAAGCGTGTCAGGTACTTGCCCAGATCAAGTTCCCGGAACTCGCCAGCGCCGTTGCGAGCCTCGGCCACCGCCTTCTCGAACCGCTTCGAGCGCGAAGGGCCGAATACCACCGTCAGCAGCCGCTCCACTCGCCAACCCTAACCAACCAAGGATTCGCCCAAGGGTGCGCGTGTCGTCTTTTTGCGGGAAGTGCGACACGACGAGTGGGCGGCATCTCGCCGTGTGGCGGAAAGACCGACAGCCGGGGAGGCAGAATGGGTGCCGCGCCTTGGGGCATGGTTGATGTGCCGCGTCCCGGATCGAGCGGCCACCGAACGGTTTAGGAAATTCACTGCGAAACGTCGAAACTTCGTCCGCGAACGGGCAGGCAACGACGTCCGGCCACCCCCTCGCCGCGAAACGTCGAAACGTCGTCCCCCCAGCGGCACGGCACCGGATTCTCTGTCGCGTTTCCGCCAAAGGGCGACATCCGCGCAGTGTTTGACGCGGTGCGGCTTGCCGACGTCACGCGTATTGTCGAACCGTGCCGCGGATCTTCGGGTACGGCTCTCGGGCGGCTTTCGCGCAGGCTTGGCGAAGCGGAACGCTCGTTGTCGCTTGACGGCCGAACCTCGCTCTGTCATAGGTTGCTGCTGTGGAGGCCGCAAGTAGCGGCCTATCTGTGGCGAAGATTAAGGAGGGGAGACCTTGAAGAAGCGGATCACGCCGCTGCTTGTGCTCGCGGTTGCTGCATGTGCTCTCGCGTTCACAGGAGGATCAGCGAAGGCCGATTACGGGCCGCTTGCGGTCTACCAGGTGACGTTTTCCTTCAACTGCAACAACCCGAGCGTCTGCGGTCCTGATCTCGGCGGCTTCTGGGGCTGGGCCGTCTTCAACAGCGACGGCAGCGCCGATGCGGAACTGACCGGCTGCGGCCATACGGTGGGCGGCGGTGGCGGCGGAGCCATCCACTTCCACGCCGATGCCGAGGACTGGTTCATCCAGAACGGCGACTTCTGGGTATCGAGCGAGGTCGATACCTACGTGGGCCGGTTCGCGCACACGGAGGTCATCAGCGTGCCGACGGACACCGGCATCCCGGCCGCTCCGGGCCACTACTCGACGAGCGACATCCTCGGCTTCAAAGCGCCGCCTGGAATCGCGATTCAGATCCAGGTGACGAAGATCCCGAACCGCTAAACGCGGTTCGATGCGGTAAGCGCAATTAGTCGAGAGGAGCGGAGGGCGGCGCGAGCCGCCCCCGCTCCCTGACGCAGCTGCGGCGCCGAAGGCGACGAGCGAAGATCTGTCGGTGGGCTCGCTCGCCGATGGCCGCGACTATCTCAGCTCGGCCCACGCGATTCTCCTTCTCAGATCTCCGGCGACGCAGCCCACGCGGGTCTCGGAATCGACTTCCCATCACCTTAGCCGTCGCGTTTTGGCGGAAGCGTGACAACGAAGCCGGGCCGTCACCTGTCGGCCAGCGTTTCGATGTTTCGCGGTCGCGATGGGGTTGCACCGCGATTTGGTTGCCCTGCCGGCGTCGGACGACGTTGCCGCTGTGCACCGCGTACGCGCGGGTCGCCGCTGAGGTCTCTTGTGCTGCCTCAGTCCAGCACTACCTGCGAGCATGCAGTCCGGTACGTGCTCGTCGCGCTCGTCACCGTCCACTGCACATAGAGCGTGTGCCC
>WNFV01004620.1_pt1 | contig 16980 bp, 13 predicted proteins | sample 5400101 | NCBI WGS metagenome assembly WNFV01 (sample SAMN13153361, study PRJNA577476) | soil metagenome | isolation source: 115 cm soil or saprolite under grassland replicate 1 | place: USA:California | collected 2016-06-15
TCCGCGTACGCGCCTTCGCCGGGACCTCCGGATCAGGCACCTGGTTGATCGAACTCACGAGAGATGGACTCCGAACTCGCCCTCAAGGACATCGATTCAGGTTCAAGCCCTGCCTCACTCGATCTTGGCACAGAGGGTCGGTGGGTTGGTCGGTGCGCGGGTGGGGGTGTGGCCGTTGCTGGCCGCGGTGTTGCGCCCAGGCGTCGAGGGCGGCCACGGTGTCCGCGTCGAGCGGGACGCTGCGTTCGGTGCCGAGCTTGCCGAGGGGGACGCGTAGCCAGGTGCCGGTGGGCCCGTAGTCGACGACGCAGCCGAGTTCCAGGTCGAGGCATTCGCCCAGGCGCAGCCCGGCGCGGCGCAGCAACAGGATCGCCGACCGGGCGAACGGGTCATCCAGGTGGGCGACCGCGGTCATGAGTGCGGCGTCGACGTCGGGGGTGAGCGCTCTCGGCAGCGGCCGTGGCAGCCGGGGCACGTCGCTGGCGAAGACCAGCCGTTGCTCGGGTCGCTCAGCCCAGCCCCACAGGGTGATGTCGTCGAGGAAGTTGCGCAGGGTCAGCACGGCGGCATGGACGACGGAGACCGAGACCCGCTGTTCGCGGGCCAGCCGCCCGCGCCAGGTCCTGGTGCGGTTGAAGGCCAGAAAGGCTTCGATGTGCTGGCGCTGGAGTTGACGCAACGTCTGCACATTGGGGAAGCGTTCGCCGAGGAAGGTGCCGAACGGGATGAGGGCGTTGACCAGCCCGTCCACGGAGGAGGGCGAGAGTACCGCGGCGCGGGCGTGGACGTAGCGAGCCATGGCGTTACGGATCGGTGCGGCCGGCACGGTGGTCAGCCGTTGCTCGATCGACGCGCCGATCGGGCCACGCTTGGGTGACGTGCCGAGCTGGCCGGACTCGAACAGCAGTTGACGCAGCCCGAACAGCCGTCCGTGCCATTGCTTGAGGGTGGTGGCGGAGGCGCTGGTGACCTCGTCGAGGGCGGCGGCGAACCCGTCCAGCGTCTCGGTGTTGATGCCGCGGATGCTCGTCTGGGACCAGGCGAGGACCGCCGGCACGAACTGGTCGATGATGCTGCGGGACCAGTAGTAGCTCCACCCGAGCCGCCGTGCGGTGTCCCACAGGCGCTGGAAGTCTTGCGGCCACAGCTTTCGGACCGTGGCGCTCATGCCTCCGAGATCCTTGGCTGCCAACAGGTCCACGTCGACGCGCACCTGCCCGGATAACGCTGCCCACGACAGCAGTGGCCACGCCTTGATCCGGTGCACGTCGGCCAGCCGGGTCCGGGTCGGCCGGGTCATCCACGCCGCGAGGTCGGGGTGTTCGGCCAGGAACAGCCGCGCCAGGCGCAGCCGATCCCGCAGTGCCCGGTCGGTGAGCCCGAGCCGGTCGCAGAACCGGGCGTAGCCATCCAGCAGACGGTGATCGTCCTGGGTGGCGAACCGGGCCACGGCGGCGGTCATCGTCCGATCACCGCCCGGGCCGCGGCGTACTCGGCGGCCAGATGCTCGTTGGACAGATGCACGTATCCGGCGGTGGTCTCCGGGGAGGCGTGGCCCATCAGCTCGCGCAGCACCAGCAGATCGATCCCAGCGGCGGCCAGTTCGGTGCCGTAGGTGTGGCGCAACCGGTGCGGCCGCACCCGCCACGCACCCGACCGCTGCCGGTGGTAGCGGAACATGCTGCGCATCCCCGCCTCGGTCACCGGTTGACCGGCGGTCGGACCGCGCAGCACGACGAAGCACTCCGGCGTGCCCAGCCCGGCCGGGCGTTCCCGGCCCAGGTAGGCGGCCAGCTCAGCGAAGAACACCCCATCCACCGGGACGACGCGCTCCCGACCGCCCTTGCCCACCACCCGCAGCTGCCGACGACCCTGGTCGACATCGGCCAGCAACAGCCGGCGGACCTCACCGGCCCGCAGTCCGCCGAGCACCATCGCCAGCACGATCGCCCGGTCCCGATGCGACCCGAGATCAGTCAAGAACATCGACACGTCGGCTGAGTCCAACGACTCGGGCAACCGACGCTCCTGACGCACCAGCCGGCCACCACCGCGCACCCGACCCGGCCCCAGATGCCCAAGCATCCCCCGCGCCTTCGGCCGCAGCCCCTGGCCACGCCGCGGCGACGGGACCGGATTGTCGGCCCGGGCACCGGCCATCACCAGATACTCGAACAACGTCCGCACCGCCGCCACCCGCCGGTTCACCGAGGCCGGCGCCGCGCCCCGCCCGGCCTGGATCGGCACCACCGTGCCACCGCCGCGCCGCTTCGCCCGTGACTGCCAGTCAACCCAGTCGAAGACATCGGTGGGCACCACGCCCTCGAGCACCAGTGCCCGCTCCTCCAAGAACCGGGCCAGACACACCACGTCGAACGCATACGCGCGGACCGTCGCCACCGAGAACCGGCGGGCCTGTAGATGCGCCAGGAAGCCGTTGGCCACCTCGACACCGGGCCACGAGCCGACCAATCGATACGAACCGTCCACGTGTTCCACCGCGACCGTCATGGTCACCTCCACGGGCCGCGTCCAGGTTCAGGATGAACCCGGATCGCACCCGGCCGCGGGAGGCGCGCACCGTGTCGGCAAGCCGTGTCCCCGTTGGCCGGTTAACCCATATGAAGTTGGAGTGCCGGATGCGGTGCCAGTGCTCGCGGGGGAAGCGCAGGTAGGCGGTCAACGCCTGCTGATCCTGGAGCAGACAACGCACGGCGGCCGGGTAGGCCGTGTGGTGGGCGGCGGCGAAGGCCTGGATGCGTTGCTGCACAAGGGCTTGCGCCTTCTCCCCGGCCGGTAGGTCGGCGGGCACGTCGAAGATCTGCCAGTAGGCGGCCTTGACCTCGGCTTGGGCGCGGATAGGTACCTTGGCCAGAACGTTGCGGCATCGGTGGATCAGACAGCGTTGACGCAGCGAGCAGGGCAGGGCGCGGTCGATCGCGCCGACCAGCCCCGCCGCGCCGTCACTGATCACCAGCAGGGGTGGACGCAGCCCACGGGCCTTGAGCTCGTCGAGGAAGTCGTCCCAGGCGTCGTTGCCCTCGCTGCCGGCCGCCTCCAGGCCGACCAGCACCGGCTTGCCGGCGGTGGTGATGCCCCACGCGGCCAGCACCGGTTCGGCGCGTGAGCCTTGGTGCATCTTGAAGTGCGAGCCGTCGACGAACAGGTAGTCCAACTCTACCTCGTCCAGGCGCCGGGTGCGCCAGGTGTCGAACTCGTCACGGATCGCTTGGCACACCCGCGACACAGTCGACTTGGACAACGCGGCCTGCGGGCCCAACGCGTCGGCCAACGAAGCCTCCACGTCGCGCACCGACAACCCGCGCACGAACCCAGCGATCACCAGGGTCTCCAACGCGTTCGTCTTCGACACGCCGGTGCCGAACAACCGGGAGACGAACTTCTCCTCGGCGCCGCGCAGCTTCGGCCGCTCCAGCGTGACCGGCCCGGCGGTGGTCTTCACCGTGGTCGGGCAGTACCCATTACGCGATCCCGGCCGCGCATCCGGCACCTGCTCGCGCCGCTGGTAGCGGGCCCCGGCCGAGGAACTGCTCAACCTCGGCCTCCACTGCGGCCTGCATGATCAGACGGGCACCCAACCGGGCGACGTCTTCGAGAACCTCGCTCAGCTCACGGCCGGAGCCGAACAACGCGTCGATCTCGCCGCGGATCTTCTCTGTCGGGGATACTCGTGATGGCACGGGCGTAGTCCTTCCTGTACAGACTTTGGCGGTCTTGTACGGAACCTACGCCCGTCGTCATTTACACCGCTGGATGGACACGGCCATCGGGAGTCCTCCGCGGCACAATGCCGCTACCGGTGGGCGTCGGCGAGGTCGTCCACCGAGGCGCCGTTGGGTCTGGAGAGCGGTTCGGGGTGGTCGAGCGTGGCCAGGATCCGTTGGACCTGCCGTTTGGACCTGCCAATCCGGACGGCGATCTCGCTGGGGCGTAGATTCGGGTGGCGGTCGCGCCAGTATGCGACGGCCGCTGCGGTCTCAGACCGCGGGGTCGCGCTGTTTGTGGGGGCGTCCTTGTTGGCTTCGTCGGGCAGCTGCGACTCGACGGCTGATGGCGGCTGCTCGGCGACCATGTCGGGCTCGGGCAGGCGCCTGCTGGTCGGGGCCGGAACGTCGGCTTGGTCCTCGGCCGCGGTGCTGGCCGGGCCGACCGGATGGGCGCGTGGTGCGCCGTCGAACCCGCCGGTGGCGGAGGTGGCCTCGGGATCTTCGCCGGCGTCGGTGTGCGTTTCATTGTCGACCGGGCGCACGATCGCCTCGGCTGCGTTCGAATCCACTGTCGCCCCGGTCAGTGGCGCCTGGGGTGTGGCCGGCGTCGGTGCGATGCGAGTGGCGTCCAGCCGTCTCCGCCTGACCGATACCCGCAACTGTCGAGCGACACGGCGGGGTCGGATGGCCAGACCCGGAGGGCTGGTCGTCAACTGGGGTGCCGGCACCGCGGAGTCAATTGCGGTCGTCCTTGTCTCCATGGTGATGGCCGGGACGGTAACGGCTGGTGCGAGTCGATCGGCCCAGGCCGGATAATCGACGAGGCGTTCCAGTTCGGCGGCGAGCCGGTCCAAGTCCAGGGTGCGTACCGCGATGTCGGCCATCCGGGGGTCGCCGTGGTCGCTGCGGACAACCCGTTCGACTGCGTTCGCGACCGCGGGTCGGCGTTTCTCCGCTCGCATGGCCAGTTGCGCGACGCGAAGCGACTCGTAGAGCTGCAATGGTCGCCACTGGCCGGTGGTCTCGTCGACGCGGCCTTCGCGGGCGGCTTCGGCGGCGCGGGCGGTCCGGATCGGGTAGCGCAGGCGGCGCCACAGGCCGTAGTCGGGGGCGGTGTCGGCGAGCTTGCCGGCGGCGCGGAGTGCGTCGCGGCGGCGGGCGGCGGAGTGCAGCAGCCACAGCAGGTAGGCGGAGCTGGACAGCGCCCCGAAGGCGGCGGACCAGTAGTGGTGGGGCCAGTGTCCTATGACCAGAATGCCGACGGCAACGGTTGCCACGAGGGCGGAGAAGACGCGGAAGCCGTGGGCGTGTTCACCCAGGCGCAGGCGTTCGTCGGCCATCGCGGCCAATGCCATGGCGAGTAGTTCCAGGCACAGCGCGAACGGCAGCACCGCTGCGACGCGTACCCAGGCGGGTACGCCGGCGCTCCAGGGCACGTGGGTGAGCGCAACCCAGGTCTGTCCGATCGCCGCGCCAGCCGCGGCGACCGCGTAGAACCAGTACGCCAGCCGGGCCGGCGACCACCGCGGCGCGGTCTCGTGCACGGGTCTCCTCCTGTCCTGGTTGGGCTCACGGTTAGATGGGGGTGTCGGGGTCATGGCCGGGGTGGCTCGTGCGGTGGGGCCGGTGGCTTCGTGATCTGCCGTAGCAGATCGGTGGCCAGGGTGGTGGTCTGCTCGTCGGGTTCGAGATCGATGTCGTCAAGGGCGGCGCGGATGCGGTGCAGCTGGGCCCGGACGGCGTCGGCGTCGCGCAGGCGGGTGTGCGCGCGCATCGCGGCGCGGGCGAGGTCTTCGTTGTATCGGTCCAGGACCGTGGCCTGGTCGAGCAGCCTGGCCGCCTCCTGGGGGTCGGTGTCGGCGACGAGCTGGGCGAGTTGGGTGTAGGCGATGATGCCGCGCCGGCGGACGTGTTCCTCCATCTCCGGCAGCCAGTCGTAGCCGCAGCCCTCGGCGAGCGGGCCGTGGAACGCCTCGACGGCACGGCGCAGATGCTCGACGCGGTGGGCCATGTGGGTGGTGGCGGCGAGCGCGTCCTGGACGCTCCACCAATCGACGTCAACGAGGTCGGGGTTGAGGTGGTACCGCCCCCCGGTGTTGACCACGGGCTGGACCTGCTCCTCCGGGCCGGTGTCGGTGTTGATGCCGCGGTAGGCGTAGCGGATGCGTCGGCGCAGGTCACCGACCTCGGTTTGCAGGCGTTCGCCGGCGCGGCGGTTGGATGCGTCGGGCCAGAACGCTTCCTTGATGTCGGGCAGGTTCGCCCCGGCCCGATGCACGGCCAGGTACACGAGCAGTTCCTGCGCCCGTCTGCGCAGCGGCTGCCCCGGTACGCCGTCGGTCCCGAGGGCGGGGCGCCCCAGCACGCGCACCGGCACCCGCACCCGGCCCGTCCCTGCCGCCGCCGCAGCGGCCGGGGTCGTGTCGTCCCGCGGTGGTCCGACCGGCGGTGGACCCGGGGACGTCGAGGCCTGCGCATGCTCCTGTGCGGTATCGAGTTCGGGCAGGCCCCGTTCCGGCGGGCCCTCGCGCGGGCCGGCATCGTCGATGGTGGACGGCCCCACGGACGCGGACGCCGGCGGTGGGGTGGGTTGCCCGGTGTGCGCTTCGCTGAGCATCTGCAGCAGCTGCACGGTGGTGGTGGTGGTGTCCAGCACGGCGAGCCGGTCGGTGGTGTCGCTGTCGGTGTAGCCCTCGGTGTCCACGTCGAGGGTGTCGCCGCCCGGCCAGTCACCGACCAGGACGGCGTTGATCTGCAGCGGGGTCCCCACGGGCAGGGTCCTGGTCAGCCGGGCGCGGGCCTGCGGGCCGGGGACCTCGGCGATGAGGAGGACCGGCGGCATCGGCGGGTGCATCGGGTCCGCGGCGCGCATCGTCTCCAGGTCGTCGGCGTCGTCGTCCTGCAGGGTGCGGCGGCGTTCGATGACGAGTTCTTCCAGCCGGGTCAGCGCCTGGCCGAGGTTCGCGGTGACGGTCAGCCGTGGGGTGGGGCTGAGGTGGACGGTGTCGCCGCCCAGCAGGGTGGTAAGCGTGTCGACGGGGATGACGACCTGGCCGCGGGCGTCCGGGTCGTCGGGTGTGCCGGAGGACAGGGTGGCCACGAGCATGGCCCGGGCGGCGGCGTGTGCCCCGTCACCGACTAGGCCGAGGCCGCCGGTGCGCAGCGCGGTGCCCAGGCCGGCCAGGTCGGGTCCGCTGGGCCCGATCGGCGGCAGCACGTCGGAGGTGGCCGTGACCGTCGGTTCCCCGACCGGCAGGCGGATGGCGTCGGCGGCGTCGCCGGCGGGCACCGCTTCCGCTTCTGGGGTCCGGGGAAGCAGGTCGGGGGCGTGGCGGCGGACCCCGCGCCGCAGCACGGTGATCGCCGGGGGCAGGGGTTGCAGGTCGGGGTCGCGTAGTACCGGGCCGGCGAGCTTGCCGGGGACGTAGCGGTGCCGGCGGCGCCGCCATACAAGCGCGGCCGCGGCGATCAGGGCCGCGGCGAACGGGATGGGTATCCACCCGCCCGGTAGGCGTACCCCGATGTCGCGGCGGCTGACCGGCGGGGCCTGCCGGTCGGTCCTGGCCGGTGCGAAGGCCGAGGTGCGCGACGACGGTACGGCCCTTGCGCAGGTGGACGGTGACGGTTGGGCGCTGGCCGCTCTCGACGCGGAGGGCGAGGCTGTGGCGGATGGGCTGGCGGGGCCGGTCACCGGCCCGGCCGGGTTCGATGGTGTCGTCGAGGATCCCGGGATCGGTGGGGCGGCGGGCGCCGACGGTGCCTGGGTCCGGTTCGGGGGTGCCGGGTTGGGTACCGCCGAGGGGTTGTGGCTGGGTGGGCGGGCGTCGTCGGGCAGGGTCAGGACCCAGCCGGGGTAGATGAGGTTGGGGTTGATAAGGGTGCCGCCCACGTTGGGGAAGTGCCGGCCGCGGTTGAGGTGGTAGATCTCGGGCCACCGGTTGGGGTCGCCGAGCCAGTCGCGGGCGATGCGGGACAGGTTGTCCCCGCGATGCACGACGTAGCTGTGTTGCTGGCCGGAGACCAGCAGGGTCAGCCGCCCGGGCGAGGCAGTGGCCGTACGGACAGAGACCGGCGGTTCGTCGACCTGTTGCGCGGTGTCGGTGGAGGCGAGTGACGCCGTGGCCTGGGGCTGGATCGGCAAAGACGCGCCTTGCCCGGCCAGCAGCCCTTTCGTCAGCGTGTCGGCAAGGGTGCCGTGGCTGGTATGGGCCTGGGCGTGGGCGGCCGCCGGTGCGGCCGCGCTGGTGACGGTGACGGTGCCCAGCACCGCGGCGGATAGGCCTTGCAGGGGTCGAGGTGCGCGGATGCGGGGCAGATGTCGCGCCAGCCGCGCTGTGGCGCGGCCCGCGTGGACGGCCACGCCGGCGAGGATCGCGGTCAAGGTCAACAGTCCGGTGAGGGCGGCGGCGGCGAGGATGACCTGGTGGACGCTCTGACGGTCGCCGGCAGCCGGGGTGGGCAGCTGCTCAGGCAACGCGACGGCGCGCAGCCGGATCAAGATCAGTGGGGGGCCGGCCAGCAGGGCCGTGATCGACAACGCTGCCACGGTGGCTCTTGCGGCCCGTCGCATCCCCGGTCCTCCTCCGCGGTGTACTGACCTGTCGCCGCTGCGACGTCCGCCGACGTCGCAATGAGCCCGCTCCCACCGCAGGACCGAAGACCACGATCATCTACGACTCTGGGATGGCTGTGATCGATGGACTCAGACCCGCGACCAAGCGGCTCGAGCTTTCGATGCCCTGTCTGGACGGTAGGGGCGCCGATGTGGGAGGGGCAGGCCGCGGGAGTTGTAAGGACCTAACAAGACCTTTCAAACACCTAACAACCGAGAGCGAATAGCCCGAAGGTTCCCGGTTCGCCGGGTTCGGCTCCGGCGGCGACAGCTTCCAAGGCGCCGATCAATGAGTTGAGACGTGCGTGATGGCACACCGCTCGCGGGGACAGGACGGGCGATGCTCAGTCGGCGGCAGCTTGGTCGGTTTGGTCGGGTTGGTCGCCGATGCGGGCCAGCTGGTGAGCGAGGTCGGTCCGCAGGGCCGCCACCTGGCCGGAGTCCGTGGCGGCGTGAATGGCCTGCCGGTACAGCTGCTCATTGAAGGGGTCAACCCGCAGCGCCCGCTCAAGCAGGGCACGCGCGGTGCGCGGATCAGCGTCGGCGGCGAGGGTGGTGTAGGCGTCCAGGACATGCCGACGGACCGCCTCCCGGTACGGGTCGACCCACGGCCAGGGTTGGCCGGCGGCCAACTCGCCGCCGTAGAGGTCGACGATGTGCTGCAGCGCCCGGGTCCGGATGGCCGAGTCGCCGGTGGTGTACTGGTCCACCGCGGGGCGCAGGCCCCACAGGTCCACGTCCAGGTGGCGGGGATCGAGTTGGTAGCGGTCGCCGGCCCGGATCAGGATCTCGACCCCGGTGGCCTCGGCGACGGCGGTGCGTAGCGCACTGGCCGCGACGTAGACGCGGTCAGTGGGGCGCGGTCGCACCCCGGGCCAGATCGCGGCCGCGAGCTCGGTACTGGTGGCGCCGGCCGGGTTGACGGCGAGGAACACCAGCAGTTGCCGGGCGGCGTTGCGGCCCAGCCGCAGCGGCCGGCCGGGGGTGTCGACCTGGTGCAGGTCGATGCCGCCGAGCAGCCGCAGCCGCAGCGGCGCCCGCGCATCGCCAACCGAGTAAGAGGTGTCGGGAAGGAAGCTCGGTGCTGTGGCCGACGAGGAGAGGCCCTGATCGGCCGTCGGCGCCGTTGCGGGCTCGTCAACCGCGATGGTGCCGGCCGTCGACGGGGTTGCGGGGTCCGCCCGCGCCGCCTGGTTGCCGAAACGGTTTCGGCGGCCGGGTCGGGCCCGTGCCTGCAGGGTCAGCAGATCGACCGCGGCCTGCCGGGGCAGCACGCACAGCCGTGCCCCGGCCGCCACTGACCGATGGCGGCTGTCGGACGGGTCCGGGTCGGTGGTGCCGTCGTTGTTGACATACCAGCTGGGGCCGTAGGACCAGCCGCCCAGCAGCATCGCGTTGACGCGCGATGCGCCGGCGGCGTGGGTGAGCAGCACCGCCAGCCGCCGAGCCACCGCCGGATCCCGCGGGCACGCGGTCACCACCAGCAGACCACCGCCGACCGCCGGGTCGTGCTGGTTACGGCTGCCATGCAGCAGGTAGGTCTCGACCGCGGCCAGCAGCTCATCGAGCGTGTCGCGGACCGCCAGTCCGGACGGCGGGTCATCGCCGATCGCGGTGCGGCCGAGCAGGTTGGTCAGATCCACCGTCGTGGTCAGGATCTGCCCGTCCCGGTCGCCACCTCCCTGCCCGCCGGATAGCAGCAGCGCGGTCACGATGCCGCGGGCGGCGTCCGGGGCGCCAGGGCCGACCAGACCCACACCGCCAGCCGGCAGGTCCACCGGCCGCAGCGGCCCATCACCGCGGTACCCGACCGCGGTCGTGGTGGTCCTCTCCGACACCGCCGCGGCCGCGGCGGCGACATCAGATGTCGTGACGGCGCCTCGCTGGGAGACGTCGGCGTCGTCGGGGCCATCTGGGTCGTCCCCGTTGAGCAGGCCGATGATGGCTGCGGCGGTCTCCGGCAGCCCGGTCAGGTCGCCGTCGCTGCGCTGCGACCCGGCCGGCGGCCGGGGCAGGTAGCGGCGCCGCCGACGAAGCCACAACAGACCGGCGGCGGCAACCACGTTGCGGGCGGCATCCGGGGCAAGCCATCCACCACCGGGCAACGCCACACCCGCGGCGCCCGCCACCGTCTCGGCGGCCCTACCGCCGGCAGCCGGCTCACCAGCGCCGAAGCCGGAGCTCTGGACGTCGTTCGCGGCCAGGTCTTTGGGCTCGATGGGGTCCTGGCTGCGGTGAGATTCGGCCCCGCGGTCTATCTCCTGGCTTTGGCGGTGCAAGTCGGCACTGGCAGAGTTCGGCCCGTCGTCTCCCGATAGACCTGTGGTGCGCGGAGCGTATCCCGGCAGCGGTACCGGTTCAGCTGCCAGCTGTCCGGGCGGAAATGCCCCGAGGGAGCGTGGCGGCTGCGCATGTTCGCTCGGCTGTTCCGGTGGCGGTGGGGCCGGCGCCGCGGTCGCCGGCGGCGCCGGCGCGGCGATCGTTCCGCGGGAGCCGGCGGTGCTGGCGGCGACCACGGCGGCGCTGACCAAGCCGGCCAGCAGGCCCTCGGGCGGGTCAGCCAGGCGCAGGTGAGGCATGCGCAGCCGCCGCAGCGCCGCCCGCAGATGCAGCCAGGCCATCGCGAGCAGCACCGCCCAGATCAGCCACAGCAGCAGCACCGCGGCGGAGCTGATCCACTCCCGCAGGTAAGGCTGTTGCGGCGGGTGCCGCGGTAGCGGCATCCCGAAGATCGCCACCAGTACGACCGGGATCCCGGCCAGCATCAGCCCCAGGCCCAGGCCCAGCCACAGCGCCGCCAGCAGCCGTCTCACCACCCGTCCTCCATGGCCGGGTGAGGACAGACGCCGGCACGTCGACCAGCGCTGGACAAGGCCGCCGGGTTGCTGCCGGCCCATGCAACGAGCGCGGTCGAGGTCCGCGCATCGCTTCCCCGGCCGGTGCGCGGGTCACCGGCCATGGATGCGCGTGTCGGCGGCGATGGTGGCGCGGCCGTCCGCACGCCCATCCCTCCTCTCCGAAAGAGAAGTTCGCTTCGTCGGCTGCCAACCTCTCAGAGTCACCCCAGGCAACAGCCTTGTCCAGCACGGAAACCCTGCCTGTGGATAACCCGTGTCAACTCTGAGACATCGACGACCATTGGATTGTGGCGCCTCAGCCCGGGTGGCACCGTCGAGGATCACCAGCAGCCAGGCCCAGGCGCGGGGGAGGCGCAGCGGCGATGCGGTTGGCCATCGACTACGGCACGGTGATGACCCGGGCGATACTCGCGTGGCCGGACGGGCGCTGGGTGCAGCTGCTGCTCGACGGCGCCGTCCAGCTGCCCTCCGGGGTGTACGTCGACGCCGACGGGGCGCTGTGGGCCGGACAGGCCGCCCTCGTCCGCGGCGCGGCGGATCCAGCCGGGTTGGTCGCCCACCCCAAACAGCACCTCGGCCAACCCCACATGCAGGTCCGCGGCCGCGACGTCGACGTGCTGGAGCTGGTCGCGGCCACCCTGCGGCGGGTGGCCGAGCAGGCCGCCCAACTGGCCGGGCAGGCGGTGCCGGAGGTGACGCTGACCGTGCCGGCCGCCTGGGGCCCGGCCCGGCGCGCTGCGCCGCGCGGCCACCCGCGCCGGGCTGCCCCAGCCCAACCTGGTCGACACCCCGGTCGCCGCCGCCGGCCACCTCCTCGCGACCGGTGGGACGGTGCCGGCGGGGGCTGCGATCCTGTTGTGTGACCTGGGCGCCGGCCGGTTCGAAGCCACCGTGGCCACCCGCACCCCGGCCGGGTTCGAGGTGCTCTCCACCATCGACACCACCCACGCCGCCGGGCTCGCCCTCGACGCCGCCGTCGCCGACCACCTCACCACCATCACCACCCAGCTCACCCAACCCACCCCACTCGCCGACGGCGACAGCGCTGCTGCGGTGGAAACGCCGGCGATGGACGGGCGGGCGGCGGCGTTGGGCCGGGCCCACGCGGCGATCCAGGCCCTGGCCGGCCACCAGGCTGTGGCGGTGCCCGCCGACCCCGCCGGGATGCCGATCGTGCTGGACCGGCCCACCCTGGACCGGCTCACCCACCCCGCCCTGACCCAAGCCGTGCAAGCGGCGCAGGCGGCGATCACCGCCGCCGACCTCACCCCCCAAAGCCTGGCCGGGGTCTACCTCTACGGCGACGGCACCCCACCCGCACTGGCGGTGCGCGCCGTCGCCGACGCCCTGCCCGCCGCCACGGTGATCGCCGACCCGGACACGGCGGCCGTGCGCGGCGCCGCCGCCGCCCACGGCCCACCCGCCGCGCCGCCGGTACCGCCCACCCCCGCCGGCACCCCCGGCATCCGCCACTACGCCGCGGTGCTGCTACCCGCCGCCGCCTCTGTGCTGCTGCTGACCCAGGCCACCGCCACCGCCTACCGGGTCATCGTCCCCGACAGCCTGGACCAGGCCATGTTCGTCAAGGCCAACTGGGGCGAATACGGCCTGGCCGGCCTGCTGGCCGTGCACGCCGCCACCGCCACCGCGCTGCTGGCCGCCGCCTACCTGGCCCGCGCCCTGCACCGCGCCGACCCCGACACCCCACCACCCGTCCACCGCCTGCTCGCCCGGTTCCTGCCCACCGGCGCCGCCATCGGATTGAGCATCGCCGGGCTCTACGCCGCCATCGGCGCCCTGTGGCACGACGTGCCCAACGGCCCCTTCCTCACCGCCACCCTGCTCGCCGCCACCCCCACCGCGATCCTCGCCGCAACGATCGGGCTGCTGGCCACCCGCCGACCCCACCCACCCGCCGCCTCCTGGCTGGACTGGCTGACCATCCCACCCCTGGCCACCGCCGGCGCGGCCGCCGGCATCTACCTCATCCAATACAGCTACACCGGCGCCACCGCCGCCGAACAGTCCTTGCACACCACCGCCGGCTACCTCGGCGCCGCCCTGTTCGGCATCGCCGCCGCCCACGCCCTACCCATCCCGGCGCCCTACCAGATCCTCACCGCCATACCCCTGGCGTTGACCACCGCCGTCCTGGTCACCGGCGCCGCCACCACCACCCTGGCCGCCCTCTACGTCCTCACCACCACCATCCGGCCACTCACCCGCGCCACCCAACTGGCCCTCAGCAGCAAGTCCACGCCAACCCGGTTCGGCCAGTAAACAACCCTTTTGACCTGCGCGTATGTTGCCAGGTGTGGCTCCCGACCAGGATCTATCTGACGCAAGTAACACGGCGTCAGCACTGGCGCGCGTCGGGTAGAGGTGCGGTGTACGAACCGCCCGGATCAGCGGCGGCAAGCGTTCAGATTCTGCCGGGTGGTGCACCCGGTCGGACGCGAGCGGTTGCGGGCAGCCGTCGCACGGGGCGGTAGGGCCCAGCACGGTCTGCCCGCCTTCAGCGCGGTCGGGGCGATCCGCTGCGGGAACACCAACGGCTGACCTGAACCGCACAGCCGCTCTACAGCTCCCGCCAACCGTCGAAGCCTGACATCGAGATCAGGTCGCGGATACAGTCGGTGGCCAGCTCCTCGTCGGGTAGCTCGAACCAGCGGCTCTTTCCGTCCGCACCACCTTCCCGGGCCTCCACCATCCAGACACCCGCGTCCTCGTAGACCAGAATGTCCAGACGGGCCAGGCGGCCCCACCGGCCCGTTCCAGTAGTGCCTACGCCGCTCCACCACCCAGACGCTACTCGAACGCATGTTCGACGAGCAAGGTTTGTCCAGGTGGCGGCCCGTTACCGCTCGCATGCCTGGGCGCGTTACTTGGCCAGTCGGCACGTCGTCCGGACACGCTTGTGGCGTACGCCGTCTAGTTCGTTTCGCCCTGTCGATCGGCCGGGTGGTCATTCGTATAGCAGGTGAAGGCGCCGACCTGCGGTCGGCCCGGCCCGATGAAGCGAGGTGACCTCACGCCCAAGCCGAAGGTTCTGCTGAATGGTCTAGGAATTCCGGAATCGCCACGGTGGCACAACGGCCGGCTGTGGTTTTGCAACTGGATCGACCGGCAGGTCGTGGCAGTCGGCCTCGACGGCAAGCCGGAGGTGATGTTGACAAGGGACCCGGACAGCCATCCGATGGGGTATTCCATCGACTGGACGCTCGACGGCAGACTGCTGGTGACCGGAGACAAGCTACGGCGCCAGGAACCAGACGGATCAATGACCACCCACGCCGGGCAGCACGCCAACGAGATCGTCGTTGACGGCCGCGGCAACATCTACCTCAACGGCGCGGACTTCAACTTCGTCGCCGGTGAGGCCCCCAAGCCCGGCTACATCCAACTCGTCACACCAGACGGCGAACTACGCCAGGTCGCCGACGACATCCAGTTCCCCAACGGCATGGTCATCACGCCCGACAACCGGACGCTGATCATCTCCGAGTCATTCGCCGGCCGGCTCACCGCGTTCGACATCCACGCCGACGGGAGCCTGTCCAATCGGGCCTGGGCTGAACGACGCAGGACGGGATCGACGCACGAGCCGGCGAGGCGATTACGGGGCACTTCCGGTAGCTGTGCCGTCGGCATTGGTTCACGACGGCGCAGGGGGTCCGCGGTCCAACTCGCCTACCCCATGCGTGGGCGGGTCGATGTGGCCTTCGAATGCCGCCTATCTCCACCTGCGGCTACCGCAGACGACTGATCACGACCTCGCCGGGCTCACGGTCTACCCGTAACCGTCGCCAACTCGGATGACGCAGCCGCCCCCGTCAGGGCTCCGTGTCCTGTACGCCACTTCGCCCACGAGTCGTGGTTCTACCCAGTGCGCGTCCCGGGCGTCTTCTCTGGGGACCCGCATGTCGAGGGGTGGGGTCGATCGTTTCAGCGGGGCCAGCTGATGGTGCAGATCCCGAAGCATGTGGTCGGTGAAGCCCGTGCCGACCTTGCCGACATAGCGCAAGCGGCCGGCCTCGTCGTACATTCCGAGCAGCAAAGCGCCGATCAGGCCGGCCCGCCTGCCTGCACCGGGTCTCCACCCGGCGACGAGGACCTCGACCGTCTTGTTCAACGGGCTCTCGATCCATGCACGCGACCGGACTCCAGGCTGGTACGTGGAATCGAGTCGCTCGGCAATGACACCTTCCAGGCACAACTCGGCGGCCGTGTGCATTGGCTCGGCACCGTTGCCGTTCGCGAAGTACGGCGGGGTCTTAACGGTCGCCTCGTCAACGGCGAACTCCTCCAGTAGCTGGCGACGCCGGGTGTACGGCAGGCCGAGGGTGGACCGCCTTCCCTGGTGTAGAAGGTCAAAGAGGTAGAGCTGGACCGGTACGCGCTCCACGAGTCCTGGCGTTGGGGCGCGGACATGCATCCGTCGCTGCAACCGGCTGAAGCTCGGCGCGCCGCGGTTGTCAAGGGCGATTATCTCGCCGTCCAGCACCAAACGCTCCCGCGCGAACCGTTGCCCCAGGCCGGAAAGCTCGGGGTAACTGGTGGTCACCTCTCGGTCGTTGCGGCTCCAGATGTGCACCTGGCCGAGGTCGAGGTAGGTGATCGCCTGCACACCGTCCCACTTGAACTCATACGCCCAGCCAGGGGCCGCGGGCAGCTCGCCGAGGGTGGCGAACATCGGAGAGATGAAGGGGAGCGGCCGTGCGACTTCCACGGATACAGCCTGCCACCGTCTGCGTCCGTATACACCGCCGCCGCAGGGCGAACGGCGAGACGGGGGTGGGACCTATCGCCCGCTACCGTTGCGCTTCGGCGTGATACTGCTCGACGATGTTTGCCGGAATCCGGCCGTGGTCGCTGCCCTCCAGGCCCCTTGGACTTCGCTCAGTTACGGATCCCCTGGTTCTCAGCACGCTGGTTTGCGGGCGGTGCAGCGTTGCGTTCTTCGAGTTACGGACGAGCTATCACGCCCCGGCAGGTTGTCGGCCACCTTGACGCACTGTCGGTTGGTGTTGCTGCGAGCACCCTTCGGCCAGGCGGCGGGTGATAGATCCATGACGCCGTCGTCGGGCTACGGGGCGCCGCCCTGTCGGTCGGTAGGCTCGCCCCGGAGGGGCCAACTCAGGGTTCCTTCCGCAGTTCCTCGCCCGCTCGCAGGATCAGCTGCCGTGCTTGCTCGTCGTACCATGCCTCGGCTGCCAGGTCGTCCATGGCTCTGGCGTAGGCGGCCGCCTCGTCGGCGTGGTGCATCGTCTCGCCAACAAACGTCTCCACCACGGCCAGCTCGTCGTCGAACAGGATGAATCCGTTCTGCGGTGTGGTCGTCAGCTCCACGCCGAACGGGATGATGCCGAGGCTCACGTGGGCGAGGCCGCTCACCCCCAGCAATCGGTCGAGCTGAGCCCGCATCACGACTCGTGGGCATAGCAGCAGCCGTAGCGCCGCTTCCGTGATGACGAACTGGAAGGTCTTGGTGGTGTCGTACAGGATCTGCTGCCGCTGCATCCGCCGGGCCGTCGCCGCCTCAATCTCCTCGGCGCTCGCGCCGTGGAGCCCGACGCTCTCCGCGATCCGGCAGCGGGCGTAGTCGGCGGTCTGCAGCAGTCCTGGGATGTACACGACCTCGGCGTTGAGCCGCCCCGGGTTCGTTGGAGACTCCCAACCTTGCGAAGGTAGGAGTCATGCCAGCACCGAAGAAGTACCCGGACGAGGTCCGTGAGCGGGCCGTGCGGATGGTGTTCGAGATCCGGGAGCAGACCGGCCAGCA
>WNFV01011481.1_pt1 | contig 16970 bp, 14 predicted proteins | sample 5400101 | NCBI WGS metagenome assembly WNFV01 (sample SAMN13153361, study PRJNA577476) | soil metagenome | isolation source: 115 cm soil or saprolite under grassland replicate 1 | place: USA:California | collected 2016-06-15
CGATCTCGTGCCCGCCGAGGTTCTGGCAGCGGAGCTCGCGCCGTCCGCGGTCATGCCGGCGGAGCTCGCGCTCGCGAACGGCGGCCGGACGACGAAGGCTCTGGCCGCGCCGATCGAGCCATCGAGCATGGACGGCGAGAGGCTGGCGCTCGCGCCGGCGGAGGCTTGGGCGGCCGAGCTCTGGCCCGTGGAGGAGGCAGCTCAGGCGGACGAGCCCATGCAGTTCGAGCCGGTCGAGCTCGAGCCGCCGGATCCTCGAACGATCGAGTGGCCGCGCGAGGACTGGCCGGAGCTCGTCTGGCCGGAGGACGCCGCGCCAGCCGAGCTCATGCCTCGTGACGTCTGGCCGACGGAGGTCGTTTCGACAAGCGCTACGCCGAGCGAGGTCTGGCCCGAAGAGGTGTGGCCGGAGACGCTGCCGGCAGCAGAAGGCGGGCCAACCGACGTCTGGCCGACGGAGGCGTGGCCGACGCAGCTCGCGCTGGAGGCGGGCGCTGCGGCCGAGGTATCGCCACCGGAGCCCGAGCCCTCGCTCGACCATCCGGCCTTCCCGGCCGCCCCGCCTGCTCCGTATGCGTGGAGGCCGAGCGAGCCGGAGCCGTTCCCTCGCTGGCGCCCCGGCCTCGGCATGGGCTTCGCGCTCGGGCTCGCAGCCATGCTGATGGCCCGCCGCAAGAGCTAGACCGCTAGGCCCGCAGGATCGGGCGAGTCAGGCAGGTCGGGCCGCCGTCGCCCTTGTTGAGCTCCGAGGCGGCGTAGACGTGCACGTCGACTCCGGCGGCCTCGAGCGAGCGGCGCGTTCTCGGGTTGCCGTTCGCCATGACCACGACGCCCGGCCGGACGGCGAGGAGGTTGCACGCGAGCGTCTCCCATTCGTCCTCGTCGACCCGGATCCGCTCGATCCCGCGCGCGTCGAGCTCCTCGAGCAGCGGGATCGGCGCGAGCGGCTCGAACACCGCAGCGAGGTCCTCGGCGATCGGCGACACGACCGAGAGCAGGTGCAGGAGCGACTCCGCGCCACGGTGGTGCGGCAAGTCGGCCCTCACGAGCTCGACGCCTTCGCGCGCCAGAATTTCGGCCAGCTGGCGGTGCGCCTCCGCGTTCGTCCGATAGCCCCGGGCCACGGCCAGGCTGCGGTCGTCCAGCCAGAACATGTCGCCGCCGTCGGCGCGCGCGTCGCCCTCGAGCCGTCCGGCCACCGGTACGCCCGCGTCGACGAGCGCGGCAGAGAGCCGCTCCGGCTCGGGCACGCGCACCGGCTTCGGCATCTCCAGCACGATCTGCCCGCCCCCGGTCACGAAGACGGGGTCGTACACGTAGCAGGCGTCGACGAGCCCGTCTGCGCTTGGAAGCACCGTCACCTCGGCTCCGAGCTCCGAGAGCAGCTCGCAGAATGACTCGTGCTGGGCGCGGAGCAACTCGGGGTCGGGCTGCCGCCAGCCTGCCGCCGCGAAGTCCCCCGTGGTCGTCGGCACCCCAACGAGCACATGCCGCAGAGGAGCAGTCATCGATCGCACTCCGAACGCCGTCATGAGTCCGAATGCAACCACGACGGCGGCCACCCGTGGTCACCGCGTCGTAGCGAGGTCGTAACAAGGCTTTAACCCTGTGGTGGTTCAGGCTGCGTACGGTGGGTCGACATGGGACGCATCGCCCTGATCGCCCACGATGGCAAGAAGGAGGAGCTGCTCGAGCTCGTCCACGACCACGTCCTCGTCCTGCGGGACGAGCGCCTCGTCACGACGAACACGACCGGTAGGCTCATCGCCGACCGCTTCGGCCTCGACGTCGAGAGAATGGCGTCGGGCCCGCACGGCGGCGACCTCCAGGTCGGGGCGCTCGTCGCCTCGGGTGACGTCGCGCTCGTCGTGTTTCTCCGCGACCCGCTGGCGTCGCACCCGCACGAGCCGGACATCCAGGCGCTGATGAAGATCTGCGACGTCCACCGGATCCCGCTGGCGACGAACGCAGCGACGGCCGAGCTCTGTCTCGTAGCACTTGGGCGAAACGAGCTCGGCCGAGCGGCCTGAGAGCGCTAGAAGACGCGGACGGGCGTTCCGATCGTGACGAAGTCGTACACCCGCACCGCCTCGCCGGCGGGCAGCCGCACGCAGCCATGCGACGCCGGATACGCGGGAACGTCCGGGTACTCGTGCATCGCCCTGCCGCCGTCGAAGTAGGACGCATACGGCATCCAGACGTGGAAGAGATTCGACCACGACATGCGCGACTTGCTGTAGACCCGGAACAAGCCCGGCCGCGTCACGCCGAAGTAGCCGGTCGAGGTGTGCACCACGCGAACGACCTCGTTGTTCTCGATCATCAGGACGACGCTGCGGTCGCGGTGGATCTCGATGCGCCGGCCCGGCGCGCGCTCACCCGGCCGCGGCCTTGACACGCGCACCAGCTCGACCAGCAGGCCGTCGTCGATCGTGCCGGTCCGCGGCAGCCCGTTCCAGCCCTGGAAGGCGAGCAGCGCCTGCGAGCTCTGATAGTCGAGCGTGCCGGTGACCTCGGACTGGTCGAGGTAGCCGACGTCCCGGAGCCGCAGCTGCACGCCTCGGACGCTGTAGGGATACGCGCCCGAGCGAACGGCCCCCGTCGGCGGCACCTGCTTGGGCCGCCACCAAGGCGTGTGCCGCCGAAGTGGCAGCTCGTCGACGAGGCGGCCGTTGACGGCGACGACGAGCAGCTCGGCGCGGTCGAGGTCGGCAAGCGTCCCGGCGACCTGTGCGATCCGCGTCGCCATCGTCTTCGGCGTAGCCGGCGCGAGCACGCGCGCGGAGAAGCTCGCGACGTACGTCTTGTCGTCGAGCCGAACCGACCGCAGGATCGCGCCCGGCGTGAAAGCCGACCGTAGCCCTGCGGCGCGCTCGGCGGCCGTCGGGCCCTGGAGCAGCTCGCGCAGCGCGTGTCCGGGGGCGGACTCGCGCCGAGGAAGCGGCCGCGCGACGAAGACGAGGTTGCCGTTCTTGACGAAGGCCACGCGAACGGCTGCGGGCCGAGGCGCCGAGACGGCCCCGCCCGCGAGAAGCGCACCGGCAGCGAGAGCGGCAGTGAGGGAGGCAAGACGACGCATGCGCGGCCTATCGGTTCGCCTTCGCGGCAACAGTCCCTTCCGAGTACCCCGCGGAAAGCGCTGCTAATCGCCTGGGTTAGAGAAGCGCGCGACGCCGGCCGGGGCTGCTTCTGGCGTAGGCTCGTGGCCCTCGACCTCGATGTGCGGCAGCCACTGCAGCCAACCCGGCAGGTACCAGTTGCGCTCGCCGAGGATCTGCATCGCTGCCGGCACGAGCACCGAGCGGACGATCGTCGCGTCGATCAGCAGCGCGACGGCGACGCCGAAGCCCATCTGCTGGAACATGACGAGATCGCCTGCCGCAAATCCTGAGAAGACAGCGACGATGATCAGCGCGGCGCCCGTGATGATGCGCGCCGTCGAGCCGATCCCGAACGTGACCGCCTCGCCGGTGTCGCGGGTCTTCGAGTAGTGCTCACGGATCCGGCTGAGCAGGAAGACCTGGTAGTCCATCGAGAGGCCGAACAGCACCGCAAATAGGAAGAGCGGCACCCACGCCTCGATCGTGTCGACGCGCTGGAACCCGAGCACGCCCGAGCCGATCCCGTGCTGGAAGACCGCGACGACGAGCCCGTAGGCCGCGCCGACCGAGAGCAGGTTGACCACGATCGCGGTGGCGGCGACCACGACCGAGCGGAAGGCGACAGTGAGCAGGAGCACGCTGAGGCCGAGGACGAAGGCGAGGACGATCGGGAGCCAGAACTTCATCACGTCGAAGTAGTCGATGTTCTCGGCGGTCGTGCCCGTGACGAGCACGCGGGCCGGCACGCCCTCGAATGCCGCCGGCACGTACTCGGAGCGCAGGCGTTCGACGGCGTCGATCGCGCGATCGGAGAGCGCGTCCGACGCGACGGGCACGCGAATGAGCGCCGTGTTGTCGCCGCTCGTATCCACCGTCGGCTTCCCGAAGTCGCGATCCTGCGCGAGCGTCGCCTCGAGGCGCTCGATCCCGCTCTTCACCGCCGGCGAGGCGACGTCGCCGTCGACGACGATCTCGGCCGGATCGGCGCCCGCGGCCGGAAACGAGCGCTCGAGCGCAAGCAGCCCCTGCTTCGACTCCACGCGGTCCGGGAGCGTGCCCACCCCGGCGGTGCCGATCTTCATTCCGATCACCGGCGTCGCGGCGGCCAGCAGCAGTAGCGCGGCGACGACGAAGGACAAGACGGGCCGCCGAACGACTCGCCGAACGATCGCGCCCCAGAAGCGGCTCTCGCTCCCCGAGCGCTCGACGATCCCGCGGCCGAAGAAGGGGATGTGGAGCCGGTTCACCCCGTCGCCGAGCAGACTGAGCAGCGCGGGCAGCAACGTCAGCGCGGCGATCACGGAGACGATCCCGACGAGGATCGCCCCCGCCGCGAGGCTCCGCATGATCGTCGACTGGACCAGCAAGAGCCCGAGCATCGCGAGCACGAACGCGCTGCCGCTGAACAGGACGGCGCGGCTGGCGGTCGCGCCCGAAGCCGCGATCGCGTCGAGCTTCTCCTTCCCCGCAGCGCGCTCCTCGCGGAAGCGCGAGACGACGAACAGGGCGTAGTCGATCCCCAGCGCGAGCCCCATCCCGGTGAGCATGTTCACGACGAAGATCGAGAGCTCGAAGGCGCTGCTCACGGCCGCCGTCAGGCCGAGCGCGACCAGGATGGAAACGATGGCCAGCAGCAGCGGCAGGCCCGCGGCGACGAGCGCCCCGAACACGAGCACGAGCACGATGAGGGCCGCCGGAAGCCCAAAGCCGAGCTCGCCAGACTCCAGATCGTGCTGGGAGACCTCGTTGAAGTCGTGGTCGAAGGTGAACTGGCCGGTCATGGCGATGTCGAAGCCGTCCTTGCCGTCCTCGGCCCGAACGAGGTCGATGAGCGGCTCGACGTGGTCTTCCTCCGGGCCGACGAGCTCGATCCGGATCAGCACCGCATGACGGTCGCGCGAGACGAGCGAGGGGTCGTCGAGGGGCGTCTGAGCCTGCGCGATCGACTTCGTCGCGAGGCTGGCCTCCGAGAGCTTCGCGAGTCGAGCGCGGAAGGCCGGATCGTCGTACGTCAGCCGCTCGGAGCGGATCACGATCAGCTCGGTCGCGAAATCCTGCCGCGGGAAGCGCTCGTCGATCAGCCGATTCGCCTGGATCGAGTCGGCGTTGTTGGTGACCTCGCCCTCGGTCGTCAGGCCATTGCCGAGCAGCGCTGCCACAGCGACGACACCGACGACGATCGCAGCGATCCAGGCGGCGATCGTTCGCCAGGGGTGCAGCGCGCTCGTGCGGGCAAGTCGCTCGGTCACCTACCCCTCCTCGCAACGAACCCTATCGCGCTACCTGCTCATCCGCGGTGCGTTCCGGTTCATCCGCATACGGGCCGCGCCGGCTCGCACCTCCAGACATGTCCCCCGGCGTAGTGCACCCTCACCGGTGCATGTCGCGATCCGCTCCAGCTACGACGCGGTGTCTCTGCCGGCGTTCCAGAGCTCGTAGGCGAGCCGGGCGAGGAGGCCGGCGACGAGCGGGGCCGAGAAGAAATGTCTGGACGACGCATATTCGGACAACAAGCGCGAAACGTTACTTTCCATGTGAGGTGCACCTCGGTCTTCGTGGGCGGAGCGTCGCAGGGTATACGGAATCCGCAGCCACCGGAACCAGAAATGTGTTGAACCACTGAACGCCGCGTTACGAGTTTGTTGCGAGTCGCATTTGTGGCCCGATATTTATGGCCGAAACCGAATATTCACAATCTAGACAGCCCTTTGAAATGCAATTCTCGGCTACCTTGCCTACCGCAATGTCCAGAATCATTCTCAAGGTGCAAATGTGACAAAGCCCTTCGTCGTCAACAGCCACGGCCGTCTGGTCTTCCCGTCGAACTTCTTTCCGGAGCTCGACGTCTCGGTGTTCGAGACGCTCGACCAGCTCCAGGCGGTGATCCGGCGCGACTTCGACGCCAAGGCGCCCGACGAGGCGACACTCCTCGAGCGTGTCGAGGCCGACGGCTACGCCGGCCGGTACGACCTGCTGCGCGATCTCGCCCTCCACCTGCTCTGGGCCGACCGGTTCGCGATCGCGATGTTCGACCGGCGCCCGACGCGCTGGCGCGACGTTCCGCGCGGGCGCGACGACGTATTCCTCGCGCTTCGCACCGAGTGGGACGAGCGCGAGCGCACCCTTGCAGCGGTCGAGGCTGCCCACGACAGGCTGCCTGCGACCTGGGACGCCGAGGTCGAGGACACCATCTTTCGGACCCTGCTCGACACCCTTCGCCACAAGCGCTACGACGCGACGACCGTCTCCCCGATCGCGCCGACCGTTGCGGAGCTCGCGCGCGATCCCGAGCAGCTGACCGACTGCCTCGCGGTCTACGACCCGAGCTTCCCCGTCTTCGGCTACGACCGGATCCTCGACTGCCATGAGGAAGTGCCCGAGCTCGAGGCGCTGCACCGGCACGCGATGATCCTGCACGACGAGCACCCCTGGGATCGGTCGCAGTCGAGGCTCGCGCGGGTGGGCGCGATCGGCGACGACGAGTTCGTCATCGTGCTCACGCCGCGCAATCGCGAGGTCTTCGACTTCATCCGCCGGGTGAAAGCGGGCAGGCCCGCCCGCCCGCTCCCGGCTCCTCCGCCGGAGCCGAGCAGGCCGGTGGAGCCGCTCGCGCCCGTGATCGTTCGCGAGCAGTTCGCCGTCATGCCTCGCCTGGAATCGCTCGCGGTCGTCAAGGGGGAGTACGCCTGCACGAACGACGACGTCGTCCGGAACGGCGCAGCCAACTGGTCGCCGATGGCAGCCGACGTGATCAGGCAGAAGACCGGGATCGAGGAGAGGCGCTACACCGAGCGCAAGCTGGAGGAGATCGCGTTCGACGCCGCTCGCGCCGCGCTCGACAAGGCGGAGCGCCGCCCGGAGGAGATCGGGGCCGTCGTCTTCTGCTCGTGCACGACGACGAAGCTGATGCCGTCGGTCGCGACGTGGCTGTCCGGGCAGCTCGGGATCTTCCAGACACACGCGTCCGTCGATCTGGTGGCGGCCTGCGCCGGATTCCCATACGGCCTCGCCGAGGGCATCCGCCTCCTGCAGGAAGTGAGGCGACCGGTACTCGTCGTCTTCGGCGAGAAGTTCTCCGACAAGATCGGCAGCGTACGGACGTCGCGGATGCTGTTCGGCGACGGCGCCTCCGCGGTCGTGCTGGCCCCGGCCCCGGCCGGAGCGGCGCCCGACATCGAGGTCGTCCAGACGTATGCCAGCGGCCCGGCGAGCGAGGTGAACTCGATCATCTGGCCGAACCCCGAGTTCGACAACGATTTGACCGTGTACGGGCCTGAGGTGAAGGCGCTCGTGAAGCGCTACCTCGAGCAGATGATGGACGAAGTCGGCGGACTGCCCGACCCTGACGGCGAGGCGCGCTCGCTGCTCGACAGCGTCGAGCTGGGGATCCCGCATCAGGCCAACAAGAACATGGTGATCGACCTCGCGGGCGCGGCCGGGCTCGCGCCGGACCGCCTCTACTTCAACATCGCGAGCGTCGGCAACGTCTCTGCGGCGAGCATTCCGATCGCGATCCACGACAGCGTCCTCGAGGGCGTGATCGACCGCCCGACGAGGGTGTTCGCCCCGGGCTTCGGCGCTGGCGCGGTCGGCGGCTACGCGGTGCTGCGGATCGACCCCGCGATCGTCGCGCTCGAGCAGGTCGCGCCCGTCACGCCGCTGCGGGTTCGCCGGCGGAGGGCGATCGCGATCGCCAAGCGCACCCCAGGTCTACGCCGCCTGGTCGCGCGCGCCGGCCAGGCCGCCTGAGCACGTAGTCGCCCAGCGGCGTCGGCGCTCGCGCTCGCGAAGGACCTCGAGTCCGGCCGAAGACGTTATCGACCGGGGAGGAAGCTCAGGTCGTCGAAAGCCAGCCGGCCCGGAACTCGCGCGCGTGCGCTTCCACGTCTGCGAGGAGCGCCTGGAGCTCGTCGAGGTCCGGACGAAGCTCGTTGACGCGCCGAAAGGCAGCGGCGATGTCGGCGAGCGAGCTCGTCGGGTCGGCGCCGAGCGCGGCTAGCTCCCGCTCGCTCTGCTCGAGGAAGCCCCCGAGGATCAACGAGAACGCGTGCCCCTCGTCGAACAGCTTCCGCAGGTCCGCTTCGGTCACGGGCTCGTGATCGAGGACGGCCCGCAGCCGTTCCTTCAGGGCGGAGTCGAGCGTCTCAGCCATGCGTGGTGCGATTATGACCCCAGCCGATGGCAACGCAGCACCTGATCGGGCTCTTGCTGGCGACCGAGGAGGACTGGCCGGCCGCCTTCACCAGCGTCCTCGCCCGCGTGGGCCCGGTCACCTATCGCGGCGAGACGCACGAGCTCTCGACGGAGCGGATTACGATCGAGCCGTTCGACCTCCGTGCCGTGCCGCGCTACTCGCTCGTGATCGACCGGCTCTCCTGGTGGTACGAGGTGCCCCGAGAGTGGCTGAAGAAGATCGCGCTGATGGACGACGTGTACCTGCTGAACAACCCGTTCACGTTCCAGGCGATGGAGAAGCACTCGGCCTACTGCGCGATGATGCGGCTCGCCTTGAAGGTGCCCGAGACGTGGCTGATTCCGCACCGCGTGCCGCCCGACAACCCGCGATTCGTCCCGATGGCCGAGCGCTACAACCTCACGTTCGACCTCGACGAGATCGCCGAGCGGATCGGCTACCCGCTCTTCATGAAGCCGTTCGACGGCGGCACCTGGACGGGCGTGTCGCGCATCTCGTCGCGCGATGAGCTGCACCGCGACTACGAAGCGTCAGGCGAGCGGCTGATGCACCTTCAGGCGGCCGTCGACGACTACGACGTCTTCACGCGCAGCCTCTCAATCGGCCCCCAGACGAGGGTCATGCACTACGACGTCACGCAGGAGCACCACTACCGCTACACGCCCGATCGCGACTTCCTGCCGCCGGCGCTCGAGCACGAGGTGGCGACGATCAGCCGGCTCGTCAACGCCTTCTTCCGCTGGGACTTCAACTCCTGCGAGTCGATCGTCAAGGAAGGACAGGCGCACCCGATCGACTACGCCAACGCCTCGCCGGATCTCGCGTTGACGAGCCTCGGCTATCACTTTCCGTGGGCGATCCGCTCCCTCGTAGCCTGGTGCATCTTCTGCACCGTCACCAGACGGCCGATGCCGATCAACCAGCGGACCCGCGACTACTTCGCGATCGGCGATCGGCAGGATCTCACCTACGAGGAGAAGCTGGAGCGGTATGGCGAGCTCGCGGACTCGCACCTGCAGGCCGAGGCCTTCGAGGAGTTCCGTGCCACGGCGCTGCGCGATCTGGACGAGAGGATGGTCGAGTACGTCTCCAGCCCCGAGTTCGACGAGCTGCTCCTGCGGATCATCCGGGCAGAGGAGCCGCTGCACATGCAGGAGGAGCTGATCGAGCGCACCCGTAGCCTCGTCGCCGCCTGGAGCGCCGGATCGCGCGCCGCCCCCACTGCGTGGGCCTACCTCCACTTGAAGGTCGCCGGTGTTGCTGGCTCGGTGGCGGCGTACCCGCCGGGAACGCAGACGTCTCTCGATAGCCAGGGCAACTGCCCCGACGGGGTTTGCGTTCTCGCCTACCCCGCGGGCACCCAGGTGACGTTGACGCCGACGACCTTCGGCGGCTCGTTCGTCGGCTGGTACGTCCTCGACGGAAAGCCTTCGCCGGGAGTATGCGGCAACAAGACCGTCTGCACCTTCCCCGTCAACGGCAGCTTGGGTATCAAGGCCGCATTCAGTCCGGTCGAGCTCTCATTCGCCTCGACCTCGGGCGGCTGGGTCGAGGTTCTCACACCTGGGAGCCCGTGCGGCAAGAACTGCTACCGCTATCAGTACGGATCTCTGGTCCGCATCCGGGCGCACACCAATGAGGGTTTCTCGTTCGACGGGTGGTACGGGCACTGCGAGGGAATCGGCGAGGGCTGTCGCTTCAACATCTACGACAACATCAGAGTGAGCGCCATCTTCAGCTGCAAATTCAGTCCGTGCACGATCGAGCAGCCTGTGACGAAGCTCGTGCCGGTGACCCTCGACGTGCGCGGGCCGGGATCGATCGTCTACGGGCGCGGACGGACCTGCAGCAATAGCCGGTGCCCTGTGGACGTCGCCAAGAAAAGCCTGCTCTCGCTCGAAGCCAAACCGACGAATCCGGCTGGCTCTGTCAGTTGGAGTGGTGTCGCCTGCCCGGCCTCGGGTACCCGCTGCAGCTTCCCGGTCTCTGCCGACTCGAGGGGCAAAGGGCCCACCGTCTACGTTAGCTTCAGGTAGCGAACGGAGCGGTGCTGTTCTCGACCACGGGCTCGCTGAACTTCGCCTGCGGTTGGAACACGGCGACGTCGACACGGTAGATCGCGTTTCGCCGCGGAACGCCGATGAAGTCGCTCGTGCACGCGCAGGAGTCACCATCGGCGTCCATCCGGACCTTTTCCCGCTGCTGCCAGACGAACAACGACTTGCTCGCCTCGATCCGATAGAGCTTGTAGCGGATCGAGAAGAGCGTTCCTTTCGGATAACCCGGGAACTCGAGCCCGAAGCGAATCGTGACCCCCGGCTGCCGCGGATCGCCGGTCCAGTACTTGCGTGGCGTCCCGTCCTCCCGCTGGAAGTCGCCCCAGGTCAGCTGTCTGACCGCGTCTGCTTCCACGGAGAGCGTGGCCTTGTCGTTGGTTCCCGGGATCGGCGCGCTGACGCTGTTGCCGTTGTCGGAGCCGCCCGGTCTCAGGCTGGGCACGAAGGTGAAGAGCAACCCGACGATCGAGCCGATCGCGCCAGCCAGCGCACCGGCTTGCAGCAGTAGCGGGCCCGGACGAAACGATCGCTTCTTCGGAGACGCGTCAGAAGCCGCCGGTTGCGCCGCTTGCGGGACATCAGGGGTGGCGATCGCGAGCTCCTTTCTCCGCCGTGAGTGTACTGCCGTGCCGCGCTCGAGGCCGCGGCCGCGCAAGGTGCGGTTGGTTTGTCCGACGCGGCGAAATAACCTGCACAGGTGGCGGCATCGGCCAGCCGTATCTCGGAGACAGGAGACGAGCGTATGAGCGAGCAGGTCCAGGGGGGAAAGCAGGACGGTCGCGCGCGGCGCCCGTCGAGCGGCGCCGCCTCGGGCGCACGGAAGCCGCGTGCAGCGCGCAAGGCTGCCGCGGGAGCCGCGTCCAGCAACGCGACCGCTCCCGACAGCAAGCCCGGGCCGGAGGGCAAGGAGGCCGACCGCGTCGCCGCGGCCGTGGCCGGCGGGGAGGCGATCGGGCCGGCCGGGTCGGTCGGGGGCATCGACCCGCTGCGTCTCTTCGGCGGCCTAATGGAGCTCGCCAATCCGTTCAAGGTGGCACAGGAAGCCGCCCGGTTGGTGGGCGAATGGACCGAGGTGGCGCTGGGAGTGTCTGACATCGACGTCGAGAAGGACAAGCGCTTCGCCGATCCCGCCTGGAAGGAGAATCCCTTCTATCGCCGTCTCGCGCAGACGTACCTGTCGTGGTCGGATGCCGTCGAACGGCTCGCCGACACTGCCGAGCTCGAGGCCGATTGGCAACGGCACGCGCAGGCCCGCTACACGGGCGGCCTGATCACCGCGATGTTGTCGCCGACGAACTTCTTCTGGAGCAACCCGGCGGCGCTCAAGCGGGCGTTCGACACCGGCGGCGGAAGCGTCCTCCACGGCGCCAGCAACATGATCCACGACGTCGTCGAGAACCACGGCCTGCCGACGCAGGTCGATACGAGCCCGTTCGAGGTCGGCGAGAACCTGGCGGCGACGCCCGGCGCCGTCATCCACCGGGAGGAGATGTTCGAGCTGCTCGAGTACACGCCCACGACGACGCGCGTGCGGGAGCGCCCGACGCTGATGATCCCGCCGCAGATAAACAAGCATTACTTCCTCGACCTCGCTCCGGGGCGAAGCTTCGTCGAGTACCTCGTCGGTCAGGGCGTGCACTACTTCACGATCGTCTGGCGAAACCCCCGCGACGGGCACGGCCACTGGGGCATCGAGGACTACGTCGAAGCTCAGCTTCGCGCCCTCGACGTCGTCGCCGAGGTCTCGGGCAGCGAGAGCGTGAACGTGCTGGGCGCGTGCGCCGGCGGCCTCACGAGCGCACTCATGCTCGCGTACCTCGCCGACAAGGGAGACGAACGCGTCAGCTCGGCGACGTTCGCGATCGCAATGGTCGACACGAGCCTCCCGAACGCGCTGACGTTGATGGCCGACGAGCGGCTGCTCGAGCGGATCAGGAGCGACGCCGCGGGCGGCACGATCTACGACAAGAAGCTCCTCGCCGCGAACTTCGCCTGGATGCGCCCGAACGACCTGGTCTTCAACTACCTGACGAACAACTGGCTGCTGGGCAACGACCCGCCGGCCTTCGACATCCTCGCGTGGAACGCTGACTCGACGAACCTCGTCGCCAAGTTCGACGCGGACATGCTCGGGATCTACGCCGACAACACGGCTGCGCGACCGGGCGGAGTCACGATGCTCGACACGCCCCTCGACCTCGGCAAGATCACGTGCGACAGCTTCATCGTCGCCGGTGAGACCGACCACATCACGCCGTGGGCTCCGTGCTACATGACGAGCCAGCTCCTCTCCGGTCCGAGCGAGGTCGTCGTCACCTCGACCGGCCACATCCAGACGATGGTCAATCCTCCGGGCAAGCCGCGCGCGCGCTACTGCGCCGCCCCCGCGGCCGGGCCGGATCCTTTGGCCTGGCGGCGAGCGGCGACCGAGGAGACCGGATCCTGGTGGCCGCGCTACGCGGACTGGCTGCTCGCACGGTCGGGCGCGGAGCGCGCCGCGCCGAAGAAGCTGGGGAGCCGCGAGCATCCGGCTGCCGAGCCTGCCCCCGGGACGTATGTCTTCGAGTGAATCCACGCAGAGCCGGCTCGAGGAGACGATCGAGGCGGAGATCGGCGTCGAGTCCGAGCCATGGGCCTACGAGGTGACGACGACGGGGATCCGCGCCTTCGCCCGCGGGGTCGGCTACGAAGATCCCGTCTACTACGACGTCGACGCCGCTCGAGCGGCTGGATACGACGCGCTCCCCGCCCCGCCTGGCTACCTCGGCACTCCGGTTTACGTGCCGGGGCGATCCGACGAGACGTTCTCCGTCCCGCTCGGCACGGGCCCGCGCCCACGCTTCGGGCTCGAGCACGTCCTCGACGGGAGCACGGAAGTGTTCTACGAGCGCCCGCTCGTCGCCGGGGACGTGCTGGCGATGACCGCGAAGCTGGTCGACGCAGCCGTCAAGGAGAGCAAGAAGCTCGGGACGATGGTGGTGGCGACCGTCGAGTCGACGGGGCGGGACGGCGGCCGCGTCGTCGTCCGCGAGCGTTCACAGTTCATCTTCTACTGACGCCGAAGGGAGGGCGCGTGCCGCGCTTTTCAGAGCTGTTCGTGGGCGACGAGCTTCCGGCACTCGTGAAGTCGCCCGACCGCGAGCAGCTGGTCAAGTACGCGTCCGGCTCGGGCGACTTCAACCCCCTCCACTACGACGCCGACTTCCCGCAGGCACGCGAGCTCGGCGACAACCTCGTGCACGGCCGGCTGAAGTACGCGGCGATGGGCCAGCTCGTCTCCGACTGGCTCGGGAATGAAGGGTGGGTGCGGCGGCTCTCGGCGCACTACCGCGGGATGGATCGCCGCGGAGCGGAGTTCACCTGCGGTGGGCGCGTGTCCGGCCTGCGCGAGGAGGACGGGCTCCGGGTGGTCGAGCTCGAGCTGTGGACGGAAGACGCCGAGGGCACGCAAACGACGACCGGGGTCGCCGAGGTGGTGCTGCGCGATGACTACTGAGGCTCCCGCGCGCGACGTCGAGCCGCGGCTCGTCTCGTACGAGGACGAACGCTCCCGCTACAGGCCTGAGGTGCCCGAGAGGTTCAACCCGGTGCTGGCGATCGTCGAGGCGTGGGCGGCGGAGGACCCGGAGGCGCTCGCCCTTGTCTCGATCGACGGCAACGGCGAGCTCGTAGCCGAGCAGACGGTTGCCGACCTGGCTCGCGAGTCGCGACGGATGGCGCGGGCTCTCCTCCAGCTCGGGATCGCGAAGGGCGACGCGGTGCTGGTGATGCTGCCGCGGGTGCCGGCTTGGTACACGGCGATGCTCGGCGCGATCCGGATCGGCGCCGTGCCCGTCCCGACACCGAATCTGTCGACGCCACGCGATCTCTCCTACCGGATCTCGTCTGCGAAGGCTGCGGCTGTCCTCACCGATGACGCAGGCCTCGGGAAGATCGAGCAGATCGGGGACGAGCTGACGTCGTTGCGGGTCCGGCTCCGCTGCGGCGACGGGAGCGTTCCGACGGGTTGGCTCGACCTCGACGAGCAGCTCGACTCCGCCGGCGACGGCGACACCCCGGCCGACCCGACCGGCCGCGACGATCCGCTGCTGCTCTTCTTCACGAGCGGCACAGTCTCGTATCCGAAGATGGTGCTCCACACGCAGCGCTACGGGCTCGGGCACGTCGCCACGGCGCGGTTCTGGCACGACCTCCGGCCCGGCGACCGGCACTGGACGATCTCGGACACCGGCTGGGCGAAGGCGGCCTGGGGCGGGCTCTTCGGCCAGTGGCACGAGCGCGCGACCGTCGTGCAGGTAGCGCTCGGGAAGCCGGACGCCGACACGATCCTCTCGATCGTCGCGAGCCACCAGATCACTTCGTTCTGCGCGCCGCCGACGCTCTACCGGCTGCTCGTCCAGTCCGACCTGGCGGCGCACGACCTGTCGCGGCTGCGCCACTGCACGAGCGCCGGCGAGCCGCTGAACCCCGAGGTGATTCGCGCCTGGCGCGATGGCACCGGCGGGCTAACCGTCTACGACGGCTACGGCCAGACCGAGACGACCGTTCTCGTCGCGAACTTCCGCGCGCTCGCGGTGAGACCCGGATCGATGGGCAAGCCCGTTCCCGGGTACGACGTGGCGATCGTCGACGACGACGGCGCCGCCATGCCCGCGGGCGAGGTCGGCCACATCGCGGTGCGCACCGAGCCGCGGCCCGTCGGCCTGTTCGTCGAGTACGTCGGCGACGCCGACGCGACAGCCGAGTCCTTCCGGCACGGCTGGTACTTCACAGGCGACAAGGGCTCCGTCGACGAGGACGGCTACTTCTGGTTCGAGAGCCGCGCAGATGACGTCATTACATCGTCGGCCTACCGGATCGGGCCGTTCGAGGTCGAGTCGGCGCTCGTCGAGCATCCGGCCGTGATGGAGGCGGCCGTGGTCGGCAAGGACGACCCGGAGCGGACGCAGATCGTCTGCGCCTTCGTGATCCTCACGGCCGGCCACGACCCGTCGGACGCCCTGGCGCGCGAGCTCCAGGACCACGTCAAGCAGGTGACCGCGCCGTACAAGTACCCGCGCGAGATCCACTTCGTCGAGGAGCTGCCGAAGACGATCAGCGGCAAGATCCGCCGGAGCGAGCTACGAGAGCAGCTCCGGCAACGAGAGTCGTAACGGTCTCCGTAATCGGCGCCGGGCATCGTCGGCCGGGCGCGTTGCGCCACATTTCGAATCGCGCTCTAATCGACTTTGACCCTGGCTCCGAGCGGGCAGAGGTCATGAAGGGACGAAAATCGCATCGTGGCTGACCTGGACAGTCATTACACCGAGGTCGTCGAGGAGATCGTCGCCGGTCGGGTGACGCCGTTCCTCGGCGCGGGTATCAACCTCGCCGGCCGGCCAAGCGGCAGCGGCTGGGAGCAAGGCAAGTTCCTGCCGAGCGGCCTCGAGCTCGCACAGGCGTTGGCCACGGAGTTCCACTATCCACGCGGTGAGCACGAGCAGCCCGATCTCCTGCGAATCGCGCAGTACGTCTCGATCGCGAGGGGCTCCGGCCCGCTATATCTGAAGCTCCGTTCGGTCTTCGACGACGACTATCCACCCACCGAGGTACAGGAGTTCTTCGCAACGCTCCCGCGCCTCGTCCGCGAGAAGGGGTACTCGTTCGCGCCGCAGCTCCTCGTCACGACGAACTACGACGACTCGCTCGAGCGCGCGTTTCTGGCTGCGAAGGAGCCCTACGACCTCGTGTGGTACATGGCGGACGGCGAGCCGAAAGGGCTGTTCTGGCAGTGGCCCCACGACGGCGAGCCCGAGCCGATCCTCAACCCGGCGGAGTGCCACGACCTTTCGACCGAGCGCCGCACCGTGATCCTGAAAGTCCATGGTGCTGTCGACCGTCGAGACCGCGAGCGCGACAGCTTCGTGATCACCGAAGACCACTACATCGACTATCTCACCCGCACCGAGATCTCACGCGTTCCGGTCATGCTCGCGCAGACGCTCAAGTGGAGCCACTTTCTGTTCCTGGGCTACAGCATGCGGGACTGGAACTTCCGTGTGCTCATGCATCGGATCTGGGGAGAGCAGAAGCTGAAGTTCGGCTCCTGGTCCGTGCAGCTCGAAGCGACGGAGATCGACAAGAAGCTCTGGGACAAGCGCGGCGACGTGGAGATCCTCGACCTGCAGCTGTCCGAGTACATCGGTGAGCTGAGAAAACGAATCGAGGCGCTGCCGCCCGCGCCTGCCGGGCGGCAGGCCCTGCAGGTCTCGAGGTGAGCTCGACGGTCCGAACCGCCGAGGCGACGGGGATCGCGAGGCGTTCCTCTCCTTTCCAGGGGCTGACGTACTACTCGGTCGAGGACTCGGCCTACTTCTTTGGCCGCGAGTCGGAGCGGAAGATCATCTCGGCGAACCTCCGCTCGTCGCAGCTGACCCTCCTCTACGGTCCCACCGGGGTCGGCAAGAGCTCACTGCTTCGAGCGGGCGTCGAGCGCGACCTGTTGACGCTTGCACAGAAGAACCTCGCCGCGCGCGGCGACCCGGAGTTCGCGATCGCGGTCTTCAGCGGCCCCTGGCACGGCGACGTGAGCGCCGCGCTCGACGCGAATCTCCGGGAGGCGATCGAGCCGCTCGTCGA
>WNFV01016321.1_pt1 | contig 16969 bp, 19 predicted proteins | sample 5400101 | NCBI WGS metagenome assembly WNFV01 (sample SAMN13153361, study PRJNA577476) | soil metagenome | isolation source: 115 cm soil or saprolite under grassland replicate 1 | place: USA:California | collected 2016-06-15
ACGAGGATCTGCTGGCGTCCTGGAACGCCCAGGGCGGCCCGTTCAAGGAAGCGCTGAACAATGCTCGCAAGTACGTCGCCTCGAGCAACCCCGCGACGAGGCTCGACTGGCCGAACTCAACTCTGCTGCACGGCGACATCCCGGCCGCCGTGGCGGACCTCAAGGAGAGCTCGGGCACGAACCTCGTGATCATGGGTAGCGGCGTGCTGATCGGCTCGCTCATGGCCGCCGATCTGATCGACGAGTACCTGCTGATGATCGCTCCTTTGGTGCTAGGCACCGGACGGCGGCTGTTTGCTGGCGGCACGCACGCATCGCTACGGCTGGTTGACAGCATCACCACGAGCACAGGGGTGTTGGTCGCCACATACGAGCCCGCTCGCGGATAGGAGACCACCCGCTACGCTTCCCACCGCGGGCTCACCGCTCAATCAGGCGCATCTGCTCCTCGTTGTGGTGGGCGCCGGCGGCCGGGGTGAGGTTGTCGAGTCTGTCGATCTGCTCGGCGCTCAGCTGGATGCCGTCGGCGGCGATGTTCTCCTCGACTCGCGAGACGCGCTTGGTGCCGGGGATCGGAACGATGTCGTCGCCCTTCGCCAGCAGCCAGGCCAGGGCCACCTGCGCCGGCGTCGCTCCGACCTCGCGGGCGACTGCGTCGACCTCGTCGACGATGCGCAGGTTGCGCTGGAAGTTCTCACCGATGAACCGCGGGTTCGCCTTGCGCCAGTCGTCGTCCGCCAGATCGTCGATGGAGCGGATCTTCCCGGTGAGGAAGCCGTGCCCGAGCGGCGAGTACGCCACGAAGCCGATCCCCAACTCCCGCAGCAGCGGCAGCACCTCGGCCTCCTAGTCACGGGTCCACAGGGAGTACTCCGATTGCAGGGCGGTGACGGGGTGGACGGCGTGGGCACGACGGACGGTGCCGACCCACGCCTCGGAGAGTCCGATATGGCGGACCTTGCCCTCCGCCACGAGGTCTGCCATGGCGCCCACGGTGTCCTCGATGGGCGTGTTCGGATCGACGCGGTGCTGGTAGTAGAGGTCGATGTAGTCGGTGGCGAGGCGTTTCAAGGAGCCCTCAACCGCCGCGCGCACGTTCGCCGGACGGCTGTCGAGGCCTCCCCGGCCACCGGGAACGTGGGAGATCCAGCCGAACTTCGTCGCCACCACCACCTCGTCGCGACGACCATTGATGGCCCGGCCGACGAGCTCCTCATTGGTGAAAGGCCCATAGGCCTCAGCGGTATCGATGAGGGTGACGCCCAGGTCGAGCGCTCGATGGATGGTGCGGATGGACTCGGCTTCGTCAGTGCCCGCCCCCGTGTAGGCGGCGGACATGCCCATGGCGCCCAGGCCGACGCGGGCGACTTCCAAGGTCCCAAGCTTGATGTGCTTCACAGCCCTCCCCCTTTCATCGAGGCTCCAGCCTGATCGTCACGGCCTCGGCCTCGGGTCCGACGACGGTTCCCACGATCTGGGGCCCGTAGCTGTCGTACTTCGCGTGGTAGGCGGCGTTGATGCCGGCGTGGACGCTCGGAGCGGGCTCGGCGAAGCGCACGTCCCGCTCCAGACCGCCGGCCCGGATGCGGCCGACACCGCTCGCCTTCACCCGGCGGAACCACGGGTTGTCCGGGCCGTAGGCGGACCGGACGTAGAGCTCGTCGGCGGCCCGGATGACCCACATCGTCACGTAGCGGCGCAGCGTCCCGTCCTGACGCGTGGATGCGAGCTGCAGTTCCTTGGCCTCGCCGATGCGACGGAGTTCCTCATCGCTCCATCCGGTCATGGACGTCACTCCTTCCTCAGAGCGATCGCGGAGTCGGAGGCCACTATCCTCCACACGATCTCCACGTCACCTCGCCGACGACGAGGGCGCCGGTTACCCCTGGCCGTAGTACTCGCTGTTGCTGACGTGCTCGCCCCACTCTGCGTCACCCTCGCTCATCGACAGGTGGGTCATGAAGCGGTCGGGCGCGCCGCCGTGCCAGTGCCACTCGCCCCCAGGTGTGTGGACGACGTCGCCGGGGCGGATCGTGACGACGGAACCGCCGCGGAACTGCACGCGCCCCTCCCCCTCGGTCACATACAGCGTCTGGCCGACCGAGTGGCGGTGCCAGGCGGTGCGGGCGTCCGGCGCGAAGTGCACCGACGCGATACTCACAGGCGACGGACCGTGGGCCTGCGCAATGGCGTCGATCCAGACGTCCCCGGTGAACCACTCGGCTGGTCCCTTGGTCGTTGGGGTCCTTGGTTGGACTTCCATGACGTCTCATCTCCCTTTCCTCCGGTTGGCTCAGGGCCAGAGCAGCGCCTTGATGGCGCGGCGCTCATCCATGGCGCGGTAGCCCTCCGCGACTTGGTCGAGGGGCAGGGTGAGGTCGAAGACCTTGCCGGGATCGATCTCGCGGTTCCAGATGAGGTCGACCAGCTCGGGCAGGAAGCGGCGCACCGGCGCGGGACCTCCGTGCAGCTCGTGAGGTCCTTGATCCTGGCCACCCCCTCGTCCCCTCGCTCCTCGACGATGTCGGTCGCGCCGAACTCGAGGGCGAGCCGTTGTCGGGGCTCGTGGCGACTCATGGCGATGATCCGTTCCGCCCCGAGGTGCCGTGAGGCCAGCACGGCGAGCAGGCCGACCGCCCCATCGCCGACCACGGCAACGGTCTTGCCGGGGCCGGCCTCGGCGGCCACGGCACCGAACCAGCCTGTGCCGAGCACGTCGGAGGCGGCGAGAAAGCTCGGGATCAGGTCCTCAGGCGGCAGGTCCGGGGTGGCCACGAGGGTGCCGTCGGCGAGCGGAACGCGGGCCAGTTCCGCCTGCGTTCCGATGGCGCCCATGGGCTCGCGGTGGATGCACGAGCTCTGGTAGCCGGCCTGGCAGATCTCGCAGGTGTTGTCCGAGGCGAAGAACGAGCCGATCACGAACTGACCGGGCTTGATCGCATCGACGGCGCCGCCGACCTCCTCGACGATGCCGACGTACTCGTGACCCATCGGGGCGGGCCCCTGGACCGGCTCGATGCCCCGGTAGGGCCACAGGTCCGAGCCGCAGATACACGTAGCCGACAGCCGGATGATGGCGTCGGTCGGCTCGATAATCGTGGGGGCGTCGCGCTCCTCGAGGCGGACGTCGCGGGGACCGTAGATGACTGCTCCTCGCATGGTGATCTCCTCTCCCTCCTTGTCGGTATGCCCGTGTGACGGGACCAGTCACCCACACATTGACGACGCGAGGGAGACCGAGCTGTTAGGGGTACCGGCAGGGCCTCCCTCTCGCAGGTCGGCGCTCGTAGCATTCGATCCGTGAGCAACAGGGAGGACGTCCGCAACGACATCCACGAGTTCCTGACCTCGAGGCGGGCTCGGATCACCCCCGAGCTGGCCGGGCTGCCCGCCTACGGCGCCAAGCGTCGGGTGTCGGGCCTGCGGCGGGAGGAGGTCGCGCTGCTGGCCGGGATCAGCTCGAGTACTACACGCGGCTCGAACGCGGGATCGCCCGCGGCGTCTCCGAGGGCGTGCTGGAGGGAATCGCTCGCGCCCTTCAGCTCGACGAGGCGGGCGCACCTGATCGATCTCGTCCGCATCGCCAACACGACGCGCCCGCGGTGGTGAAAGGGGCAGGACGCTCCCCATGCCGGCCGATATCGCATCCGCGAGCGGTCAGCTCGGGCCTGCGCCCGAGGGATCGGGCTCGATGAAGACGAAGAGCGTCGCCAACCACGCGGAGCACATCTAACGCAAGGATCAACGCCTCGACCCGCGCCGCCGCCGGCGTGTTCTCGATGCAACAGGGCCTCCTGCCCGAGGAGGGGTTGCCGCACGCTCCTCGCCTAAGGCGTTGAGCCGTCCTGCATCGCCTGCATGTTCTTCATCATGACTGCCTCGGCCGTGCGCAGCTCTTCGCTGGGGCTGAACCACAAGATCTCGGTGCCGGGCTCGTTCTTCACCGGGATGTGGCCGGGCGGGACGTAGACGGCGTCGCCGGCCTCGAAAACCTCATCACGGTCGGCGTACCGAGCGGTCATCTTGCCCTTAAAGACGTAGCCCCAATGTGGGCACTGGCAGCGGTCGTCCAGAAGCCCCTTCATGAAAGGCGTCGCGTCGATGTCCTCGGAGAGCGACGTGAAGCTCACGGTGTAGCCGTCGAGCTCGTCGCGCAGATCCACCACCGGGCCAGCATCCTGGCGTTGTGGCGCACTGTCCCTTGAGACCTTCGGCATTTCCATCGCCTCCTTCGTCTTCGTGGTGGCGCGGGCTAGATGCCGAGAGGTTACGCCGTCATGAGGTGTTCGACTCCATCTTTGCGCCTTCGCGAGGACTCCGGGCTGAGGTCGCCCGATCGACAGGGTTGTCGGGGAATGCGCGACACTCGTTGGGAGAGCGGCACCACCGACGATGTTCGATTTCGCCGACGGCGAGCCGGGCCCGTTCCTGGCGCCTGCCCATCCAGGCGACCAACGGGCCCATCACCTTGAGGATGCCGCGCGGCTTGAGGTGCTCAGCCTCGACCCTTAGATCGCTCGGACGCGTACCAGCCGAGCTGCCCGGCGTGGGTTAAGGAGGAGGGGTGAGGGAGGCACCGACTACGGCAGGGACGTCACCTGATATAGGTGCCATGCTCCTGGCACACCTTTCAACTCCTGGACCCCACGGTCCTCGAAGCCAATTCCTGATCCAACGATGAGATCGGTCAACGTTCCCGAGACGAGCACCTCGCCCGGTCCAGCTACAGACATGACTCGGGCCGCTAGATGCACCGCGATGCCACCGATATCGCCATTACGGCGTTCGATCTCCCCCGTGTGAAGACCGGCTCGAATGTCCATGCGCAGGGAGCGGATCGCATCCCGGATCCGAACGGCGCACTGCACGGCTCTGGCCGGGCCGTCGAACGTCGCCAGGAACCCGTCCCCCGTCGTGGTGATCTCCTGCCCCCTGAAGGCGGCCAGGTTCCGACGAACGACCTCATCGTGAGCCGCCCGGAGTTCCAACCACCGAGCGTCCCCCATCTGAGCAGCGAGATCGGTCGAGCCCACGATGTCCGTGAACAGCACGGTGGCCAGCTCACGCTCGGCGGGCCGCTCCTGCCGAACCCCTGTGAGGAACTCCAGGATCTCATCGAGGACGGAGTCGCTGTCGCCGGCGTGGAACGGGTAGCAATCAGCCCCCGGAAGTTCCACGAACCGCGCCTCGGATATGTGCTCGGCCAGGTAACGTCCAAACGCCACACGGTAGTGGCGGTTCTCCGTTCTGTGCAGGACCAGCGTGGGAACGGAGATCGTCGGTAGCACCGACCGAACGTCGATCTGGGTCACCCATCGATACATCCGTGCTGCCGCGCCGGGAGGCATCGACAGGCGTTGATATCGGATGAACCACTCCCCGGCTGTGGCGTCGCTGGCCAGGCTCGGGGCGGTCAGAGCCAGCATCCCTGGATCCTGGCCCCAGTACTGCTCGTACTGGGCCAAGAGCTTCTCCCACGTCGGATCGGGCATGCCGATCGGATAGTCGGGAGCCCGGCGCCACCGGGCGAACGTGTTCAGCAGGACGAGGGCGCGAACGCGGTCAGGAAAGGTGGCCGCCAGAAGCACGGCCATCGGACCGCCCTCCGTATCGCCGATTATGGCTGCCTGCTCGGACCCAGCAGCATCCAACGCCACCCTGGCGTCGTCCATCCACTCCTCGAGAGTTGGCAAGGAGGCAAGAGGCACAGGATCAGAGATGCCCGACCCCCGCTTGTCGAAGCAAATGAGGCGGCCGATTCTGTTGAGGCGCTGAAAGAAGTAGGCGAGCGAGGGCTCGTCCCACATGGCATCCAGGTTGTTGCCCCAGTTCGTGATGAAGAGCAGATCCCGAGGCCCTTCGCCGAAGACCTGATAGGCCACATAGCCTCCGGCGGATCTCGCGTATCTCGTCTCTGGCCGCACCGTCTTCCTCTCCCCAGCTCTTCGGAGTTCACAGCTGTCATGCTCTGCATCCGTTCCGCTTACCCTGTGGGGCGCCGGGGGGAAGCCTACTGCGCAGCGTGACGGGGATATGGCTGGCCATGGACAAGGCATGCACCAGAAGTGCTCGGCAAGCGATGTCGCTGGATGAGATCGCCACCAGGCTGAACGCCAAGAAGGTCCGGACGCTCCACGGCAACGAACCAGTGGACGGCTGCCTCTGTTCGAAAGGCATTCATCTCCTAGAGGTCTCTCCCTTGACCCGGCGGCAGCCTCCGTCGCGAGGTTTGTTCGCTCCGTCGAGGAGTCCCGGGCCTGGCCATCCTGGCTTCCTCAAGAGTGTCATGCTGCGCCGGCGCCCCGAATTGACGCGCCACCTTCTGAAGCGGCGCAAACGGCGCATAGGCGCATCCACGTCGTTTCCTAAACCGTGTGCGGAGGTTCGATTCCTCCCGGGGGCACGGACCAGGTGTTTGGTTCCGCCCGACGCGTGACACACCGGCTCCCCACAGGAGGCTCACGCCTCGCCGAACGTTCCACCTTTGCCGGGCCCTTCGCCCCAGCTCGCAGGTCGCTCTTGTGACAGCCTCTGACTAGTGAAGTCCTAGCGAGGGGAGCTACGAGATGAGAAGGGCCATCCCGCTTGCCGCCGCCGTTCTTGTCGCCGCCACGTTGCTGGCCGCCTGCGGGAACAACCGCTCGGGGAACGCCGGGTTCGATGTGACGTCGAAGGTCGTGAAGGACGAGACCACTCAGGGATGTCCTGGTGTTCGCACCGGATGCTGAGGGCCCGCGGCCCGTCGTCGTGGCCCTTCACGGCGTCGGCGGGACCGGCCAGAACATGGGCGAGATCGGGAGGAAGCTGGCTCGCGAAAGGCTGGTGGTGTTCGCCCCGACCTATCGCACGGATCTGAGCACCCGAGAGGGCTTCCTCCAGGCGGCCAGCGACGTCGAGTGTGGCTATCGCTTTGCTCGCAGCATCGCGGACGAGTACGGCGGTGACCTCGATCAGCCGGTGACCTTCGTCGGGTGGTCGCTGGGTGCGACCGCGGCGCTGGGGATCGGCCTGACCGAGGACATCGATCCGACCGGGGAGTTCGTCTCATGCTTCAGCGACGTGACCCGGCCTGACGTGATCGTGGCCATTTCCGGCTGCTATTTCGAGTTCGAGGGTGTAAAACAGAGCAACTTCGACGTCTCGGCATGGGGCAACAAGGACGCCGACATCACCATGCTTGCGGGCGAACAGGACACCGTCTGTGCCGCGTGGCAGTCGGAGGACGCCGCGGCCCAGCTGCGGTCGGCCGGCTACGAAGTCGATCTCGGGATGCTCGAGGGGGCGAACCACTACGCGCCGATCTTCCACAACCTCGTGGACGGAGAGTGGATTGTGGTGGAAGACGATCCTCCGGGGGAACGGACGGTGAGCATGATCCTCGACGCGATCGCTGCCCAGCAGAGTCACGCTTGAGTGACAGCGATCAGATTCCATCGACGCCGTTCTTCTGCGGCCCTTGAGCGCAACTCCGGGATGCCGGGGACCGAAGATCAGGTTCGGGTCGGGTCATGGAGAGAGATCGTGGCCCGTGAGCTCGCGAATGGCCATCTTGTCGACGCGGTCCCGCCGCACCCACCTGATCCATGACACTCCCGACCAGCAATGAAGGGCGGTCGTGAAGCCGAGGGTGGAAGCTGGGACGGCATAACCGGCTGTCTGTTGGCCCAACGGGAGGAGTATGAGGGCGCCCCTACAAGATTCGGTCTATGCGCCGATCCGTCTACCTGTCCAGCCCATCAGGTCAACCACTCGCGCAAGCTTCGACCCGCCTTTGTTGCGAGCTCGCCCAGATCGACCGACTCTCGAAGCAGACCATCGACCGCGGCCTTTAGCGCTTCCAGCAATCCCTCCGGAGCCAATGATGACACCAGCGAACGCTTTAGGGGATCCAGGACAGCCGGCGGCAGATCGTCATAGCCGCGGCCATAGGCACTCTCGAGGTTGCGCCGGATGCATGCCAGGGCCAGGGTCCGATCTCGGACGCCGGTGATGCAATGCTCTGCCTGCCATACACGTCCCCGTGCGATGTACCCGCGCGCCGCACGCGCGTAGACCACCGCCCAGCCGAACAGATCGCCCGGGTCCGGGGGATCGGGTGACGAGACCACCCCGGCGCTGCCGAAGAGCAACCGAAACCGGGGGCCGTGCGGAGCGAACCACGCCGCGGGAGTGAACGACAGATCGACCTGGAGGCAGTGGGGGAGGAGAAACACGCGGTAGGTCGTGTGGCCGCTCGGGTGATCGAAGAGCACCACGGCGTCGAAATCGGCGACCAGCTCGCTCGTCCAGTCGGTGAGAACCCGGTCCACCTGCGCGTCGTCCGAGACGGCGAAGGTGAGGTCGAGATCCGACCAGCGATCACCCGATCCAACGGAAAGGGAACCGACAAGCGCAGCGCCGATCACACGCTCGTCGGCCCTTGCCATCTCGAGAAGCCAATCGCGCACCTCGTCGCGGTCCTCGACGGAGAACACAGATGCAGCCTAGATCGGCCGTCACGGGCCGGCGACGGCGAGTCAAGAGACCGCGGCGTCAGCTATGGAGCCGGGGAGCGGATCGCCTGACGCGCCGAGCTGTGAACCTCCAACCTGGAACGCCGTCGCGGGCTGGACTGCCACCCCCCCCCCGCGAGGTGCCCCCGGCAGGTGCGTGCGAGGGCCCAGTCCTCTCGCGGATCCGCACAGACCATGGATTTCGCGCCCGAGCACATCGAGAGAGATACCCAGTTCGCCGTCCAGGATGGCGACTTCGGAGCGTTGGTCAGCCGCGACGCCGGAAGGCCGAGCGGCTTCCACTACTTCTGCGACAGCGGGTCACGGGGATCCTGGCAGTCGGGCTGCTGCCCGTTGTCTTTCAATGGCTGGTGCTGCGGAGACGAGTGCACCGGGCCGGCCGGTGGGTGTGGGGTGCTGGCGCGACCTTCTTCCTGGCGGCAGTTGCAGCCTTCGCGGTGGTTAGGTGGGGCTTGGTGATCGGATGGCTCCGCCTGCAGGATTCCCCCTCCGCAAAGTCGTTTGTGTTGTTCGGCGTGCTGATTGGCCTCCTCTACGGAGCCGTGTCCGGAGCGCTGCTTGTCCGGCTGCTGGGCCGGAGTCTCTCAGAACCAGTTGAGCAGGAGAGGTCGGAGGTTCAATCGAAAGGTTCAGTAGAAGAGGAGTTGGAACCGCTGGGATGTTTGGATGCCTGGGTCCGTTTCAGGATCGAGCGCTTGCGTCCCGGGCCAGGTGGTCCACGAGTCAAAGCAGCGGGACCGACATCGGCGAGTCAGCATCGAGCACGGAGTTGGTAGACCTCAGCGTGATGGAGCAGCGATGGGCGGAAACTCATCAGCCACCACATTGAACCCCTAGGAAGTTGCCGGTTCGTTACCTTGCCCGCCCAGAAGGTCGCCGGGGCCGGACGTGCCGCCAGCGAGGGCCACGTTCTCACGCGCGTACTCGGAAACCAAGCGGATCAGGAACATACCGAACTTCGGGTTCTGATAGTAGAGCTCGAGCGTCTTGTCCTTCGTGATCGTCGAGAGGCGGCAATCAACCTCGCACACGGCGGTCAGTGCTCGCTTCCCATCCGCAGCGAAGAGCCCGACCTCGCCGAACACTGGGCCGGCCTCAACTCGCTTCCCGATGCAGCTGGCGGAGGCGGAGGACGTTGAGCGGCAGAAGCGACGCGTGGAGGACGAGGATCGGATAGAGGCGTCCGAAGACACCGTACCTCAGTCCGAGGACGGCATAGGCCATGAAGGCCACATTGCTGGCGATGGCGACTAGACGAAGCGGGATCATCGTCCTCATGAAGAACGTCGTGAACACGAGTGCCGATGCGAGCCAACCTGCGACCACGAGCCACATGCGCCCCTCCGATTTGCGCGGTTCTCCGGCCGGGAGCTTAGGCATCCGGACACTCCCCGTCGCGCTGCGCTCACCGATCGCCCCTCGTCGTCGCGGCGAGCGTTCGCCTCGGCACAGGCCTACACGCTTCGCCATCGGCGCGACGGGTGGACGGTGGGCGGACCGCGGGATCGGACACGTCTACATCAAGCCGGCCACCCCAAGGCTGAACGGCAAGGTGGAGCGGTCCCACCGGATCGACCAGGAGGAGTTCTGCCGGATGCTCGAGGGCATGGTCATCGACGACACGGCGCTGTTCAACGACCGGCTCCAGGAGTTGGTGACCTTCTACAACTTCAACGGACCCCACGGGGGGCTCTGCGGCCAGACCCCGTATGAGAGGCTCCGGGAGAAGACGAGGGCCCGGGCGTGAACGGTCATCGTCAGCTGCACACTCCCGGGGCACGGCACCTGGGGGTCGACGGCGTTACCAAACTGCCGGTTCCGTGCAGCCCCCCAGGTCCGTAGCGTCCTAGACCTGCGGCCGCAGCCCCATCCTCGCGACGGCGACCTGAATCACCAGGCCGGGCTCAACGCCCTGCGCCCCGTACTGCTGGCGTGCGCTCGCCGCGTTCGGGTCGCTCACGACCAGCTCGATCATGCGGACCTCACGGACGTTCCCCGTCTGCACCACCCGGCGGAGCCACAGGGTTCCGATCCCCGGGATGTCGATCGAGGTGTTCGGAGCGACCGCGTCCGTGATCTCGGGGAACCCGGTCACGTGCAGGTCGAGGAACCTCGTCCCCTCAGTGCTGAACGTCGGAGTGAGGCCCGGCTTGGCCACGCTCGCGACCGCCTTGACCGCGGTCGCCGTCACCAGCCCGTTCAACAGGTTTACGCCCTGGACCGTCGACGTGGTCGTGCCCTTCGGGAACGGCGACGTCCAGCCCCGCGCCGTGTTCGTCGCCGTGCCGGCCTGCAGGAGCGTCGGCACGCTGATCCCCGCGACCTGGTTCGTCAGCAGCTGACCGTTCGTCCCGACGCACTGCACCCACACGATCGCGGTGGGCTCGGACTCGATCTCGTTCCCGAGCGTGACCTGGCTCGAGTACGCGTTTCCGGTCAGCGGGCCGGTCACGTCCTTCGAGATGACCTCTGCGTGCGAGACGATGATCTGCGTGCCCTCCTCGAGCCCAAAGGCGTTGTCGAGGACAGTGACGACCACGCGCAGCCCGTTGGTCTGCATCGAGGCCTTCTGGCTGGACCGGACGCTGACCTGCTCGTTCATGAGCACGTAGCCGATGCCTGGCAGCGTGATCCTCGTGTTCGCCGGGGGCGTGGCATCGATCGGGTTCCCGCCGATGACGAGGTTCACGAACGATGTCCCGTTGGCGCTGTTCCGGAACCGAACACCGTCCCACGTGGTCTGCGCAACGGCCTTGACCAAGGACGCCGTGACCGAGCCGTCCAGCAAGTTCAGGCCCGTCGTCTCGGCCGTCGAACGTCCAGCCGAGCCTCCCGGGACATGGAACGTGTCGTTGAACGAGTGGATCGCAGCGAGCGAGAGCAGGCCAGGGACGTTCACCCCGGCGGTCGCGTTGTCGGTGTGGTGCGGAATGACGGGCGTGCACCCCATGGCGCTGCGCCCCGTCTTGCGGAGCACCACCACGTCGCCGACGAACGCGTACGTTCCATACGCCTCGGCGCGGAAGGTCGCCTCTGTAGCCGCGTTGGCGGGGGCCGACCACGCGAGCAACGTCACACCGACGGTGAGCGCCAGGACCACGCCGAGAACGCGCCGGATCTGTGCGCGAGCCACGATCCTCCTCCTTCCGGCGGCTCCCCTCGAGCCGCCCGTGGTGCGGGCCACGTGGACCGCGGCAGCCATGCGATCCGCCTGAGGGGCCTGCTACCGTAGCGATTCGACGGAGGCGACCGAAGTCCTGTCAGTCGAGCAAGATTTGTGCGGTCTTCTTGTTCGATCGCGCTTGCCATTGCCGGGTCGTGTGCGAGGTTGCGAAGCTCCATCCTCGTCCCACCGCTCCGTGTGTCGGAGACGTAACTGGTCTCCATCTGGAAGGGCCCCGAAGCCGTGCTCATGACGAGCCATTCGCCAGGTACGTATTCGGTGATCTCGTAGGTGTACTCGAGCGTTTGCAAAGTGCCTGTGACACGGCGGCGTGCCCAGGGCACAGGTCCTTGTGGCGCCTGGCGCAACGGACGTCGTTTCGGACTCAGATTCGACCGGGATCGCCGGCACCGCCGCAGACGGCGATGGCTTCGGTCAATCGCTGGTCGCCTTCAACTTCGGGAAGACCTCCCATGCCGACCTGGCGATCGGCGTCCCGAACGACTCGGTCGGTCCCGCACAGAGTGAGGGCGCCGTCAACGTGATCTACGGGTCCGCGACGGGTCTCGCCGCCGCGGGCGACCAGATCTGGCATCAGAACGTCGACGGTATCGCCGACTCGGCCGAACAGGGGGACGTGTTCGGCATGACCCTGGCGGCAGCGAACCTGGGAAAGACCAATCACGGCGATCTCGCCGTCGGCGCACCCGGGGAGGACCTGTCTGGAGGCGAGAACGCGGGCATGGTCCACGTGAACTATGGCACCGAGAACGGCCTGACCGCCACAGGGGACCAGCGCTTCACACGGGACACGGCCGGCGTCGCGGACTCGGCCGAAGTGCCCGACACGTTCGGGAACTACCTTGTGGCCGCGCACTTCGGCAAGACGACCGGTCACCGCGATCTGGCGATCGGCTCACCCGGCGAGGGGTTCAGTGATTCTTCATCGAGATCCGAGCCGGTCTTCACACCGGGGAGGTCGAGCTCCGCGGCGAAGACATCGGCGGCATCGCGGCCCACGTCGCGCGCGTCATGCATGCGGCGGTCCCAGGCGAGGTGCTGGTTTCCCAGACGGTCAAAGACTTCACCATCGGCTCCGGGCTCGGCTACGAGGACCGCGGGCCCCACGAACTCAAGGGCGTGCCCGGGGAGTGGCGCCTGTACGTTCCCCTGTCCTGACAGAAGCGCCCCACTCAAGGACAAGCCTGCACGGTGACCGGATCGCCGACCGCTCGCCAAAGGTGCAGGGAGGTGGGTGGTATCTTCGGCGAACCCGATCTCCGACCGTAGGAGTCACGTGTGTCGACGAAGCCTGCCGTCAGCGAAGGCGAGGTGATCGCGTTTCGCGAGGCCGCGGAGTTCGAGGCTTGGTTGGACGCGCATGTCGACAAGCGGGTCGGTGTGTGGCTGAAGATCGCGAAGAAGGGATCAGGCGTCCCGTCGTTAACAGATGACGAGGCGGTCGACCTCGGCCTGTGCTACGGCTGGGTCTCCGGCCAGCGCACGTCCTACGACGAGGTCTACTACCTGCAAAGATACGTGCCCCGCCGGCCACGCAGCCGCTGGTCGCAGGTCAACGTGGCCAAGGTCGAGGAGCTGATCGCTGCCGGGCGGATGCGACCGGCCGGCCTGGCCGAGGTGGAGGCCGCGAAGGCCGATGGCAGGTGGGCCGCCGCGTACGAGGCGCAGCGCAACGCCTCCGTCCCACCCGATCTCGCCGCCGCCCTGGCGGCGAGACCGCAGGCGGCGCAGGCGTTCGACGCACTCAACAAGACTCAGCGGTACGCCGTGATCCTGAAACTCGTTACCGCGCGCACCGCCACGGCCCGCGCCGCCCAGCTCCGCAGAGCGATGACCGCGCTCGAAGCACGCGGCGCCTTGAATTGAACTGGAAGCAGGGCGTCGACCCGGCGTCCGTGCCTTCAGCGGCAAGTTCCATAACAGTCAGACATACTCGCCAAGCAACGCCACGCCGCCGACGAAGATGCCATGATCAGGGGCGCGGAAATCGATCTGTACACGGCCGTCGGATCCCGCCGCTCCCGAAGAGCAGGCCACCTGCACATGACATAGAAGATCCCCGCCGCCGACATTGGGGCCCCTGATAACGATGCCTGAGGGGTACGTTTGACCCGAGAGCACCGATCGAATCTGCCGGACATACTCGCCCTTTCCAACGAACAGCTTGTCGGAGAGAAGCGGCCACTGCTGCCATGCTCCGCTTATCTGCTGGGCAATGTAGACGTCCATCTCCACGAAGGTGTGTTCGTATAGCGGATCTGCTTTGACGAACAATCCTGAATAGTCGCCGAAGATGCAGGTCGCCTTGCCATTGCCGATCAAGTCGACGCGTATGCTGTTCACCGCGAAGCTCGCGGTTGGTGGACCCATCTGATAGGTCAAATCCTGCAGCGTGTGCGCATCAAGCGTCTCTTCGCAGTCGCCGTTGTCGCTGTAGATGTACGGATACAACCAGATCCCGACAGCGTCTGGCGCGGCTATCTCGGCGGTCGCCTCGTACGTACCCAAATCCACGTGGCACCAAGACCCTATGATTTGGTTGCATTCACCGGGCCGAGCCTCGCCCCGCCACTGAATAGGCTGGTGGAACTTCAATTCGGCGCCGCCGGCCGCTAGTGGCGGATTACCGCCAAAGCTGTTCAGGTAATCCGACCGGATTCGATGGAAGTGTTCCTTCTCCGTTTTCGCGAGCTCTGCCGCCTGGGCCTCCAGCTTCGCGAGCGTCTCCGTCACGTAATGGCGCTTGGCGGCGTTCCGACGCCGTGCGTCTTCGAGAATTGGTTCTAGATCGACACCGGCCTGCTGCGCGATGCGTTCCAGAATCCCCCGGTGCGTTCGTGCTCGTTCGTTCGTGATTCGATGACGAAGCCGAAGCAGCTCCTCAGGGGTCTCGAAAGGCGCGCGGGCCAAGTGACGCAGTGCGTCGATGGGCTCGCTGTACTTGTCCGGACTCTGCCTTTGGTTGGTCATGTCATCTGCCTCCGGCGAAGTTCCTCTTCCGTGGCCCTGAAGTCCGACTCCTCCTCCCCATCTTCCTTGTGCGTAGCAAGGAGATTACCCCCGGCTCAAACTTGATCGCGACTGCACAAGATTCGCCGGGGACTTCCTAGTGTCAGAGGTTCGATTCCTCCTGAAGGCACCAGTCCACGTTAGCCTGGCTGGGGTGGATGGGCCGGGTAATCGGGCCTTCAGGCCCCCGGACGACGGCCGGTGCCCTTTTCGATGACCGCCTCCGCCTGCTCCACGGGGTAGATGACCGAGTCGGTGAGCCCGACCAATCCCGACTCTTCCAGCATCGCGTTCACGCCGTGGGCGTCAGGCGCGTCGATCAGGAAGAAGAACGTGTGAGAAGTGGTGTTGATCCACGATCCGGCCAGCCTGCCGCCCTTCCCCGTGGCGGCCTGGCCGAGCGCTTGGATCGCCGGGACCATTACCTTCTCGTTCTCCTCGGACCGAAAGGCGCAGGTATCCGAGGTGTGCGTGTTCACGACCATGTGCAGCATGATGGGACTCCTCTCTCTTGGAGAGCCACTCTTTCGCGCTCGCCTCGAGCGAGTCAAGGTGGTAGCAAGGATTTCGACCCCCAGTGGTGATGTCTCGGGGCATCGGTCGCACGTGTCCCGCGACATCGTTCCCATCTGCAGCCCCGTGCTGCGGGCTGAGAGTCGCGGCTCGATCCGACCTAGGCGCTGCGCAGCGTCCATCGCAGCACGAACCACGGGTCGTCGCCGACCTTCGGCGGCCGGTGGCCGGAAGAGGCGGCGACCAGGGAGTCGCGCAGCGGCTGCAGCAGCGGCCAGATCGGCATCCGCAGGCGCTGGCGGATCTCGTCGGCGGCGCGCAGCGCTGCCGCCGCCTCTTCCGGCCGTCCCTCGGCGATGGCCAGACCGGCGGCCGCATCCAGCGCGTACCCGGTCCCCTCCAGGTACCGGATCCGTTCCAGGGTGGCAGCGGCCGCCGCCAGCAGGCGACGAGTCTGGTCGAGCTCGCCCTGCGCCAGGTCCAGCAGCGCGAGCTGAATCTGGGCCAGCGCCTGCAGCGGCTCCAAGCCGATCCGGCCTGCCGCCGCCAGCGCCTCGTGTTGGGCGATCCGGGCGCCGGCGACGTCGCCGCGCAGCTCGGCCAGACTGCCCTGGGTGAAGGCCGCATACCCGACCCCCCAGTCGATGCCGCGTGCGCGCATCACCTTCAGCGCCCCGTCGAGCTCGTCGTCGACCTCGTCGGGCCGCCCCGTCCCGATCAGCACCCCGGCGCGCATGATCTGCGCACCGGCTGCGTCGGCCTCGTCGCCGAGTTCGCGGAAGGTCGATGCGGCGCGGGTGACCATCGGCTCGGCGCCTGCGAGGTCTCCGGTCTGGAAGCGCGCCACCCCCGCCCACAACCAGAGACGGGCGGCGTCGCCCAGGTCGGTGTCGGGGCCGACCAGCGCCACCGCCTCGTCGAGCCAGCCGCGGGCCTCCAGCAGCCGCCCCGATTGCCAGTACCAAGGCCACAGGTTCCACGACAGCACCGCCAGCGAGTGCAGGGCGCGCCGCTCGATTGCCCACCGCACGGCGGCCCGGAAGTTGTCCGCATCGGGCTCGATGACCGGCCAGTTTGCGTACGCGTCGGGGTGGTGGAACACGTTGGCCGGCTCGGAGGCGCGCAGGAACCAGTCCAGGTGGCGGTCGCCGAACCGTGCCGTCTCGCCCCGCTCCGCGAGCCGCTCGCGGGCGTAGTCGCGCACGATTTGCAGCATCCGCAGCCGCGGCTGGCCGACCGCCTCGCCAACACTGGAGGTGAGCAGGCTCTTCTCCAGCAGCGACGACAGGCCATCCAGCAGCTCCGGCCCGTCGTCGCGGCAGACGGCCTCGATCGACTCGAGGGTCGCGCCGCCCGCGAACACGCTCAGCCGCGCGAACAGGGCCTGCTCCGAGGGTGCGAGCAGCTGATGGCTCCAGTCGAGGGTCGCCCGCAGCGTGTGCTGCCGCGCCGGCAAGTCCGGGCCACCGCTGGCAAGCAGGTCGAGTCGACGCTCGATCCGCTCCAGCAGCGCCTCGGGCGACAGCAGCCTGATCCGCGCCGCGGCCAGCTCGATCGCCAGCGGCAGCCCGTCCAGCCGGCGGCACAGCTCGGCCACCACGGCCGCGTTCGCGGAGGTGAGCTCGAAGCCGGGTCGCGCCGCCTGCGCACGCTCCACGAACAGCTGGACCGCCGAGGGGACCTGGGCCAGCACCCGTTCACCGGCGGTGTGCTCGGCCGGCACGTCCAGAGGCGCGACCGGGTACTCGCG
>WNFV01005175.1_pt1 | contig 16967 bp, 12 predicted proteins | sample 5400101 | NCBI WGS metagenome assembly WNFV01 (sample SAMN13153361, study PRJNA577476) | soil metagenome | isolation source: 115 cm soil or saprolite under grassland replicate 1 | place: USA:California | collected 2016-06-15
ACTCAGACTCTTCATTTTCTCTCTAAGAGTTTTCATAACTACTTCCTTGCTTTCTTCTTCACGCTCACGAGGTGATCATCAAATCGTCCATCGGCCTTGATTATCAATTGTCGATAGAACTTCTTTTCACTTCCGCCCGATTTATCCCCGGCCACGAGCAAAACGGCACAACGCTTTGGGTCAAAGGCAGGCCACGCGCCAAACGCCATTATCGGCATCGAATCTTAGCTGCTTCATATTCGCATGATGAGAGCCCTTGAGCGTGTCGACGCGCGGCCGACCAAGTTGTGGGCCAAACTGTCCCAGCAATTTCGTGTGAGCTAGCAGCTCATCCTGCACTGCTTCGCTCAACTCATCAAACTCGGCGTCGAAATCACTGTGAAACAGTACTTCCCAAGCCACGCGCCAAGGTATGTACTTCACGACATAATGTTGTCAAGTACATCCTCTACTTAGTAAATAAATCCTCATGCGAGTTTGCTGGCAGAGCGCGAAAACTACAAGATGAGTTGTATCGGCAACTTTCAGCCGTCGAGAGGCTGATACTTGTGGCGAAGAGAATTTGGGGGACGTTTCTAACGTTTGTGTGACTTTTGAATTCGACGTTAAGAATTTCCTGAGGAAAAATGGAGCGGGCGACGGGACTCGAACCCGCAACTTCCAGCTTGGGAAGCTGACACTCTACCATTGAGTTACGCCCGCTTGAGAACAAGGATGAAGGCGGAAGGATTCATAACCCTTATTTTCCGCAGTTCTGAGTTGAAAAGATAGTTTAGGTGACTTCTAGTGTCAATGTAGCCGCGAACACATGTGCGGCGAATTCATTCGACGCAGGGCGAATGATTTACTTTTCCATCTATCATTTATCTATCATTTCTCATTTTCCATTTCTAACTTCAAATTGACTTAAACGGTTCGGGAATGACAAAAGAAAAATGGCAAATCATTATGGAAAATCTTCGGACCTAACTGCCCCACAGCCCACCGCTCACTGCTAACTGTCACTTCAGATACTCCTCTACAAGATCATTCCAGCGTCCCTGCGATTTCAGAATCATCTCGACAACTTCGCGGATAGCGCCGTGGCCGCCTTTCGCTTGCGTCACATAATGCGCTACGGAACGCGTCTCCGCGACGGCATCTGCAACCGCCACGGCCAATTCCGCTCGCTGCATAATTGGAATATCTGTTAGATCGTCGCCGACGAAGGCCACTTCGTTTTCGTCTACGCCCGCTTGCCGCAACACCGCTTGCCGCAACACTTGTCGAAAAGCTTCCATCTTCTCGGGATCACCCTGGCGCACGAACTCTATTCCCAATTCTTCCGCTCTTCGAATGACAGCTTGCGAAAAGCGACCGCTGAGAATTCCCGACTTCAGTCCGGCACGGTGCAGCAGGCTCAAACCCAGTCCATCATGCGTGTTGAAGCTCTTGTGTTCGTCACCGTGTTCCAGCAGCCACAATCGCCCATCGGTGAGCACGCCGTCACAATCCATCAACAGCAACTTGATGTGTGATGCGCGTCGCTCTATGGAGGCAATGTCTTCCATAATCTTCTCAGGACTCGAAAACTCAACACCGTGTTCGGAAGATTTTCCATTTATCATTTTTCAATTGTCAATCGTGAATGACAAAATGAAAGATAATGAAAAATGTTAAGTGATATATGGAAAATCTGCTCTGGCTGGATCCGTCTCAACTAGAGCCTGGGGACAGACAGGAATGTCTGTCCCACTAATTGACTTCAAAAAGATCTATCCCAACAAGCTTCCAGCCACCGCCCGCGCGCGCCAGAATCAAAACAGCCGTCCCCGAACGGTCCCGCCCCAATTCTTTTGTATTGAGACTGACGTCGGCGGTCACCAGATTTGCGTCCAGTTGTTCTGTCCGCAAGACCCGACTTTGCCAGATTTCAGGTTGCGTGCCGATGACGCCATTGATAAACCTGCCAAGTTCACCCGAAACAATGCGCGAGTCGAGCTCGGTCTTCTTGCCACTCGTGATGGCCTGATCCAATTTCCCAATAAAAGCTCGAACGGTTTCGTCTACCTGCACGGTATTGGCTGTGGTCTCCGCCTTAATGCGACCGGCCCGAGCTGCCAGCGATGAAGCATATTCGGCGTCCACGCGGACGGCATCATTGAATCGCTTCGCAGCTTCCGCAGCCTGGCCTTTCCTCAGGCTAATCTCGCCGAGCCCGATATTGCCCCAGGCGAGGGCCGAAGAAGTGGGAAGCGGTTCCTCAAGAGCAGACCGGAAAAGCTTCTCTGCTTCATCGATTCTGTTCTGGCCAAGCAACGCTCGCGCGAGAATGATGCGCGCTTCCTGCAGGTTCGGAACAACGGCCAATAACTCGCGTGCGATCGTCTCAGCCTTGACATAGTCTTGCGCACCAAATTGCCGAGTCGCGTTACCCAAAGCGTCTTGCAGATCAGGCGCGCGCGGGACGCTGTCGTTTGAATAATCCAACTGTGGGTAGAGTTTCTCCGGATCAATTTCAAGGCGAACAATTTTTGCGGCGGTCTTGAACACAGCTTCGCCGAAGTTTCGCGCCGGCACCGTAACCTCGACCGAAAGCTGTTCACCGTTGGCAGTCGTTGCTCTTACTGTTGTTACCGCATCCGTCGATCCCAGATTTCTCAAAGCAGCAACCCAGTCGCTTCCTCGCTGTTGCGGCACACCAATCATGAGATCCAAATCATTTACCTGATCCAACTGCTGATCGAGAAGAGTCTTTATCTTCTCACCACCGCGGTCCGCCAAAGCCTTGCGCAGGGCGGCCAGATTAATGCCGTTGGGATTTCCCTTCCCGGCTTGCAGGAGATCGCGCAGCGTGACCGCGAAACTCTCATGGCCAAGAGTTTGATCAATTAACCGCCAGACCATCGCGCCTTTGTTGGGCACAGAATTGAAATATGTGCCTTCCAACGGAGTTACGCGAGCGAGCGGCGCATCTTTTCTGGCTATAGCACTGTAGGCGAGCCGCTCTCGTAACATTTCCGCCTGCGCGGCCGCACGGCCAAATTGCTTTTCGATGAACATCACTGCCAGGAAACGGGGAAGAGCCTCGCGCAAGAGTCCCCCACCCTCGCCTCTCAAAGGGGTTTGCCCTCCCAACCACAGACGGGAAATTGCTTCCGTAATCAACAACGCTGTTGCAGAGTCCACCTTCGCTCTACGGAATACACCCGGCTCGATGAGTATTGTTCCGGCATCGCTAAAGCCGGAGCCACGCCGCACTGCAACTAACCGAATCGGAACTTCAGGCACAGGACCAAGCAGGTTGGCGTAAAACGTTCGAGCACTTGCAGCGAGATTAACTATCGTCTCCGCCTGCTTGCGGGCTTCCGCCATCGTGCCTCGCGGGAGGAATGCAGTAATGTTCTTACTTTCGCCGGCCCCTTCAAACTTGTCCCAGTCTCCTTGCACAAAAAATGGCTGGGCGAACAGTGCTTGTTCGTAAACACTGGAACCGCTCGTACCGCTCTTATCGACGCCTGAGCTAATCACATTCGCACCATTAACAACCAAACGAAAAGGGGCCGTGTCGGCGCCGCGCACAGTAAACGGAGTGTTAGGCAGTGGATACCAGAAGGAGAGCGGTAAAAATTGTGAACTGATCGGCGAAACAGCCGCGAGGCCGGTATTGCTTTCAACGGGCAAGGTGTAACTGATATTTAGGACTAATGGCCCACCGGCAGCGACTGAAGTCGGAAGCGTTACGGTTACCCGCTGAACGTTTCCGTAAGTTTCGGGGATTATCCGAAAGTTGGCGTTGGCGCCGCCTACCGTCACGGTTTTTGTGGAGGCTTTGTTGGCGATGCGAAACGTGAAAGAGGATCCGGTGCCACGACCTACGTTGGTGGCGCTAAGTATGGCGGTTCCACTGAGAGTTCGCTCCGCTTGTTGAACGTTTGCCGTAATGTCAAAGTTCGTTACTTGCCAGGCAGCTCTGGCTTCTTCCTGTGCCGCTGCCACTGAGGGGATAAGACTGAGTGCTATTGTTGTAAGAATGGTTACGAGAATTCTCTTCATCTGCGATTAAGGTTGATCCTTCGTAAATTGAACAGCAGGTTGCGCAATAACAAGAACGGACGTCGTCCTCCCAGCGGGTGGGGTTACCAGGGCGCTCCGGCTGAACCATTGTTCACGAGCTTATGAATGTCGCGGAGCATTAGCAGCAATGCTTCCATCCGTTCGAGCGGGAGCGCGTTTGGCCCATCTGAAGGAGCGCGTTCCGGACACTCGTGCACCTCCATGAAAACCGCATCGACTCCGCAAGCAACTCCAGCGCGCGCGAGCGGTTCGATGTACTCCGATTGCCCGCCGGTTGCATGCCCCAGGCCCCCCGGAAGTTGCAGCGAATGCGTCACATCAAACACTATGGGAACGCCAAACTCACGCATGATGGGAAACGCTCGCATGTCCACGACGAGGTTATTGTAACCAAAACTTACGCCGCGTTCGGTGAGCATTAGTTTTTCACAACCAACCGCGCGTGCCTTGTCCACAATGTTGCGCGCATCCTGAGGGGCCAGAAACTGTCCCTTCTTAATGTTGACGGCCCGACCGGAGCGCGCGGCTTCGAGAACCAGGTCCGTCTGCCGTGAAAGAAAAGCAGGAATTTGCAGGATGTCAGCAACCTCGGCCACGGGTCCTACCTGAGCTACATCGTGAACGTCGGTAAGGACGGGGACGCCAATTTCCTCCTTCACCTCGCGCAGCACCCGAAGTCCCTCTTCCATGCCCAGACCGCGAAAACTTTTCAGCGACGAACGATTGGCTTTGTCGAATGATGACTTGTAAACGAAATCCAATCCGGCAGTGCTTGCGCGCGCTGCGCACTCGCGGGCGATCATCAATGCATGTTCGCGTGATTCGATAACACAAGCGCCGGCGATTATGGTCAGGCGGCCTTCACCGAATGTAACATTACCAACTTGAAAAGGTTTTACCTGTACGTCTGTCATGGGCTTCCGGCTCTAAAATGGTTTCTTCAATATCCGCTTGAGCTTGTTCAATAATGAACGTTTCTTTGGTTTCTCTTCTTCCTCCTCCGTCGGCTTAACAACCGGTTTCTTTTCCGGCGGTCTTGGCGTTTCTGCCGGCGTAGGGGACGGGCTCAGCGTTACGGAGGGACTCGGGCTAGCAGCGACAACGGCGTTGGTTGCCAGAGCCGCATTCCGAGATCTCATCCAGATTGTTATGCCGATCAAAAGTACTGCCGCTACGATGGCGGCGATCATTACGATTTGTCTTTTTGACTTCCGCGTAACATTAAGCGGTATGGAAACTCTGGGGAAGGAACTCGTCTTCGCGGTCTTGACAGCGCGCCCGGAGCTGTCTGTTTCATTGCTGCGGACCGATGAAGAACCGATAACTGTTATTTCACTCGCGCCAGAATTTGTGGCGCGGTTTTCCCGTAAGCGCGAGATGTCTATGACCAGACGTCCGGATGGCGATTCAGTGCCAATGTCGCGCAAGGCTTTTAGATTGGGCGAGCTCGTAACAGCCGCGTGTTCAAGCCCAAGGCGCTCCGCCGTCGCCAGTAATTGTTTGCGAAACTCTTCCGCATTGGCCGGCCGATCTTGCGGATGCTTTTCCAACGTGTGGAGCACGATTTCCTCCAGCGCCGGCGGAATCGTCGAAACAAAGTCCCGCGGACTGCGGGGAATCTCCGACGTGTGCTTCATCGCGATTGCCAACGGGGTAGAGCCACTGAAAGGAACTGTGCCGGCGAGCATTTCATAAAGAATGACGCCAAGACTATAAACGTCAGCCGCAGGAGTCAGTTCCGCTCCGTCACACTGCTCAGGCGCCATGTAGCGTGGCGTGCCGATCATGGTCCCAACCTGGGTCAACGTCAACGGCTCATCTTCGTCCAGCGACTCAGCGGCCAGTTTCGCAATGCCAAAATCCAAAACCTTAACGAGGGCGGGCACCTCAGCACGTTGGACGATGAAAATGTTCGCCGGTTTCAAATCGCGATGAATAATTCCTGCTTGATGTGCTGCGGCCACCGCGGCGGAAATCTGCAACATCAATGAAACTGATCGGGCCGCGTCGAGCGGTGCTTCTTTGGCCAGCACGTCGCGAAGCGTGCGGCCCTCCAGCAACTCCATCACCAGATAAACGTAGCCATCATTTGATTCGCCAAAATCAGTGACTGTTACCGCATTGGTATGTTGCAGCCGTCCGGCCGCTCTGGCTTCGCGACGAAATCGTGTGCGCGCAGCCTCGTCTTCGACGAAACGTTGGTTCAAAACTTTGACCGCCACCGGCCGATCAATTAGCAGGTGGCGCGCGCGATAGACCGTGCCCATTCCACCAATACCCAAGCGCGCCTCGAGGTGATACTTGTCGTCAAGCGTGTGCCCCACAAGCGGGTCAACCGGAGAAGGTCCCCCCGCCGTGGCATCAGCCTGCAACGGTGATTGATCGTCCGGGCAAATCTCGAAGGCGGCGGAGTAATGCCGGCCGCATGTAGGGCAATGAAGCATATGAAACCCAATAAACTGAGTTGATAGCATTATTACCTAAACGAACCGCGAGCGGTAGCGAGGGGGTCTGCGTTTTGAGTCCCCCTTATCTAAAGACTGACAATAGGCCAGCACTTTAGCTTTGGGAATAAAAACATCATACAAAAACGAAGCCCGCGGAACGGGCATCGGAAAGCTCTTAATTTGTTCCCGACGGCGGCTACCACGGCTGTAATCAGCGCAAGCTAATCAGATAAGAAAAGCAGTCGGGAAGCGTGGGTCGACGAATGCAGAAACCGGGAGCGCTAGCGACCGGCTGCTAGTTGCGAAATACAAACTGCATCAACGCGCGTGCTGAAGCATAAGCAAAGAGTTTGGCTCCGTCGCTCGACGAATACAGAACCGGGAGCGACCGGGTCGGTTTACGAGATGTTCAACTTCTAGTGTAGAAACCTACTGAGTTGTGTCCTCGGACGTTGATTTGAAGCTAGACTTGCAGCCGGTCGCTACGGCTCCCGGTTCTGTCTTTGTGCATCTGCCAATCTCGCTTCCGCTGAAAGTTCTGAATACCACTAGTCCAAAACATTACATCTAGCCGCGTGACCAACGAATCCAGCATCGTAGGTCGACGAATACGGAACCGGGAGCGGTAGCGACCGGGTTCAAGTTGTCCTCAAGTCAACGTTCGCTGTACGACTCAGCTACTGGCTTCTTCGCTCATCCCGAATTGCTTTTGTAAGAAAACCAAAGCGTGTTTTGATCGACACAGTTGAGGCTAACGGAACTGACGCCGGTCGCTCTCGCTCCCGGTTCCGTATCCGTCGGTCCGCGATGCCAGAGTCTTACCTACGCAGGCTGTTGAGCGTTCCACAACTGACGCCGGTCGCTCTCGCTCCCGGTTCCGTATTCGTTTAGCGCCGCAACTCGCTTGCAGTGAAAGATCTGAAAAGCACCACGCACCAAGCATCAAAACACATCTGCGGAAGGTCTTATCACAATCTGGGCCTTGAAAGTTATTCGCTAAAGTTTGTCAAACACTCTACTCAGCGCTGACAACGTTCGCGCGTTCCGAAATCAGAAGCTCAGTCTCTCTGTTTTTATCCATGGATGTTTCATTGTGCATCCGGTTTTCGTAAGCCGCACGCACAAACGAGGTAAACAATGGGTGCGCATTTAAAGGCTTCGATTTGTATTCAGGATGAAATTGACACCCGATAAACCAGGGATGTTCATCGCGCGGCAGTTCGACTATCTCCACGAACTTTCCGTCAGGAGAGATGCCGCTGAAGACCAGGCCGGCGCGTTCCAGTGTTTGACGAAACTCCGGATTAAACTCGTAACGATGCCGGTGTCGCTCGCTGATTTCGTCAGTTCCGTAAACCTCTTGCGCGAGTGAGCGAGACGAGAGATTGCAGGGCCAGGCGCCGAGGCGCATCGTACCGCCGAGCTCTTCGACGTCAACAAGATCGCGCAGTTTGAAAATAACCGGATAAGGGCTGTCGCTATTAAACTCCGTGGAATCCGCATCCTTGAGGCCACAAACATTCCGCGCATACTCGATACACGCCGTCTGCATCCCGAGACAAATACCTAAGTAAGGTGTGTTACTTTTTCGCGCGTACGTAATCGCGCGAATCATTCCCGCGATGCCACGTTTGCCAAAACCACCGGGAACAAGGATGGCGTCAAAGTCGCGGAGCCGAGACTCGTAATCGTCATTCATGAGGTCTTCCGACTCGATCCACTTCACACTGACGCGAACTTTGTTTGCCACGCCGCCGTGGGTCAGCGCTTCACGCAACGATTTGTAAGAGTCTTCCAACTCCACATATTTGCCGACGATGGCGATTGAAGTTTCTCCACCAGAGGGTTCGCGGATTGTGCCAACCAGATCGCGCCACTCAGAAAGGTTTGATTGCGAAGCCCGCGCGCCAAAACCAAGCTGCTTGACAATCAATTCATCCAGTCCCTGCTCGTGAAACGCGAGCGGCACGTCATAGATAGTATCGACATCCTGCGCGCTGATTACTGCCGACTCTTTCACGTTGCAAAACAGAGCGATCTTCGAACGCAGATCGTAAGACAGCGGTCTGTCGGAACGACATAAAAGAATGTCAGGAGCAATACCAATCTCGCGAAGATCGCGAACAGAGTGTTGCGTGGGTTTAGTTTTCAGTTCACCTGCGGCAGCGATGAAAGGCACCAGCGTGACGTGTATGAAAAGCGTGTTACCGGCGCCTTCTTCGTTCCCCATTTGACGAATAGCTTCGAGGAATGGCAGCGACTCGATATCGCCAACCGTCCCGCCAATCTCAACAATGATGACGTCGGGGTTCTCTTTTTCGGCCACGGCCCTGACTGCATCTTTTATTTCATTGGTGACGTGAGGAATGACCTGGATAGTCTTGCCAAGGTAATCGCCGCGACGCTCCTTCTCGATCACAGAAAGATAGATCCGGCCTGTGGTCCAGTTGTTTGCTTGTGAGAGAGGAGCATGTGTAAATCGCTCGTAGTGGCCCAGGTCGAGATCAGTTTCCGCGCCATCGTCTGTGACAAAGACCTCACCATGTTGAAAGGGCGACATCGTGCCCGGGTCGACGTTGATGTAAGGATCGAGCTTGATCAAAGAGACGTTGAGTCCGCGAGCCTCAAGCAGGCAGCCAATCGAAGACGCCGCCAGGCCTTTTCCCAAACTGGAAACCACGCCGCCGGTAACAAAGATGTATTTAGTCATTGCTGTCACCATAAATAGAGTTTCGAGTTTCGAGTTTCGAGTTCCGAGTTCCGAGTTCCAAGTGTCAAGTAAAATCTTGTAACGGCGAGTCTTTCTTCTGGCTCCTGCCTAGGGCCCCCTGCTGCTCCTGTTCCTGCATTCTGACTTCTGACTTCTGCCCTCTGCCTTCTGCTTTCTGCCGTCTGCTCCTGCCTCCTGCGCCTGCCCTCTGCCGTCTGCTCCTGCCTCCTGCGCCTGCCTCCTGCCGTCTGCGCCTGCCTCATCCCCATCGCCCTTCGCCTGCTCGCTGTCAAAGCGCCCTTCCTTGAAATCCTCCTGCGCTTCCACAGCCTTTGCTGTTGCCGGATCGAGAATCTTTTGCAGGCCGACAAAGCCGACGCTTAACAGGCTCGGCGCTTCAGCCGCGCGCTTCTCAAACTCCTCCACACCAACTTCGTAAGGCTTCGAAAGCTGCCACAGAGCAAACAGGCCGCACAAAGCAATGAAGCCAATCACCGCCAATCCAATCCAGTCGTTCATAAAGCTCAAGTTTCGAGTTCCGAGTTCCGAGTTCCGAGTTCCGAGTTGCCTCGAACAACTTAATGGTTTCGAGTTTTCGCTTCGAAGCGTTTGAGTTTTGCCTGAAACCCTTTGACGTTTAACCTTCGCGAGCGAACTCGAAACCCGGAACTCGGAACTCGAAACTCCTAAGTTTTTCGAGCGAACTCGAAACTAAATGTCTCACTCGCGCCAAATCCCCTATCGTGTCAACCCCAATCGACGACGTGCTCGCCTTGATTACTTTGATTTTCACACCATGTTCCAGCGCTCGCAGTTGTTCGAGCGACTCCAATCGCTCCAACTCCGACTGCGGCCACCGCGCAAACTCGAGCAACACATCGCGCCGGTAAACATAAAGCCCGGTATGCTTGCGAAAACTGAACAACAATGAAGGTTCGTTACTTAACGCTGTTTCCAGGCAGCCGTACCTTCGCACTGCATCACGTGGAAAAGGCACAGGCAGACGTGAGAAGTACAGTGCGCGTTCGTATTCGTCTACGACAACCTTCACCACGTCAGGATTCAAAACATCCACTACCGACTCAATCGGCTCCCACGTCGTAACAATCCCAATATCATTGCTTCCCCTTTCCCCCTTCCCCCTTCCCTCTTTTTCCCCATGCATGTCTTCTTCCTGTCTCCGCGTATCCCCATCTCCGCGTCCCTCTTCTCCATTCCCCTTTCCCCCTTCCCCCTTTCCCTTTACCCTTTCCCCAATTGATTTTATGGCGCTTTCGATCGTCAGCGGCGAAATCAACGGCTCATCACCCTGCACATTGACGATGATGTCTGCATCTTCGATTGATGCAGCAACTTCCGCGATCCGGTCCGTTCCGCTACGGTGATCAGCGTCGGTCAACACGGCTTCATACCCGGCAGACTTCACCGCATCCAGGATTCGCGCATCATCAGTCGCGACGATCGCTCGATTCACATTTCGAGCCGCAAGGGCGCGCTCGACAACCCAGCAAATCATTGGCTTTCCTGCGATTTCGAGCAGCGCTTTGCCCGGCAAACGAACAGAATCGTAGCGAGCGGGGATGATTGCGACAACGTTTGTTTTGGGATTAGAAGGAGGATTTGTTCCCGTGTGATTCACGGGGTAACAGATTAACTTGCGGAAGTGTGAGTGTCAACGTCACGTGGCCAGGCAGTAGTGTCCTAAAGCTGATTTGCCGCGAAAGAGCTACCTTTGTCAAACTCGATGTAGTAAGAACACAACTCTAGGACACTACCTGCCAGGGCTGATTCTTAAATTCTATATCAACCGACAAACTGTAGTAGAGTCCGCTTGTTTTACCAAAATTGAAGCGCAGTATGTAGGATGCCTTTTGGCCAGGCATTTCGGCGCCTTGTTCCCGCTGTTGGCATTCATTCTATCCTCTGGCGAGAAAATCTCATCGTAGAAACTATCCGCGAAGAGTCGAAACTCTGAGCAGTAAACAGAGTTGGAACCCATGCTGATTGACACTGCCTAACACGCGGGCTACCATGCCACGCTCCACACAGAAATATTTCGTAACAGCAACGCTGAACATCATTTGGATCACTCGCCCGTTTTACTATTCACGATTCACGATTTACGATTAAGCCATATGGGTTTCGCAACTACGGCAATTCACAGCGGGCAGGAACCTGAGCAAACAACCGGCTCAGTCACGGTTCCTATTTATCAGACTTCAACTTACGCGCAGGAAGGCCTGGGAAAAAACAAAGGCTACGAATATGCGCGCACCCAGAACCCGACGCGCAGCGCGCTGGAGCAAAATCTGGCTGCGCTTGAAGGTGCCCGCTTTGGATTTGCTTTCGCCTCCGGAATGGCGGCCATCGATGCCACGCTCCGGCTGGTTAAAGCCGGCGAGCACGTAGTCGTTTCTGATAACACCTACGGCGGCACTTTTCGTCTCTTCACTAAAATACTGGCGAACTACAACCTCGAGTTTGATTTCGTAGACACGTCAGATGCACTCAACGTAGAGGCAGCGATCAAGCCCAATACCAGGATGGTTTTCATAGAGACCCCGACCAACCCTGTTATGATCGTTACCGATCTGCGCGAGGTATCGGAGATTGCCCACCGGACCGGCGCGCGCGTTGTTTGTGATAACACTTTCATGTCGCCTTACTTGCAGCGCCCGCTGGAGTTTGGCGTGGATATCGTAGTGCATTCAACGACGAAGTATTTGAACGGCCACTCCGATGGCATTGGCGGGGCTGTTTTATTGAACAACGAAGACGACGCGGCCTGGATTGGCTTCGTGCAAAACAGCGCCGGCGCGATTCTCTCGCCTTTCGACTCCTGGCTCGTCATGCGCGGCACCAAGACTCTCGCGCTGCGTATGGAACAGCATGACAAGTCAGGCCGCGCTGTGGCAGCTTTTCTCGAAGAGCATCCGAAGGTGAAAAAGATCTATTACCCCGGCTCGGCCTCGCACCCTCAGCACGCTCTGGCCAAGCGTCAACAGCACGGGTTCGGCGGCATGGTGGCATTTGACGTGGGCTCGCTGGAAGCGGCTCGCGCTGTCCTGGAGGCAGTTAAACTTTGCACGCTGGCGGAAAGCCTGGGCGGTGTAGAGACGCTGATCTCGCATCCCGCAACGATGACTCATGCGTCGGTTGACCTGGACAAACGCGCCCAATTGGGAATCAGCGACGGTCTCGTGAGAGTCTCGGTTGGGCTCGAAGATACGGATGATATAATCGCTGATCTCGATCAAGCATTAGATAAGATTTGAGCTTTTCAGTAATTGTAGCGCAAACTGTTAGTTTGCTACGGCAGCATTTGAGTCTAGTGTCATTATTTCAGTTCTGGATAACGCAAGCTCCTGGATTGCGGCGCAAACTATCAGTTTGCGTTACATCAAAACGGAAGTGACAGCCAAACTGCGAAAGGTTAGAATTCGAATCGAACTTTGCCTTATCCGGAATAGCCTTCACGCACCTTATGATTGTTGAACTGCACGCAAAATCGGACGTTGGTCGCGTTCGCCGCGGAAACGAGGACAACTTTCTCGTTCTCGAACTCTCCAAACAGCAGACCTGGACGGGGTCTGACGGCGCCTCGGCTCCCACCGATCTGAATAATTTCGAGTTGGGCGAGAAGGGTCTCGTGCTGGTTGTTTCAGATGGCATGGGTGGCGCTCTCGCTGGAGATGTCGCGAGCCGCATGGCAGTGGACTCGGTGCGCGACATGATCATGGGCAAAGAACCCGAAGGATGCGAGCAGGATACGCCACTGGTCGATTGTCTAAAGCAAGCCACTGTTTACGCCAATCTCGCGATTCATCATAAGAGCCAGGAAGACTCGCGCTGCGCCGGCATGGGCGCAACTTTTACCGGCGCTGCTGTCCATGGTGACTTTGTGGATTTGGTGCAAGTCGGCGACAGCCGCGGTTACATCATCCGCAAAGATCAGATTAGACTCGCTACTAAAGATCAATCGTTGGTGCAGCAGCTCGTCGACGTGGGCCAGATAAGTGAGGCGGAAGCTGAAACTCACATGTTTCGCAATGTGATTTTGCAGGCGCTCGGCGCGCAGGGCGACGTCACGCCGGTAACCGGCAGGATACGTTTGCGGCGCGGCGACATGCTTTTACTCTGCAGTGATGGCTTATCCGGAAAGTTGCGTGCAGAGGATATTCAAAACATTGTCAACAGCAATCCTGATCTTTCCAGAGCTTGTGATGAGTTAATTGCTGAAGCCAACAACCGCGGTGGTGAGGATAACATCACGGTTATCCTGGCCCGTTTCAGTGGTGATGAACTGGAAGAACCTAACAGCGATCGTATCACGATCGAACTGCCGCCACTCGAAGAAGAGGACAAGACCCTCGACGACACCTACGACTCAGACACAGAGCCCCGCTAAGCGGCGGTAAAGAAATACAGAACGACCGGATGCCCGATCCGCCCTCACGACATCGGCGCTTCATCTTAATCCTGACTGCAGCCACATAACTTTCAGGAAAGCGAGTTGCGACGGCACACAAATACGGAACCGGGAGCGATAGCGACCGGTTGCCCGATCCGCGAGGAGCCGTCACGATATCGGCGCTTTGATGCGGTAGTCTATATCGCACACAGCATCCGGTCGCCAGTGCTCCCGGCTTCGTATTTGTCGACCCACGTTGCCGAAGTCCGTGCTTAATGCGGCCGCGGGCGCATTGAACGGTTTGTGTAGCGCAGGTTGAATCCGGTCGCTATCGCTCCCGGTTCCGTATTTGTCGATCTACGACGTCAGAGTCTTGCTCACGCAGGCTCTCTAGCGTTTCAACTCAAGCACCGTAGCGACGGGGTCCGTGGCATCCTTGCGAGTACCCGGTCGCTACTGCTCCCGGTTCCGTATTCGTCGACCCACGATGCCAGACTTTTTGCTTATGCGGTTAGGTTGAGCGTCTCGGAAAGAACCTGTTCGCCGTTGCTCCGGTTCTGATTCAAGTTTTCTAATTAAGATAGAGATTAGACTACCTTCATTCATTCTCCGGCAATGTCTTCGCGCGCCAATCAATTCCTTCATCAATGCGACGCACGAAGATCGACGAGCCTTCGATACTTTCCACGCGCACGCGCTCGCCCGCCTCGAGTGGCGATTCGCCGTCAGCGGGATAAGCTGTCCAGGTAGAACCAAAAACCTTCACCGCGCCTTCCTTCATCGCTCCACGGCTGGAAGAAACCACGGTCCCGATCTTTCCCGGCAGTGAATCAACGCCCGTGCGCAGTGAGTCGCCGGTCCTCTCACGGGAAAAATAGTTGATGAAGATGGTGCGCGAGGCGGCGGTGAGTCCAATTGAAACCAGCGCGAAAATAAAAAACTGAAGTCCGAGGTTGTTGATACCTACGATCCCGGCAAAGGCCGCGGCCAGAGCGCCGATGCCAAACCACAACAGGACGAACCCCGAGGTGAATACTTCAGCCACGATCAGAATCGCGCCGAGAATGCACCACAAGATCCAAAGGTAATTCTCCATTCCGTAAGCTAACCTTTGAGGAGGTTCTTCAAGACGAACCAGATGTTGGCCGGTCTTTCCGCCAGCCTCCTCATAAAGTAAGGATACCAGTGTTTTCCGTAAGGCACATAGACCCTTAGGTTGTAGCCGTCCTTTGCGAGTTGCCGCTGTAAATCGCGGCGCACCCCATAAAGCATCTGAAACTCGAAAGTTCCTTTCGAAATTCCCTGTCGCTGAACAAAATCGATGGTCGCCCCGATCATCTTCGGATCGTGCGTGGCTATGCCGTGATAGATTCCACTCGAAAGCAGCAGTTGCATCACCCTCACGTAGTTTTCATCTACATCTTTCTTGTTCGGAAATGCAACTTCCGGAGGCTCATTGTAGGCCCCCTTGCAGATGCGTATACGCGCCGGCAGTTTTACCAGTTCCTGTGCATCCGCATATGTCCGTCGCAGATATGACTGCAAGACGATGCCTACATCGTCTAATCCAAACTCAGCTCGCAGGCGTTTGAAGATGTCGATCGTTAGCTGAGTCACATTTGAACCTTCCATGTCCACGCGCACGAAGTTTTCTCTTCGTGCCGCATCTTCAACGACCGCACGGGAATTCCTGTAAGCGAGCTCCGGATCCAACTCCAGTCCAAATTGGGTCAGCTTAATCGAGACGTTGCAGTTAATCCCGGTTTCGTCAATACGATTGAGAATCTGGAGATACTCTTTGACCTCCGCTTCCGCTTCTGCAGAATTGGCAACCGACTCGTTGAGGTGATCGAAAGAAGCCGAACAGCCCTCAGCATTCAACTCTTGAATAGCGGCCGCTGCTTCGTCGATGGTTTCACCCGCTACAAAGCGCGTGGTTAGTTTCTTGAAAGGCCGAAAACGGGCGGCAAATTCCTTCAATCCCTCCTGGCGAGAGAGGTAGATTAACGCGCTTCTTGTAAGCATATTTGCAGCTTAATGGATTTTTCCTGGAACTTGCGAATTCTTTGTTACCAGCGGCAGCTTACCGGAACCGGAAGCCGTAAACGAACCGTGCCCACTCGGGTTGAATCCAGCAGCCGATCGCTACCGCTGCCGGTTACGATAGTGAATGCTGTGGTATCCTTAGCCCGCTCTTTTCGCAGTACTGCTTCCATCCGGGCGAGTCTTCCGCAACAACGGTCGGCCTGAGGGATACAATCAAATGCGCCTGAAGCTGGTACTTATTTCTGCTCTCTTTGCCGCCGTTGCCGGGGCGGGTTCCGCGATAGCGATCATCCTGTCGGTTTTTTCATCACTCAAGCCAATCACGACGCCGGGTTTGCTCGTAGTTTCCACCTATCTGCTGCCGACTCTCGCGACGCTGCTCGCCTCGATTTTTGTTTACCGGCATACCGCACGGCGTCGCAGGCTACAAGCACTGTTAACAGCTATTATCACATTGCTGCTAACTATTTTATTTTTCGTTCTCGCTTCGATCATTACCGCCCACACTCTACCCGTTCAGCCGCAACCCGGCCCACAACAAAACTCCGTTTAGTATTTGGAACTCTGTCCTACACCGATGGCGGACAAGTCCGTTATTTAAGCCGATAACTGTTCCAGTCGCCAAAGAATCCCAAAAGAAAGCTGGTGTCCTAAGTTGAAATTCTCTGTGCTTCCTTTGAGTTCTCCGTGTCTTCTGTGGTGAGTATTTGCTTAAGGCTTATTCACCACAGAGGCACAGAGCACACGGAGGTTTCACAGAGAAACTGAAATTAGGACACTACCCAAAAGAAGGTACTGATGTAGTTTGAATGAACTTCGCTCTGCCAATTGAAACGGCACCAGCACCCAAAAGAGATTCTTTTCGTTTCTTCGCGAGCTCTCTGCTGGTTGGATTCATGCGTCTAATCGGCGCTTGGCGCCAGACGGTTCAACCCAATCTGTTCCTGGACCGGCCGTAGGGCATCAATAACAAAACGGATGTGCTCCTCCAGATCGACCCCGAGTTCTTCAATTCCCTGTCGGATGTCATCTCTATTTACCGAGCGTGCGAACGCCTTGTCTTTGAGTTTCTTGTTCACTGAAGTAACTTCGAGATCATCAAGACTTCTGTTGGGTCGAACTAGTGCACACGCCACGAGAAAACCACATAGCTCATCGGTTGCGAATAGCGCTCGAGCCATGGCCGTGTCTCGAGGCACGCCGGTATAGGTTGCATGGCCCATTATCGCGCGAATGAATGGCTCGGAGTAACCACGGCCGCATAGAATGTTTGCGCCGGTAAAAGGGTGTTGGTCGG
>WNFV01014647.1_pt1 | contig 16962 bp, 13 predicted proteins | sample 5400101 | NCBI WGS metagenome assembly WNFV01 (sample SAMN13153361, study PRJNA577476) | soil metagenome | isolation source: 115 cm soil or saprolite under grassland replicate 1 | place: USA:California | collected 2016-06-15
GTCAACGTGGTGACCAACAGCTTCGACGCCGAGCAGGGGCTGGCGGGGGGCTCGGCCATCAACGTGCAGATCAAGAGCGGGACCAACGACTTCCACGGCTCGCTCTTCGAGTACCACCACAACCAGCACCTGCGGGCCCGGGATTTCTTCCTCCCCCCTGAGAAGGACAAGGGGAAGTTCATCTACAACCAGTTCGGAGGCGCCCTGGGCGGCCCCATCGTGCGGGACAAGCTCTTCTTCTTTGCGAGCTACGAGGGAACGAGGGACCGGGAGAACGTGAACCAGATCGAGTCGGTGCCGACCGAGCCGCTCCGGAGGGGCGACCTCTCCGCCTCCGTCAATCCCATCTACGACCCCCTCACGGGGAACCCCGACGGCTCGGGACGGACGGCGTTCCCGGGGAACGTGATCCCCCCCGGCCGGATCGACCCCATCGTGCAGAAGATCCTCCCCCTGATCCCGCTCCCGAACCTGCGCAACCCCGACGGCACGATCCCCGAGCTGAACAACTACTTCGTCTCCGCGCCCTTCCTCTTCGACCGGTGGACCCTCGACACGAAGATCAATTGGAACGCCAGCTCGAAGCTCACGGTGTTCGGCCGTTACAGCGTCCTGGACTTCTACACGTTCAAGCAGACCGTCTTTGGGGACCAGCTCCAGGGGGCGCCCATCGGGGGCGGCAATCCCGGCACGGGCCAGGGCAAGACCCACAACTTCTCGCTGGGCGGCACCTATACCGTGACCCCGAACCTGGTGATCGACGCCAACTTTGGCTTCGTCCGGATGAACACGGGAGTCGAGCACTCGGACATCGACAAGAACGTCGGACGCGACCTGCTCGGCATCCCCGGCACCAACGGGACCCGGCGCTTCGAGGGCGGCTTCCCGCTTTTCGACGTGAGCAGCTATTCCAGGTACGGCGTGACCGAGACCTACATGCCCTACTACCGCAGCGACGACCAGTACCAGTACGTCCTGAACGCCACCTGGATCAAGGGCAAGCACAACATCCGCTTCGGAAGCGACCTGTATCACCAGGCCCTGAACCACACCCAGCCCGAGTTCATCGGCACCAGCCTGGGCGCGAGGGGCGGCTTCCAGTTCCGCTCCGGACCCACCCAGATCCGCGGAGGACCGACGGGGACGAACTTCAACAGCTGGGCCTCGTTCCTCCTCGGCCTTCCCACCCAAGCCGGCCGGCTCCTCCAGACCGACGACGAGTACACGACCCGCAACTGGCAGTACAGCCTCTACGCCCGCGACCAGTGGCAGGTCACCTCCAAGCTCACCCTCTCCTTCGGGACGCGCTGGGAGTACTTTCCGATCCCCACCCGCAAGGACCGGGGCCTGGAACGCTACAACGTCGCCACCAACAAGATGGAGATCGGCGGGATCGGTTCCGTGCCGAAGGACCTGGGGGTCAAGGTCAGCAAGACCCTGTTCGCGCCCCGTGTCGGAGTGGCCTATCGCGCCACCCCCACTTTCGTGATCCGGGCCGGCTACGGGATCACGAACGATCCCTATGCCCTGGCCCGTCCCCTGAGGACGAACCATCCCGTCCTGCTCAACCTCAACGTGCAGGCGCCGAACGCGTTCGGCTTCGCCAGCCGGCTCACCGACGGGATCCCACCGATCGTCGCGCCCGGTCTCGGCAACGGGATCATCGTCGTGCCGGGGAACGTGGCCGTCATCACCCTGCCCGACCGCTTCGACCGCGGCTACGTCCAGTCCTGGAACCTGACCGTGCAGAAGGAGCTCCCGGGAGGGTTCGTGGGCGAGATCGGCTATGTGGGTACGCGCCAGATCCGCCAGCTCGGCTTCCGGGAGCTCAACTGGTCGCCCATCGGCGGCGGAAGGGCGGGACGCCAGCTCTTCGGGCCATTCGGGCGGGACGCCCAGACCCGCATGGTGGCCCCCGTGGGCGACAGCCGTTACGACTCGCTGCAGACCCGGCTGGAGCGGCGCTTCTCCGGCGGCTTCCAGCTCGGGATCCACTACACGTGGTCGAAGTCCCTGGGGATCGCCGGCAACGACGACAGCGACGGCATCGCCCGCATCAAGATCCCGGACTTCTATTACCTCAACCGCGCGCTCAGCGGTTTCGATCGGACCCACAACCTGCAGATCACCAGCCTGGTCGAGCTCCCCTTCGGCAGGAACAAGCGGTGGCTGAACCGGGGCGGGTTCCTGGCCGCGGTGCTCGGAGGGTGGCAGGTCAACAACCTCCTGAGCTTCTACAGCGGCACGCCGTTCAGCGTCACCGCCTCGGGCACCTCGCTCAACGCCCCCGAGAGCGACCAGCGGGCAGACCTGGTCAAGACCAACGTCCAGATCCTGGGCGGGATCGGCCGCGGGAACCCCTACTTCGACCCCTTCGCCTTCCGCCCCGTCACCGAGGCGCGCTTCGGCACCGCGAGCTTCAACGTCCTGCGTGGCCCCGGCTACGCGAACTGGGACCTCGGGTTGTTCCGCGAGTTCCGCATCCGGGAGAAGCTCAACCTGCAGTTCCGACTGGAGGCCTTCAACGTCACCAACACCCCGCACTTCAACAACCCGGGCAGCAGCAACAACACCAACGTCTCGAACATGCAGCTCAACCCCGACGGCTCCATCCGGAGCCTGAACGGCTACGCGGAGGTGACGAGCGCCTACGGCGAGCGGCAGATACGGGTTGGTCTGCGGCTGGGCTTCTGAGACGGCTGCCCTTGGCGTGCGCCGACGTCCTGGTCCCCGTGCGGTTGGTGACGGCCGTTGTCGCGTTCGTCGCGGCCGCTGCGGCCGACGCCCAGGAAACGTCCGTGCCGCGTCGGCTTGAGCCGCCGGACCTCTTTCGCGTCGAGGAGGTCGGTGCGGTGACGTGGGCCGGAGATGGAAGCCTGGCGGCCATCGAGATGGTCCGCCCGTCCGCCTTCCTCGACGCCCCTGAACGAAGAAGCGACATCTGGATAGTGGACGCCCAAGCGAAGACCATTCGCTGCTTGACCGACGGCGCCCGGAGCGGCATGGGGTTCTGGAGCCCGGCCTGGTCGCCGGACGGACGTCGGCTCGCTCTTCTCTCGATCGACGGCGCGGCCGTCGTCCGACCCTGGGTCTGGGAGCGAAAGGGCGGGGAACCGAGAGCGATCGAGGACCTCGACCTGCCGCTGCACTTCTCCGATCCGCCGATGGTCTGGCTCGACGGCGATACGCTGCTCGCTCTCAACTGGCCGAAGGGATCCTGGAAGGAGGGCAGCCTTCACCGGTCGGTCTATCGGAGCCGATACGCGCAGGAGCTGTGGCAGCGAGCGCGCGAGATGAGGGAGCCGACAGTGACGGTCCTCGAGTCCGGAGGCGGCGGTCAGACGATCCCTCCTCGCCCCGAGGCCGAGCTGGTGCGGGTGAACCTCGTAAACGGCAGCCGGAGCCTCGTCGCCCGAGGTCCGATTCACCGCCTTCAGGCCTCTCCGGATCGCCGGTCGATCACCTTCTTCGCGTCGAACCCGGGCGTGCCCGCCGAGCCGGTAGCCGACTTCCTGGAGCATCAGGAGCTCTACGACTCCGTGAACTGGGGGAGCGAGCTGCACGTCTTCGACGTGGGGCAGGGCAAGGACCTGGCGAGCCCGGTCCGGCTGGTCGATCAGGACTTCGACGGCATCCGCTGGTCGCCTGGCGGCGGCAGGCTCGTGCTGGCGGGGAGGATTCGCGGAAGCAAGGGCGGACGGGATCTCGTGCTCTACGACGGGGCACAGATTCGCCAGCTTTCTCCCCGGCCGGGGGCCCGGGCGATCTCGGCCACCTGGCTGGGCGAGCGTCTCGTCGCGCTCCTTCTCGATGGGGATTCCGGCCGGCTGGACTGGTGGGACCTCTCGAGCGAGGCCGCGCCGGTCAACATGACGGCGACGATGCCGTCGGCGCCGTCCCAAGCCTTTGCGATCGACGGCGGCCAGGCGCTTCTCGGGGAGGCCGACGGGGACCTGTGGCGGATCTCCCCGGGATCCGTACCGAAAAACCTGACGCGAGAGCTCGAGCCGCCCCTCGGCGGTATCAGCCTGCTCGACGTGGTTCACGGCGTCTCTCAGGCTCGAATCGGCGGCAACGACGCGATCGTACGAGTCTCGGGCGAGCACGCCCGCCACACGCTCCTTCGCGGCCCGGGCCCGGCCGCACGGCTTCGATCCGTCGCGCCGACCGGCGAGGCGCGGACGGCTCCCGCCTCTGGCTCACCCTTCGAGAGGAGGAGGGCGCGAGAGAGAGCGCGGTCGAACTCTGGCGCGGCAACCGATGGGTGGAAGGCGTGCGGCCCGGCTCACCGCGGGCGATCACCTACAAGACGAAGGCGGGTGAGGCCCTCAAGGGGTGGGTGCTGCTTCCTCCGGGGTGGAGGGAAAGTGACAGATTGCCTTTCGTCGTGGTCGTGTACCCGGGTGCCGTCTACGATGACTCGGAGCCAGCGTCATTTCGACTTCCTTCCGCCGATTTTCTCCACCCACAGCTCTTCTCCGCCAAAGGCTACGGCGTCCTGCTCCCGAGCATGCCGATGCCCGACGGACCGGTGGACGACATGATCGACCGCCTGTCCACCGGCGTCCTGCCCGCGGTCGACCGGATCATCGAGCTGAAGCTCGCCGACCCGGACCGCATCGCGCTCGTGGGCCAGAGCTTCGGCGGCTATGCGACGCTCGGGCTGCTCACGCAGACGAATCGGTTTCGGGCGGCGATCGCGAGCGCCAGCTACTCGGACCTGCTGAGCCTCTACGGCACCTTCTATGGACCAGCACGCTATGGCGACGACGGGACCCCGCAGGCCAGCCAGGTCCTGCGCATCATGCAGGTCGAGAGAGGCTACGCCGCGCTGGGAGGACCGCCCTGGAAGAGACTCGATTCGTACCTCCACAACAGCCCCGTCCTCCGTGCGGACAAGGTCGAGACGCCCCTGATGCTCGTCCATGGCGACATGGACTTCGTCCCTATCCAGCAGGACGAAGAGTTCTTCACCTCGCTCTACCGCCAGGACAAGAGATGCCGCTTCGTCCGTTACCACGGCGAATGGCACACCGTCGCGTTGAGGCCGAACGTGCTCGACCTCTGGTCGCGGATCGAGGCATGGCTCGGGGAGTTCCTTGGCAGCGCCGGGGACCGTTCACCGAGGTCGGTCAGCCCACGAGGGGAGTGAGAGGGCGGGCGGAGGGCGCCGGAGGCGGAATCCTCAGCCACGCCACCATGGTCGCCGCCACCTCGGGCAGGGTCGCCTCCGCGGGCAGGAGGGGCTCCGGGCCGGCAGCGTCCGGCGCGATGGCCAGCATCTCGTCCACTCCCTCGGCCAGCAGCAGGTAGAGGGTCTTTCCACGGTAGGCGGGGCTCTTCTCGGCGTTGAGCCACACGTAATAGGAGAGCTGCTCGACGTCGACGAACGACCCCAGGGGATCCTCCAGGTTCGGGATCTGGTCCGTGGGCCGGGGGCTCGAGAAGAGAAGCAGGCTGCTGAACGGCTTCATCTTGTCGCGAACGCCGAAGCGCGCCACCAGCAGGCGCGGCTCCGCGCGCTTCAAGGCCTGCACGGAGGCCCACTCGACGAACGTGTTGCTCACGAGCAGGGTCCCGTTCCCGCCCAGGAAGACGTCGCGGACGAAGGCCCGCACGACCTCGTCGGCGGCAAGGAGCGTCCCCTCCGGCGGCCGAATGTCGAGACCCCGAGCGTAATCGGCGAGCTCCTGGGGGCTCGACACCCCGGCCAGTACTTTGCGGTAGAGCGAGCGGCTCAGCTCCTCCCGGTAGCCGCGCAGGCGGGCGTAGCTGAGGCCGACGGCGCGGGCGGAGCCCGCCGCCGCTCTCTCCGCGCAGAGGGCGTGGAGCGTGTCGCCCGCTTCCACGATCCAGGCCTCGCGGGGGTCGAGCCCGGCCGAGTCCCCGAGGGCGGAGAAGAGCCCGGCGAAGAGCGCCCTCAGGAACGGCGCGGAGGCCTCCGCCCCCTCGAGCCGGAGCGGGACCCTGGTTCCGATCGCCCGGAGCTGCCGCCAGAGCTGGTCCCGTTGGATGGCGATCCCCTGCCCGTACAGGACGACCACCAGGCGGCGCGGAGATCCCTTCGGGTAGAGCCGTTCCTCGATCTGCGGCTGCAGCCGCTGGAAGACCTGATCGACCTCGCGCCGCCAGAGAGGAAAGAGGCCTTTCCGGCGAAGCAGGCCCTGGGTTTTCTCCTGGATCTGCCGGGGGTCGCTTCCCCGCACCTCGGCGCAACCGGCCTCGGTCTCGACGCGCCTCAAGCCGGCGAACGTCTCGGCCAGGTCGGGGCCGGTGAGGCCGGCCAGCCTTTCCAGGAGGGCGCGCAGGTACGCCTTCTCGGGAGCGAAGAGGGTCGGCCATCGCTCCGTCTCGACGCCGAGAAAGGCGCGGAACGTCACGGGCAGCCGCCCCACGAGGTCGCGGTGCTCCCGCAGCAGGCCTTCCGCTTCGACGGTGGCCTCGAGCCTCATGGCCGTCAGTAGGCCAGCTCGCGGAGGGCCTGGCCCTCCCCGGCCGGCAGGGTGAAGCCCAGGACCCGCCCCAGCGTCGGGGCCACGTCGGTGGTTCGGATCGGCCGCTCCGAGATGAGCCCTCGGGGGATGCCGGGCCCCAGCGCGAGCAGCCAGAGACGGCGGCACGAATCGTCTCCGCTGCGGTGGTTTGCGAAGCCGTTGCCGCTCGCGTCGCCGTCCCGGCCCATCTCCGGGGCCACGAGGAGGGTGGTGCGCTCGCGGTATTGCGGCAGGGACTGCGCGTGCTGCCACAGGCCGTGGACCAGGCGGTCCGTCCGCCGGATCGCCTCGAGGTGGAGCGAGTACGCGCCGTAGTGCGCGATGTCGACGTCCCAGAAGTTGACCACCAGGAGCGAGGGGGCGAGCCGGCTCATGATCTCCTTGGTCATGAAGAAGGTCAGCTCGTCGCCGCTGGTGGGGACCATGGGGTCGTCGAAGTAGTCGAGGAGCGAGCGGGCCAGGGTGGTCTTGAGATCCTTTGCCAGCACGCGGCCGGACTCGAAGACCCTCCAGCCGAAGCCCTCGTAGCCTTCGTCCAGCGCGGAAACCATGCGCTCGGCCAGGGCCTGACGGTCTTCGACCCCGGGCCCCGCCTCGGTGCTCACCGCCGACTTGATGGTCTCCACGAGGAACTGTTTGGGCAGGATCACGTTGGCCGACCAGGGATCGCCGTAGTCCCGGAGCTTGCTCCCGCCCAGCAGCCCGAAGCTCTTGTTGCTGGCGACCACCCAGGCTTCCTCGGGGGCCAGGCCTCGCTGCTTGCGGAAGCACTCGAACACGGTGGGAGTGGTGGGGGCCTCGCCGCCGTAGGCGTCCACGTTCTGCAGGCAGCCCGTGACCAGGGCGCCCGTAGCGTTGAAGTGGCCGGTGAGGCCCTCGTAGCGGGCCTCGGGGTAGAAGAGCCCCTGCGGGACGAGGTCGGAGACCAGGTGAGGGATGTTGGTCCAGCCCTCGGGGGCGAAGGTCTCCTCCCAGCGCACGCCGCCGCCGAAGGTCACCACGATGGCGCGCCGGTCCGGCTTGGGCCGCTCGCGGGCCTCCTGGGCCGCGGCGCCGCGGGGCAGCAGGGCGTCGGCGAGCAGGGCGGCCGCCCCGCGAAGGAGATCGCGTCGCCCCCCGCCCGGTCCTTGCATCCGATAGCGCCTCGAGGCTCAGTACTCGACGATCTCGCCCCCCTTGATCTTCCGGGCCTCGCCCGGGAAGTCGAAGGGGTGGTCCACTCCGGGAAGGATGTCGCCCTTCGGGGAGTAGTAGGGCGAGGCGTCGGCCACGACTCCCTGGCCGCCCTTGTCCGTGAGGGTCAGCCGGGTGATCAGCTTGGACGAGCGGTAGCCGTACTTGAAGGGCATCACCAGCCGCAAGGGAGCCCCGTGCTCGGGGCTGAGGGGCGCCCCGCCCATCCCCAGCGCGAACAAGCTCCGCGGGTGCAGGAGGTCCTCGAAGCTCACGTAGTCGTAGTAGCGGTCGGCGCAGTCGATCCGGACGAAGGCCGCCTCCGGCTTCGGCTCCGCGAGCTTGAGCAGCTCGCCCCCGCGAAAGCCTTCCCACCGCACACGCCCCGACCAGCACTGCACGCACTTCAGGCGGCCGCTCTGGCCGACCCGGGGCAGCCGCTCGAGGTCGGCACGCTTCAGGCGGAGCGGATTTCCGGCCAGCCCTTCGATGCGGAGCTCCCAGCCCAGGAGGTCGGGCACCGGGATGGGGTTCCACTCCATGACCTTAAGTCCGAAGCGGTCCGGCGTGTCGGTGGGCAGGATCCATTTGCGGCCCGCGCCCCCGGACCCCCCGGGTGCACTGGGGCCCTCGGCACCCGAAGCCGTTCGGGCACCTCCGACCGTCGCCGCGCCGGCGAGGAAGGCGGACTCCAGGAACCGCCGCCGCTGCACGCTCGCCATCCGTGCCACCCCGGGTGAGAGCCCGCATCACGCGTCCTCGGGAAGGACGACGCCGCCTTCAGGGGCCTCGTCGGTCGCGCGGCCGTTGGCGGCACTAGATCACACGCGCGCGCGGAGTGTCAAGGTTCCTGACGAGGAGCGGCGGCACCATGACGTCACCCGCGGAGTCAGGGGGTGATGGTGAGGTCCTCGATCCTCTGGACGGGAGAGCGCGGACGGCAGCGGATCTCGGCCAACACCACGGGCTCCCGCAGTCGGCCCGCCTTCCGATCCTGGAGCGCCTTTTCGATGATCGCCGCCTGACCAGGCCATTCCGAGGCGAAGGGCTGAAACGGTCCGCGCCCCTGATACGGCGGCTCGAACAGGACGTTCACGGTGGTCCAGGTGAGGAGCACCACCGCGCCGGCGCGTCCCAGGCCGGACCGCGCAGCTCGGGCCAGCCACAGCCAGAGGAGCAGGAGAGCCAGGACCGAGGGGACGAGGGCGATCCGTCCGCCCAGGTGGAAGGTGGGCCTGCGCAGGAACCCGAGGCCGTAGCTCCGCACCAGAGCGATGAGGGGGAATACTGCCATCGCGCTCAACACCGTCACCGTGAGCAACCGCGCGCCCTCCGCGTCGAGGGCCCGCCTCCTGGCGACCGCGTAGGAATAGCCCGCCAGCAGCACGGCGGACAGAAAGAGGAAGAGGGCCAGGTTGGCGGCGCCAGCCAAATGGTCGGGACGGCGGGCATTTTCGGCGGCCAGGTTCAGCAGGACCGACAGGCCGAGGGTGCCGAGGCATATCAGGTAGTTCCGGTTCCGGGTGAGCCAGAAGAGGCAGGCGAGGGGAGGGGCCAGCACGAGCCCCTGGCCAATGGAGAACCACGGGAAAGACACGAGGAGAGCCCGTCCGAGCCCCATGCGCCACTGGCCAGCCTCGTCCCGCTCGAGGGCAAGGAATGCGGTGGCGCAGAAGACCGCGTAGTTCAGGGTGCAGAGGGCGAAGAAGCTCTCGTTGGTCCCGGGAACCAGCGAGAAGAGCCAGCACAGGAGTACTCGGACGCGGTCATCCGGCACGAGCCAGCGAAAGCCGGGTCGAGCGAAGAGCGCCAGGCAGGCGCTCGACACCAGCCCAGCCCCCAGGGCATAGAGGGCGGGCGCCAAGGCCACGGGAAGGAAAGATGACGAGAGCACGATCAGCCGGGGCACCGTGTGGTATGACCCGTCGAAAGAACGCAGGAGCGCCGCCGGACCTATCTCGACGCTTTGCTTGAAAAAGACGGTGCCATCCTCCGCCCAGAACGATGGATACCGAAAGGTCGCGGGGAGACGGAAGGCCGTCGAGACGAAGAGGAGAAGGACGACCCGAGCGAGAGGAATGGCGGGGGCGGCGGCCCCCGCGCCCAGGTCGAGCGGCGCCTCGCGAGGGGGCGTCACGGGAGTGGCCCTCCCTCCCGCGTCGTGTCATCCGCGGCCTTCTCCAGCAGCCGCCGGGCCTCGGCCTTCGCCTCCTCCAGGGTCGTGACGGCCCCGTCGAGCTGGCGCTCGTAGACCGCCTCGAGGATCCGGCCCATGGCCGGACCCGGGGCCATGCCGAGGGCGATCAGGTCGCGGCCGCGCAGCAGCGGCGCGGGCGGCCGCACGGCCACCTCGAGCTGCCGGACCCTCTCGCGAAACCACTCCATGGCCACCGGCTCGAACCGCCCGGGGCGCCGGCCCAGGCAGTCGGCCCGGGCCACGCGGTAGAGCAGGTCCGGCTCGCACTTGCGAGCCAGGCGGCGGATCGCGCCGTCCCCCACCCGATCCCGCTCCTTGTACAGCTCTCCCGGCTTCAGATGGTCGCGCACGAGCGCCGCCACCTGACCGCGCACGTCGTAGCCGAGCAGGGTGTGGACGTTCCAGCGGTCGAGGAGGGACAGGGTGGGCGCGACCCCCGCCTCCTCGTGGCCGGGGGAGCGGATGCGGCCATTCTCGGGCTTCGTGGTCGCGGGCTTGCCGAGGTCGTGGCAAAGCGCGGCCAGCATCACCGTGAGAGCTCGGGGCCGGTCCTCGGCGAAGCCCTGGATGAGACCTGCTCCCTCGTCGATCACCTGCAGGGTGTGCGTCCACACGTCGCCTTCCGGATGCCATTCCGGGTCCTGGGGAGTCGAGGCCAGCGGGATCAGCTCCGGGGCGACGGTCTGCAGCATCCCCCACTCCGCCAGGAGGGCGAAGCCACGGGAAGGCCGGGGACATTTCAGGAGCAGCTTCTCCATCTCGCCGAAAACCCGTTCGGCGGGAAGCTCGACGAGCGGCATCACCGCGCAGAGTGTGGCGGTGGCGGGGTCGACCGTCAGCTCGAAGCGGGCCGCGAGCTGTACCGCCCGGAGAGCGCGCAGCGGATCCTCGCCGAACGTGTCGGGGTCCACCGCCCGCAAGATCCGGGACTCGAGGTCCCGTCGGCCCCCGTGGGGATCGACCAGCTCCTCCCGGAGCGGGTCGTACATCAGCGCGTTGATCGTGAAATCGCGCCGGCGCGCCGCCTCCGCGACCGTCAGGTCCGGATCCCCGACCACCGCGATGCCTTTGTGGCCGGGTCCCACTTTCGAGTCGCGGCGCGGGAGCGAGACGTCCACCGCCCCGGGCACGCCCGGGAGGCCCGACAGCTTGAAGACCGTGAAGGCCTGGCCGGCCGCGTCCACCTTGCCCACCGTGCTCAGCACCCCGGCCAGCCGCTCCGCCGGCAGGCCGAAGACCTCGACGTCGAAATCGGCCAGGGGCAGGTCGAGGAGCGCGTCGCGCACCGCCCCTCCCACCACGTAGGGCCGGCCGCCGGCCGCGCGCAGGGCCTCGGCCAGCCGGCGCAGGCCGGCGGGAAGCTCCAATCGGGGGGCGTCCGTGGCCACGGCTGAGGGTAGCACGCCCCCCTTGACGGGCCAGTGCATCGGTGTATTATTACTGTGATACACGAATGAACCGCCTCCTCCGCGTCGAACCCGCGCTTGCCACCCCGATCTGGAGCCAGATCGAGGAAGGGATGCGCCGGCTCGTGGCCTCGGGCGCGCTGGGCCCGGGGCAAGCCGTCCCCTCGGTTCGCGACTTCGCCCGCGAGCTCCGCGTCAACCCGGCCACCGTCTCCAAGGCCTACCAGCGCCTGACCGAGCAGGGAGTGCTGGAGGTGCGGCGCGGCGAGGGGACGTTCGTATCCGGCGCCCCGCCCGCCCTGGGCCGGGCGGAGCGAGCACGCCTGGTGCGCGACGGGGCCGCCCGCTACGCGAGCCTCGGCCTGACCCTGGGGGCGAGCCGGGAGGAGGCGCTCGATGAGCTGAGGGCGGCCTGGACGGAGCTGGGGCGGCGAGGAAAAGGAGAAGAGCGATGAGCGGCGACGTCCCTCACGAGGTCCTGGCGGTGCGCGACCTGACCGTGCGCTACGGCCGCCAGGTCGCGCTCGATGCCGTGTCCCTGGCGGTTCCCCGGGGCGCGGTGTACGCGCTCCTCGGGCGCAACGGCGCCGGCAAGTCTTCGCTCATCCGCTGCCTCCTCGGCCAGCAGCACCCGGCCCGCGGCCGCCTGAGCCTTTTCGGTCTCGACCCCTGGAAGCACCGGCCGGCGCTGATGGCGCGGGTGGGCGTCGTGCCCGAGACGCCCGACGCGCCTCCCGAGCTTTCGGCCGAGCAGCTCTCGGTCCTGTGCGGCCGGCTGAATCGGCAGTGGGACCGGGCGGGCGTCGCCGAGCGGCTCCGCCGCTTCGACGTCCCGGCGCGAACCCCGTTCCAGCGCCTGTCGAAGGGGCAGAAGGGAGCGGTCATGCTGGCCCTCGCTCTCGGCCACGGGCCGGAGCTGCTGATCCTCGACGATCCGACCCTGGGCCTCGACGTGGTGGCGCGCAACGCGGTCTTCGGCGAAGTGATCGGCGAGTTGGCGGACCGGGGGACGACGGTCTTCGTCACCACCCACGACCTTGCGGGGATCGAGGGCCTGGCCGACCGCGTGGCCATCCTCGCGGGAGGCCGGATCGTGGTGGAGGAGGAGATGGACGCGCTGAAGGCGCGGTGGGCCCGGCCGCTCGAGGAGATCTTCACCGCGGTCGTCGGCGAGAAGGGGGCAGCGTGAGCCTGCACGGCATGAAGGCCCTGGTCGCGATCGCCGGGCGGGAGCTGCGGCGGCGCTGGATGATCCTGCCCGCGGCGCTGGTCGTGGGGTTCTTCCCGCTCGTGGCCCCTCGACTGGGCTGGAAGGCCGCCGGAGACCCGATGGTCGGCCTCTTCGGCTGCCTGTCCCTCGGGATCGTCGCCGCCCTCGCCACCGGCCACAGCGTGATCGGGGGCGAGCTGTCGGCCGGGCGCCTCGGGTTCTTCTTCTCCCGGCCGGTGCCGTGGTGGTCGATCTGGGCCGGCAAGCTCTCGGCGAGCGTCCTCCTCACCGCCCTGGTCGGCGTGCTGGCCGCCGTGCCCTGGATGACGGCCCACGTCGGCAACCAGCTTTTGGGCGTCGCGGCTCTCATCGACCTCCCGGGCTCGCTGTTCGCAACCGGCCTCATCCTGCTCGCGGTGGGCCTCGCGCACGCGGCGAGCATCGCCCATGGCTCCCGGTCAGCGCTCGTCGCCGCCGACCTCGCCCTTCTCGTGGCCTGGCTCTGGGGGCTGTGGGCCGCCGGTCCGTTAATCGTCTTCGGCGCGATGTGGGTCCTGTTGCTCGATCGTTCGCCTCACAACTACCTCCAATGGCCCCTCGCGCTCGCCCTCCTCGCCGCGAGCGCGGTCCAGGTGTACACGGGCCGCACGGACGCCCGCCGCAGCCACTTCGCGCTCTCCGCGACCCTGTGGAGCCTGCTCTTCGCGGGCCTGGCCCTGGTCTCCGCGGTCGGCTGGCGGCAGCTCCAGGCCACGCCCAAAGATCTCGGCGACGTCCTGTGGGCCGCGAGCGCGCCACGAGCCGACTGGATGTACGTGGTCGGCCACGTACGGGGACGGATCGGATCCTGGTATGCCCCGGTGTTCCTGTACCAGGCGGGGAGCGGCCGCTTCGTCCGCCTTGGCATCGCCGGCCAGGCGACACCTCCCGCCTTCTCTGGAGACGGGCAGCAGGCCGCCCTCCTGAAGGTGGAAGACTGGGGAGCTGAGGGTTGGTCGGGCGCCCGGCTCTATCTCGCCGACCTGGCCTCGGATCCTCCGTCCCTGCGGGCGGTCCCCCTCGGCATTCCTCCGCTGCCCAAGACGGAACCGACCCTGGCTTTCTGCCCTGGCGGCGACTGCCTGCTGCTCGCCCAGGACGAGGCCTTGACCCTCTACGACCTTCCGTCCGGGAAGAGCCGCTGGACGGCCCCGTCGCTGCGCGGCCGGTGGATCGAGCCGGTGGTCTTCCTCGACCGCGAGCTCCTGCGCGCGTACCGGCGATGGAACGACGGCACGACCTCGACGATCGAGATCGTGACCGTCCGGCTCCGGGACGGATCGCAGCAGCCGACGGGCCGCCTCGAAGCTCCGGAAGGCACCTGGCTGCGCTCGAGCGCGTCGGGAGAGCGGCTGCTGGTCCTGCACCACCGCATATCCGGAGACCCGGCACAGGCGAGGCCGCTCAGGAAGGCCACGCTCCACGACGGGGTAACGGGCGCTCTTCTCCGAACCCTGGCCGAGAACGTGGCGGACGTCGACGCGGACTTCCTGACCGACGGGCGCATCGCGCTGGCCGAGATCCGGGAAGCCGAGGGGCGCCTGCGGGTGCTGGGAAGAGACGGCACGGAGGGGCGCTCCATTGACCTGGGTCCGTTGCAGCGTGCATCGCTGGAAGGCGAGCCGGAGCCGGGGCGCCTTTTCCTCGGCCTGGGCGCGTGCCCGATGTTCCTGCCGGTGGACTGCGAGGCCGCCCTAATCGACGTCGAGTCCGGGCAGGTCACTCGCGAGCCGAGTGTCTCTCCTGCGCGTCCCCACTGGTGGCACCCCCGCCTCGGCCTGCGGCATCTCCGACCCGAACCCGGGTCGCTGGGGGCCACATTCTTCCGGAGCTTCGACGGCCAGCTCGTACGACTCGATCCGAAGGGCGGGACCCGACAGGTCTTGCTCGGAGGCGCCCACTCGCAGTAACGGATCGATAGGACGGTTGACCTCCTACCCCAGCAGACAACAAGCGCTTTGGCATCCCAATTCAGAGCCGCCGCGCCCTGACCGCCTTTTAATTAATTTTAATATTGACTTAAGTAAAAATAAGAGTAGAATTGATATCGACTTTAACTTAAGTGGAGCGTTCCGTTGGAAAGGGCTGCAGCAAAGCGCTGGATCGACCTCCTGAGCGAAGAGGACCTCGCTTTCCTGAAGAGGTTCGTCCTGGCCTCGGGCTCGCTGAAGGAGCTGGCCCAGGCCTACGGGATCAGCTACCCGACGGTGCGCCTGCGCGTGGACCGGCTCATCGAGAAGATCAAGGTCCTCGACAGCCAGGAGATCACGAGCGCCTTCGAGCGGACGCTGAGGGCGCAGTTCGCCGAGGGCAGGATCCACGAGGACACCCTCAGGGTCCTGCTGGCCGCGCATCGAGCGGAGATCGGAGGTTCGTCGTGAAGAGACTGTTCGGGGCGATGGGCCTGTGCGGGCTGGCCGTTGCCGCCCAGGCGAGTGAAGTCCTGCGCGAGATCTCCTGGGAGCGTCAGAAGCGGGAGGGCTCGCTCCTGGCAGGAGAGGTCCACCCGGCGGACGATTCCGCCGCGTTCGACTACCTCGAGGTGAAGAACGCCGAGCCGGGGGCGCGGACCATCACCCTGCTCGAGCTCGAGCGTCCGGGCATCACGAAGGCGCGCTACGCTGTGGTCGGAGAAGTGCGCTGCGAGGGAGTCGACGGGGCGGGATACCTCGAGATGTGGAGCACCTTCGCGCAGTCGGGGAGCTTCTTCTCGAAAACGAGCCTGACCGGCTCTTCCCCCTGGCGCTCCTTCGCGCTGCCGTTCGACGCCACCGGGGCAACCGGTCCTCCGCGCACGCTCGTGGTCAAACTGGTCCTTCCCGGTCGGGGGACCGTGCACGTGGGCCCGCTCCGCCTCGTCGAGTACACCGAAGACGAGCCTCCAGGGAGGGCGGGCGGAGCCTGGTGGGGCCCGCGGACGGCCGGGCTGGTCGGGGGTACCGTGGGCTCTCTCCTCGGGTGCCTCGGTGGCGTCGTCGGGCTGCTCGCAGGTCGGGGAAAGGGACGCGCCGTCGCCATGGGGCTCGTGAAGGGAATGCTCGGGCTTGGAGCGATCTCGCTGGTCCTTGGCGTGGTCGCCCTCTTCCGCTCGCAGCCCTACGCGGTCTTCTATCCCCTCCTGCTGGGCGGGGTCCTCGGCGTCGGCTTGCCCTCGTTCCTCATTCCGGCCCTGCGCCGCCGTTACGAGGAGCTCGAGCTGCGAAAGATGAAGGCGCGGGACCTCTCGGGGGGCCAGCCGGCATAGCCGCGCTCGGGCCGCCACCCCTTCAGCCGCGCTCCAGGGTCTGGATCATCACGTCCAGGCAGCGCTCCGACGCCTCGACCAGCAGCGCGCAGAGCGGCTCGGTGTCGAAGCGGAAGGCGGCCTGGAGGCAGGCGGCGAGGCGCGGGCCGTCCCCCGCGGCCAGGATGGGCGGGCGCAGCCCCCCGCGCACCATGAGATGGGAGGCGGCCAGGCGGGAGACCCGGCCGTTGCCGTCCTCGAAGGGCAGGATCTCGACCAGGCGCGCGAGGGCCAGGGCCCCCTGCTGCGCCGGCTTGAGCCCGCGCCCGCTCTCGCTGTTGATCCACTCCTCGAAGATGGAGAGCCGCCCCGGGATCAGCTCCGGCGGCGCAGGGGCCACTCCCTCCCGCGCCCGCGCGCGGCTCCGCCAACCCGCGTCGGCTCCGCAGAGCGCCCCGTGCCAAGCGCGCAATGCGTCCATGGTGAGCGGGGCCTTCTCGTCGACGGCCGCCCGGGCCTGCCGCAGGCGCCGGACGGGCTCGGGGGCGGCGCCGCTGCGCGACGCCACCACCTCGTCCCAGGTCGCCCGGAGGCCGGAAAGCTCGAGGCTGCCCAAGAGCTGCGCGTTCTCGATCGCCTCTTTCAGGGCGGGCTCGGCGGGGTCTCGTCCCTTCAGCAGGGCCAGGAGACGCTTTTCCTTGAGGGCCGCGCTGGCGGAGACACGCAGGCCGCGCACCTCGCTCATTCATCGACCCCCCACCCTATCCGCACGTTCGTCCGCATTCTAGGCGCGCGGCCCGCGACGGTCTACAATGCTTCCGGGCTCGTCGAGGAGGCAAGGTGCCGATGATCCGAACCGTTCTGGCCGTGCTGCTGGCCCTCGGTCTCGCGTCGGCGGGCCGGGCGGCAGACAAGAAGAGCGACGAAGCGAAAAAGGGCGACGAAGGCAAGAAAGGCAAGCGGCCCGCCCTCGAGCTGCGCGCCCTGCCCCGCTTCGCGTTCTCGCCCGCGAGCATCCATTTCACGGCCGAGCTGACCGGGGGCGACGATGTCGAGGAGCTGTACTGCCCGGACGTGGAGTGGGAGTGGGGCGACGGCGGCAAGAGCCAGCAGGAGTCGGATTGCGCCCCCTTCGAGCCGGGGACCAAGATCGACCGCCACTTCACCGCGGAGCACATCTACCAGCTCTCCGGGCGGTACCTGGTCAAGGTGACGCTGCG
>WNFV01018110.1_pt1 | contig 16962 bp, 19 predicted proteins | sample 5400101 | NCBI WGS metagenome assembly WNFV01 (sample SAMN13153361, study PRJNA577476) | soil metagenome | isolation source: 115 cm soil or saprolite under grassland replicate 1 | place: USA:California | collected 2016-06-15
GAACTTTCTTAAGCGCTTTGATCTCTTTGCGTTGCTCGGAGAGGGTTTGGTGAATTTCATCCACTTCGCTTCGGGTCGGCATGTCGCCGAATTTTAAAAATTCCTCGACGATTTCGCGCCGGCAGAGCCAGAATGCCATCGCGGCATTGAGCGCTCTCGCCTGCGCCTGGACGAATTTGTCCGAAGCGAATATCTCGGTCAGAACTGGATCGGCAACTTTCTCAAAAGGCTGGGCCCATTGCCGTAGACTCTGGATGGTTTCGCCGCGTTCGGCGATGGAACCGATTTCTTGAAGCGCTCGCTCCAAAACCCGCGTGGCCGCCTCGGCCATGATCACGTAGTATTCAGTGCTCGCCTCGCGCCACTCCTGCCACGCCGCAAAAATCTTAGCGAACTTGTCATTTAGCTCTCGAGTAGATCCCAATCCGGGGCTCTGAATCAGCCGCCCGAAGGTCTGGTCGAATGAATCCCAGTAAAGCCGGCTTAACTCAACCAAAGCAGATCGATTTCCCGTGGCAGCCGCAGGGAAATGTGTCTCTGCTTTTTGCCAGCTCGCCACCCACGGCTGAGCAAGTTTTAGAAATTCAGCGACGTAAAGTCGCCACAGTTCGCTGAGTTTTTCCGTGGAATGAAGTAATCTTTCAGGGGAATGGATGAACTCGTCTCGTAGTCCCTCAACGTATCGAGTCACAGCGCTCTGCCAGTCTTCGCCCGACTCCATCTTAGCGGCGATCGCTTTCCAGGCCTCCGTCGCAAGATCGAGCGAACGCCTCCAGACCTCTTGACTGGCGATTAGTCTTTCCGCCGCTTCTTTCGCGGTCAATGCGTCGCTGCTGATCCATGTCTCGAAAGCATCGTGCGCAAGCTTTCCCCACTGCGCAGCCGATGCCGGCTGCGCAGCAGCGGGCGCTTCCTTCGCCAGCTCAAACCATTTTTCCCAAACGGTTTTCTGGGCGTCAGTCCAAGCTCTTACGACATTGTCGAGCTGGTCGGACCAGATCTTTGAATTTTCCACTGGGCGCCCTAATGTCTCACATTCCCGGTCGATGATCACCGAGTTTCAAAATCGGCAGATTGCCGGCCGTACTCATTCCCGCCTTTTTCAGTAGCCTGCTCGTGCATCCCTTCTCTCTTCTCGTCCTTCTTGGTCTCACCGCCCCAGGTACGCGCAAATTCCATTTGCGCTTCCATAAATTTGCCGACGGATTCTTGCCACATTTGAGCCATTCTTTGGCTTTCCTGATCCCAGGAGCCAATGATCTTGCCGGGCTCGCTCTTTTTTATCAGCCCGAACCAGACGGCCCAGAGTTGCTCCTGCAGATCCACCCAGTTCTGATTCAGCTCTTGCGAATGCTGGGCCCACTCGGCAACTTCTTTAGGCAGGCCTTTAACCGGGGGCATATTTTCAGCCCACATCTTGATCCACTCAGACTGGCCTTCCAAAGATTTTTTTACGGTCTCTTCCCAAGTTTCCAAGGTCTTCTCCCACAACTCGGAGGCGTGAAACTGTGGCGCGCTTTTCTGGACAGTATCAAGCCAGTTGTCCCACATCCTTTTCTGAGTTCCCATCCAAGTGTTCAACATGTCCTCGGTTTGTTTTGTCCAATCCATATTTTTGCTCCTTTCTTTTTAGTTGGATAGATTGGCTGGGATCACCGACACAAAAAATGCTAGCACACACTGCTTGCTGTTGCAAGCATCAGTCAAAACTGCTCCCGGAACCGTTCACTTTACGAAAAGATTGGTACATTTCGATCAAGATGTCACGCTGCCGCGAAGACAACTTCGGGTCCTCCATGATTGCCCGGACCACGCCGCCATCGTCGTCGCCCTTAGGGTCGAGAATGCCAGCTTGAGTATACAAAGTCTCTGCGGAGAGCCGTAGACCTTTTGCCAAAGATTGAAGAATCATGCTGCTCGGCGTGCGCAGCCCGCGTTCAATTTGACTCAGATAGGCGTTGGAAACGCCGCACAAGTCGGCCAGTTGACGCACCGACATCTGGCCTAGTTCGCGTTGCCGTCGAATGAATTCTCCGACGCCCATGTCGGGATGAATATTATTCTTCTCAGACACAAGACTATGCTAGCCATTCGTGCTCACATATGCAAGCACCTCCCAAAGATCCAATCAGTGGGTGCTCGCTGGAGCAGAGCCGCGACCCTCGGTGAAGCCTTCGTTGCACGGTTCAGGGGTGCCAAAAGCAACCTTCTACTCGCACAGAAATTCTTGAATCAGCGGTGAATTGGCATACGTAATCAATCCAGATGGGACTTAGCACCACACTATTTTCCTGGCCCGAATCACTTGACAGTAAAGCCGGGTCCGCGCGATTCTACGCTTGCCTAGCTACCGCTTGAGAATTGAGAGAAACGATGACTACCGAGATTCTCGAAGTCGAATTCCCCGTCATGCGCTATGATATCACCATGCCGCTCCTCGAAGGCCGGGTGCCGATCGACGGCGTAAAACTGAAGCCGGTAAGGACCTCGTCGATGATCAACAAAGAAGATCCTAAGATGAAAGCCGGCGACTTTGGCCTGTGCGATCTCAACATCGGCTACTTTCTGCCCGCCATCGAAGCGGGATGGAAAATCATCGGCCTGCCGGTTTTTTCTAAGCGCAAGCCCGTGTATCAGCTGATCTTCTGTCATGCCGATGCCGAGATTAGCTCGCCCAAGGATCTGGAAAAGAAACGCGTCGGATCGCGCACTTATCGGACCGCGCTCACCGTGTGGGCACGAGGGCTATTGCGTCAGCGCTACGGCGTCGACTTTTCAACCGTCCAATGGGTTTTGCAGGCAAAGGAGGTATTTCCCATCCATGACTCAAACGCTAAAATTGCTTACGTCGACGAAACCAAAAATATGTCGCAACGTCTCATCGCCGGCGAGCTGGACGCGATCATCACGGACATTTCGGACACCAAGATGTTCGAAAATCTGGAGAACCATCCCAAGGTCAGGCGGCTGTTTCCAAATTACGTGCAAGTTGACGCGGAGCTCTATCGCGAGACCGGTATCTTCACCCCCGTGCACATGATCGTGATGAGCCGCAAGCTCGATCGCGAACGCCCCGATCTCGCTACCAAATTTTACGCCGCCTTTGAAAAAGCCAAAGAGATCGCCTGCGACGATGTGCTGAGCGACCGCGGTGGATTCTCCGTAGTGTACCTACGAGAAAGAATGAAAGAACAAATCAAGACCTGGGGTGATCCCTGGAAGTACGGACTCAAAGCTAACAAGAGCACCATGGATGCGTTCATCAAGTACAATGTCGAACAGGGCATGATCCACACGGCGCCGTCTTATGCCGATATCTTTGCTTCTGGCACACTGGATACATAATTGATATTGAAGAGCTTGAGCGGTTCAAATGAAGTGAAGGATTTTAATATTTGCGCCGGCTGAAAACAAAAGAGGGTGACCCCATGTTATCCAAAGAGGACAATCAACTTCTCACTCGAACAACCCCCGGCACGCCGATGGGAAATTTGATCCGGCGCTACTGGATTCCTGGGTTGCTGTCGGAAGAAATTCCCGGACCGGACTGTCCCCCCGTGCGAGTAAAGCTGTTGGGCGAAGAATTGGTCGCTTTCCGCGATACTCAGGGCCATATCGGTCTCATCGGCGAGCACTGTGCCCATCGAGGCACCTCACTTTTCTTTGGGCGCAATGAAGAATGTGGTTTGCGCTGCATCTACCACGGTTGGAAATACGACGTCGAGGGCAACGTACTGGACACACCGGCGGAACCGGCCGACAGCGATTTCAGAAAAAAGCTACATCACACCGCGTATCCAACTCATGAAGCGAACGGCGTCATCTACGCTTATCTCGGTCCGCGCGCCAAGTTGCCGCTGTTTCCTAATTACGAATGGACCCAGGTGCCGCTTGAGTATACCTACGTGACGAAGTGTTTACTGGAATGCAATTATCTCCAAGGTCTCGAAGGCGAGTGCGATTCTTCCCATCTTTCGTTTCTCCATCGCGCGTTCAGCAACGAGCGTAATCAGTGGCTCTACAAGAGCGATACATCGCCGGCTTATGAAACCGAAGACACCGACTTCGGCGTGCGCCTGATCGCGACGCGGGACGCTGATAATCAACATTACGTCCGCTTTTCCGCCTTCGTGATGCCGGTTTATGGTTGCGTTCCCGCCGGCAGACCGACCAACGAGCTCGAAGGCTACGAAATCCACACCTATGTGCCGGCCGACGATACCCATTGCTGGCGCTACGACATCGGCTTTCGCCGCAACCGCGCGGTACAGGACGACGAGGTGCACCGGCGCAAACAGATCAATCCCGACTACACGCGCATCCGCAACGCGCGCAACAATTATCTCCAGGACCGCCAGATGCAAAGGACGGTGAACTTCACCGGCATCGAAGATTTTCTCAATCACGATGGCTGCGCCACCGAGAGCATGGGGCCGATATTCGATCGCAGCAAGGAACATCTCGGCGTAAGCGACAAAGCCGTCATCGCCGTGCGCAAATTCCTGTTGACCAGCGTTAAGGAACTCCAAACCGGCAAAGAGCCGGCTCATGTCGTCCGGGACATGGAGCTAAATTGGTTTCCGCACATCGACTGTTTCGCCCACATGTTGCCTCGCAACATGACTTGGCGGCAGCACTTCGATTACCTCACGTCGTCGGCCAAAATCGAAAACCCGGCGTCATACGCGGCGCGACGCGAAGCGGCGTCGTAGTTCTATAACAAGGTCAAGACATTTCACGCATGGCAATTCGGAGCAACAAAGTGACGAAGTCGAAAAAATCGCCTAACCCGAGCGCGCGCGCCGCGGTTCGCCGCGCTGAAGAAGAACTACGCATCGCCGCGAAGATTCTCGAGTGGGAAATCGGCGACCTCTGGGGCCACGTCGGCGTACGACTACCGGACAACAAGGGGATCGCCGTACAAATGTTCCGCCATCTTGAAGGCACGCAAAAAAACTGGCTGGTTCATTTCGATTATTCGCTCAAAAAACTTTCGGGACCCGGCACGATTCCGCGCGAGTCGGTCATCTATACGGAAATTTTCAAGGCCCGGCCGGACGTCAACGCCGCTGTCCATTGTCACGCCTCCATGTGCGTCGCGCTGAGCCTGGCGGAACAACCGGTCGATTGGGTACATATGCAGTCCTCCCGTTTCAAAGGAGGCACGCCGATTTTTCCGCACCCCATCTACATCCTCGACGAATCCGAAGGCGCCGCCTTGGCCAAAGCCCTGGGGGATGCTTCAGCCATCATGATCAAAGGCCATGGTATCGTCACAGTGGGCGCGACGATCGATGAGGCCTGTATCAATGCGCTCTACATGGAGCGTACGGCAAAAATCATGGCCATCGCGCGCCTGCATGGATATCAAGGACCGAGCGCTGAATCGATCCAAACACTGACCGGCAGCCGAGAAAAACTTTTCCGCCGACCAAGGGACGAGGTTTTTCACTCCGCCGATTGGAATTACTACGCGGACAAGGTCAAGAAGGGGGAGCGCTGGACGCGGGGATGGACGTAAAAACGATTTTGGGTTTCGAGTCGCCACATACTCTGAAACCTGCAAACTGAAACCCTAAAGTTACTTCAGAAGAAAAACCCATCCAATTAGCAATGATCCAAACCGAAATCGGAGGCGCCCGACGATGTTCGTAAGATGGTTGTGTACCGTCCTTCTTCTGCTGCTTTTGCCGCCGAACCTCGCTGCGCAAGAGACTTATCTCGTCGCCTACGCTGGTTTTGCCGGTTTTCAAGCGCCGGTTTGGGCGCCCAAGGACCTCGGATTGTTCGACAAGTACGGCTTCAAAGGCGACGTCGTGCTCGTCCCCGGTTCCGTCCGGCAAATTCAAGCTGTACTCAGCGGTAGCATCCACTTTGCCCAGATCGATGCAGCTACCGGAGTCAACGCGATCAATCAGGGGGCGGATCTCGTCATGTTCTCCGGAACCCTGAACAATTTTCCTTACAGTTTTGTAACCCAGAAGGAGATCCGCAAACCCGAAGATCTCGCCGGCAAGAAGATCGGCACTCTGGCCGTCGGCGGCGCGGTGGAAACCGCCACATTTCTCGCCCTCAAGGCGTGGAATATTCCGCGCCAGTCGGTGACAATCTTTCCCGCCGGAGATTCAGCCGCTCGCATTGTCGCGCTTTCCGCAAAAGCGATCGACGGAACGATGCTGTCTTATCCGGACATCAACGAAGCCTTGCGGTTGGGCATGCACGAGTTGGTGAAAATGCCTGATGTCAAAGGAACCTCGTTTCCGATGAATGTTATGGTCGCGCGGCGCTCGTTTTTTGAAAAAAATCGCGACACCGTAAAGCGCTTCCAACAGGCCTATGCCGAAGGCACTTACCAGTTTATGAATCAGAAAGACAAAGGACTGGCAGTATTGTCGAAGCGGCTGAGATTCAAGAATCCGAAGGGCCTCGAGGAAACTTACGATTACTTCGCCAAGAGCTTCGCTTTCCCCACGCGTGTATCGCAGGAAGGTTTACGCAATACTTTGGAAATCATCGCGCAGCGCAATCCCGCCGTGAAAGTCGACATGAATATCGGCAAATACCTCGACGAAAGTATTGTCGACGAATTGGAACGCGAGGGTTTCTTCAAACGCTTGTCCGGAAAGAGTTGACGCAATTTGCAGCAAGCGCACCACGATCATTATTATAGGGGCAAGGCGCGCCTTGCCCCTACGACTATTCTCTATTACCGATTGTCTACTCAACCTTGACCCCTGGGAATCCGTACCATATAACTCAGCGTTAGATTGCGGCTTCGGTTCATCCGCGAAATCGCGGCGAGGAAGGAATCTCACCTATGCGCAGGATGTCCGCTTCGTTAGTCGGATTGTTGCTCATTTTTTTTACTCGACCCGCATCGGCGCAAACCCCGCAACTCATTGAGGCCGCGAAAAAGGAAGGGGGGAAAGCCGTCCTTTATACTTCCATGGAAACGTATGGAAACGTTTACCGCCGACGCACTCAAAAAAGCTTTTGAAACAAAGACTGGCCTGCGGATGGAATACTGGCGCGGCGGTTCGACTGAGATTATTGACCGCGTCCTGGGCGAGCATCGCGTCGGCAAACCGCTGTTCGACGCTGTCGCGACAACGGGCGATCATATGCACCTCATGTTCAAAGAAGGAGCTTTCACCAAATACGAATCACCGTCGCTCAAGGGTTTCGCCAAGGACGCGATCGATCCCAACCTCGGCGCGCGTTATCGAAACATTTTATATGGCGTCATCTACAACAAAGCCGGCATCAAGGCATCCGAGGCGCCTAAAACTCTGGAGGATATCGTGAAGCCGGAATACCGCGGCAAGCTCGTCATGCCACATCCCGTGAATCACACATTGACGACTCAGTGGCTCGCCAGTCTGGACAAGATCATGTCCAAGAACCGAGCCGAAAAATTCATCCGCGATCTCGCCGCTGCCAAACCAATTTTTGTCGAGTCCATCGTTCCCGCCGCCGACCGTGTCGGCACCGGCGAAACACCCATCGGCATCACCTTTGTTCGCTTCGTCCTCACCTATAACAAACAGGGCGCGAACCTCGACTACGTGCGCGACTACACGATGCTGGGCGATGGACAGTACATCAGCCTGGCGGCTAAGGCGCCGAGACCCAGTGCCGGTAAAGCGTTTATCGACTTCTTCCTCGATGAGGAAAGCATGAGGATTCAGGCGAACACCGGCGAATTCGTCAACCGCAAAGGGGTTTATCCGCCCCTGCCGGATGCCGACAAGATCAAGTTCGTTCAGATGTATCAATTAGGCAAAGAAGATTTTGAAACCAAGAAAAAGGAGTATCAGAAGATTTTTCTACAGTAAGTTGCTGCTGTCGGAGAAATATTTTCTAGGTATCATGCTCAGCGCCAGCCAAGGATCCGAACCGAAACAAGATTTCTCGGTCGCTTCGCTTCCTCGAAATGACAACACAAGCACTTACTGCGTATGTCATTTCGACCGACGGGAGAAATCTTTCTTCTCCGCTTTCACAACGGCAGCTTAAAGTCTACAATTTTTGAGCAAGAAACTCAGGGAGGCAACCATGGCGGAATTTGTCATCGACGCAGATGGGCACATCATGGAAGATCACAAGGATATCTTCGCCCATATCAAAGGAAATTTTGCCGAAATGGATTGGCACTCGACCTGGCCGATGTTCGACGCGGACGGCTGGCAGCGCGGACTCGCGCGCAAGGGTAAACGCGAAGATCCTGACGCCGAAGCGTGGATTCGCTTTCAAAATGAACACGGCATCGACTGCGCGGTCCTCTATCCGACTTCTGCGCTGGCGTTGGGAATGATCCAACTGCCCGCCTGGGCGTCGGCGATCGCGCAAGGCTACAACGACTGGCTTTACGACCGTTTCATTAGCCAATCGCCGCGCCTCAAAGGTGTCGCACTGCTCGCGCCGCAAGATCCGAAGGCCGCCGCGACCGAATTGCGCCGTTGTGTCAAAGAACTAGGCTTTTCTGCGGGCCTCCTGCCCTCGGTAACCAATAACAGGACTCCACTATACGGTTCGCCCGTGTTCCACGAAATCTACGACGAAGCCCAGAGACTCGACGTGCCGCTCACCATCCATGGCGGGGTTAGCCAAAATCTCGGTCTCGACCGCGTGGCAAGTTTCTTGGAAGCGCATATGCTCGAGCATCCGGTCGGTTTGTTCATTCAGATTACCAATATGATGTTTCAGGGCGTGTTCCAGGAATTTTCCAAGCTGCGCGTGGCCTATCTCGAAGCCGGCGCCGGCTGGGTGCCGTTCATGATGGATCGTATGGAAGAAGACTACGAAAAATTCGCCGCGCGCCTGGCGCCGAATCTGAAATCGCCGCCGAGCAAGTTCTTCAAGTCGGGGAATATCTTCGTCACCATGGAAGTCGAAGAACGAACTGCTCCTTACCTCGCTGACTTGATTCGCGACGACGTCATCATGTGGGCCTCCGACTTCCCGCACGAGCGCGAACGCGACCAATTCGGCGGCGACTTGCCTCACTTAAAGGCGCGCAAGGATTTGTCCGACGACTTCAAAAGAAAAATGCTTTACGACAATCCAGTGAGATTTTATCGCTTCAGCGAAGGCGATATCGCCGCAGCGAGAAAGGCGAAAGGAAATTAACGCGATGCCGCTGAGCCGTCGTTAAGAACTTGACCCTAAAGTACCATAGTAGGTCATCGGTTCTAGCGGCGGGTTATATGCTAATCAATTCTTTGGAAGTACAGAGTCACGTTTTTTCCCTATATATACGCACGCGAACCAATGAACTTGGTCGTCGGGAACGCCCTCTAATCCGGCGTTTGTTTTTCCAAGAAAGACGATTGGTTTTGAAAAGTCGCAATATTCCGCTACCTCGTTAACTCTCAGGGCGAAATTGCTCAGTTCAGTGACGACACTTTCCGATTTTGCTTTGCCAAAAGCCGTGGTGAGCGCCTTCGAATAAACATCGATTACGTCGCCTTTGCTACAATGCGGAAATCTGTTCTCGATCCCGAGAAGTGGCTTTTTGTCTGAGACACTGGTCCCATATCCAAAGCATTTCTTCCCTGCATCAGAGCACCCAGCCAATAGTCCAAGAAATGCCGCAAGCAGGACAGCGAAGGCAAACGTATGCTGTTTCATTTCAACTCCTGGCATCTAACGTTCGGCTGAGAGGCGCCGCGATTTGTCGCGGCGTCCTTCTCCTGTCGTTAGTTAGACGCCAGCCTCGGTCCCTGGCGGCAGGGCAACCATTCACTGCACTTGCGTGCATTGCAGATCGGCGCCAACGGTCAGGGGACCCGTGTAGAACTTCTTCAGTTCAGCGATGGCAGCATCAAGATCGAACAGACCGATGTGACTGACAATCAGTCTCCCAACGCTCGCGTCTTGGCCGACGCGACCGACGACCGCAGGTGAAGCATGAAGAGGACTACTGGCACCTGCAGCAATCGCAAGATGCATGACCAGGACATTCGCTCCCTTAGCGAACTCGACGAATCGCGGGTTAGTACCGGTCTGATCGGAGCTGAATACTACCGACACGTCCCGTGTTTGCACGCGGTACGCCAGAGTCGGGATATTGCCGTGCGGTATTCCCAACGCGGTCACGGTCACTCCCTGCTGGTCGTAGACTTTCAACGATTCTGCTTTCGTCGCATCAATGACGCGGACATCGAGACGAACGCCTCCCCCCATCTCGCCCTGCTTGGCACCCAACGTGGGACCGAGCACTTGAAATGCGCCATTCTTCTCATCAAACAGGCGACTGAGAAACATTGGAAAGCTTGGCGCCACGTCGCTACCGGAAGGACCGGCTATGGGCAACGGGTCCTTGCGTGCCTGATTGCTCAACCACAGGAGTGCGGGCAGGTCAGAGACGTGGTCGGGATGGAGATGGCTTATGGCGACTAACGACAGGTCGCTAAGTTTAGCTTGGGTCTGGCCAAAGCGAAGGAAGGCCCCGCCGCCCATGTCGACGAGAATCCTCGCCTGGGTGCCGATCCAGAGAAGGTAACTGGCTGACGCTCGATCTGGATTGATCCTAGGTCCACCAGAACCAAGGATTTGCACAGCTACTGGATTCCCCACACAGCTTTGAGCCGACGCGCTGGATGGAATTGAGAGAAGGGCAAGCAAGCACACAATCACGGATCGAATCATGAGTCCACCTCCGTATACCTGAGCAAGTCTCAGAAATTGTAAGAATCCACGCTGTGAGTCTAACGCTATGCGGCTAAGCGGTGACGAAGAAAGCGAGCCTCACGGCGAGCATTTCCGACATCAGTCTTAAGCCGCGGGTTAGGCGGTTCGGCCGGTGAGAATCTGCATGTAGTTCTTTGCCGTGGTCCGATTGTCCCACGCCGCCTTGATATGATCCCTCATGCGCGGCACATCCGAAGCCACCGTGGTTGCCCACAGGTTCGGACCGTATGGGAGAACTCTCATCAAATTGTCGACGTCGAAGATAGGCCCCGTACCTTCGGCCTTGATTATCGCCACGGGCAGTTCCTTCGCTAATCTGATGCCCAGCTCGAACAACACATTTGGGTTGTGATCGGTCAAGTCGGCGACGACAAGGTCGGCCGTAAGGAGCTGGTTTATGATTGTAGATTGAATTACGTCGCTTCCCGCTTGCGCCGCCGTTTCAACCGCAAAGCCTGCCCCGTTGCCAGCTGGCGTGATCAGCGACCGTAGAACCTCCTGGAAGAATCCCAAGGACCTGGGCTGAGGATCCTTCTCGACGAAAGGCATGATCACAAACGCCGTTCGATCGAATTTGCCTTTGGGCTCGCCCACCACACGGATGTCGCTTGGATGCTCGACTTTGGCGGTCTCGGGAATCTTTAAGCCGGGACTGAGTCCCTGCTCGATGCCGAGATATTTGCAGTTCGCCTTGAAAATCTCGGCGAACTCGTCGTGAAACTCCGGATTAAGGCCGAATTCGCTCTGGAGCGTATTCGAAAGGAACTCTCGCTCGGGAAGGTTCGCACTTCCGTAGTGTTCATAGACGCGCTTGAAAATATCAACCGAGAAGAATGACTCAATAAGCTTTTGCTTTCGGGTAGATTCGTCGCCTGCGAATACAATCTCACGTCCCAAAGGTGCCAATTCTATCTTCTCAGTATACCGAGTGCCAATTGTGAAACCATAGTCACGTGCGGCAGCAGCGAGATAGAAAAATTTATTATTGCTCGGCTTAATACTGTGTGCAGCCTGCGCGACGTCCTCTACAGCCCGAGGATTGCCATTGTTCTTCTCCCGAATTGCCTGCGGTATTTTGAGGGACTCCTCTAATGTCCTGCCTGGATAGGGTCGAGTCGATTTCCTCGCTGCGGCCGTATTCTTCCCGCTCGATTGTTGCTTCTTACGTTTCGCCATGGATTATCCTGTGCTCAGCGCCTCAATGGCGCCGCTAGTATACGCTCTCCCTGTCGGGCTTCGAACCGCCTAACAAAGTTCCGCTCACCGGCGCGCGGCGTTTACGCGCGAGTCGCGCGATACGCAGCGTCGCGCGTGAACGAGGCGGCTCCGGCCAGCAAACGGCCGCGCGTCCGATGCAGCGGGGAGTTAGCCCGCCGGCATAGCCGAACTACGCCTCGCAGCTTGGCCGCTTTCGATTGTATTCGGCAATGCAAATCCAGCAGCGATGATCCACACAAAGCCCGGAAACCGTGTTAGTGGCACCAGGAAGAGTGCCTTCGGTGTGATGAGATTGATCCAGCTCAACTCACCGCAGATGGCGAGCACGATGCCAAGCACCGCAATCCACCTCGGCAATAGTTTGTTTAGCAGCGCCGGGATCGACACGCCGGCCATCAGCAGACCGAAAGGCACCGAAAAACCGCTTCCACCAAGCGCCTGCACGACCCAATATAACGCCACAACCACCGTTGGGTTATCGACGACGCCCCGCTGCACCATTGCCCACTGCACTCCCGAAGAAGTGAGCATGTGGATTGAGGTTGTGAAGCCGCCGAATAACGCGATGTACGTGCCGGCTGCGCGGACGCCGAGAAACTGAAGCCGACTTACCACCGCAGCGGTGTACAGGCCAAGCGGGATGGCGGCGCCGAATTGCAAAAAGGCACAGAGCAGTGCCGCGCTGGGTCGGCTTCTGAAGAACGCTGCAATCGTGTCGGGGCTCTCCCATGGTCCCGGATAGTACGGCGAACCTCCAAATATTGTAACCGGATAGAGGCCAGCCAAGAACAGAATGACGAACGCTAAGGCGAGCAGGCCGAGCGGAGGACCGGCGTGCCGAACGCGTGCAGCATTCACAGTGGGTGAGGAGTTCATCAGTTCACCTCAAAGATCGGAGTGTACAAGACGGTTGCCCCGGCATGCCTAATCCAAGCGGTCTACAGAGAGATTCGGACCGGCTAACGCCAAGCTCAGCCGGCGCTCTTAGCGATCGGTCTGAAGCGATTGGTTAGCCCAGAATCTCCTATTCCATTTGATTGCCGAGTCTTCCCAAGAATCTTCTTATTCAAATAGGCAAACGGTTTAACCTCCTTCTTCTTCGCATCGTAGTAACCCCAAGTGAGGTATAGAGGGGCGCCGTCCTTAAGATTATTCCAGTCATCCAAGTCAAGAACGTACGTTAGTGAATGATGATCGGCTGATCTTCGTGTTGGGCGGGCAAGCTTCAAGTCTCCGATTTGAAGAGACCAATCAAGATCTCCTATATGGAATCGTTCAGTGTTGTGCAGTTCAATTTCGATACCCGGCTTGCCTTTCAGAGCGTTCTCAATTTGCCTGATACTTCTGACCGTTACTGCCCCGCGTACCAGGTCGATGCAGCGTCCATGTGCGGTGGGCAAATCAAACTCACCACTGGAAAAATTGCTACAATAAGAAATATGCCTTGGCGGTTGGTCATGTTGAGCGACTACTATAGCTAACGAAGCAACTAGTTAGAGGGCACCCTGGAGTGAGCGGCCCTCTCCATTAATATGACATCCGCTCCTTCAGACCTGTACCAATCGCACCGCTCTCTTAGCTCGCGGGGTGCGCTCGATTCGTCGATCCGTTTAAACCCAATGAGACCGTAAAACGTCTCGAGATGCCGATAGGGGATGCAATAGCAAGCGCGCAGTGTCAAGGACGCTTCGGCAAACCGCAGGAGCTCGCTTCCGATCCCGCATCGCTGAAACTCTCTGAGCATATACATGCCGCGTAGGACTGTCGTGCCAAACTCATCGCACAGGCGGACGGCGGCGATAATTCGACCGTCATGGACGGCGACGATGACCATATCGCTCGGAGACGCCGTGCCCTTGTAGCCGGCCTGCTCATACATGGCGGCTACCGCGGGCAACTCATCCTGACGAGCCTGCCTGATCAACGTCGTCGGTATCTGCATGTCCCTCTAACGAGTTGCGGCTGAGCCGCGGCTTTTTTGTGATGCCGGCTCAAGCCGCTTGTTAGACGGTTCAGGGATACGTCGATGATCAGACGTGTAGCCGCCCGACGCGATAAGTGTTCTTAGCTGGCGAGCCACCTTTTTTGCGGCTGCGTCGCGCCGACCACTGCCATTCTCCAGCACATCGATTGCAGTCACGAGACCCTCGACGAGATTCTGCAACGCAGTGCTAGCCAAACCGGCCGAAAGTGTGTTTGCAAAGACCAGACGTTCGCGCACGCCGAGCCACTCGAGATGACCTCCGGCGCGTTCCGCTTCCATTGGGAGGGTGTGAGTTACGAACTCGAGAGCCAGAACGAGCGCCTGGAGCGAGTCTTCACCTGCGATGGGTCTCAGCTGGCGCTTGCCCAAACCCGCGACCTGAATCGGGCACCACCACGGATCACCACGTTCAGGCCGTGGTGATCGGACCGGTCGTCCGAATCTGACCGATACGATTCGGATACGTTTTTGCGGTCGTGTGAACGTTAGCCTCCGTTCGGCTATGACGCTTCCAATTTTACGTGGTCGCCACACTCGATCTCTCCACATATCCGTCTAACGCTAGGATGAGCGACGTGTTTTCCGCGTTCGCTCAATCCTTCTGTTAGGCAGTATTTTTAGCGCACTACAGCTGCGGAAGCACCACCAAAAGCTTCGAAACGGTTTCTGTTGCAAGGTCTCTCGCATGTTCTACTACCTCTCTGATACTTAGGCGCGTAGTGGCCAAGTCTATTCGCAGTCGCTGAGGAGGCCCTCCCGGCATGATGGTGAAGTGCCGCCTTACGCGCGAATGTGTGAGCCAATCTCGAGCAGTCTTGATTTCTTTGTATCGTGCGTCCGAAAGTAAATCGCGCATCCAGTCCCGCGCTGGACGTGGTAGCGCGGCGATCAACTTGGGCGCTTTCTTGGATGACTTGGAGGTGTCGAAATCGGGTAGCGCCAGCTCGCGCGATGATTTGTGGCCGCAGAAAGTACGGCCTAGTGCTGCCGCGCACAGGTCCAATGACGTGATGCAAGTACCGGTCGCCCATCGTGCGTGCGCGACGTCTGCGATATCACGGCTATGGCCGCCAACAACCTGATGAGACACCTCGTAGTCCTGGTCAACGTCCGCGAGATAGTGCAGTGACTCCACAGACAATACTGCCCAAGCCAACAATGCCCCGCTGTCTGGCTGTACGTGCCGAGTTTCGAAGCCGCTGATGATGTTGTTCGGATCAGCTGCCCATGTATACCGGGGCATCGGTCTTACCTTCCGGCACGGTGTTCATGCTGCCTAACGTTACGCTCAGCCGGCGCTCTTAGCGATCGGTCTGAAGCGTTAAGTTAGGCTGTTTATAGAAGTCGCCTTCACACGTAAATCCTTTTTACTTCTTTACTTCGTCCCGACCCCGATCAGTACCTCGCCGGGCGCTTCGAAACCGTTCGGTCCCTCGAACTGGCGCAGTTGCTGTTCAATTTCGGCCCAGGCCAGCTCACGATCAGCGTCGTTCAGTCGGCTCATAAGTTCGCTGACGTCACTGGCAGAATTTCTCATACTTCGAATAGCGTCAGCAGCGGATGGCAAACGTCGCCGTATAGGAACCGCATGAACCGACACATTGAGAAAACCGGCCCGACTGTAGACGTCTTTAAGCGCCCCCGGCTCTCCGAGGGCGTACATCCAGGGTTCTCCTGGCGCCGGAGGGGGTATGTTTCCTAAGCGGCGAACAATTGCGAAGGGAATCCCATGGTGCGGATTCCTTTCTTCAGCGGAAAATACTATCACTGCGACTTTGCTTCCAGGCTTCACCACGCGGCGCATCTCGGTTAGCGCTTTCGCCGGGTTCGCAAATAGCATCAGAGCATTCCGACATATCACCGCGTCAAATGAGTCCGCGTCGAGCTCAAGGTCCTCAGCGTTCATTACGCGGGTGTCTACGTTCGTCAGGCCCTCTTTGCGCGCCGCCTCGGCGGCAACCTTTAGCATGCTGGTAGAATCGTCTGTGGCCAGTACATTGCCTGTTGGTCCGACGCGTCGAGCCGCCATAAGCGTTTGATCACCGGTACCGGCGGCAACGTCAAGCACGCGACTGGCCGGTTGGACACTGGCCAGTTCAAGCATCATCTCAGTTGCAACTCCGTAGATTTGCTGTCGCGACGCTTGTCCAGCGCTCCACCAATCAGCGCTCTCCGTAAGTCCCCATTTTTCACGTGGAAGAGTTGTCATAGGCCGTCCTCCTATTTCCGCGATTCGATTGAAACGACAGGTCTATTGCCGCCGCCTGTTCTCTGCTTCTGCGCTATCCCAGATATGCCTAACTATTAGGTGAGCCGCCCTAGGCGGCGACAAAAGCCGGTCGGCTTATCCCGGCAACGACTCGGACAATAAAATTCAAAACGGCTGCAATATCCATCAGCTAACCGAGCTTTGTCAACGTCAAGCTTTCCGCCAAAAGCCGACCGGCACGGCGGCTTATCTCCCTAACGATCGGCGGCTTATCTCGGTCAAAACATCAACGGTTTACCGCCCCATCAGCTTCTTCACGAACCCCTCTTCTTCCAGCTTTTTCAAAAACCGATCGCTGATGTAATTTTTCGCGTCGGTCTTGGCGAGTTTGGGATCTGCTTCGATCAACGGATCAATGACCGCTTGCATCGCGGTTAGAGATGGATTCGGCAGGTCTGGAATGCGTGCTTTGTTGTAGTCATAAGATTCTTTCAATGCTTCTTGATCGCTGACGCGTGTGAATTGCGCGAGCGCTTTCAAGGTGTATTCCGGCTCGTTCTTGAAAATCTTTATGGATTCCACGTAGGCCCGCATGAAATTCAGGATCTTTGCTTCGTTCTTCAGTAGCAACTTGGCGCTGCCGCAGATGCCGGTATTGAAGTATGGAATGCCGAGCGCGGCGGCGTCGGCAAGAATATTGAAATTGAACTTCTTCGCTTCGGAGCCGAAGGGCGAATTGAAGACAGATCCGTCGATGTTGCCGGACTTGAGGGCCACGAGCCTTTCGGTCTCGTTGCCGATCTGCAGGATGGTCACGTCCTTGGGATTCACGTTGACCTTCTTCAGCAGCGCCTTCACG